>Ga0335078_10005299_pt1 | contig 19082 bp, 16 predicted proteins | sample Lox_Sample_32_FD_206711 | JGI IMG/M metagenome (GOLD analysis project Ga0335078, IMG submission 206711) | Soil microbial communities from Loxahatchee National Wildlife Refuge, Florida, United States - Lox_Sample_3.2 | ecosystem: Environmental > Terrestrial > Soil > Wetlands | place: USA... | reverse complement strand
CCAGCGGATGGATCTTCCGCTTCCTCAGGTCCGCAGGATAGACAATTCCTTCCCAGTCTTTATAGGAAAAGCCCGCCGTCCCAATAAAAATATCCGCCATTTGCTCAATGCCTTACGGCCAATACACCCCTTCGTGGATTGACACGGGCTTGGCCCTGGGTCTAGTGTACTGCCTGATTATAGCGAACAAAAAGCGAAAATTGAAATGGACACCGCTCAGCTCCGCGCGCAAATCCGCACCCAGATCCGCACGCAAATCGAAGAGAAATTCCCCGCCGCCTTCACGCTCTACAGGCGGGAAGATCGCGGAGTCATTCCAACTGGAATCACGCCAATTGATTCCACTGCGCAGGGAGTTCCGCTCCATGGCCTAACGGAAATTTGCGGCAGCAGCCTCAACTCTTCGGGCAAAACTTCCGTTTTGATTTCTCTGCTGGCACGCGCCTCGCAGGACCGCTGTTGCGCGCTGGTCGATGCCAGCGACTCATTCCATCCCCAGACCGGGCAAGCTGCCGGGATTAATCTTTCCAGATTGTTGTGGGTGCGATGCGGAAAAAGCAAAGTCAAATTGCGGCCGCTGGAGCAGGCATTCAAAGTCGCGGACATTTTGCTGCAAAGTGGCGGCTTCGGGCTGATCGCGGTGGATTTGAGCAATCTTGGGGAACGGACCGTACGCAAAGTTCCGTTGAGCACCTGGTTCCGCTTCAGCCGGGTGATCGAGAAACAATCGTCGGCGCTGGTTTTTATTGAGCAAGAGCCGCACGCTACCAGCTGCGCCCAGCTCGTATTGCGCGTCCAAGCCGAGCCACGCGCGTTCTCGAGAAAGTTACTCACAGGTTTCGACCTCAAAGTTGAAGTGGTTCGCGCGGGGGAAAAGAAACCGGTCTGCTCGGAAAGATCAGGATTCGCTCTGCAAACTCAATGGGCATAATTCATGTTTGCGTGTCTCTACGTTCCCGATTTTTCCGTGCAGGCGGCTTTGCTGCCGGAGTCGGCCGATGCGCGGGAAATCCTGTGGCGTTCTCCTATCGTTATTCTTGATGGCCCTGCCAACCTGCTTAAGGTAACCGCTCTCAACGATCCTGCCCGGAAGATAGGTCTCGAAGCCGGCATGACCAAATTGCAGGTCGAAACTCGCGGCGGAGTGTTGCTGCGAAAACGGTCATTGGAAAATGAAAATTCTGCTCAAACCGAATTGCTGGAATGCGCGAATTTTTTCTCCCCGAGGGTCGAGTCAACTTGTCTGGGAACGGCCATCCTGGACCTTGCGGGAACGAAAAAACTCTTCGGCAGTTCGCAAAACACAGCGCAAAAATTAGCCTGGAAAGCCAGGGAACGCGGCTTTCTTCTGCACATTGCTATCGCCGCAAATCCTGACGCGGCCATGTTTGCCGCGCGGGGATTTCCCGGCATCACGGTCATTCCTCCCGGAGAAGAAGCCCGGCATCTGGCGGGTTTGAGCGTTGCCATGCTTCCGGTCACGCCTGAGATGCTGGAGACTCTGGACGGGTGGGGAATTCGCACCTTCAAAGCTCTCGCCGCGCTGCCCGAAGTTCCTCTCACCGAAAGACTCGGCCAGGCCAGTTTGCATCTTCAGCGGCTCGCGCGTGGGCAGATCGATCGCGTTCTGAAGCCGGTAGAGTTGGCATCGAAATTTATCGAAAGCTTCGAGTTTGACGATCCGGTCGAAACCCTGGAATCGCTGACCTTTGTGCTAAATCGCCTCCTGGAGCAACTCTGCGATCGCCTACTCTCGCATTCCCTCGCCACGAATAATCTTCGTCTCACGCTGGAACTCGAAGTGAGGCAACGGCAGAATGAAAACAAGGGCGAAGAGTACAAACAGGAATGGAAGTTGCCAGTTCCCACGCAAGAAAGAAAAGTTCTCTTCACTCTGGTACGGCTCGATCTGGAAAGAAACGCGTTCTCTGCGCCCATCAAAAAAGTAACCATCGAAGTCCTGCCCATGAAACCGCGCCTGGCGCAGGGCAATCTTTTTGCGCCGCCATCTCCGGAAGCCGAGCGGCTGGAAATCACGCTGGCGCGCATTCGCGGCGTGGTGGGCAGCGTTGACGCGAATGGCCTCAGTTGCGCCGGCTCGCCCGGAATTGTTGATACGCACAATCCCATCTCGTTCAGCGTTCAACCGTTTTCAAGTGTTGCAGATATTTCAAATTCAGTTGCAGCGCCGGGCCCGGTCATTGCTTTACGAGTTTTTCGCCCCACTCTGGAAACTTCCGTGGAACTCACGGGCGAGACGCCCCATTTCGTCCGCCTATGGAAAAAACACTATCGCGTGCTCGCTGCGTCCGGGCCGTGGTGCAGCTCCGGGGAATGGTGGAATTCCGGCGCATGGGCGCGGCAGGAGTGGGACGTAGCTTTGAAAACCCGCACCGGTGTTGGCTATTACCGGATTTATGAAGACCGGATCAAACAGCAATGGTTTGTCGAAGGCATTTTCGATTGAGACTTCATGTCATACGTCGAACTCCATGCTCGTTCAGCGTTCAGTTTTCTCGAAGGCGCATCTTTGCCCGAAACTCTGGCGCAAGTTTGTGCTGAACGCGGAATGCCGGCTATGGCTCTTCTGGACCGCAATGGCGTGTACGGCGCTCCGCGTTTTCACATGGCCGCAAAGCAGCATCGGATAAAAGCCCACGTCGGTGCAGAAATCAGTTTGCAATCGGCGGGTAATCTTCCGCTTCTGGTTGAGTCGCGCGCCGGATATCAAAACCTCTGCCGCTTGATCACCACCGCAAAACTTCGAGCAGAGAAGAAAACCATCGCCACCGTGAATTTTGCGGAATTGCAAAGCCACGCAAAAGGATTGATCTGTTTCACCGGAGACGAACAAGGCCCGTTAGCGCACAACCTAACCAACAATGGCGCAACCGGCGCAAAGCAATTGCTGCAACAACTCATTTCCATCTTCAGCCGCGAAAACGTGTATGTGGAATTGCAAAGGCATGCGGACCGTTTTCAGGAGTCGCGGAATCAGGCTGCCATCAGCCTTGCCCGCGAACATCATCTCGCTTTAATCGCAACCAACGGAGTCTGCTATGCGACTCCGGCGGAGCGCCAGATTGCGGACGTATTCACCTGCATCAAGCACAAGCGCCGCCTGGACACAGCAGGAAAACTGCTCTCCCAAAACTGCCATCGCCACATTCGCGACGCCGGAGAGATGGCTCATCTTTTCGCCGACCTTCCAGAAGCGATTGCCAACACCAGCGAGTTGTCATCGCGGCTGGAGTTTACGCTAGAAAAACTGGGATATGAGTTTCCGCGTTATCCCGTGCCCGACGGCGAGACTTTAGATTCCTTTCTGCGAAAACGTACCTGGGAGGGCGCGCGTTGCCGCTATCTATTCATCACCGATCGAGTGCGGACACAACTGGAAAAAGAATTGGTCCTGATCGAAAAGCTGAAATTGGCAGGTTATTTCCTGATTGTCTGGGACCTGGTCCGCTTCAGTCAGAAGAATGGAATTTTAGTGCAAGGGCGCGGCTCCGCGGCCAACAGCGCCGTCTGCTATTCACTCGGAATTACCGCCGTCGATCCCATCAGCATGGATTTGCTGTTCGAGCGGTTCTTGTCCGAAGAGCGCGGCGAGTGGCCTGATATCGACCTCGATCTGCCCAGCGGTGATGAGCGCGAAAGAGTAATTCAGTACGTCTACGAGCGTTATGGCAAACGCGGCTCGGCCATGACTGCGAACGTTTGCACCTATCGCGGCCGCTCGGCAGCGCGTGAGGTTGGCAAAGTCCTCGGCTTCGATGAAGACACGCAAGCCCGTCTTTCCGGAATTGTCGGCACGTGGGAATGGCACGATCCCAACGACACCATGCCGCGGCAATTTACCAATTCCGGCCTCGACATTCGCCATCCGCAGATCGCGGTTTATCTCGAGCTCTGCCAGCGCATTCAGGATTTGCCCCGCCATCTCAGCCAGCATTCCGGCGGCATGGTCATCTGCCAGGGCCAGCTCGATTCTGTCGTGCCACTTGAACCCGCCACCATGCCCGGGCGCGTAGTCATTCAGTGGGACAAAGACGATTGCGCCGACTTCGGTCTCATCAAAGTGGATTTGCTCGGCCTCGGAATGATGGCGGTTCTGAAAGATTCAATCGGATTGATTCACAATCACTATCGCGAAGAAATCGACCTTGCTCACCTGCCGCAGGATTGCCCCGATGTGTACGAGACCATCCGCAATGCCGACACAATCGGCATGTTTCAAATTGAAAGTTGCGCACAAATGGCCTCGCTGCCCAGAAATAATCCGCAAAAGTTCTACGATCTGGTCACGCAAGTTGCCCTGATCCGTCCCGGTCCAATCGTGGGAAAAATGACCAGCCCTTACCTCAATCGCCGCCAGGGCAAGGAACAAGTCCGTTATGCGCACCCGCTGCTGGAGCCTGTTCTCAAGCGAACGCTGGGCGTTCCGCTGTTTCAGGAGCAACTTTTAAAAATGGCGATGATCTGCGCCAACTTCAGCGGCGGTGAAGCGGAAGAATTGCGCCGCGCTCTGGGCAGCAAGCGTTCGCAACAGCGCATGCGGGAAATCGAAGCCAAGCTGCGCGCCGGAATGACGAAGAACGGCATCGATCGCCCCACGCAGGATGAAATTGTTCAATTCATCACCTCGTTCGCGCTCTACGGCTTCCCCGAGTCACACGCCGCCAGTTTCGCGCTCATTGCCTACGCCAGCGCATACCTGAAAGTGCGCTATCTTGCGGCTTTCACTGCCGCTTTGCTGAATAATTGGCCGATGGGCTTTTACCATCCCGCCACGATTGTGAAAGACGCGCAGCGTCACGGATTGAGAGTCAAACCAATCGATGTGACCCGCTCCAATTGGAATTGTTCACTCGAAGATGATGACGGCATAAACACTCTTCGCATCGGTCTGCGCTACGTTCGTGGGCTGCAACAAACCGCTGCCGAATCTTTAATGCAAGCCCGATCAATAACGCCATTTACCAGCGTGGAAAATTTAACTCGCCGTGTAACGCAACTCAGCCGCGCCAATCTGGCAATGCTCGCGAGGATCGGCGCTCTGAACAATATCAACGGAGACGGCAAACTTCATCGCCGCGAAGCCCTCTGGCAAATTGAACAAGCTGTGCGAAAGCCCGGGCCTCTGCTCGAAGGCATCGCCGAGTTCAACTCGCAATTTCCTTTATCTCGCATGAGCATCGAAGAAAGGCTGGTTTCAGATTTTCACGGCACAGGAATGACCACAGGCCCGCATCCCATGGCCTACCGTCGCGATGAACTCCGCAAACGCGGCGTGAAATCCACGCTTGAATTGAAAGCTCTCACCCACGGAAAAGAAGTTACCGTTGCCGGCTGCGTCATCACCCGCCAAAGGCCGGGGACGGCAAAGGGAATTATTTTTATGACGCTGGAAGATGAAACCGGAACGGCACGCGTGATCATCAGCCCCGATTTCTACGACAGCAACCGCATGACCGTTCTCAATGAACAGTTTGTTCTGGTTTCAGGCCCAATTCAAAATGTGGACAAAGTCATCCACATCAAGGCGCGAAGCATTCAGCCACTGGCTATCAGCGCCGCACCGACACCCTCGCACGACTTTCATTGAACCTTCCAACCTCTGGGGGATGGCCCGCCTTTCGCGATTTTCGAAAGCTTGGGAACCACAGCACTTAACTCTTCAGGATCGCAACGGTGCGCGAGGCGTGGAACTTAGGGCAAGCGAAGTGAGGGCCTTAGGGCTTTGCGGGCAGCGGCTGCCAGAGCTCAATCTTGTTCCCATCCGAGTCATAGATCCAGGCAAAGCGACCGTAGGATTCATCCATTCGTTTGGCGTCAATCTTTACTCCCTCTTGTTTCAAACGGTCGAGCAAAGCATCCATATCGTCCACGATGTAGTTGATCATGAACGGAGCGGGGCTGGGATCGAAATACTTAGTGGAGGCGGGAAAGACAGTCCAAACTGTAACGTGTTCCTTTTGCGGATCGTCGTGTTCCCGCCACGGAAGCATCACGCCTTGGCCTAGGTCAGCGAGTCCAAGATGCTTCGAATACCATTCGCGCATCTGATCACGATTAGCGGATTTGAAGAAGATACCGCCGATTCCAAGGATGCGCCCGCGCTGCTCCATTTTGACCGGCGACTTCGACTTTTCAGGTTGCGGAGATTGCACGTCCTGTCCCCCTTTCGAGTAGGCCGAGATGAGCAATAGCGAGCCGAGCACAATTGTGCTCCAGGGCATTCCTTGCATGCGCGGGATTATACATGTTTCAATTCGAATGGAGAAAACGGTTCGCTCAAGATTCGCCGCGATTCATCTTCCTAGATCGCGCATGAGCTCTCGAACTGGCTTGGCATCGCCCGTAGAGAAATCTGGCGGAGCGCGCAGTCTCGCGCTAACCCTTCTCCGCCTGAATTCCCTGCTAACAGGGAAAAATACTGGGAATTTGCGGAATTTTGCCTTCCAAAATACCGGCTTCTCTCTCTAAGCCGCACATTTCGCTGGGGGAAGTTGCGCGTTCAGTCCGAATCGTAACAGGGGATTAACAGGGCCGTACCAGGGAATTAAATTCTCTGATCAGGATCTATTGCAGGAGTGGACTTGCTGAGACGCGGAATCTTGATTAAACCCAAACAATCGGCGCTGCTCAGCCCAGCTTAATGGAATGTGTTTGTATAAGTTGGCGAATTTTAAGGTCAGCGGTTGACGGCCTTCCAGGATCGCCTCGACAATATCCGGCGCAAGGAAGGCGCACGCAAAGACGTTCCTGACGTAGTGAGGCGTGAGACCGGCCTCTCGGGCTAGGGATCTCATGTCAACGATTTTTCCCTCAAGAACTTTTCGTACCAAGCGTGACTTCTAGCAACGGCTTTGATCAATGAAGGCCTAGGATGCTGGATTGACACACCCGAGCTGGGGGGAACGATCAGGTGAACCTCGCCGCCGTACTGCTTCCGCTTTGCTTCAACGGTCAAACAGATCACGTCGCTCGTATCAACCGACCTTCGTATGCCCACGAGATCGGAGGCGATGACCCGATCGCTGTTCTCTAGCAGCTCGCGCAAATCGGTTCTCCTGATCATGACCTGAATGCTGTTCTCTTGGATGATGACTCTGTGTAGGAAGGAAGCCAGCAGGTCTCGAACACACCTGGGGGAAGGGACGGCAACCTCGCGGCTAGCTTGTTGGCGGCCGCTACTAGCGGCCGTAGCATTGCAGGGCTGTCGCCGGGTACACCCAGCCCATCGAATATCTCGGCATCGGATTTCAGGAAACCCTGAAGTCGTTCAGTGATTCGGCTTTCGACCTCGTGCGCCGGAAGACGATTCACGCCTCTGGATTGGCCCGCAGAATTCTTAACGGCAAGCTGCGAAATGTAATAGCGATACCGCCTTCCGCGTTTGATCGTAAAAGAAGGGGTAAAGCGATTGCCTTCGTTATCTTCGATCAGACCCGTCAGAGGCTTGAGCACTGATCTCTGGCCCGGTTATGGTGCGCCCGCAGATTGCTATTTAGCTGAGCCTGGACCTTGTCCCACAGTTCTCGCGGCACGATGCCTGAGTGCTCTCCGGCATACCAGCGTTCGCGATGCCGAATTTCGCCGATGTAGAGACGATTGCGCAGAAGGTAATAGAGGTGGCCTCGTGCAAAGGAAACACCTCCAGTCCGAGTACCCGTCTTGGTCACCCAGGTCTTCGTCTTGACGTTCTCGCGATTGAGTTGAGACACCAGCTTCAGCACACATCCGAGTTTGATGTAGGAAGCAAAGATATCGCGGACGAGCGCCGCTTCGGTGGGATGCGGAGTCAGTTTTCGCGCTTCGAGGTCGTACCCGAGCGGTACTGGCCCGCCGCCCATCCAGATTCCCTTCTTTTTCGAAGCGGCGATTTTGTCTCGAATCCTCTCTCCCGTAACTTCCCTTTCGAATTGCGCGAACGAGAGGAGAATGTTTAGGGTAAGCCTACCCATCGACGTCGTGGTGTTGAATTGTTGGGTGACGGAGACGAAGGACACTCCTCGTGCGTCCAGGGCCTCGGTCAATCCAGGAAGTGGGCTATCTTACGCGAATCTCGTTAGCACCTATGTGAACGTTAACCGCCTGGACGAAGCCCGGGCGACTGCGCTGGAGGCGCAAGCCCACAATCTGGATAATCCTCAAATTCACTTTGCCCTTTACGGCATTGATTTCCTGCAGCACGATGCGGCAGGAATGGGGCGTGAGGTGGCTGGGCTGATGGGGAAACCCGGTTTCGAAGATGTCATACTCTACAATGAATCCGACACCGCCGCATACGCCGGGCAGTTTGCCAAAGCGCGGGAGTTGACGCGGCGCGCAGCCGACTCGGCCCAGCGCGCGGATGAAAAGGAGACGGCGGCAGCTTACGAAGCAGAAGCTGCAGTGCGCGAGGCGCTGGTGGGCAACCTGGGCACGGCAAAGCAGCAAGCGCAGGCTGCGCTTGCTCTCTCGACGGGCCGGGATGTTGAAGCAGTGTCAGCGATCGCGCTGGGTTTGGCGGGCGACACGGAGGCTAAGACGCTGGCCGACGATCTCGCCAAGCGCTTCCCGGAAGACACAATCGTGCAATACCAATATCTGCCAATGATTCGCGCGGCGGCTTTTCTCCAAGGCGGCAATGCCACTAAGGCAATCGATGCCCTTGCGCCAGCGGCTCCGTTCGAACTCGGGTCTCCCCCCGCAACTTTGAATTTCCCTCTTTACCCCGTTTACCTGCGTGGCGAAGCTTATGTAACGGCGCACCAAGGCAGCGTGGCCGCCGTCGAGTTCCAGAGAATTCTCGACTATCCCGGCGTGGTGGGAAACGAACCAATCGGAGCTCTGGCGCATTTGGGCCTGGCCCGTGCCTACGCCCTGTCGGGCGACACCGCCAAAGCGAAAACCGCCTATCAGGATTTCCTCACCCTCTGGAAAGACGCCGACCCCGACATCCCCATCCTGAAGGAAGCCAAGGCGGAGTACGCGAAGCTGCAGTAGCAGACTGGCGATCTTCCAACCATGCCTGACCTGCTCGAACAAAACTTGTCAACTGACGCTATCAGGCGATTTCACTCATTGAGGATTTGTCCGGGTCTGCGGCGAACCACGGCACGCTCAAAAGGTATTCCTTTCTTGATGGCCAAAACTACGAAATCCAGCCCTTGCGGGTCAGTGGTTTGCGGGCTGGGCGGGACATACCCTTTCTTGAGGGATACTGGCCTGAGAAGGGCACCCATGTTTGTTGTCGTGGGGTAAATCAAGGAGTATCCTCTTTTGCCAAGCAAAATGAGCCCGATCACGATCATCTGGCCCATGACCGCGTCAGCATGCCTTACGCTGGCTGGGATTAACTTCCTGTTCTGGTGCTGGAATCGCGACGCTTGGGCCAGTCTGCTATTTTCTCTGGCGGCTAGGTCTACTGCGGCTTTCGCGTTTTGTGAATTGGGGATGATGCGGGCGGATTCGCCGGCAGAATTCGCGACTGTGCCCCACGAAGATTAGTCGGCAACGGATGCCTCCTCATCGGCGCTGCGGCTGGTTTGGCTTACCTGCAGAGCGGAGAGGGTATTCGGCCCGCGATTGAATCGGGACTTCTGGCTGCCGAAGTAATCCTGACTGCTGACGGAGATTATTCGCCCGATCGGCTATTCGTTCGTGCAAGGGGGCGATGGCGGGTGCGCCGCGTGTTCGCAACGCCATCGACGGAATTGCCAGATTTGATCGGAGGGGAAATTTATGTCGAAGCAAGCTGCAGAACATCATCGCAAGGCAGCAGAGCATTTTGAAAATGCGGCACAACATCATCGGGAAGCCGCTAAGCACCACGAGGCAGGAGAGCATGAGAAGGCAGCGCATCATGCGCACCTGGCCCGCGGTTACCAGGAACGAGCAATCCGTGAGGCTGCGGAAGCGGCCGAGGACTACATCATGATTTATCCAACAATGCTGGCGGCGTGATAGCAGGAATTCCCGCTGCACTTATGCAACATAAGGGCATGGCGATTGGCCATGCCTGGATTGCGAGGGTATGCCGAGGATTTCCCGAGCCATATAAACCAGTCTCTTCCACAGCGAATATCTTGGTGCGATAATCTGTCTTGAGTTTCAAGCCCACGAGCCTGTCTCCTCTCCTCGTGCGGCGCAACTCAGGTTCGCCCGAATGCATCTCGGCACTGCCATGGATGTGACTGACCAAGAGGGTCTTACTCAGGAGTTACGACGCCGCGAAGCTTGTCTTGTGGAAGCGCAGAGACTCAGCCACACAGGTAGTTTCGGCTGGAGCATTCTGAGCGGAGAACACACCTGGTCAGAGGAAACGTTCAAAATCTTTGAATACGATCGTGCGCTCAAACCCAGTTTGGAACTGGTGCTGCAGCGAACCCATCCCGATGATCGAGCTCTCGTACAACAGACGCTCGATCGCGCCTCCAATGACGGCACAAATTTTGATGTTGAGCATCGTTTGCTGATGCCGGACGGCCGAGTCAAGCACCTGCACGTTGTGGCTGATGCGCAGCGGGATTCCTCAGGCGGTGTCGAATTCATAGGGGCCGTGATGGACATCACCGCGGCAAAGCAGGCGGAGGAGAAGATTCGTCAGAACCAAAAGGATCTGCGCACGATTGTCGAGACGATTCCAGCATTCGTCTGGACTGCTTTACCGGATGGCTCGGTCGATTTCGTAAGTCAAAGTTGGCTGGATTATACGGGCCTGTCCAGCGAGGAATGGCTGGGCTGGGGCTGGATAACCGCAATCCATCCCGAAGACCTCGAGAGTGCAGTGGAAAAATGGAAGGTAGCCCTGGCGGTCGGGGAACCGATCAAGCATGAACAACGCATTCGACAAGCGGATGGTACGTATCGCTGGTTTCTTGGCCGCAACGTGCCGCTACGAGATGAGGAGGGAAACGTCGTCAAGTGGTACGGGACGCTCGTCGACATCGAGGACCGAAAGCGTGCGGAGCAAGCTCTGCAGCGTAATGAAGCCTACCTGGCGGCAGCGCAAGGGCTCACGCACACCGGCAGTTTCGCCTACGGCCCTGGGAGTCGGAAAACACTTTACTGGTCCGAGGAATTATTCCGAATTTTCGGATTGGATCCTCAGCGCGGTATCCCCGATTCTAAAGAAACCCTCCAACTTCTGCATCCAGACGATCGCGAGAGGGTTGCTGAAAGCTGTCTGCAGGGATTCCGTGAGAAGGCTCAGTTTTCGCAAGATTACAGGCTGCTGTTGCATGATGGGACCGTCAAGCACCTCCACGTGATCTGGCATCCGGTCCTCGATAAGGACGGCGAACTGGTCGAATACGTCGGTACGGCGGCGGATGTCACGGAGCGCAAGCAAGCCGAAGAACGCCCCCGCCTGGTCTTGGACACAACTCCGGCACTGATCCACACCGCTCGGCCGGATGGCTATCTTGATTTCTTTAATCGAACTTGGCTGAGGTACGTGGGTCTCCCGTTAGAGGACCTGGAGGGCTGGAAATGGACAGCAGCAATTCATCCTGAAGATGTCGAGGGAATCGTGAACAAATGGCGTGCGTCCATAGCCAGTGGGGAACCGTTCCTGCATGAAGCACGGGTGCGGCGGGCGGATGGAGAGTACCGTTGGATGCTGCACCACAAAATCGCTGAGCGCGACGAACACGGAAAGACTGTTAAGTGGTATGGGTCGAGTGTCGATATTGATGATCGCAAGCAAGCGGAAGAGAAGCTCCGCCAAGACGAAATGGAGCTTCATCAAATCGTCGACGTCGTTCCGCAACACATTTTTGTCTTGGAACCGGACGGGCAATCCCTTTATGCGAACCGACGCGATCTCGATTACACTGGAATGAATTTGAAAGATGTTCTTGGGGCGGATTATCTCGCCAGAGTCATTCATCCGGATGATCTCGAAAGACTGCGGTATGAACGTGAGCACGCGATCGGGCGGGGAATTCCATGGGAATCGGAAGCACGATTGCGCAGAAAAGATGGTCAGTACCGCTGGTTTCTAATTCATCTGAATCCGTTCCGGGATGAACAGGGACACATCCTCCGGTGGTACGGCACACGGACTGATATCGAAGATCGGAAACAGGCAGAAACTAATCTCCAGACAGCTCTCGACGAAATTAAGAAGTTGAAGGATCAGCTGTACAAAGAGAACATCGCGCTGCGCGAAGAAATTGACAAAGCATCCATGTTCGAGGAAATCGTCGGGGCGTCTCCCGCTCTGCAATCGGTACTTTCTCGCGTGGCTAAGGTCGCGCCGATGGATTCCACCGTGCTCGTCACCGGTGAAACCGGTACAGGAAAGGAACTCATCGCTCGCGCCATCCACAAACGCTCGCAACGCGCCTCGCGAGCCTTTGTGGCCGCCAATTGCGCGGCAATCCCGCGCGACTTGATTGCTTCGGAATTGTTTGGCCATGAAAAGGGCGCCTTTACAGGGGCGACTCAGCGGCATATAGGCCGTTTTGAATTAGCCGAAGGAGGCACGATCTTCCTCGACGAAGTCGGAGACCTTCCTGCCGAGACCCAGATCGCTCTGTTGCGTGTTCTACAAGAACATGAATTTGAACGCGTGGGTGGAACTCGATCCATCCAAACAAATGTTCGGGTGATCGCAGCCACCAACCGTGATTTGCAGGCTGCCATCGCGGCGGGCACCTTTCGCAGCGATCTGTTTTACCGACTCAACGTTTTTCCGATAGAGATTCCTCCTCTGCGGAAACGAAAAGAAGACATCCCCCTTCTGGTCGAGTACTTCATCGATCGTTACGCACGGCAAGCAGGAAGGAGGATCTTGGGGGTAAACAAAAAGACTCTGGACTTATTTCAATCGTACGGCTGGCCTGGGAACATCCGCGAATTGCAGAACGTGATTGAGCGCTCAGTAATCGTGTGCGAAACGGAAAGCTTTTCGGTGGATGAAAGCTGGCTCACTGCACCGCCGCCTGCAACCACGTTTCGAAACTCGGTGGACCTCACTGAAAGACTTGCTGCTCAGGAGAAGGAAATGATTGAGGGTGCCCTGCGCGAATGCGGAGGACGTGTTTTCGGACCATCTGGCGCAGCTGCCAGGCTGGGTATGCCACGTTCCACATTGGAGTCGAAGATCAGGTCGCTGAAGATCGACAAGAATCGCTACAAATCGGGAGCTTCCTCCAAAGCCAGCTAGCCGATCTGCCGCGTAGCACCTCGAGACATATTGTGCAGGATCTCGCCAATTGGCGAAAAATCGCCGATTCAACATTCAGCAACTCACTTCTTTTGAATAGCCATCGTTGGAATTGAGATTGCCTTCACACGTAAGAACGGACTCCCCCCGGGAGAGGCCAAATGCTGAGAATCGAGAGGACGGAGAACTGCGAGGTAGTGTTTGCGCTGAGCGGACGGATGGCCGCAGAAAATATAGCCGAGCTAGAAACACTGTTTAAGCCAGAAGCGCAACGTCGCCCCGTCACCTTGGATTTAGAAAACATAACCCTCGTGGATCGGGAAGCCGTAAGGTTTCTCGAGCGCTGCGAAGCGGACAGTATCCAGCTCAAGAATTGCCCGGCGTACATCCGCGAGTGGATTGCACGAGAGAGGGAGAAACAGAGTGAACTGGATTAAGGGAAAAGACATCTTGGCGGGCGAAATCCGCTTGGAGGGATCGCCATGAATTTGACTGCTGTTTCAGATCGCGACATCGACAGTGGAGACTCGCGGTTCACAAGTATGGCTTCGAGCGTTCTTGCTATGAATAAAGAACCCGATTATGAGGACGAAGTCCGTTCCCAGGCAGGCTTCCCGGGAATCGTGGGGCAGAGTGCAGCGCTTCGCGAGGTGCTCCAACTCGTCGAAATGGTCGGGGGAACCGATTCGACCGTGCTCCTGCTGGGAGAGACGGGCACCGGCAAGGAACTTATCGCCCGCGCAATTCATGATCGCAGCCGCCGGAAGAACCGAAACTTTGTAAAGCTCAACTGTGCTGCTATTCCCAGCGGTCTACTTGAAAGTGAACTGTTTGGCCACGAGCGCGGTGCTTTCACCGGCGCCATCACGCAGAAGGCAGGCCGGCTCGAGCTGGCCGACCAGGGCTCCTTGTTTCTGGATGAAATAGGAGATATTCCGCTGGAGCTGCAGCCCAAACTTCTGCGTGCCTTGCAAGAGCAAGAGTTCGAGCGCTTGGGTAGTACGCGGACGAAGAAAGTTGACGTTCGGGTCGTGGCTGCGACCCATCGCAACCTGGAAGAGATGATCGCGGAGAAACAGTTCCGCAGGGACCTCTACTACCGCCTGAATGTTTTTCCGATTTCCATTCCTCCTTTGCGCGAACGCCCGGAAGACATTCCGCTGTTGGTACGGCACTTCGTCCAGCAATTCGCCCGGCGGATGAACAAAACGATAAATGCAATTTCTTCGGAAACCATGGGGGCGCTGACCCGCTACCCCTGGCCCGGAAACATTCGCGAGCTGCAAAATGTGATCGAACGCTCGGTGGTCATCTACGAAAAGGGAAACCTTTCCGTCAAGAAGAGTTGGCTCTCATGGGAATCTTTTCAACCCGAACCCACAACCCAACCGCTGTTCAGAAGGTCTGCGATAGAGGATCGAAGAATGATTGGTGCCGCCTTGGCCGAAGCGAAAGGCCGAGTGTCAGGACCGCTGGGGGCGGCAGCCAGACTCGGGATTCCGCCTTCGACTTTGGAATCGAAGATCCGGTCGATGAACATCAATAAATACAACTTCAAAACCGCCTAGCTGAGGGACTATGTGCATTCGCAATTCTCACGAATTTCGCGAATTCACGAAGGGATTTCGGTTCTGCGTTGCCATGGCCCCAAACGCTTTGAAGAACTTACCGATGGCGCTTGCGCTGCATTCATAAGCGCGGGAAGAATGGCCACGTGTCGCCTGGAGAAGTAGAGAAGGAAGGATCGAACGGCTAGGGTGATCCTCGGTTGATAAAAGACCGCTTACTCCGGCGGGCTTAGCGAAGGCGGCATGAGAACTTAAAGCATGTTTTCACTGGCCACGGCCAGCATTCCTATGGAGCAGTTTCCGTTGGAAGCTTCACAGGCCAACGCGAGCTGGCAAATACAGCGACGGCGACACTGAACTTGGGAGGTTAAAAGGTGAACTCGTTGCCGATACCTGACCGTTCATTCAACTCCCGGGAGCCGGCGAGTGGAAGAATGGAACTGCATCGCGAACAAGAACGACTGAAGTTGCTCCTGGATATGACGAACACTCTGGTTTCGAACCTGGAGCTTCACGATGTGCTTCGCGCAGTCTCGGCGAGCATTCGGCAAGTCATGCATTGCGACGGTGTCGGGGTGTGGCTGCCGGATGTGGAGCAGGGCCAATTGCGACAACTCGCTTTGGACTTCCGGAAGGCAAAGGATTCTTGACGGAGGATTTGCTGCATCCGATCGAGGGATCGGCGATAGGCAGCGCATTCAAGACTGGCAAGTCTGTCGTGGTGGATGTGACTAAGCAACAGATGTCTGCCGTGGCGACTCCCTTGTCTCGTGCTGAGGGCCTGAAATCTGTCTGCGCACTGCCGCTGATCAGCAGGAACCGGACTCTCGGCGTTCTGTCACTCGGCAGCCGGGTCGAGAACGCATTTAGCCCCGAGAGTGTTGATTTCCTACTGCGAGCTGCCGGGCAGGTAGCGATTGCCATCGAGAACGCCTTGGCCTATCGCGAGATCGCCGAGTTAAAAGACAAGCTTGCCGAAGAGAAGCTCTACTTGGAAGACGAGATCCGGATCGAGCACAATTTCGAGGAAATGGTCGGGGAAAGCCCTGCGCTGAAGCGCATACTTCAGCAAGTGGAGACGGTAGCTCGTACGGACTCGACAGTAATGATACTTGGGGAAACCGGAACCGGAAAGGAACTGATTGCCCGTGCGATTCATCATCTTAGCAACCGTCGCGATCGCGCTCTAGTAAAGCTAAATTGCGCGGCGATTCCCACTGGACTACTGGAAAGCGAACTTTTCGGTCACGAAAAGGGAGCATTTACCGGCGCGATCGCGCAGAAGATTGGACGAGTCGAACTCGCAAACAAGGGGACCCTTTTTTTGGATGAAGTCGGCGATATCCCACCGGAGCTGCAGCGTTAATTGCGCTGTCCAAGGCGTCCTTGCTAATTGATCTTGGGTCAATCTCGTATGCCGCCTGTTGTTTGTTTAGTGCGTCCTCGGCAGTTTTCAGGGCGGCCAGCGCCGCAATAACCTGGGCCTCGGTGACGTCGAGATTTTCCTTCCTCGGTTCTGCTTTCAGCTCTTCCAGCATGGCATGAGAAGCCTCGGAAGCTGATTTCTGCTGCTCGGTTGTCGCTCTCTGGATGGAATCGTCAATCAAGACTAGCGGCATTCCTTTCCGTACGTCTTGTCCCTCTGAGACCAAGATTTCTTTGACGGTGCCTGCTACTTCCGGATACATGTTGATGTTCTCGCCGCTCCTCTGCGTGCTCTCGACGATGCCTTCGGCATAGATACCGCTGGCATAGGGATTGGAAGCTGGATCGAACACTGGAGGCAGCGAAGGTTTTTTTATGCCGAAGACATAGGCAGTTACTACTCCAGCCAGAATGCCGGCGAGCGCAATCGCGAATAAAAGTTTGTTCTTCATGCTGTGCCCTTTTGTGGTCCGGATGGCGAGCCTTTGTCTGCTGCGGATCCTGTGCCCTTTTCTGTTCCCGTCAAGCGTCCATCTTCCATGTGCAGGATCCGGGTCGCGAATTCGTAGATTCTTTCGTCGTGCGTGACCACCACGATGCAGCGGTTCGCGTTGAGAACGTTCTTATGGACAAAACTCAAGATCGCATTTCCCGTATCGCCATCCAGTGAAGCCGTGGGTTCGTCCATGATCAAAATGTCAGGTTGGCTGACCATGGCACGGGCGATGGCCACGCGCTGCTGTTCTCCTCCGCTCAGCTTTACCGGTGGGAGGTCGGCTCGTCCCTTCAAGCCCACAATATCCAGATAGTTGACCGCCTCGCGGATGCACTCATCCCACTCCTTTTTCTTCAGAATTAGCGGGATGGCTGCGTTCTCAGCCGTGGTCAGGCGTGGAAACAGGTGGAAATCCTGAAATACAAATCCAATCTTGTTCAAACGGAACTCGGCCAATTTGTCGGCATCCAGGGTCCAAATATCGATATTCTCCACCTGAACACTGCCGGAATTGGGTTTCAAAACCCCGGAAAGAACGCTGAGCAACGTCGTTTTCCCGCTTCCGGAAGGGCCTACGATGTAAAGCATCTCGCCGAAATAGGCTTCGAGTTCTACACCTCTGAGAGCGATGGTCTTGGCTTCCCCTTCGCCGAACCACTTTTCCAGTCCCCTCGCTTGAATGGCTACAGTCGGCATCTCAACCTCTGAAAATCGTGAACGGATCTATCTGCAAGACTTTTCGAATTCCCACGTAGCTCGAAATCGCGGCAATGATCGCAACCATGACAAATCCAATCACAAGACTCGAGTATGTGAGCATGGCGGCGTAACTGGGCAGTCTTAACTTGGCCAGCCAAATCAACAGCACACAAGCTCCCACCCCCATCCCATAGCCAGTCATGGCGGTGAACGTGGCCTGGAACAGAATCATGCTTATCAGGTCGCGGCTTTTTATGCCGATAGCCTTCAACGCTCCGAACCGCTCCAGGTTTTCGAGAATGAACGTGTAAAAGGTTTGACCTGAGATCGAGAGCCCGATGATGAAACTGATAGCGGTCATAATCAGAATGTTGGTTCCGCCACCGGTTTTATAAACGAAGAAGTCTGCAGTTCTCTGCATGAACTCCTCTTTCGTCCGAGCGCGGTAGCCCAATGCCTCGACCTGCTGCTTGATCTTCGGTATCTCCTCCGGGCTCTTTGGCTCTACGAGTACATATGAGATGGTGTACCGGGGATTCGGAATGTACTGGGCGGCCCGCTCGTAGGTCGTATACAGAGTGGGGATTCCGTACAGGCCAGAAGTCGCCACCTTGGCGATCCCCACGATCACGGCTCGGTGGTCGTTCAGCTCGAACTCCGACCCGATGCGGGGATTCTCGAGCTTCGAAAACTCCGCATCCCGGACCACGATGAAGCCATTCTCCGCATAAATATCTTCGATCTTTCCCTCAAGCAATTCCGGCCTGCCAAGCAGGCTGGCGCCATCTAATCCGATGACGGTGACGGATTGATAGGTCCCGTCCGACAGCTTGACCAGAGCTCCTCCCGAATACAACGGGACCGCATATTTCACTCCTTGCATGCTCCTAACTGCATCCAGAACATAGTCGGGCATGCCGACCGAATTGGAGACCGTGTCAACGGCCGGATCCATGACCCAAATCGTGGTGCCTACGTTAATTATGTTGGCGGAGGCGTGATTCAACACCCCGAAGAACATCGAGGTGACAAACATCATCAAGTACACGGCAAAAACGATGCCCAGAAGCAACGCCGTAAACTTCGCCTTATCATTGACTAACAGCTTGTAGCCGAGCTTGAGGATCCCCTTCACGCTTGATTTCTTTGGCTAGCTGCGAACAATCGTTATCCGATCCACTGGCTATTGGCAGCAGATCATTCGCTTCCGCTCCTCCCATCAATGAGCAGGCCGTGTTCCACAAAGGCGGCCCTCAAGAATGATGGAAGTATTGTTGAATCTTGAACATCCCATCTTCCTGCCGGGAAGCTTCCGTGAACGCCCCACTCCTTGACTGAATTTCGCCATTGTGACGAAAGACGATCGCTAGCCAAAATGGGAGATGACTGCCGGCCAAGTCACGCCGCGTGAACCGTTCATGAAGAAAAAGGGAACAATTGGGATAAATTGCCTACCGCGCCCACAATGCGGAGGCCCATGATTTACGAAGAGCTTGTTGCATGGTATTCAGACGCTCCCATAAAAATGGTGCCTAAACTGCAATCAACAAGTATTGGCGAGAATGTTGGATAGGAGGTGGCCATGTCACGGAAAACTCGGCATGCGGAATCGGCAGAACCAGTAGCTCTCGGTTTCCACGACGACATCAAGAAAATCGCAAAGAAGAACCTGGCCTTCCGTGAGGCGGTCTGTACCGGAGCCTTCAGCGAATTAGTGGTGATGAGTATTTCG
>Ga0335078_10005298_pt1 | contig 19083 bp, 18 predicted proteins | sample Lox_Sample_32_FD_206711 | JGI IMG/M metagenome (GOLD analysis project Ga0335078, IMG submission 206711) | Soil microbial communities from Loxahatchee National Wildlife Refuge, Florida, United States - Lox_Sample_3.2 | ecosystem: Environmental > Terrestrial > Soil > Wetlands | place: USA... | reverse complement strand
GTTGTACCAGCCCGGGTACTTGTACTCGAACCACTCGAAGTCGGCGTCGGTCATCGGGTCGATCCGCCAGTAGTTCGCCAGCCAGCCGGTGGCGAAGAACTGGGCCACCTCGTGCACGTAGCCCTTGTTCCAGATCTGGTTCCACGCTTCCTCGATGAGGTCGTGGGGGATGACCAGGCCGTACTTCTCCAGCGGCACCAGGTAGCTGCGGTAGTAGTCGTCGTAGATCCACCGCCGCCACATCTCGGCGTAGGACTCGCGGTCCTTGCGGCGGTCCTTGGTGCCGTACTCGATGAACGTGCCGATGGCCGCGTCCACCACGCGGTGGTTGTTCCACCACGCGTAGCGCAGGTCGCGCTCGAGCAGCTGGTGGTTCTCCTCGTCGGCCAGCGCCATCAGCAGGGTGGCGTAGCCGTTGCTGATGTGCCGCGACTCATCCGACTGCACCGAGTGGAACACGGTCGGCAGCAGGTAGTCGCCGTTGGCCGCGGCCTCGGCGGGCATGGCCACGAACAGCGTGTTGGTGAACGCCGTCTCGGCCACGATCGTCAGGTAGATGCTCGCCGCGGTGATCGCGTCACCGGTGATGAAGCCCTCGGCGAACTGCCGGCCGATCGTCCCGCAGTAGTCGTTCTGGAAATTGCGGAGGCTGTTGTTGAAGCCGGCCGGGTCGATGTAGTTGTTCATGTACAGGCGCTTGAGGTTCTGCTGGATCGTCGAGTGCCGTACCTCGTCGATCATCTGGATCGCCTGGCCGTTGTGCAGTTCCGGGTTGGGCACCGTGCGGAACAGCAGCGGCATCGCCCGGGCCGCCGAGATTTCCGGCAGCGGGATGATGGACAGGAACAGCTTCTGCCACTCCAGCCAGCGCTCCTGCACCTGGCGGAACATGTTGCCGCGGATGGCGCCGTCCTGGGCACCGTAAACGCGGTGGTCCTTCTCTTCCTGCATGGGGAAGTACGAGCGCAGGACCTGCTTCAGGGGATCCTTCTTCTGCGCCTTACGGAACGAGTAGTCGGTGCCGTACTGGGCTACCGGCTCGTGATACTGCGGTTCCCAGGACAGCTCCTGGATTTTCGCGTGGGCCTTGGCCACACTCTGGCGACTCATGGTCACCCCTTCCCCTTCGTGGGTTTTGCTGAGGCAGCGTGCTGCGGTCTGGTCTTCTCCAGCGCCAGTCCTCAGCTGGCGGTGGATGCGCGAGCCTGCTGGCCCGGGAAGTCCCTATGTGCGGAATAACAACCTGTAAATGCAGCTCGCGCGCTCTCAACATGAGACACGGCCGGGCCGCACTTCTGGCCTCGCGGCAGGTCATTCAGCCGTCTCCGAAGTAGTGGTTCCGCAGCTCGGCGAGCTCATCCTGGATGTTCGCGGCCACTTGCTGGTTGCCCTCCGCGGCCGGCCTGATCCCGAACGCCCGCAGCAGATCGGCGGCTGGCGCCCCGGGGTCGCCTGCCTCACCCAGAACCGGGTGCAGTCCCTGGTCGGCTAGGTGGTGGAAGACCAGGTTGACCACACTCCACGGGTTGTAGGTCTCACCTGGCTGGTCCATGAGGCAACTCCGGTTTCGTCTGCGGGCGCGCGCGAATAAGCCGGTGTGTCCTTCGATAAGAACCCGGCCGCACCGGCTCACCGGTCTCAACTTGAGACAGGGGTCGGTAACCCCCCGCATATCTTGGGTACGTAAGACGCAAACCCGGATACCCAGCCGCTGGCTGAGCCTCCAGCCCGCGGTACCGGGAGGTGAGGTACGGAGGCGCCATGGTGCCCGCAGCAGTGCACCAGCCAGCCCTGGCTGACAGCCAGGGGCTGGCCGAGACCCGTGAGCGGTTCCTGACGGCTGAGCCCGTCGAGCCGACCGAAGTGCGTGAGCCGATCCTGGCGTCCTGGTGGCGGTCCAGGCAGTTCAAGGTGGCCGCGGACCGGGTCGCACTGCCGTACGTCCGGGATCCCGATCTCGACACCCCGCTGACCCGCAACGCGATGCCGGTGCTGCGCAACCTGCGTGAGCACCTGGAGGGCCAGCCGATCAGCGTCATCCTCACCGACGCCGCGGGCGTCGTGCTGACCCGGATGACCGCCGACCATGATCTTGAGCGGCATCTGGATGGAGTCCAGCTCGTTCCCGGGTTCAGCTACGCCGAGGAGTACGTCGGCACCAACGGCATCGGCACCGCGCTGGAGGGCGGCCAGCCCGCCCACGTGTTCGGCCACGAGCACTACGCCGAGGACCTCGAGGACCTGGCCTGCGCCGGGGTGCCGATCCACGACCCGATCTCCGGCAAGACCGTCGGCGCGGTCGACCTGACCTGCTGGCGCCGGGATGCCGACCCGCTGCTGATCGCGCTGGCCAAGACCACCGCAGATCAGATCACCCAGGCCATGCTGGCCGACAGCAGCGCCCGCGAGCTCCAGCTGATGCAGGAGTACCTGCGGGCCTGCCGCCGGACGAGCGGGATCGTGCTGGCGCTGAACAACGACGTGGTGATGATGAACGAGCACGCCCGCCAGGTGCTCGACCCGGGCGACCAGGGCGTGCTGCTCGCCCAGGCCGCCGAGGTGCTGGCCAGCCGGCAGGCGGGCACGGTCGCGGTCGAGCTGCCCAGCGGCATGCAGGCCCGGATGTACTGCCGCCCGGTGGAGGGTGCCGACCGGGTCGCGGGCGGCGTCGTGCACGTGAAGCTGATCGAACACGTCACCCACCCGGTGGTGGAGACGCCGGCCAAGCCGGCCATGGCGCTGCCGGGCCTGGTCGGCAGCGGCGCGCTGTGGCTGCGCGGCTGCCGTCAGGTCGAGGCGGTCTATGACTCGGCCGAGTGGCTCGCCCTGGCGGGCGAGCCCGGGGTCGGCAAGCTGACCGTGGTCCGCGCGGTGCACCAGCGCCGGAACGCGGCCGAGCGGTTCTACGTGCTCGACGCGGCCGAGGCCACCGACACGGACTGGCTGCTGCGGGCCCGTCGCGAACTGCTGGACGGCGAGGGCGCGCTGGTCATCAGGCACCTGGACGTGCTGAACGCGCGGCAGCTGAACGGGCTGTCCGCTGCCATCCAGGAGGCCAGGGCGGCCGGCCGGCAGCGTGACCTGTGGGTGGCGGTCACCCTGAACCGGGCCCCCGACCACGGGGGCCTGAGCAAGGTGCTGCGGTTCTTCCCGAGCACGGTCGAGCTGCCACCGCTGCGGCACCACATCGAGGACCTGCACACGCTGGTCCCGTTCTTCGTGGCCAAGCTCGGCCAGCACGGGCGGCTCAGCTGCTCGCCGGAGGCCATGCAGCTGCTGCTGCGGTCCAAGTGGCCGGGCAACACCGAGCAGCTCTGGCAGGTGCTGAAGCGGGTGGTGCAGAAGCGGCGCACCGGCGCCATCCAGGCCGCCGATCTCCCGCCCGAGTGCTGGACGGTGAGCAGGCGCCTGCTGTCCCCGCTGGAGTCGATGGAGCGCGACGCGATCGTCCAGGCCCTGCTCGACTACCAGGGCAACAAGGTCAAGGCGGCCAAGTCGCTGGGTATGTCCCGGGCCACGATCTACCGGAAAATCCACGAGTACGGCATCGTCACCCCGTCCAGCTGAGCGGCAAATGGCTTGGCCTGGCTGGCCGGGCCGGGTTAGCCTGCTCCGCGTGCACCGGCTCTTCCCGATCACACCGCCGCCCGCTGCCTAAGCGGGGCGGCCGCCATCACCCGCCCGGGTAGCTGACCTGACGCGCCCGGGCTCACGCCTGTCCAGGGCCGATCTGGCCCGCCCCGCTCCCGCGACCCTTCCCTTCTCGTCGCCGGAGCGATGTTTCCATGAACGCTGGCACCACTGGCCCATCTACCGCTGGCCCGTCCACCGCTGGCCCGTCCACCACTGGCCCCGCGGCGGCCCGCCACAGGCGCGCCGATCTGATCTGCCTGGCCGCGGCCGGGCTGCTGTGGGGAACCGGCGGGCTGACCGGCAGCCTGCTCAGCCGCATCGCCGGGCTGCCCGCGCTGTCGGTAGCCGCCTACCGGCTGGCTGCCGGGGGCGCGCTGATCGTCGCGCTGCTGACGCTGACCGGCCACCGCTGGCCCGCTGGCCGGGCCGTCTGGGCCCGGATCACCGCCATCGGCTTGCTGGCCGCGCTGTTCCAGAGCTGCTACTTCCTGGCCGTCTCGGTCACCTCGGTGAGCCTGGCCACCCTGGTCACCATCGGCGGTGCTCCCGTCCTGGTGCTGGCCGCCGAGCAGGCGCTGGGGCGCCGCCCGGCCGGGCGGCGGGCCGGCCTGGCCACCGGCCTGGCGCTGGCCGGGCTGGGCCTGCTGGTCGGCCTGCCCGCGGGCGGGTACCCGGAGACCGCGGTGCTGGCCAGCGCGGGCCTGGCCACGGCGGCCGCCGCCGGGTTCGCCGCGCTCATCCTGATCAGCGCGCGCCCGGTGGCCGGGCTGAGCGAGCTGGCCGCGACCGGGTTCGGGTTCACCGCGGGCGGGCTGATCCTGCTGCCGCTGGCCGCGGCGGCGGGCGGGATCACGTTCCCAGCCCGTCCGGCCAGCCTGGGCCTGCTGGCCCTGCTCGGCACCGGCCCCACCGCCGTGGCCTACCCGCTGTACTTCCGCGGCCTGCGGACCGCCCGGGCCAGCGTCGCCGCGCTGCTGGCCCTGCTCGAGCCGCTCACCGGCTTCATCCTGGCCTGGCTGGTGCTCGGCGACCGGCTGGGCGCGTGCGGGATCGCGGGTGCGGTCGTCCTGGCGGCCGCGCTGATCCTGGCCGCGACCGCCCGCCAGCCCGCCTGGCCCGGCGCGTCAGGCCACGGCCCGGCGCACCACCCGGGTGGCCCAGAACGCCGTGACGGCGCAGAGCGGCACGAGCACGGCGAATGCCTGCCACACTGCACTGCCGGACAGGGTCCCCGCGCAGAGCACCCGGGCGGCGCCGACCGTGTAATACAGCGGGTTGAAGTGCGCCAGTACCCGCAGCCACAACGGCCCGAGAGAGATCGGCAGCAGCACCCCACCCAGCAGCAGCACCGGCAGGTTCAGCCCGTTGATGAGCGCGGCGAACCCGCTGATGTCCTTGGTGGCCAGCGCGGTGGCGATGGAGAACGCAGCCATCGTCGCCATCAGCAGCGCGAGCAGCACGGCCAGCACCAGCAGGCCGGCCAGGTGCACGCCGAAGCCGAGGCCCCAGCCCACCGCGACCACCACCAGGTCGAAGCAGAACATCAGCAGCATCGAGGCCAGGATCGGGCCGGCCAGAATGGCGAGCCGGCTGGCCGGGGTGACCCGGAACCGCTCGATGACCCCGGAGCGCAGCTCGAAGATGGTGCTGAAGCCGGGACCGGTCCCGCTGGCGAACGCGAGCAGGGCCAAGATCCCGGGCAGGAACAGGTCGAGCACGTTGCCGGTGGCCAGGCCGGGCCCCCCGACCAGGCCCTTCAGCAGCGGAGTGAACAGGGCCAGGTAGAGCACTGGTGTAGAAAAGCCGACCACCAGCCAGACCGGATTGCGCAGCAGCTGGGTGAGGTAGCGGCGGAACAGCAGGCCGATGTCGGTGACCGCCTTCATGCCGCCACCCCCGTGGCCCCCGCCGTCCCCTGGTCGGCCGCCGGGCCACCCTGATCACCGGCATCCCGCAGTGACCGCCCGGTCTGCCGCAGGAACACATCGTCCAGGCTGGGCTCGGACAGCTGGAGCGAGCGGGCCGCCAGGCCCGCCGCGTCCAGCCGGCGGAGCAGCCCGGGCAGCGCCGCGGGACCGTCGCTGGCGTACAGCCGGACGATGGCCCCATCGGTGTTCAGGTCGCGCATCCCGGGCTGGCCAGCCAGCTCGGTGGCGGCCAGCCCAGCCGCCGCGGCATCGCGCAGCTCCAGCACGATCGCGTCGCCTGCCACCTGCTGCTTCAGTTCCCGCGGGGTGCCCTCGGCGACCACCTGGCCGTGATCGATGATGACGATGCGGTCGCACAGCACATCGGCCTCGTCGAGGTAGTGCGTGGTCAGGAAGACCGTGGTGCCGCGGTCCCGGAGGCCGCGGATGTGCTGCCACAGGCTGGCCCGGTTCTGCGGGTCCAGCCCGGTACTGGGCTCATCGAGGAACAGCACCTCGGGCTGGTGCACGACGCCAAGGGCCACGTCGAGGCGGCGCCGCTGGCCGCCAGAGTAGCTGCGCACCCGGCGGTCGGCGAACCCGGACAGGTCGAACAGCGGCAGCATCTCGCCCACCCGCCGGGCCACCTCGGCCCGGCTGCCTCCGTACAGACGGCCCTGGAGCAGCAGGTTCTCCCGCCCGGTGGCCAGTTCGTCGGCGCCGCCCAGCTGGCTGACGTAACCGATGTGCCAGCGGACCTGGCTGGCCTGGCGGCGGACGTCCAGCCCGGCGACGGTGGCGGTGCCACCGTCGATCGGCAGCAGCGTGGTCAGCATGCGCAGCGTGGTGGTCTTGCCCGCCCCGTTGGGCCCGAGAAAGCCGAAGATCTCGCCGGGCGCCACGGTCAGGCTGATCCCCCGCACCGCCTCGATGGCCCGCCGGGTGCCGCCCTCCCCCGGGCCGGCCTGGCCCGGGAAGTGCTTGCGCAGCTCGGTGGCTGCGATGACCGGAGTCATGGTGCTCCTCTCCGGGCCGGCCGTCCGGACCAGCCCGCTCAGGCGACCAGCCATCGCGGCCGGCGTCTCCGGAGCTACTATCAGCCGTTCAGCAAGCCTTGTCAACCAATTAGCTGACTAACACTGTCAGGCGGTCAGCTGATAACGTGCGGGCATGAGCGTGGCCAGTACGCCACCCGAGGCCGGTCCCGGCGACCGCGCCAGCGGGAAGCGGCGATCGGGGGGTCCGCCCCCGCCGGCCGGCGACCGCGCCAGCGGGAAGCGGCGATCGGGGGGGGCCGGGCGATCGGCTGGCTCCGGTGAGTCATCCCCCGGGGCCAGCCGGACCCCGCCGCCGGTCCCGCGCCGGTCGCCGCGCCAGTCGACGCACCGGCCGCCGCGCCGGTCGCCGTCCGCCGGTGAGCGCCAGCGCGACGCCGAGCGCTCCCGGGCGGCGCTGCTCACCGCGGCGCTGGACGAGTTCGCCGAGCGGGGCTTCGCGGGCGCCCGGGTCGCCGACATCGCCCGCCGGGCCGGCCTGAACAAGCAGCTGATCAACTACTACTTCGGCTCCAAGGAGGGGCTGTACCTGGCCCTGCAGGAGTCCTGGCTGGACCGGGAGGAGAGCTTCGCCGACCCCGCGCTGCCCCTGTCCGAGCTGGTCGTCCGCTACCTGGAGGACGCGCTGCACGACCCGCGGCCGATCCGGCTGCTGCTGTGGCGCGGCATCACCGACGGATCGGCCCCCGAGACCGACCACGACCGGCAGCCGGACGTGGACCGGGTCCGGGCCGGCCAGCGGACCGGGGAACTCGCCGATAACCTCGACCCGGCCGCGGTGCTGCTGGCGGGCATGGGCATGGTCGCCGCGCCGCTGATCATGCCGCAGGTCGCCCGGGAGCTGCTCGGCGCCGACCCGTCCAGCCCGGAGTTCGGCGCCCGCTACGCCGAGCAGCTCCGCCGGATCATCGCCCACCTGGCGGCGGCCCCGCCCGCCCCGGAAGACGGCTGACCGGAGCCCGGGCGGCCGCTACGGCACGCGCGGCCGGGCGGGCAGGTGCCGGCGGAGGAACTCGACCGTGCGCTGCCAGGCCCGGGCGGCCGGCTCCGGCTGGCTGAACATCGGCGCCATCCGGTTGTGGAACGCGTGCCCGGCGTCTTCTTCCACGTCGATCCGCACGTTCGGCAGCCCGGCCGCCGCGGCCTCCACCGCCGCGACCGCCTCCCGCGGGATGTACGGGTCGCTGCCGCCGAACTGCAGCAGCAGCGGCGCGGTGATCCGGCGCAGCACGTCCAGCTGATCCGGCACGTCCGACCCGTAGAAGGAGATCACCGCGTCCAGCCGGGTCTGCGCGGCCACCTGGTAGGCGATCGACCCGCCGAGGCAGAACCCGATGATGCCGATGCCACCGTCCACCTCGGGCAGCGCGGCCAGCGCGCCCAGCGCCGCGATCGAGTCGGCCACGCCCTGCGCGAAGTCGAACCGCTGCCCCATCTCCAGCGACGAGGCCAGCCCCGCCTCGTCGTGCCTGGCCTGATAGCCGGGCTGCAGGCGCCAGAACAGGTCGGGCGCGGCCACCACGTAACCCAGGTCGGCCAGGTCCTCGGCTACGGCCCGGATGTAGTCGCTGACCCCGTAGATCTCCTGGATCAGCAGCAGCCCGGGGCCGCTGCCACCGGCCGGCACCCACACGGTCAGGCCGAAGGAACCGTCCGCCGTGGGCACCTGCTCGACACGTTGCTGCATGGCTTCCCCTGGTGAGTGGCCGGAACACCCGGACCGCCGGGCGGGTCGCCCGTGCTGCCCGCCGATCTTACGCAACCAGCACCCGCAAGCGCCGTCCCCGGCTGGGTTCCGGCGCTTTTGAGTTACATCACTCCACCAGAAACAAACCGGACAAACGATGTAAAGAAGGTCCTTATTTCGCGAAAATCTCGTTTCGGCCACGATGGCCCGGGTAGAGCGCCGTCTTACCTGAAGGACAGATTTACGTTCGGGCGGTCGTACCTATATCCGCCCTGCTCAACAAGGACCCACGGCAACACCAGGGGAGAGTTGATCATGAAATGCAAGATTCAGGTAGGACTGGCGATCGGCGCCGGTTACCTGCTTGGCCGGCGTCACAAGACGCGGCTCGTGCTGATGGTGGGCGCGGCCGCGCTGACCGGCGGGCTAGGTGGCGCGGCGGGCCGGCTCACCAGCAAACTCCCTGGCGGCGGCCTGTCCAATGACCTGCTGCAGCGGCTTTCCCCGGAGGTCGGCCAGCTCACCGACGCGGTCCGCGGCGAACTGTTCGAGCTGGGCAAGACGGCGGCGCGCGCCGCGGTGAACAGCCAGATGGACGCGCTGACCGGCAAGCTGCACGACCGGGCCGGCTCGCTGCGCGACCGGATCTCCGAGCGGGCGGACGTGGCCGGCCAGGCCGGCCGGCTGCGCGACGTGAGCCACGCGGCGCAAGGCGGCGCGGAGCCGCCCGACGACGAGCCCACTGACCAGGCCGAGAGCCGCAATGGCCAGGCCAGCGACGGTGCGGAACAGGCCGAACCCGCGCCGCGAAGGGCACCGCGCCGGTCACGCGAGGGGGGCACCGCGCCCCGCGCGACCCGCTCCCGGTCCAGCTCCGGCCAGGCCGCCAGCCGGTCAGGTGGGGCCCGGCGGCCCGCGGGCACCGCAGCCCGCCGGACCAGGCCAGCAGATGACGAGGCAGCCCCGCCGGTCCGGCGCCGCAGCAGCAGCACCCGCAGTGGCACGGCTGGCCGGCAGACGACCCGGCGAAACGGCAGGTGAGCGATATGACAGCGCAGCACGAGGAGCGCCAGGACAGCGGCGCAGGGTCAGAGATCACCGACCGTCTCAGGGAAGAAATCCAGAACCTGCTCGGCGCGCTGGCCGACCGGGGCATCGGTATGGCCCAGGACAAGGTGAACGAGCTGACCGGGCGCCTCACCGAGTACGCCGAGCAGGGCGGCGGCCCGGGGCTGATGGCCGCGGTGACCGGCGCGAAGTCGCTCAGCGAGGGCAAGTCGCCGATGCGCGCCATGTTCTCCGCCGGGATGTCGGGCGCCAAGCAGAAGCTGGGGCTGGGCGGCAAGGACAGCAAGGACGGCAAGGGCAGCCGGGGAGGAAACCTCAAGGTCGTCAACATCGTCGAGTCGATCGATGTCGGGGTCCCGGTCCGGCTGGCTTACAACCAGTGGACCCAGTTCTCCGAGTTTCCCTCCTTCATGAAGAAGGTGGAAAACGTCGAGCAGGCCGAGGACGTGAAGCTCAACTGGAAGGCGCAGGTCTTCTGGTCGCACCGCAACTGGGAGGCCACGATCCTGCGGCAGATCCCGGACCAGGAGATCATCTGGCGGTCCAAGGGGGCCAAGGGGCACGTGGACGGCGCGGTGACCTTCCATGAGCTGGCCCCCAGGCTCACCCGGATCCTGGTGGTCCTGGAGTACTTTCCGCAGGGCCTGTTCGAGAAGACCGGCAACATCTGGCGGGCCCAGGGGCGCCGGGCCCGGCTGGAGCTCAAGCACTACCGGCGGCACGTCATGGCGCACGTACTGGAGAAGCCGGACGAGGTCACCGGGTGGCGCGGCGTCATCGAGGACGGCGAGGTCGTCCAGGACCACGAGTCGCACGTCCGCGAGGAGCAGGAAGCCGAGGGCGCCGAGGACCAGCCGGGCGCCGATGACCAGGAGCGGGCCGACGACGAGGGCGCCTACGACGAGGAAGGCGCCTACGACGAGGAGGACGCCGACCGCGAGGACGAGGACGACGCGTACGGCGAGGAGGACGAGGCCGAGCCCTACGACGAGTACGAGGACGAAGAGCCGGCCGACGAGGACGAGCCGGCCGCGGAGGACGAGCTAGTCGCTGAGGACGAGCCCGTCGACGAGGACGAGCCCGTCGACGAGGACGAGCTAGTCGACGAGGACGAGCCCGTCGACGAGGACGAGCGTGAGCCGGTGACGGCGGGGCGGAGGCGGCGATGACGGCAACCGCGGTGCAGCAGGCCGGCGATGGCCGGGGCGCCAGCCGGGGGCAGAGCAGCAGCCTGGCCGACGTGATCGACACCATCCTGGACAAGGGCCTGGTCATCGACGCGTACGTGCGGGTCTCGCTGGTCGGCATCGAGGTGCTGACCATCGACGCCCGGATCGTGGTGGCCAGCGTGGACACCTACCTGCGGTTCGCGGAGGCAGTTGGCCGGCTCGACCTCGGCCGCGACAAGGACGGCCTGCCTGAACTGGTTGGCAACATGCAGGAAAGCGGGGCCAACTCCAAGGTGAAGGGGGCCATCGGCGGTGCGCTCGACGCGGCGTCCGAGCGGTTCGGGTCGGGAAACGACCGGTCAGCGGACCGGCGGCGCGCGCCCCGGCGGAGGGACAGCGGGGATGACTGAGCAGATGGAGCGGGAGCAGCCGCCGGAGGCCACCGGGTCGCCGGTGTACGTCTACGGGATCGTGCCCGCCGACGTGGAGGTCAACGACGGCGCCCGCGGCGTGGGCGACCCGCCCGCCCCGGTGCGGCTGGTCCGCTGCGGCACGGTCGGCGCGCTGATCAGCGACATCGACCCGGACCAGCCGGTGGGCCGGCCGGCGGACCTGTACGCCCACCAGCGGCTGCTGGACGGGGTGGCGGGGCAGACGCCCGTGCTGCCGCTGCGCTTCGGCGCGGTGCTGACCGGCACCGACGCGGTCACCGCCGAACTGCTGGACCCGAACCACGACGACTTCGCGGCCGCCCTGGACGAGCTGGACGGGCGGATCCAGTTCGTGGTCAAGGGGCAGTATGTGGACGATGCGCTGCTCCGCGAGGTGCTGGCGGAAAACCCGGAGGCCGGGCGGCTGCGCGAGGAGATCGCCTCGATCGGCGACCCGATGGCCGCGCGCGAGCCCAGCATCCAGCTCGGCGAGATCGTCAACAGCGCGATCACCGAGAAGCGCGAGGTGGACACCCGCCAGCTGCTCGACGCCATCGATTCGATCTGCGTCGCCACCGGCGTGCGGCCGGCCACCGACGAGCTGGACGCGGCGCACGTGGCCGTGCTGGTGGACGTGGACCGGCGAGCCGAGCTGGAGGACGCGCTGGGCGACCTGGGCCAGAAGTGGTCCGGGCGGGTGGAGCTGCGTCTGCTCGGGCCCATGGCGCCCTACGACTTCGTGGTCGCGGCCGCCCCGGAAGGTGAGTGATGGGTCTGCTGGGCCTGGTCGTGCGGCTGCCGGTGCTGCCGGTACAGGGAGTCGTCTGGCTCGCGGAAACCGTGCGCGACCAGGCCGAGCAGGAACTCTACGATCCGTCGGCCGTCCGGCGCGAGCTGGACGACGCGCAGCGCGCGGCCGAGGCCGGCGAGCTCTCCGAGGAGGAGCTGGGCCGCGTCCAAGAGGAAGTCGTCGGGCGCCTGGTGAGGGCGCCGGCGGCTGGGGGCGGGCCGGCCGGGCCGCCTGATCGGGACCGGAGGTGAGCATGCAGGACAGGCCAGCAACAGGCGAACGGGCCAGACGGGCCCGTCCGCGCGACGAGGAAGGGGCCCGGGGCCGCCCGGCGAACGGCCGGACCCGGCCCGGCGCCCGGCGCCGGGAGCCGAAGCAGATCCCGGCGACCGCGGCGGCCGAGGCGGGGCTGGACCAGATCGCCAGGCTGACCGGCAAGGAAGTGGAAGGGGTCAGCGCGGTCCGGCCAACCGACGACGGCTGGCTGGTCGAGGTGGACGTGCTGGAGGACCGCCGGGTACCGGCCACGTCCGACATGCTGGCGAGCTACCAGGCAGAACTGGACAGCCGGGGAAACCTGCTGAGCTACCGCAGGAGCCGCCGGTACGTGCGCGGCCGGACGGACAGCCCCAGCCAGACCTGATGACCGGCTCCCGCACGGCACGCAACGACACTCAGGGGGGACCATGAGCGAAGGCATGATCACGCAGCCGGGTGGCCGCGCGATCCAGTCCTACGGCGCCGGGCCGGCCGGCGGCCAGCAGTCGACCAGCCTGGGCGACATCCTGGAGCGCGTCCTGGACAAGGGCCTGGTCATCGCCGGTGACATCCGGGTCAACCTGCTGGACATCGAGCTGCTCACGATCAAGCTGCGGCTGGTCATCGCGTCGGTCGACACGGCCAAGGAAATGGGCATCGACTGGTGGGAAGCTGACCCATGGTTCAGCGCCAAGGGCGCCCGCCAGGAGGAGCGCCAGCAGGAGCTGGAAGACGAGAACCGCGAGCTCAGAGGCAGGCTGGCGGCGCTGGAGCGGGGGAACGGCCGCCGCCAGGAGCAGCGGTGAGCGAGGACCAGGGCGTCTGGGTCTACGCCGTGGCGGCCGTCATCCGGCCCGCCCGGCTGGCCGGGCTGACCGGCGTCAGCAGCCAGCCGGTGCGCACCGTCACTGGCGGGGGCCTGGCCGCGGCGGTGTCCCCGGTGAGCCTGGCCGAGTACGGCGAGCAGCCGCTCCGCCAGCACCTGGAGGACCCGGACTGGCTGGAGCGCACGGCCCGCGCGCATCACCAGGTGATCGAGACGCTGGCGGCCGATGGCCGGCCGGTCATTCCCATGCGGCTGGCTACCATCTACGCCGGCGACGGCAACGTGACGGCGATGCTCGGCGAGCGGTGCCCGGACTTCGCGGCCGCGCTTGACCGGGTGACCGGGCGCGCCGAGTGGGGGGTGAAGGCGTTCGCGGCCGCGCCGCCCGCCGGTGAGGAGACCAGGCCGGCCGCCAGTTCCGGGGCCGAGTACCTGAAGCGCCGGCGGGCGCAGCTGTCCGCCCGCGACGAGGCCCGGCAGTCGGCCGCCGACGCCGCGCATGACCTGCACACGGCCCTGGCGGAGCTGGCTGCCGCGGCGGTCCTGCGCCCACCGCAGCAGCCCGATCTGGCCGGGCAGGACGCGGCCATGATCCTCAACGGCACCTACCTGGTCGAGGACGCGCGGTCGGCCGAGTTCGCCGCGCTGGCCCGCGAGCGGGCCGGCCGCTCCGCCCCCGGCTTCCGCGTCGAGGTGACCGGCCCGTGGCCGCCTTACTCGTTCGCGACCGTTGACGCGCCGGGAGGCCCGGAGTGAGCGAGGTAGCGCGCCGCGGCACCGCGGCCCCCGTCCCGGTGCGCCGCGATGCCGCACCAGCCGGGCCGCCGCCGGCCCGGGTCGCCCTGGTCGACCTGCTGGACCGGGTGCTGGCCGGCGGGGTGGTGGTGACCGGTGAGGTCCGGCTGTCCATCGCGGACGTGGATCTGGTCCAGCTGTCGCTCAACGTGCTCATTGCCTCCGTGCGTGCGGGCATGCCGGGAACGGCGGAACCGGACCGGGATGGCTGAGCTGCCCGCCCGCCGCATCGCCGCCGATCCGGAGACCGTGGAGCGCGGGCTGGTCCAGCTGGTGCTGACCGTGGTCGAGCTGCTGCGCCAGCTGATGGAGCGGCAGGCCCTCCGCCGGGTCGACCAGGGCGATCTCAGCGAGGATCAGGTGGAGCAGATCGGGGCGACGCTGATGGCCCTGGAGCAGCGGATGACCGAGCTGCAGGAGCACTTCGGGCTCACCCCGGCCGACCTGAACATCGACCTCGGGCCGCTCGGCCCGCTGCTCCCCCCGCCGCCGGACGTCAGCTGCTGAGCACCGCGAACGAGGCGGCGGGCATGCTGGCCCCGTCGCCATCCAGGCGCACGCCCGCGGCGGACGCGGCCAGCACCCGGGACGCGGGCCGCTCCAGCGGCAGCACCTGGGCCTGCTCGGCCAGGTTGACCGCGATCCACAGCCGCCCGCGCTCCACCACCAGCCAGCGCGCCCGCTCGTCGTAGCGGGCCTGCACCCGGTCCAGCCGCGGGTCGGTCAGCTCGGGCCAGGCCCGGCGCAGCGCGATCAGCTCGGTGTACCAGGCCAGGATGCCCGCGTGGGCGGGCTTGTCCAGCTCGGACCAGTCCAGCTTCGAGCGCAGGAAGGTGGCCTCGTCCTGCGGGTCGGGCACGTCGCCGGGCCCCCAGCCGTGCGCGGCGAACTCGGCCCGGCGGCCCTCGGCGACCGCCGCGGCCAGCCCCGGGTCGGTGTGATCGGTGAAGTACTGCCAGGGGGTGGCCGCGGCCCACTCCTCCCCCATGAACAGCATCGGGCTGAACGGCGCGGTGAGCACCAGGCCCGCCCCCACCTTGACCAGGCTGGCAGGCAGGTCCGCAGAGATCCGGTCGCCGATCGCCCGGTTGCCGATCTGGTCGTGGTTCTGCAGGTAGCCGAGGAACCGGAAGGCCGGGATGCGCAGCAGGTCCACGGGCCGGCCGTGGCCGCGGCCGCGGAACGCGGAGTACGTGCCGTTGTGGAAGAACACCCTGGTCAGCGTCTTGACCAGGGCACGCATCGAGCCGAAGTCGCAGTAGTAGCCCTGCCGCTCCCCGGTGATCGCGGCGTGCACCGCGTGGTGGAAGTCGTCGCTCCACTGGCCGCTCAGCCCGTAGCCGCCCGCCTCCTGGGAGGTGACCAGGCGCGGGTCGTTGAGGTCGGACTCGGCGATCAGCACCAGGTCACGGTTCAGCCGCGCGCCGAGCGCCTGCACCTCGACCGCGAGTTCCTCCAGGAAGTGCAGGGCCCGGTGATCCTCGAACGCGTGCACCGCGTCCAGCCGGAGCCCGTCCACGTGGTAGTCGCGCAGCCACATCAGCGCGTTGCCGATCAGGAAGTCGCGGACCTCGTCCGAGCCGGGCTGGTCCAGGTTGACCGCGGGGCCCCAGGGGGTCACGTGCGCCTCGGTGAAATACGGGCCGAACTCGTTCAGGTGGTTGCCGATGCCGACGTGGTTGTAGACCACGTCGAGCAGCACCGCCAGCTGCCGGGCGTGGCACGCGTCCACGAACCGCTTGAGGCCGTCCGGCCCGCCGTACGGCTCGTGCACCGCCCACAGGTGGATCCCGTCGTACCCCCAGCCGTGCCGCCCGGGAAAGCTGGCCACCGGCATCAGCTCGACCACCCGCACGCCCAGGTTGCGCAGCTGGTCGAGGCGCTCGATGGCGGCATCGAACGTCCCCGCCGGGGTGAACGTGCCCAGGTGCATCTCGTAGATGACCGCGCCGCGCAGCGGCCCGCCCCGCCAGCCGCGGTCCGTCCAGCTGAACGCGGAATGGTCGTAGCTGCGGCTCAGACCTTCGCTGCCGAACGGCTGGCGCGGCGATCTGGGGTCGGCCCGGGGCTGCCCACCGTCCACCCGGTACCCGTAGTCGGTCCCGGCGGGCGCGCCGGGTGCCTCCGCCTCCCACCACCCCGGGGCGGCCGCCGCGCGCATCGGCCGCACGGCGGGCGGCTGCCCGGGCGGCGCGGTCTGCAGCTCGACCCGGCCCGCGTCAGGGGCCCAGACCCGGAAATGGCTCACCTTCGCACCTCAGCCCCCATCATCGGCGGCCGGGACGGGCGCGTCGAGATGGCCCGGGAGTGAGTCGTCGGCGACCAGCAGCGCCACGGGATTTCGTTCCATCAAATCGGACAGCAGCGGGCGCGGGCCGGGATGCGTGGCCCCCGACAGCAAGTCGCGCCAGGCCTGCCCGCCCGGCAGGGCCAGCACGGTGTCGGCCCAGCCGCCGCGCTGCCGCAGCCCGGCCGGCAGCCGGGTGACGACGGTCACCGCCCGGCCGCCCCGGGCGAACGCGACGGCGTGCCCGGCGGCCGGGCCGGCGGCGGGCAGCGGCGTGTAGTTCCCGGCGGTGAACCAGCCCGGCCGGGCCCGGCGCAGCCGCAGCGCGGCCGAGGTGACCAGCAGCTTGGCCGCATCGAGATCCCGGGGCGGCTGGCCGCCGTCCAGCTCGGCGAGCAGGTCGCGGCGGCGGGCGAAGTCCACCGGCCGCCGGTTGTCCGGGTCGACCAGCGACAGTCCGGCCAGCTCGCAGCCCTGGTAGGTGTCGGCCACGCCGGGCATGGTCAGCTGGACCAGCTTGGCGCCCAGCGAGCTGGCCGCCGCGTCGGCGGCCAGCCCGGCCACGAAGCTGTCGATCTGCCCGGTGAGCTCGTCGTCATCCAGCACCGCCTCGGCGAACGTGAGCACCATCGACTCGTACTCGGGATCCGGGTCGGTCCACGAGGTGCGCGTCTTGGCCTCGCGCATCGCCTTGCGCAGGTAGCCGGTGAGCCGCTCGCGGTCCACCGGCCACGCCCCGGCCAGCGTCTGCCACATGAGGTACTCGGTGTCCGGCTCGGGCGCCGCCCCGCTGGTGGCGGCCAGCGCCCGCCCGTGCCAGCTGGCCAGCTCGGCCGCCCAGGCCTGCGGGATCTCGGTGAGCACGGCCAGCCGGGCGCGGACATCCTCCTGGCGCTTGGTGTCGTGCGTGGACAGCGTGGTCATGGTGGCTGGCCAGTCACGGGCCAGCCGGGCGGCGAACGCGTGGAAGTCCGCCGGGGAGCGGCCCAGCCGGTCCGGATCGCCGCCGACCTCGTTGAGCGCGACCAGCCGTGACCACCGGTAGAACGCGGTGTCCTCCACGCCCTTGGCCATCACCGGCCCGCACACCTGCTGGAACAGCGTGACGAGCGGTGCGTGGCCGCCCGCGCCGAGGATGAGGCTGGTGACCGCGGCGAGGCCGTCGTGCAGCCGCGGCGGCAGGTACTGGCGGGCCGCGTCGGCGGCCCCGGCCACGATCGCGGCTGACGTCCCGGGGGCGGCCTCGCCGGGCAGCACGTACGCCCGGTACACCGGCATCGCGGCCAGCAGCTCGGCCAGGATGGCGGTGAGGTCGGCACCGGTGAGCGCGGTCAGCGCCGGATGCCCGGTCCCGGCCAGCAGCCGGGCCAGCCGGGTCACCTCGGCCGCCAGGGCATGCCTGGCTTCGTCCCGCTTGGCCGCCTCGGCCACCCCGGCGAACTCGGCCGGCCCCCCGGTCAGCTGCTCATACTCCGCGGTCAGCGCCGTGGCGCCGGCCGGGTCCAGGAACAGCCCGCCCACCACGCCCAGCGCGTCATACCCGGTGGTGCCCGCGCACCGCCAGTCAGCGGGCAGCCGTTCGTCGCCGGTGAGGATCTTCTCGGTGGCGATCCAGAGCCCGCCCGTCCGCCCGGACAGCCGGTCCAGGTAGCCGCGCGGGTCGGCCAGCCCGTCCGGGTGGTCCACCCGCAGCCCGTCGATCAGCCCGTCGGCCACCAGGCGCAGCACCACGCGGTGGGTTTCCTCGAACACCTGGGGGTCTTCCACCCGGACCGCGATCAGCGAGCTGATGTCGAAAAACCGCCGCCAGTTCAGCTCGGACGCCGCGGCCCGCCAGCCGGCCAGCCGGTAGTGCTGGGCGGCCAGCAGGTCGGGCAGCGGCAGGTCGGCGGTGCCCGGCCGCACCGGCAGCACGTGGTCGAAGTAGTGCAGCACCGGCTCGCCACCCGACTCGCCGAGCACCAGGTCGCCGGCCGCGTCCGCGACCGGGCCGGCCAGGATGGGCAGCAGGAACCGGCCGTCCTGCGCCGCCCAGTCCACATCGAACCAGCGCGCATACGCCGAATCCGGGCCGTCCCGCAGGACCGCCCACAGCTGCTGGTTGAGCCGCTCGGGCACCGGGATGGCCATGTGGTTGGGCACGATGTCTACCACCACGCCGAGCCCATGGCGCCGGAACTCGCCGACCATCTCCCGGAATGCGGACTCACCGCCCAGGTCGGCCGACACGGCCGAGTGATCGACCACGTCGTAGCCGTGCATCGAGCCCGGCGCGGCCTGCAGGATCGGCGACAGGTAGGCGTGGCTGACGCCCAGGCCCGACAGGTAGCCGGCCACCCCGGCCGCGTCGGCGAAGCCGAACCCGGCGTGCAGCTGGAGCCGGTAGGTGGAAACCGGGCTGCCTGCGTCAGGCACGGCTGAAGACCTGCAGGCACCGGCTGGGCACCGGGACGCGGTCGCCCGGCTTGGCCGCCGGGCTGTCCGCCAGCGCGCTCACCGGGACCGCGCTGTCCAGCACCTTCACCCATTGCTCGCCGTAGCGCGCCGGCGGCACGCAGAACTCCAGGTCCAGTTCGCTGGCGTTGAACAGCAGCAGGAACGAATCGTCGACGATCCGCTGGCCGCGCGGATCGGGCTCGCTGATCGCGTCGCCGTTCAGGAAGACGATCAGCGACTTGGCGAAGCCGACCGCCCAGTCGTCGTCGGTCATCTCCTCGCCGGCCGGGGTGAACCAGGCGATGTCGCTCAGCTGGTCGGGCGCGCCGCGCCTGCCGCGGACCGCCTCCTGGCCACGGAAGAACCGGCGGCGGCGCAGCACCGGATGATCGGCGCGCAGCTTGATCAGCGTGCGGACGAAGTCGAGCAGCTCCGCGTCGTGCTCCTCCCCCGCGGCCGGCCAGTGCACCCAGGACACCTCGTTGTCCTGGCAGTAGGCGTTGTTGTTGCCGTGCTGGGTGCGGCCCAGCTCGTCCCCGGCCAGCAGCATCGGCACGCCCTGCGAGCAGAGCAGGGTGGCCAGGAAGTTGCGCCGCTGCCGGGCGCGCAGCGTAGCGATGCCCGGGTCGCCGGACGGGCCCTCGGCCCCGCAGTTCCACGACCGGTTGTCATCGGTGCCGTCCGCGCCGCGCTCGCCGTTGGCCTCGTTGTGCTTGTGGTTGTAGGACACCAGGTCGGCCA
>Ga0335078_10005295_pt1 | contig 19085 bp, 18 predicted proteins | sample Lox_Sample_32_FD_206711 | JGI IMG/M metagenome (GOLD analysis project Ga0335078, IMG submission 206711) | Soil microbial communities from Loxahatchee National Wildlife Refuge, Florida, United States - Lox_Sample_3.2 | ecosystem: Environmental > Terrestrial > Soil > Wetlands | place: USA... | reverse complement strand
GTACTACCTCTAGATCCAATCGGGGTAGTGCAATTCCGGGCGAATTGGTACAACCCCTCGAGAGGGATGGGCCGAGGCGGATTCGAACCGCCGATCTCCGCGTTGTAAGCGCGGCGTCCTCACCGCTAGACGATCGGCCCCCGGGAAGAAGAGTTCCCCTCTGTCATCTCAGTGTCGGTGTCAACCCGTGGGGTGGGCTGGTTCCGCCGTCAGGCGCCTAGGGGGTCGTCCGAATGGCCGGGGGTGGCCGACCTCGCGCGATGACGTACCTCCACGGCGCGACCCCGCCCTAATCCGGTCATCAGGCGCCCGGGGAGTTCCGCCTCCCCCACGGCCACGACGGAACCCGAACGGACGAGAGTCACCGCGTCCCCCACCCGGATGGCGGGGTCGGCCCGAACGACGCCCGGGCAGAAGAGGTCCCCTTCCAGCGGCACCTCCGGCGCCACCTCGACCTCGAGCGAATGGGCGTCCGACATCCGCCGCGCCCCGGCGACGGTGAGTTGGAAGAGCCCCCGCTCCTCCCTCCACGACGCGAGGTCGGTGCCCGACCCGTCGACCAGGCGCTGGAACCACGGACGTCCCGCGAGACGGACCGGGGGGGCGAACAATCGCTCGGCGGCGTCCCGACCGAACTGAACGGCCGCGATCTCCCGGAGCTCCTCCCGGACCACCGCGAGCGGACCACCGGCGGCCGGGCTGGTCCCCTCGAGGCCGGCCGCGACGGCGGCCCGTAGCGCGCCCAACGCCTCGCGGGAAAGCGTGTGCTCGTCGGGCGCGCTCCACACCGACGGGACCTGGTCGGAGGCCCCCTTCAGGAATCCGTACTCCTCCGGGTCCAGATGGTGGACGACGGCCCGGTAATGTCCCGTCGAGAGGAGATGCCGGAGGAGGTCGAGGACGCGTCGGCGTTCCTCCTCGTCCCAATCTCCCGTGACGGGGATATCGTAGTGCCGGGCGGGATGGACGTCCTCGAGCTCTCGTGGAACGAGCCCGAGGGGGGAGGTGACCGAGACCACGTGGACCCGCGAGAGGTAGGGCAACCCCTCGAGGGCGCCCCAGTACCGGCGGTGGCTCGGGGAGAGGCGATACGGCTTCGTCTTCGAGCACGGAAGAAGGAGGAGGAGCTCCTTCGCCGGTGGGGGCCGATAGCGTTCCTTGAGACGAAGAAGGAACCGGGAGACCTCCGGTCGCCGGAGAGACTCCCGATGGACGTAGCCGCGGAGCTCGGTCCCCACGACGGCCGTCCGCTCCTCGAGGAGCGGTCCGAGGATGCGGTCGGCGTACCGGAGGTGTTCCGCCAGCGCGGGTTCCGCCACCTCCCGCGACTCCACGAGCTCGCGGAGGCGATGCGACGCGATGGCCGTTCTCACTCGAGCGAGCTCCTGGGCGTACTGCGCGGCGACGTGGGCGCCCTGGGGAGGGCCACCGGCCGCGCAATCGGAGCAGCCACAGGCCCCTTCCCGAACGGCGGCCGCCGGGTCGAGATCCCCCAGGGTCGCGTCCAGGAACTTCCCATCGGTGGTCTTCCACCGGCCCTCGGTCGTGTCGAGGAGGTCGACTCCGACGTACGCCAGGAACGCGAGGCGGTGCGGGAGCGCGACGCGGGGGGCCCACAGGATGGGCGCCGGACCGACTCGGTCCCGAAGGTCCCGGATCGTCTCCTCGAAGATCGACCCCGAGTTGAAGAGGGTCCGGGCGTTCCCGAGCACCACCAGCTCCGGGCGAGCCGCTCCGAGCGCCGTCCACTCTTCCGGGGCGAGCGGAGCGTGGACGACCCACACCCCGGGAGCGCTCTCCACGAGCGCGCCGGGGATGCCCGAGACCTCGGGCGCCGGGATGGGGAAATTGATCACAAGGGATTGGCCGCCGGAGCCAAGTTGGGCGGACCGTCGGCCCGGTTCGGTGGGAGGGCCGGTCGTCAGCACGAGCGTGCCCGACGGACCCGTCGCACCGGTCGCGCCAGGGACGGCCGTCACCGCCACCTCGGGGGTCCGGAGGGAGAGCCCCGCCACTGTCGCGGAGCCCTGGAGGGCGAGGCCATCCATCGACTGGACCGAACGCGGCATCGAAGACCCCCGGGCGAGGCGGTGGAGGGGAAACCTGTTTCCCCAGCGCCCGCGGCGAGGGAGGCCTAGCGCCAGCCGGGGACGAAGAGCGCGAGCACTACGCCCACGAGAAACAGCACTCCCATCGCGAAGTGCAACTGGAACGGGAGGCGGGGCGCAGAGGGTCGCTTGTAGACGATGACGTCCGCGACGCCGACCAGGACCGCCATGCCGGCCACGGCCACGAGCGGAACCGGGCCGAGGCCGGCCACCACCACGTAGCCGGCGAGGAGGACGAGCGCGGCGGCGTGGAGCACCGGGACGAGCGCCACCGAGCGCTCGGCGCCGAGCGCGACGGGGATCGACCGCAGCCCCAATCGCCGGTCGACCTCGAGGTCCCCCAGGCTGTGGATCGTCTCGAAGGCGGTCCCCCAGAGGAGGATTGCTCCCACGGCGACGAGCGCCGACCGGGGGAGCGTCCCGGTCACCGCGATGTAGGCGGCGGCCGGAGTGATCCCCTCCACGAGCCCGAGGAGGACGGTCGTGAACGCGGTGACCCGCTTCGAGTAGCTGTAGCCGAAGAGGAGGAGGAGCGCGACCGGCGCGAGGAGAAGGGCGAGGGGGTTGAGGAGGAACGCCGCGACGAAGAGGAGCGCGCTCCAGGCCGCGGTGAGCCCGAGCGCGAACGCGGGCGAGTACCGGCCCGTGACGAGCGCCCGGTCCTGGGTGCGAGGATTGAGCGCGTCGAGCGCCCGGTCCGCCCAGCGATTGAAGCTGTGACCCGCGTTCCGCGCGGCGACGAACGCGACCACGATGAGGACCACGGTCCAGAGGGCGGGGAGACCGTTCGCGGCCGCCAGGAGGAACGCGACCGCGAACGGAAGGTTGAGCCCCAGGTTCTGGATCTCGAGGAACTTCCCCAGCTCGCGCACCGGCCCGCGCGCGGGCGGCGGAGCGCCGTTCACGACCGACGAGGGGCCGCGAGCTTCCGGAGCGCGGCGTCCCTCTGAAGGAGTTCCTCGACGCGCTGCACGACGGCGGGGTCCCTTTTGATCTCCTCGGGCCACGGCCGCGGAAACCCGTCCGCGGGGGTCTTCCGCGTCGCATCCAGGCCGAGCTTCGCGCCGAAGTTGGGGACCGGGTTCGAGATGGAGAGCTGGTCGACCGGACCGTGCACGAGCTCGGCGTCCGCCTCGGGGTCGGCCTGGAGGGTGACGCGGTAGAGCACCTCCTTGAGGTCGTGGACGTCCACGTCCGCGTCGACGATGACGAGGTAGCGCGTGAACATCATCTGGCCGAGCCCCCAGAGCGCGTGCATCACCTTCCGCGCGTGGCCGGGGTACGCCTTCCGGATGGAGACGATCCCGAGATTGATGAACAGCCCCTCGGTCGGGAGGTTCATGTCGACGACCTCGGGTAGGACGAGCCGGACGACGGGGAGGAAGATCCGCTCGACCGCCTTCCCGAGCACCGAGTCCTCGGTGGGCGGGCGGCCCGTCACCGTGCTGAGGTAGATCGGTCGCGCCCGTCGGGTGAGGTGCGTTACGTGGAGGACCGGGAACTTCTCCGGGGCCGAGTAGTAGCCGGTGTGGTCCCCGAACGGTCCCTCCACCGCCTGTTCCGAGGGGTCGACGTATCCCTCGAGCACGACCTCGGCGTGGGCCGGGACCTCGAGGTCGACCGTGCGGGCGCGCACCATCTCGAGCGATTCGCCGCGGATGAACCCGGCGAAGACGAAGTTCGAGACCCCTTCGGGGACCGGCGCGAGGCCCGAGAGGAGCGTCGCCGGGTCCGCGCCCACGACGACGGCCACGGGCATCCGTTCCCCCTTCGCGGCCCACTTTCGCCAGTTGTTCGCGCCGATGCGGTGGACCTGCGCGTGGAATCCCAAGGTGTCCGGACCGTACTGCTGGAGGCGGTACACCCCCGTGTGGGGCTGGTCGGTCTCGGGGTCCTTCGTGATCACGATCGGGAAGGTGATGGTCCGTCCCCCGTCCCCGGGCCAGCAGCGGGTGATCGGGAGCGTCCCGAGGTCGACGTGGTCCTCCTCCACCTCCTGGCAGGGGGCGCGGGTCACCCTCTTCGGGGCGAGCGACCGGACCGTCTCGAGGAGGTCGAGCGTGCCCGAGAGGTCCTTCAAGGCCCCCACGATCCCCGCGGGGGGGCGAAGGCGAACGAGCTTCGAGATCTTGAGGGCGGTCGCGTCGAGGTCCTCCTCGCCGAGCGCGAGCGCGATGCGCCGGGTCGAGCCCAGGACGTTCATCGCGACGGGGGTCGAAAAGCCCGGGACGTTCTCGAAGAGGAGCGCGGGGCCGTCCTGCCGGATCGCCCGGAGCGCCACCTCGGTCATCTCGAGGTCGCGGCTCACGGGGCTCGCGACCCGAAGGAGGTCCCCGCGGCTCTCTAGCGCCTCCAGGAAGTCGCCCAGGGCGCGGAACGCCATCGCCGCGCGGAGCGAACTTCGCTATTTAACGGCCGGAGGCCCCTCGAGGGGAGGGCGGCCTTATGCCTCCCGGCCTTTCGCGGGGCCGGTGCAGACGGTCACCCTCGAGTTCCGGACCGGGGACCTGGAGCTCCTCGGGCTCGTCCCGCCGGCGTTGTTCGAGCGGTTCGAGGAGGTCGAGCTCCTCGAGACGCTGCACCTCGAACGCGGCTGGCGGTTCCAGCTCCTCCGCGTGCGTCGCCGCGGGCCGCTCCGCCCGATCGCGGAGCTCGAGCGCGAGTCGCGCCGCATCCGACGACTGTACGGGCTCGAAGGGTTCGAGCTCGTCGAGCGGCGCCCCAAGACCCGGGACTACATCGTGTTCGCCCGGCAGCGCAACCCGGACATCCTGCGGAAACTGGTCGAGCTCTCGCAGGGGCGGGTCGTCCCCACGACCCCGTTCCTGCTCACCCCGGAACGGGTCGTGGCGAGCTTCCACGGGGAGGAACGCGCGCTCCGCCGGGTCCTCGCCCACCTCAAGCGGGACGGGCTCCCGTTCGAGCTGCGACGCGCCTCGGGCCGGCCGTTCCGGCCGGACACGCCGGAATCCGCGCTCACCGGCCGCCAGCGGTCCGCGCTCGCCCGCGCCTGGATCCTCGGATACTACGCGGTCCCCCGACGCGTGACGCTCACCCGCCTCGCTCGCATCACCGGACAATCTCCCCCGGCGCTCGGAAAGATGCTCCGTCGGGCGGAGGGCCATCTGGTCGGCCGGTTCCTCGCGACCGAGCCGACGGAGACCGAGAGCGGGGCCTCGGACGCTCCGGACGCGGAGGCGAAGTAGGTGGCGCCGACGGCCCGTCCCCGCGCGTCGAAGGTGCGGCGGGTGGTCGTGGAACGGGTCGAGGACGCCCCCGCGGTCGAGCTCCCGATGCGGGCGACGGAGGGGTCCGCCTGCTTCGACCTACGGGCCGCGGAATCCGTCGACCTCGTCGTCGGTCAGGTCCGCCTCGTTCGGACCGGGCTTCGCATGACCGCCCCTGAAGGGACGTTCCTCGAGGTGCGGCCGCGGAGCGGCCTTGCGAGCAAAGGCGTGCTCATGGTGAACGCTCCCGGCACGATCGACCGGGACTATTCCGGCGAGGTGAAGGTGCCGCTCACGTACCTCTTCCCCGGGACGTACCGCGTCGAGGTCGGCGACCGGATCGGCCAGATCCGTGTCGTCGAGGAGGTCCCGACCGAGTTCGTGCCGGGCCGGGTCGAGCGCTCGCCGTCGCGCGTCGGTGGGTTCGGCAGCACCGGGCGCTAACCGAACTCGAGGAGCGACCGCTGCACGGTCGCGGGCGTCGGGGGAGGCAGGGCGCCGTGGCGCGCCTCCACCTCGACCTTCTCGAGCATCTCGTGCATCCGTCGCTCGCGCGCGCGGGCCGACCGGGCGAGCCCGACATCCCGGGTGCCCTCGGAGACGAGGACGACGACGCGGCCCGCCCGCGACCGCCCGGTCCGGCCGCGTCGCTGGATGGTCCGGATCACGTCCGGTACCGGTTCGTAGAAGATCACGAGGTCGGTCGACGGGATGTCGAGTCCCTCCTCGGCAACCGACGTGGCGACGAGGCAGTTGAGGACCCCGAATCGGAACTCGTTCAATCGAGCGACCTGTTCCTTCTGGCTGAGGCCCTGCGTTTCCCCCCGGCTCGCCTGGCCCACGAACCGCGCGGCCCGGACCCCGGGGTCGTTGAGCGCCTCGAGGGCCCGGACGACCGAATCGCTCGTGTCGCGGTACTGGGTGAAAACGAGGACCTTCGCATCCGGTGTCCGATGCAGCTCCTCCGCGATGAGCCGCACGGCCACCTCGGTCTTCGGGAGGTCGACGGAGAGCGAGGAGAGGATCTCCTGCGTCCGGACCACGTCGGGGTCGGCGAGGAACCGACGTTGGGCGGGCGTGACACGACCGGATCTCGGGCGAGCCTGGGCTTCGAGGAAGGAGCGGAGCTGGTCCGCTCCCTGCGACTCCGCGAGCTCGAGGGCGTGGAGCGCCTTCATCGCCGTCGTCTGGGCCGTGACCGCGGACCAGAGCCCGGCAGGAGCGTTCTCGCCACGGTGTCGCGCGAGGTCGATCTCGCGACGGAGCCGCTCCCCCAGCGCGAGCAGGTCGCGGCGGCTGCCCGTGGCTCCTTCGGGGAGGAACCGAAGCTCGTGCAGCGAATCGACTTGGCGCTGGACGGTCGAGCGGAGCCGCATCGCGAGCTCGCGGACGGCGGGGGGCACGGCGACGGAGATGGTCTCCACCCCGACCCCGAAGACGTACGGCTGGACGTCGGGGTCCCCTAGCGTGCGGTACTCGAACCGCTCGATGCCGAGGTTAGACCACACTTCCCGGATGCGTTCGAGCCGCGAGCCCGGCGAGGCGGTCATGGCGAGCACGCGGGCGCCCCCCTGGGTCCGGTTGGCGAGGCCGATCGCGGCGTAGGGGTAGTCCCCGACCGCGCGGTGCGCCTCGTCGAAGACGAGGAGCGAGAACTCCCCCAGGGAGAGGGTCTCGTGCGCGAGGTCGTGCGCGATCACCTGCGGGGTCGCTACGACGACCCGCGGCGGCTCCGTGGGGTGGCTCCGCTTCTCGGGGCTCACCGTCCCCGTGAGGACGACGGGGTCCGGGGCGAGGAGCGTGCGACGGATGCTCTCCGCGTGCTGGACGACGAGCGGGCGGGTTGGGGCGAGGACCATCACCGAGCGCGTCGGGAACCGCCGAAGCTCCTCTGCGATCACCCGGAGCGCGATCGCGGTCTTCCCGAGGCCGGTCGGGAGCACCACGAGGGTGTTGTGGTCGACCGCGGTCTCGGCGATGCGTCCCTGGTACTCCCGGTCCTCGAGGACGTCGGGCCGGACGCGGGGGTGCACGACCGTCGCCATCGACTCCGCCGTCGCCTGCACGGAACCTGCCTTAATACTGCGAGCGCTCGCCGGGGCCGTGGTCGCCGACTGGGTGGTGATCCTCGCGCTCGTCGGGGCGCTCGCGACCCTCGTCTTCCAAGGGATCCCCCTCTACCTCGGGCTCCAGATGCCGAGCCTCGCTCCGGGAGACCGCCCGGGGTTACGGAAGGGCCCCCGGGTGAGCGTCATCATCGCGGCCCGGAACGAGGTCGACGACCTCCCGGCCTGCCTCGACTCCCTCCGCCAGCAGACGTACGGGGACCTCGAGATCCTCGTGGTCGACGGCGGCTCGACCGATGGCACGCGCGACATCGTCCGGGCGCGCGCACCCGCGGTGCGGCTCCTCGAGGAGCCGCCGCTCCCCCCCGGATGGGTGGGCAAGAACTGGGCGTGCTGGAATGGGGCGCAGGCCGCGTCGGGGGAATACCTCCTCTTCACCGACGCCGACATGCGCTATCACCCCGACACGATCCGGGCGACCGTCGCCTGGGCCGAGGAGGAGAAGGCCCAGCTCACGACGCTCGCGCCGCGCGTCGAGACCGTCACCTTCTGGGAGAAGGTGGTGATGCCGTTCTACACCCAGGTCGTCCTGACCTACTTCCGGACGCCCCGGGTCAACCGAGCCACCTCGCGAACCGCGATGGCGAACGGCCAGTTCACGCTCGTGACCCGGGCCGCGTACGACGCGGTGGGCGGGCACGCGTCCGTCCGCGGGGCGGTGCTCGAGGACGTTCGACTCGCCGAGGAGTTCCGCGCGCGGCGGTGGAAGCTTCGCGTCGCCTGGTCGCCGGACCTCCTCTCGACGCGGATGTACCGCGACCGCCACGAGATGTTCGAGGGACTGCTGAAGAACGTCCACGGAAGCCGGTTCTCGGCGGCGCGGCAGGTCTCCTTCCTCGCTGGGCTCGTGGGGCTCTACTGGCTCCCGCTCGCCCTCCTCCCCGTCGCCGTCGTGTGGGGAAGCCCGCTGCTGATCGCGGTCGGGGCCGTGCTCTACGTCGCGTTCTTCGGTAAGCACGTCGCGTTCGCCCGGGCGATCCGCGGACCGACGGCGTACGGGCTCCTCTTCCCGGTCGCCGTCGGGTTCTACGTGGCACTGATCGCCACCTCGCTCCGACGGGGCCTCGCCCGGCAGCCGCTCCGGTGGAAGGGGCGCGAGTATCCGCTCGACGGATAGCCCGGGGCCGCGCCTCGGGTCCGGGAAGGGTTAAGGAACGGGGGACGGTCGGTCCCGGGTCCCCCATGGCGGCCGAGATCGAGACCAGCTACGAGCTCTTCATCGGTGGAAAGTCGGTCCCGGGCGCCGAGGGCGGCCGGGCGACGCTCCTCAACCCCGCCACGAACCGGCCGCTCGCTACGACCGCCCTTGCGACCGCGAGCGATGCCCGGAACGCGATGGAGGTCGCCGACCGGGCGTTTCGCGAGTCCGGCTGGGCGGGAGACGACGGGGCCCGACGCGCCCGCACCCTCGTGAAGCTCGCGCAGCTCCTCGACTCCCGGCTCGAAGCGTTCACCGCGCTCGAGAGCCTCAATCAGGGGAAACCGCTCCGCGAGGCGAAAGGCGACATCGCGTTCGTGGTCCGGACGCTCGAGTACGCGAGCGGGCTCGCGGACAAGATCCAGGGCGAGACGATCCCGGTCCCGGGGGCCCGCTTCGACTACACCGTCCGCGAGCCGCTCGGCGTGACGGTCCACATCGCGCCGTGGAACTTCCCGCTCGTCCTCGCGATCCGGTCGGTGGCGCCGGCGCTCGCCGCGGGCAACGCGGTCGTCCTCAAGCCGGCGAGCCTCACCCCGCTCACGGCGATCAAGTTCGCCCAGCTCGCGACGGAGGCGGGGGTGCCGGCCGGGATCCTCAACGTCGTGGTGGGGAGCGGGCGCGAGGTCGGAGAGGCCCTTCTCCAGGACCCTCGGGGCCGCGCGATCTCCTTCACCGGCAGCGTCGAGGTCGGCCACCGGATCGCGGAGCTGGCCGCGCAACGCATGGTGCCGGCCACGCTCGAGCTCGGAGGAAAGAGCCCGGTCGTCGTCTTCGCGGACGCCGACCTCGACCGGGCGGCGAAGGCGGTCGGGTTCGGCATCTTCGGGAACGCGGGCCAGATGTGCTGGGCCGGCTCCCGCCTCATCGTCCACGCGTCGGTCCACGCGGCGTTCCTCGACAAGGTGCGGTCGATCGCCGCCGCCCTGCGGCTCGGCGCCGGTACCGACCCGGGCGTGGAGATGGGACCCCTCGTCTCCGCGGAGCACGCGACCCGCGTCCTGGGCTACGTCGAGATCGCGCGGTCGGACGGAGGAAAGATCCTGACCGGGGGCGGCCGCCCGGCCGCGCCCGAGCTCTCGAACGGGAACTTCGTCCAGCCAACCGTGATCGACGGCGTCCCGGGCACCTCCCGGAGCGTCCGGGAGGAGATATTCGGGCCGGTCCTCACAGTGAGCTCGTTCGAGACGACCGAGGAAGCGATCGCGCAAGCGAACGCGACCGAGTTCGGTCTCTTCGCGGCCCTTTGGACGCGCGACGTGGCCGTCGCGCACTCGGTCGCCCAACGTCTCGAGGCTGGCATGGTCACGGTGAACGACCCCCCCATGACGTTCCCCCAATCCCCGTTCACCGGCTTCAAGGAGAGCGGGCTCGGCTTCGAGCAGGGGATCGACGCCGTTCGGGCGTACACGCGTCGGAAGAACGTCCTCGTCAACCTGGGCGGCGCCCGGCCGAAGAAGTAGGCGCGTCGCCGTCGTCCGGCACCGGGACGCGGCGGAACCGCTGCCAGACCGCGAGGTCGTACGCGACCTTGATCGAACCCCCGAGCACGAACGGGAGCGCGAGGAGCCCGGCCGCCTCGAACGCCGCCCCCGGGAACGGGCCTAGGCTCTGTCCGATCCCGCGAGCGCCGGCGAGCGTCCCGGCGGCCGCCGTCCGGTCTTTCGGCCGGACGAGGGCCATCGAGTACGCCTGCCGGGTCGGCACGTCCATCTGGGAGAGGCTCGACCGCGCGACGAGGGCGGCGAGGGCGAGGGGGAACGTCGGCATGAGCGGCACCAGGACGAGCAGCACGTTGCTCGGGATGTGGCTGAAGACCATCGTCCGGAGGAGCCCGAAGCGTCGCGCGAGGGCGCTCGCGAGGAGGAAGCTCCCGGCCGCCACGAGCCCGGTCACGAAGAGGATCGAACCGATCTCGGCGCTGTCGGCGTGCCAGGCGAGGACGAAGTAGCCCGCAATGAGCGGGTTGATCACGAACCCGCCGGCGAAGGCGTCGACGGCGAACAGCGCCGCCAGGTCGCGCACGAGGCCCCGGCTCTCGCCCGTGAGCCGTCGGGGGCTCGCGGGGTCGGGGGTGGTCGCCTCCTCGACGTCGGCCGAGAGCCCGGCGTACGCGAAGTCGGTCGATCCGGCGAGCAGGATGTAGACGAGGAGGATCCACGGATGCGGGGCCGGCGGGAGGAACGGGACCGCTCGGGGCGCGAGGGACCCCGGGACGACGAGGAGGAGGGCCCCGCCGGCGCTCGCGACGTACGCGAGGAGATTGTACCACGCGAACCCCTCGGCCCGGTCGACGCTCCGGAGCGTGGCCGGGAGCGTGGCCTGGTCGAGGCTCGCGAGCGGGCCGTTGTCCGCCGAGGTCGCGCCGACGCCTCCCAGGAGGACCGCCGCCAGCACGAGCCAGGGGTCGGACGCGAGGTAGAGCAGGACCGCCGACGCGACGAAGAGCGCCCCGAAGAACAGGAGCGTGCGCCGCCGCCCGAGCCGGGGCTCGATCCGCGGGAGCGCGACCAGGCTCCAGACGGCCGCCCCGACGAGCGAGAACGACGCGACCACGAGGCTCGAGAGCGTCGCGTTCGGGACGAACGGGAACTCGAAATGGAGGTCGTCCACGAGGTAGAGGAGGAGGAACCCGCTCAGCGCGCCGTAGGCGACCGCGCGGACCGTCTTCGCGAGGTAGATCTTCCCCCGGTCGTCGCGGGCCCGGCCCGACCGGCCGCGGCCGAGCGACCCCCGGGTCATCCGCGCGGGATGGGGCGGCCCGTATTATTCGGCGCCGATGATTCGTACGAAGGGGTGAAAGACCCCCGCGCCGCTCGAACGGCCCCGTGAGCGACCCCGAGCCGAGCTGGTCCACCTGCAGCCTCTGTGGAGGGGCGGTGCCGCCGACGGGCGGGCCCTGCCCCACGTGCGGCGAGGTTCGGCCCCCGGTCCGGGCGGCGGAGTACCCGCGGCTCCCGACGCCGCTTCGGAAGCGGATGAAGCTCCTGCGGGCGATCCGGGTCGCGATCGTGGTCGCGGTCGTCGTCGGCGTCGCCTGGGACATCGGTTCTTCCGTCCTCGCCGGTCCGACGACCTTCGCGGACCCGCTCACGACGAAGGGCACACTCACGGTCGACGCCGGCACCTACACCTACTTCTCGGGGGCGATCACCGGGGAGGACTACATCGACGGGAACTACACGGTCGTCCAGCCGCTCGGGGTCCCGATCGACTTCGCGGTCTACAACTCGACGGGATTCCAGGACTTCGTGGACGGCCAGCCCGCGAGCCCGATCTGGTCGACCACGAACGCCACGAGCTCCCGCATCATCTTCGCGGCGCCGTACACGGACACGTTCTCGCTCGTCTTCGAGAACCCGTATCCCCTCAACTCGGGGATCAACGTGACCGTCTACGAGACGACAAGCTACCAGACGAACGTCGTCATCGGGTAGGGCTCTCCCCACCCTGATTCTCGGCTTCGAACCCGGCGCGAACGGCCGCCGAGGCAGAACTCTAAGGGGCGCTCTCGCGCGTCCGCCGGCCGATCACTCGGGCGGGGGAGTCGCCGCGGCCACCGGCGCCGAGTGGCGGGTGAGGTACTCGGCCGGGACGCTGTCGACCAGGTAGACCGTCTTTCCGGCCTGCATGATCACGATGCCGTTGGCGCGGGCCTTCTTGGCATCGATGGCGAGGATGATCGGGTCGGGGGTCCGGACCGAGCCGGCCGCGTGCGCGTCGCCGGCGGTCTTCGAGAGGTGGACCTTCCGCCGGTCGGACGGCTTGAGCCCGACCTCGAGCACGATCGCCGCCTCGTCCGGGGTCACGGGGAAGTAGAGCTCGTCGGGGATCGGGTCGGTGGGGAGGTCGAGCGCGACCTCGACCGTGTGACCGTAGGTGGCGCGGATCCGGTCGTCCTTCACCTCGTAGCGACCCTTGGGGTCGCTCTCCGCGATCGCCACCATGTGGTGCACGCGGAGCCAGTGGTAGCCGCGGTGGTGGCCCGAGATCGACTGGACGAGCTTCGGGAGCTCGACCCAGCCCTTCTCATCGATGGTGAGGTTGTACTTCTCGGGGAAATGCCGGAGGATCCCGGTCATCACCCGACCCAGATGGTCGAGCTCCCGGTCGTTCATGAGGAACCGGCCGGGCTGGCCGCAGACCGGGCACGCCTCCGCCCGGAAGTAGCCGTGCTGGGGGCACTCCTTCAGCATCCCGGGGCCCCTAGGCTTTCACCTTGTCGGCCTTCTTCTCGAAGTCCTGAAGGGTGTCACCGTAGAGGTCCGCGAGGTCCTTCAGGACGCGCTTCAAGACCTGCTGGGGCTTCTCGCCCTTCGTCTTGAGGTAGAGCGACGGGCGGTCCAGGTACGGGTGGCCGATCGTGTACCGCGCTTCGACGACCTTCTCCTCCGCCTGGAGAGCCTCGACGAGCGGGATCAGGAGGGATTCCTCGCCCTTCGGGAGCTCGATCCGGAGCGTATCGTGCTCCTTCTCGACGACGCGAACGTCCATCGGCGACCGGTCGCGCCCACCCCGGTACCCCTCTTAAGGGTGGCGGAAGAGGCGCCGGGCCCCGCGCGCTTCGGTCAACACGGCTATAAGCCGGTCCCCTTCGTCGCCCCCGGTCGGCCGTGCGCGTACTCATCGTCGGAGGCGGGGCCCGGGAGCATTCCATCGGGGCCGCGTTGAAGGCGGCGGGCGCCGAGATCGTCATCGGCGCCGCAAACACGAACCCCGGCCTCCGCTCGCTCGCGCACGAGTTCAAGGTCCTCGACCCGACGCAGCCCCCCGCGGTCGTCGACCTCGCCCGGTCGACCCACGTCGACTACGCGGTCATCGGACCCGAGGCGCCGCTCGCCGCGGGGGTCGCGGACGCCCTTCGCGCCATCGAGGTGCCCGTCGTGGGCCCGTCGCGCCCGGGGGCCCAGATCGAGACCTCGAAGCGGTTCTGCCGGGAGCTCCTGACACGGCACCGGATCGATGCCTCGCCCCGCTTCTCGTCCGTCACCAACCTGGACGAGGTCGACCGGCGCGTCGAGGAGTTCGCGGGACCGTTCGTGGTGAAGCCCGTGGGGCTCACCGCGGGGAAGGGTGTCAAGGTCCAGGGGGTCGACTTCACGACCGCCGAGGAAGGGGCCTCCTACGCGAAGCAGTGGCTCGCGACCCATCGCGACGACGGCGGCGTGCTCCTCGAGGAGAAGGTCGAGGGCGAGGAGTTCAGCCTGATGGCGTTCGTCACGGACTCGGGCGTCTACCCGATGCCCATCGCCCAGGACTATAAGCGGGCCCGCGACAACGACGAGGGCCCGAACACGGGCGGCATGGGCTCCTACTCCCAGCGCGACCACCTCCTCCCGTTCCTCTCCTCGGCGATGCGCGACCGCGCGCTCGAGATCGTGAAGGCGAGCGCGGAAGCGCTCCGGTCGGAGGGACTTCCGTACCGGGGGATCCTCTACGGCGGGTTCATGCTCACCGCGCGCGGCCCGGTCCTGATGGAGTTCAACGCGCGGTTCGGCGACCCGGAGGCGATCAACGTCCTCACCCTCTACGAGGAGGGCGACTTCGCGGAGCTCCTCCACGGCGTCGCCACCGGCCGCGTCGACCCGAACCTCGTACGATTCCGCCTCCGCGCGACCGCCGTGAAATACCTGGTCGCCCCGGGCTATCCCGACCATCCGAGCGCGGGCGGCATCCTCACCGTCGACGAACCGGAGATCGAGGCGCTCGGGGTCCACGTCCGGTACGGCAGCGTCGACGCCGCGGGCCCGTCGCAGGTCCGGCTCACGGGCTCGCGCGGGATCGCCCTCGTGGGGGAAGCGAGCGCCGTCCACGAGGCCGGCGCGCGGGTCGAAGAGGCGATGAAGCACGTGCAGGGCGAGTACGGGGTCCGTCGCGACATCGCCTCGCGGGAAGACCTCACGCGTAGGGTCGAGCACATGCGCCGCCTCTTCGTGCCCGGCGCGAAACCATCCCCTCTCCCCCTCAGCGTCGCCGCGGCCGACGCCCCCCCGAAGAGCCACGGAACCCCGGCCCAAGTGGTGTAGGGCCGGCCGCCGCCCCAAACGTCAAGTAGCGTGGCCTTGCTCCGAGGCCCGGCATGTTCTGCCCGAAGTGCAAACGGCTCATGCGCCCGGACAAAGCCGCCGGCGTTTGGCGGTGCGGCGCCTGCGGGACGAAGGTCCCGCTCGGGAGTTCGAAGGTCGTCGGCGCCTCGACCCCGACCGGCCGGAACATGGCCGTCATCGAGGAGAAGCAGAGCACGCTCCCCACCGCGGCGGAGATGTGCCCCAAGTGCGGCAACATGGAGGCGTACTGGGTGCTCCGTCAGACCCGGGGGGCGGACGAGCCCGAGACCCGGATCTTCGAGTGCACGAAGTGCGGGAACAAGTGGCGGGAGTATCAGTGATCCCCGACCCGGGGGAGTACTCTCCGGTCGAGGCGGTCTTCCGGCCCGACGCGCTCGGCCGGGCGGTGAAGCTCCGCGGGTGGATCCTCCGGGGCCGCTCCTCGGGCGGGATCGTCTTCCTTGTGCTGCGCGACCGCACCGGCTCCGTCCAGGTGACGGGAAAGCGGGACGTCCTCGGCGTGGAGAAGTTCCAGGCGGCCGAGCACGTCCAGATCGAGGGCGCGATCTCGGTGCACGGCACCGTCGCCGAGGACCGCCGGGCGCCGGGCGGCCGCGAGGTCCGCGCCGATTCGATCGAGGTGATCGACGCGGGCGAGCCGTTCCCGATCTTCTCGGACCAGACCGAGGAGTTCCGTCTCGACAAGCGACATCTCGCGATCCGCTCGCAGGAGCACGTCGCGACGTTCCGGGTCCGCGCGGAGCTTCTCCGCGCGCTCCGGGGGTTCCTCGAAGGCGAGGACGTCCTCGAGGTCGCGACGCCGCTCATCACCGCGAACGCGGCCGAGGGCGGGGCGGAGGCGTTCCAGATCGACTACTTCGGCCGACCGGGCTACCTCGCCCAGACCGGGCAGCTCTACCTCGAAGCGCTCCTCTTCCCGCACGAGAAGGTCTACGCGGTCTCGACCTCGTTCCGGGCCGAGAAGTCCCGGACGACGCGCCACCTGACCGAGTACACGCATCTCGAGGTCGAGCTCGCGTGGGCCGGCCTGCCCGAGCTCCTCGACTTCACGGAACGGATGATCGTGAGCTCGCTCCACGAGCTCGCGCAGCGGCGGCCGAAGGAGCTCTCGCAGCTCGGTCGGCCCCCCGAGGAGCTGCTCGCGCTCGCCGTCCCGTTCCCCCGGATCACCTACCGGGAGGCGATCGACCGATTGACCGCGAAGGGACTCCCCGTCGAGTTCGGGAGCGACCTCGGGACCGCCGAGGAGCGGGCGCTCACCCTCGAGGAATCGAGCCCGATCTTCGTCACCCACTTCCCGGCGAAGCTCAAAGCGTTCTACATGCTGAAGACCCCCGGCGAGGACGAGCTCGTCGAGGCGGCCGACCTGCTCGCGCCCGAGGGGTACGGCGAGATGGTCGGAGGCAGCGCGCGCGAGACCGACGTCCGGCGGCTCCTGGAGCGGCTCCGCGCGACCGGCGCGAACCCCGAGGACTACGAGTGGTACCTCGACCTCCGCCGGCACGGAAGCGTGCCCCACGCCGGCTTCGGGCTCGGCGTCGAGCGGCTTCTTCGGTGGGTCCTTCGGCGCGAGCACATCCGTGACACCACGCCGTTCCCCCGCACGCCGTCGCGGCACACGCCGTAGGCGACGCGGGGGCAAGGTTCATCTTTACCGAGGGGCATGCGAGCGTCTCAGCGAGCGGAGACCGAAGGCGTGGCGGCACAGAACGGAACTGACCGGGCGGGCGACCGGGCCGCTACGTCCGACACGAAAGCGGGAGCGGGCCCGAAGCCGCTCGCGGTCGAGCGGCTGACGCATCACGACATCAACGACATCTGCGCCCTGTATCGTCGCGTCTGGGAGGGGTTCCGGTCGGACCTCCCCCCCGACCTCGTGAAGGCGTGGGAGCCGACGCCCCTCGAGTTCACGAGCTGGATGGAGGGCGTCACCTACTTCGCCGCCCGCCGGGACGGGAAGATGATCGGCGCCATCGGCTGCCGGGTGAGCGAGGGCAGCTGCCAGCTCATGCACCTCGCGGTCGACGCGGAGTCGCGGCGCCAGGGCGTCGCGGCGGCCCTCACGACCGCCGCGATCGACTGGGCGAAGCGCAACACCTGCCACTCGGTCTGGGTGGACGCGCTCGCGAAGTTCACCGCCGCGTCCGAGATGTTCAAGCGGCTCGGCTTCGTCGAGGCCGGGATCCTCCACCGCCACTACTGGTCGGAGGACGTCCGCCTGCTCGAGATGATCCTTTAGGACCGGCCGCCGCTCGGCGAGCGGACGAAGCCGGCGCCGTGGACCTGGAGCAGGACCCGGAGCCGCCGGAGCGCTTCCTCGGGGTGCCCGCGCACGAAGGAGTGCGCGGCCCGGGCGAGCTCCCCCGCTTCGAGCTCGACGCCCACGCTGTCGCCGCGCTCGCGGACGAGGAACGTGCCGTAGTCCGCGACGAAGTTCGGGACGTCGGTCTTGAGACGGTTCACGGCCTGGAGGCGGATCGCCCGGAGCTGCTGCTTCAAGGGCGCGAGGTGGCCCCCGCGGAGCTCGCGTTCGAGCTCCTCCGCCGCCTCCGCGGGGTTCACCGGCGGCGGGAGGTCGAGCGCCTCCATGTCGCGGAGGAGCGAGACGAGCCGCTCGAGCTCCTCGCGCGCCTGGTCGAGGTGACGCTCCTTGAGCGCGACGACGCGGTCGACCTGCTGGTACGTCTGGAGCGCGCCCGCGAGCTCTCCCTGGTGGGCCGCGTGGAGCACGTCGTCGATCTGCTCGTGCTCGAGGCGGCTATCGACCGAGTAGGCCTCGAGCCGGGCGAGGCGGTTCCGGGTCGACTTCTCCCACGCCTCGAGGGCCGCGAGGAGGCGCTTCTGCGCGAGCCGCTCGACCCCGCGGACGACCTCGACCCACGCCTCGGACCCCGGCCCGTGGCGGATCGTCTCCTCGGCCCAGGCCGGGAGCGTCGGCACGGTCACGCCCAGGCCCTGGACGTTCTCGGACCACTGCTTCAATCGGGCGACCCGGCGCAGGAGCTCGAACGCGCGGCCGTCCGTGGGGGGCGGCGGGGCCGACGGGGCGGGAGGGGCGCGCCCGGCGGGAGCGCGGTCCACGTCGCGGCCGCACGCCGGGCATTTCTCGGCGTCGGGCGGCAGGACGCTCCCGCAATCGGGACACGCGTCGCTACGCCCGGGCATACCCTCCCTCGACCAGGGAGCTGGGAGTGCAGGGGGTGAGATTTGAACTCACGAACTCCTACGAGACCAGGACCTCAACCTGGCGCCTTTGACCAAGCTGGGCCACCCCTGCGCGACCGGGCCGGCGTAGAGGCCTTCGGCCATAACCCTTTGCCTTTCCGGCGCGCAGATCGACGGTCCCCCTCGAGATGGAGAACTCGTCTCGGGGAAAAAGACTTTTACACGAGGGGCCTCGCCCCCCCGATGACCACCCGCGAGCCGACCGGCCCGACCGGTGCGACGGTCTACGTGGGAACGAAGCCGACCATGACCTACGTCTTCCAGGTCGTGGCCCAGCTCAACAGCGGCATCGGCCCCGTGATCGTGAAGGCACGGGGGAACGTCATCGGAAAGGCGGTCGACGTCGTCGAGGTCGTCCGCCGACGGTTCTTGGAGGGCCAGGTGGAGCTCGGCGCGATCTCGATCGACACCGAGCGGCTCACGAACCGGGAGGGGCGGGAAGCGAACGTCTCGTCGATCTCGATCCCGATCCGACGGACGGGACCGGTACCGGTCCCCGCCGCCGTCCCGGCCGCCGCCTCGACCACCGCCCCCGTCGGGTCCGTCACTCCTTGATGACCCACGTCCCGGCGATGTAGTCGCCGAGCCGCTGGTTCTCGCCGCTCGAGCTGATGGCGACGGCGCTCGCGAGGCCGCAGAGCGCGACCCCGACCCCGACCGCCACCAGCACGTACGCGGCGAGCGCGAGCGCGGACGACGAGAGGACCGCCCCGCTCGCGTTCGCCCCCAGGTTGAGCGACCCCCCGCGGGCGAGGAGGATCGTCGCCGCCGCTCCACCGATGCCGACGATGGTGAGGGGGATGAGCTTCGGGATGTCGCGGACGACGATGGAGAGGGGCCCGGCCGGGCGCATCGTCCGGTCGCGGACCCGGAGGTGGAGGATCCGCTTCCCGATCGTCGTGCCCCAGACGGCTTCGCCGACGACGAAGTAGACGAACGCGTAGGCCGCGTAGCCGTAGGCGGCCGCGTTGAACGGCGTCCCGCTGATCACCTGCCCGACGGTGCCGGAGAGGGTGAACGACAGGAGCAGCCAGACCCCGGCGGCCGGGATCGTGAGCAGCATCAGGTCGAGCAGGAACGCCGCCGACCGGTTCGCGAGCGACCCCAGCCGGCGCCGACCGAGGTCCCGACCG
>Ga0335078_10005294_pt1 | contig 19085 bp, 18 predicted proteins | sample Lox_Sample_32_FD_206711 | JGI IMG/M metagenome (GOLD analysis project Ga0335078, IMG submission 206711) | Soil microbial communities from Loxahatchee National Wildlife Refuge, Florida, United States - Lox_Sample_3.2 | ecosystem: Environmental > Terrestrial > Soil > Wetlands | place: USA... | reverse complement strand
ATGGCGCCGGGACATCGGCATATGCCAATGTAGACGAGCCGTACGGCCTCATTACTCCGAGCGGTCCGGTACCGTCAACGCGAGGAATGCGCGCCCCCGCCCTCGAATCAGCCGCGTGATGTTCAAGCGGCTTAGAGAACGCTACGAGCCGCAGCTCTCGCGCCTCGGCGGCTCTGACACCGCGAAGGCTGCCGGCCTGGCCGGCGCGATGGTCGCCAACAACGTGATCGCGCTCGGCTCGGTGATCGTTTTCTCGCGTCTGCTCAACGACTACGGATCGCTGGCCGCACTCGTCAGCTATTTCCTGATTCTGGCCGTCGCCGGATACGCCATGCAGTTGGCCACCGCTCGCGAGGCCGTCCTCGGTCATCTCGGCGTCGGCGGCGGGATGACAGCGACGATCCGCAGCTGGGCCAAGGCGTTGCTCGCGTTCACGGTAGTGGCGACCGTCGCCTCCATTCTGCTGCGGCATCCGATCGCCGAGGCGGTCGGCGTCAAGCAGCAATGGGCGGCCGCGCTCGGAATACCGGCCGGTTGCCTGTACCTGTTTCTGTGCATCATGCGCGGGTTTCTCCAGGGCCTCGGCGATTACCGGGCGGTCGGGATCAGCCTGATCGGCGAGCAGGCGACCCGGCTCCTCATCGGCGGCGTGCTGGCGGCCGTCGGCTTCGGCGTCACCGGGGCCTACATCGGAACGCCGCTGTCATTCGTGGCGATGATGGTCTATTGCGCCGTGCCGCTGCACCGGCGGCTGGGCCACGCCAAGCCAACCGACCGCGCGTCCCTAACGCTGTGGAATCACGTGCGGAAGGCGTGGGCCGCGATCGCGGCGCTCGCGATCATCGCGGTGCTCCAGAACATCGACATCATCGCCGCCAAACACCAGTTCTCGACCGACCTCGCGAGCTCGTACAGCGCCACCGCGGTGGCGGCAAAGGTCCTCATCTGGGTGGCGATGGGAGCAGGGTTCTACCTGGTTCCGGAGGTTTCCCGGAAGCACTCAACCGGCGAGGACGGCCGTCCGGTGCTGGCCAAGGCGCTCGCGATCGTAGGCGTCGCGGCGATCCCTTGCCTGCTGATCTATGGCTTCGGGTCGACCCCGCTGATCAGGGCCGCATTCGGCTCGAAGCGCTTGCTCGCGGTCGACACGCTGTTCATCCTCGGCATCGCGTTCACCGTGCTCGCGGCAACCTACCTCGCGGTCCAGTACATGCTCGCGCTCAAGCGCACGTGGTTCCTGCTCCCGCTCGGGCTCGTCGCTGTGGCCGAGCCGATCCTGCTGCTCCAGACGTCGAAGGAGCCGAAGGGGTTCGCCACGGTCGTGCTCGCGGTCCAGATCGCCGGCGCGCTGATCGCGTTCGGGATGGCGCTCCGGCCCGACAAGGCTCGTCCTGGCTCAACGGATCAACCGCCGCCGGAACTCGAGGAGCCCGAGCTCGTCGGCGCCACCGGCCTGTCGTAAGCGCCTACTCGCTGACGCGCTCGATCAGGAACGAGATCCGGACGAGCGCCCGCCACTCGTCGAGGTTGTCGCCGCGGAGGCCGACCGAGACGACGTCCAGCGCCTTGATGTTCCGGATGGTCGCCTGTGCCTCGGTGAGCGCGGCCTTGATCGCGTCGTCGGAGCTGACGGTCGAGCTGCCGACGAGCTCGATGATCTTGGTGACCGCCATCGCTAGTGGTCGCTCGCGTAAGTACGGTCGCACCGAAGGGCCACTAGAACAGCCCGAGCTGGGCCGCCGGCTCGGGCTCGCCCACGTCCACCTCGGCCTCGTCGGACTCGTCAGGGGTGTCGTCGATCTCGGGGATCGGCTCGAACGACCTGGGCTGCTCGGGCGGCCCAAGCGCGAGCAGGTCGGGGATCCGGTGAAAGTCGGCCCGGAGCGCCTCGAGCGTCGAGGGCGTGTACAACGCCGCCGCCGGGTGGTAGAGCGGATACAGGCGCACGGCCCGCGGCCCGATGATCCGGACCTCCTCGTGGCCGTGCAGTCTCGAGATCCCAGTGCTGTCGGCGCGCAGCAACTTGGTCGAGAAGTTCCCGAGCGTGCAGATCACCGTCGGCTCGATCAGGTCGACCTGGCGCCACAGGTAGTCCTGACAGGACTCGATCTCGTTCGGGTGCGGGTCGCGGTTATCCGGAGGCCGGCATTTGAGAATGTTGCAGATGAACACCTCTTTCCGGTCCATCGAGAGCTCGGCCAGGAGCTTGTCGAGAAGCTTCCCGGCCTGGCCGACGAACGGCAGTCCCATCCGGTCCTCGTTGGCGCCCGGCGCCTCGCCGATGAACATCAGGTCGGCGTCGGCGTTGCCCGCGCCGAACACGACCGTGGTCCGCGTCTGGTGCAGCGGGCAGCGGACGCACTCGCGGGCCTCCTCGTAGACGGCCCTCAACAGCTCGCGTCGCTCGGGGGCACTCCTCACTGACCGCGATGGTAATCGCGTCTGCGGACGCGGCGGCGACTGCACGGCCCCCGATCGCGCAATTTGGGTAACTGTGCGCCGGCGCGGGGTATATTCGAATTGCCGGGCCGTCACGCGGGTATCGCGGACGGACCTCGACGCCACTTCGCTTTTTTGCAGCCGACCGGTATCTCAAATGCGGGAACTGGAACGGGATCCCTCCTCTGACACCCCTACGTGTGCGCGCCTGGCCATCGTCGGCCGGGGTCGAGTAGGCACCGCGCTCGCCGCGGCATTCGAGCGTGCCGGTTACGAGGTGTCCGGGCCGTTGGAGCGCGGCGCGGACGGCGGCGGGTCGGATGCGGTGCTGTTGTGTGTGCCGGACGCTGAGATCGGCCTTGCGGCGACGCACGTCGCCCCGGGGCCGCTCGTCGGCCACTGCTCGGGCGCGACCGGGCTCGACGCCCTCACGCCCCACGAGGCGTTCTCGTTGCATCCGCTGATGACGGTGACCGCTCAAGGAGCGGATTTCTCCGGCGCGGGCGCGGCCATCGCCGGAACCACCCCGCGGGCGCTGGCTCTCGCCGGCGAACTCGCCCGAGCGCTCGGCATGCGTCCCGCCGAGATCGCCGAGGCCGACCGGCCCGCGTACCACGCGGCGGCGTCGATCGCCTCCAACTTCCTGATCACGCTCGAGGCGGCGGCCGAGCGCATCGGCGCCGCCGTCGGGCTCGAGCGCGAACAGCTCGTCCCGCTGGTGCGGGCGACGGTCGAGAACTGGTCGCGGCTCGGACCCGAGCGCGCGCTCACGGGGCCGGTGGCCCGAGGCGACAACGCCACTGTGGCGAGGCAGCGCGAGGCGGTGGTGGAGGTCGCACCCGATCTGGTTCCGTTGTTCGACCAGCTCGTGGCCGCCACCCGCGCCCTGTCAGCCAACCGGGAGGGCCAGCCGGCATGAACGTGATCGACACCGTCGCCGAGGTGCGAGCGAAGCTGCTCGGCCCGCGGCGCGCCGGCCAACGGATCGGGCTGGTCCCAACGATGGGTGCCTTCCACGAAGGGCACCTGTCGCTGATGCGCCGCGCCCGCGCCGAGTGCGACTTGGTCGTGGTGTCGCTGTTCGTGAACCCGGCGCAGTTCAACGACGCCGGCGACCTCGATGCGTACCCGCGAGATCCCGAGCGCGACGCTGCGCTCGCCGCCGAGCTCGGGGTCGACTATCTGTTCGCGCCGGCGGTCGAGGAGATCTATCCGCCCGGCTTCGCCACGACCGTGTCGGTTGCCGGCGTGACCGAAACGCTTGAGGGTGTCCACCGCGGCCGCGCGCACTTCGACGCGGTCGCGACCGTCGTCACCAAGCTGTTCAACATCATCTCGCCCGACGTTGCCTACTTCGGCCAGAAGGACGCGCAACAGGCGATCGTGATCCAGCGGTTCGTCCGCGACCTCGACATCCCGGTCGCGATCGAGGTGTGCCCGACGGTGCGCGAGGCCGACGGGCTGGCGATGTCGAGCCGTAATACGCACCTGTCGCCGGCCGATCGCGAGCGCGCGGCCGCGCTGCATCGCGCGCTCGCCGCGGTGCAGGCCGCCGTTCGCGCCGGAGAGCGCGACCCCGGCGCCGCTCGCGAGGCGGCGCTGGCCGAGCTCGCGCGCGCCGATATCAAACCGGACTACGTGGAGCTCGTGTCCGCGGACAAGCTGGTGCCGTTGTCCCGGATCGATCGCGACGTGCTCGCGGTCTTGGCGGCTCGAGTGGGCGACACACGGCTTATCGATAACCAACCGATCCAGGCGCCCGAAGCTGGAGCTAACGGCAACGGGAGGCCGTGAGATGCAACGCACGATGCTGAAATCGAGAATCCACCGCGCGACCGTCACCGACTCCGATCTGCATTGCGACGTCGAGAACGGTGCGCGTTTTGAGACGTACGCAATCGCCGACGGGCTGGACAACTACTCGCCGCGCGTCGTCCACGTGGACGGCCGCAACGAGATCCTCAACATCGACCGCGAGGTGGCGACCCTGTTCAGGGCGCCAACCGCCGCGTAAGGAGTGAATCCAAGTGTCCGCAACACCTCGCATTCCGGTCCCGCAGAACCTCGATTCGCCGCTGCCGATGACGCTGCCGCGGCTGGCCGAGAAAAAGCGCCTCGGCGAGCCGATCGTGATGGTCACCGCGTACGACTACCCGTCCGCCCAGGTGGCGCAGGCGGCCGGCGTCGACGTCGTGCTGGTAGGGGACTCGGGCGCGATGACCGTGCTCGGCTACCCCTCCACCGTGCCGGTGTCGATCGATGAGATGCTGATGCTCGCGGCGGCCGCCCGGCGCGGCCTGCATACGCCGCTGCTCGTCGGCGACCTGCCGTTCGGGTCCTACGAGGGCTCCGACGAACTCGCGGTCGCGACCGCCCAGCGGTTCATCAAGGAAGCGGGCTGCGACGCGGTCAAGCTCGAGCGCGGCGGCACGAGCGTCCAGCGGGCCCGAGCGATCGTCGACGCCGGGATCCCCGTCATGGGTCACGTCGGGCTGACCCCACAGACCGCGACCGCCCTCGGCGGCTACCGCGCGCAGGGACGGACCGCCGAGCGCGCGCTGGGCGTCGCCCGTGACGCGCTCGCGCTGCAGGAGGCGGGCTGCTTCTCGCTCGTGGTCGAAGCCGTCCCGGCGGCGGTCACCGCGACGCTCATGCCCCGTCTGCAGATCCCCATCATCGGCATCGGCGCCGGCCCGGCGACGGACGGTCAGGTGCTCGTGTTCCACGATCTGCTCGGAATCTACGACGGCCACGCCCCGAGGTTCGCCAAGCGCTACGGTGAGCTGCGGGAGCAAATGGTCGCCGGTGTGGCGGCGTACGCGGCCGACGTGCGAAGCGGTTCGTTCCCCGGCCCGGAGCACCTCTACTCGATCGACGACGAGGAGCTTGAGACGTTCGAGGCCGGTCTCGGCGCCACCCCGTAGAAAATGAAACGGCGCGGCGAGGCCGTGCCCGAATACCATGCCGAAGGATGCCGCGCCTCGGAGACCTGTTCGCTCCGCGCGACCGGGCTTACTTCGAGTTGTTTGAGGAGGCCGGCCAAAACGCAACCAGGGCAGCAGACCTGCTCGAGCGGATGCTGGTGAACTTCCCCGACACCCGGGATCTCGCCGGCGAGATCCTCGAGTGCGAGCACGAAGGCGACCGGATCACGCACGACATCATCGATCGCCTCAACCACACGTTCGTGACTCCGATCGACCGCGAGGACATCCTCGCGCTGGCCTCTGCGCTCGACGACATCGTCGACTACATCGAGGAGGTCGCCGACTATCTGGGCCTTTACCAGATCGAGGCGCCGATGGATCAGGCGATCAGCCTCGCCCGGGTGCTCAACCGCGCTTGCCACGAGATCGGCGAGGCGATCCCGCTGCTCCGCGGCTTCCGAGACCTCTCGCAGCACACGGTCGAGGTCAACCGCTTGGAGAACGAGGGGGACCGGATCACCCGCGAGGCGGTCGCCTCGTTGTTCGACGCGCCGATCGACCCGATGGTCGTGATCCGCTGGAAGGACCTGTTCGAGCGCCTCGAGGAGGCGATCGACTCCACCGAGCACGTCGCCTACATCCTCGAAGGAATCGTTATTAAGAACTCATAGGCGGCCGTGTCTCACTATTGGCACGCGCCGTGTGCTGTTGTAGCTTGCGCGCGTGGAGTCGAGGGAGCTGCCCACCGGCCCTGGCCTGGCGGCCCGCGACGTCGTCGTCTCGTTCGGCGGAATCACGGCGCTTGACGGCGTTTCGGTCGATGTGTCCCCCGGCGAGGTCCTCGGGGTGATCGGGCCGAACGGCGCCGGCAAGACCACGCTCTTCAACGTCATCTGCGGGTTCGTCCGGCCGAACGCGGGCACGCTGAGCTGGGGCGGAAAGCCGATGGCGCGCACCTCGCCGGATAGATTGGCTTCGCTCGGGATCGCGCGGACGCTGCAGGGAATCGGGCTGTTTACGGGGCTGACCGTGCTCGAGAACGTGATGGTCGGCGCCCAGCGGTTCCGGAAGTCGCCGATCGTTGCGGCGATGCTCGGCCTGCCGTGGTCCGATCGCGACGAGCGCCGCCAGCGCGAGCGGGCGGTGGCGGCGCTGGCCCGGGTCGGGTGCGCCGACGTCGCCGACCGCCTGCCGGGGACGCTGCCGTATGCCGTGCAGAAGCGAGTCGCGCTGGCGCGCGCGCTCGTGTCCGAGCCAGCGCTGCTGCTCCTGGACGAGCCCGCCGGCGGCCTCGACGCGCGGGAGCTTTCGGATCTCGGCGAGCTGATCGAGTCGCTCGGGAGCTCGGTCGCGGTGATGCTCGTCGATCACCACATGGACTTCGTGGTGCCGGTGTGCGATCGCGTCGTTGTGCTCGACTTCGGCCGGGTGATCGCCGACGGCGAGCCGGCGGTCGTGCAGCGCGACCCGCGCGTGCTCGAGGCGTATCTCGGACGCGAGGCCGAGGACACGCCGGCGCTCTCAGATGGAGGAGGCGAGCATGCTCACGATTGAGGCACTCACCACCGACTACGGGCCGATCCGGGCGGTCGACGGCGTGTCGTTCGAGGTCCCCGAGGGCTCGGTCACCGCGGTCCTCGGCGCCAACGGCGCCGGCAAGACGTCGTTGCTGCGCACCATCACCGGTTTGGTGCGGCCAAGCTCCGGCACCGTCAAGTTGGCCGGCGAGGACGTCACCAGGCTCCCGGTCGAGGAGATCGTCCGCCGCGGCATGGCCCATGTTCCCGAAGGCCGCGGTGTGATCGCCGAGCTGACCGTGGCCGAGAACCTCCGTCTAGGCGGGCTGTGGCGGGGCCGGGAGGCGGCGCCGCTGAGCGAGATCTACGAACTCTTCCCTCGGCTCGAGGAGCGCGCGAGCCAGCCGGCATCGCGGTTGTCGGGCGGCGAGCGCCAGATGCTCTCGATCGGCCGGGCGCTGGTCGGGCGCCCGCGGGCGCTGCTGCTCGACGAGCCCTCGCTGGGACTCGCGCCGGTGCTCGTCGCCCAGATCATGGTCATGGTCCGCAGGCTGGCCGACACGCTCGGGCTGGCGGTGCTGCTGGTCGAGCAGAACGCGCGAAGCGCGCTTTCGATCGCCAACCGCGGCGTCGTGCTCAACCTCGGCCGGGTCGTCGCCGAGCAGGATCCCGACAAGCTCATCGCCGATGATCGGCTACTGCATGCCTACCTCGGCTTCTGAGGCGCCGGCGATCCCGTGACCAAGTTCATCGACCTCACGCTCAACGGGATCTCCACCGGCGCGATCTACGCCGCGGTCGCGCTGGCGCTCGTGCTGATCTGGCGCTCGACCCGGATCGTCAACTTCGCCCAAGGCTCGATGCTGATGTTCACGACGTTCATCGCGTCGGCGGTGATCAGCTCGGGCGGCTCCTACGTGCTCGGCTTCGTCGTCGCGCTCGCCTCCGGGTTCGTCCTCGGCGCGGTGGTCGAGCGCGTCATCGTCCGCCCGGTCGAGGGCGCGCCCCCGATCAACCCGGTGATCCTGACGCTGGGCCTGTACACCCTGATCGTCGCGATCGCCGGAATGATCTGGGGCAACACGCCGCGCTCGTTCCCCGCCGCGTTCTCCCTGCGCGGCTACAAGGTGGGCGGCACCACCCTGCTGTTCACGCCAAACGACACATTCATCGTGCTGGTTGTGATCGCGGTGGCGGTGGCGCTGGCGTTCCTGTTCCGGGCGACGTCGGTGGGCTTGAGGATGCGCGGCGCCGCGTTCGCGCCCGAGGTCGCACGCCTGCTCGGGGTCCGTGTCGGGAGGATGCTCACGCTCGGGTGGGCGCTCGCGGCGACGGTCGGATCGCTCGCCGGCGTACTCGTCGCGCCGTCGGTGTTTCTGGGGCCAAACAGCTTCGATCCGATCCTGATCATCGGCTTCGTCGCCGCCGTGCTCGGCGGGCTCGACAGCCCACCGGGCGCCGTCGTCGGGGGGATCGTGCTCGGCCTCGCGCTCTCGTATGTCTCGGGCTACGAAGGCGCGTCCCTGGTTCCGCTGGCGGCGCTCGCGATCCTCGTGATCGTGCTGATGATCCGCCCGACCGGGCTGTTCTCGGCGACCAAGGAGCGGCGCGTATGAGCGGGAAGGCGCTCGGCGTCGTGCGAGGCAGCACGCTCCTGCGCTCGCTCGCGATCGTCGTGGTCGCCGGCGTCGTCCTGATCCTGGTCACCGACTCGGTCAGCTCCTACCGGAATCTCCAGATCGCATACGGCGCCTATTACTTCTGCGTGCTCGCGGGGCTCACCGTGCTCGCCGGCGCGAGCGGCCAGGTCTCGCTCGGCCAGGGCGCGTTCATGGCGGTCGGGGCGTACACGTTCTCCAAGCTGAACGCGACTCCGGTCGCCTGGTCGGTGCTGCCATCGCTGATCGGCGCGGTGGTAGCGACGGTGCTGATCGGGATTCCGGTGGGCGTGGCGGCGAGCCGCCTCCGAGGCCCTTACCTGGCCGGGGCGACGCTCGCCTTCGCGGTCGGGCTCCCGGCGCTGGCGGACAAGTTCCAGACGTTCCTCGGCGGCGAGAACGGACTCGTGGTCAATCCCCCGACACCTCCTTCGTGGCTCGGCGCGAACTTCTCGCTCGAGCGCTGGGAGGCGTGGATAGCTTGCGCGGGCGCGCTGGTGGTGGTGTTCGTGCTCTACAACCTGATCCACAGCGCGGTCGGGCGGTCATGGCGCGCCGTGCGCGACGACGAGATCGCGGCCGCCCTGGCCGGCCTTCGCGTCGGCCGCCGTCAGGCCCTCGCGTTCACGATCAGCGCGGGTTGCGCGGGACTCGGCGGCGGGCTGCTCGCCGCCGTCACGCAGCTCGCGTCCCCCGGCGCGTTTCCGCTGCAGCTGTCGCTGACCCTGCTCGCCGGCGTGGTCATCGGCGGACTCGGATCGCTCGTCGGGGCGCTGTGGGGAGCGGCGCTCCTCGTCCTGCTTCCGAACTGGACGAACGACCTCGCGAACTCGTTCTCGCTGTCGCAAAACGTCTCCCACAACCTGCCAATCGCGATCTACGGCCTCGTCCTGATCGGGGCGATGCTGGTATGGCCGAGCGGGATCCAGGGCGGCCTGCGGGCGATCGCGCACGGCGTGGGGCCGGCGATCAGATCGCGGCGCGGCCCGCCGGCGTCGTCCACGCCGGCCACCGGCGCGCCCGAGCCCGCCAAGGACGAGGGGGTGAAGGCGTCCCAGCCCTAGGCTTAGCCTGCGGGGGTGGGCTGACCCGGCGGCGTCGGTGTGGGCGGATTCGCGCCGGCACGCGCGATGGCGTCGCCGGCGCGTGCGTTGGCGCCGGCGCGTGTGTCGGCTCCGGCGCGTGCGTTGGCGCCGGAGCGCGTGTTGGAGCGGCGGGGCGCGGGCGCAATCCCCAGCAGCGCGGCCTGAACCTCGCGCAGCCGTTCGTAGTCGCCCCTGATCCCGACCACGGTGTCGTGGTACAGGAAGGCGTGACGGAGTCGCACGAGCGCGTAGGCGAGCGTCGCCGGATCGATGGTCGGCTGGTAGCGCCCGGCGTCCATCTCCTCCTCGATCAGAGCCTGCACGCACGCCACCGCGCGCGGCTCGACCACACCGGCGCTCGAGGTCAGCATCCGCATGGCGCTGTCCCGCTCCTGCTCGAGCAGGCGCCGCACCGCACGCGAGCGCGTCAGGGTGCGGTTCACCCGGTCGAGCACCTCGAGCACGCCGGCCGCGCCGCGGCGCCTGACCCCGACCCGCTTGCGCGCGACGAGGAGCTCGAGTTGCTGCGCGATCACCTCGCCGAGCAGCCGCTCGCGCGATCCGAACCAGCGATAGATCGTCGCGCGTCCGAGACCGAGCCTTGCCGCCACCACCGTGATGTCGACGCGCTGGCCGTCGAGGTAGAGCTCGGTCACGAGCGCGAGCACGTCGTCAGGCGACGCGGTGGCGGGTCGTCCCCGTTTGCCTCCAGCTCCCATCACCGAACTTTAATATTTGAAACACCGGAGGGAATACGTATTAAATTACCGTCGCGCGTCGAAGCGCGTGCGGTCTATGGCCGGTTCCACGATGTGGAGGAGGAGAGGTATGAGGTTTCGCGGCACCAAATCGCTGGCGTGCGTGGGAGTGATCGCCACGGTCGCGCTCGCCGCGGCCGGCTGTGGCTCGTCGTCGAGCAGCACTAGCGCCAAGAGCGCTAGCAGCGGCAGTAGCAGCAGCAGTTCAAGCGGCAACGGGGGCGCCACCGCGCCCGGCGTGACGGCGACGAGCATCACGTTCGGCACGCACCAGCCGCTGACCGGCCCGGCGGCGCCCGGGTACAGCGAGATCGCCCCGGCCTCACAGGCGTTCTTCAACTACGTCAACGCCCACGGTGGCGTGTACGGGCGACAGATTCACCTGATCATCAAGGACGACGCCTACAACCCGACCAACACCGTCAACGTCGTCCACCAGTTGGTCCTCCAGAGCAACGTGTTCGGCATCTACGAAGGACTCGGCACGCCGACGCACACCAAGGTCGTGTCGTTCCTCAACGCCTCCAAGATCCCGGACATCTTCGTCGCCTCCGGCTGCCCGTGCTGGGACAACGGGACGACCCAGCCGTACACGTTCGGGTGGCAGCCCAACTACACGATCGAGGGCAAGATTCTCGGCCAGTACATCAAGCAGCACTTCGGCGGCCAGAAGGTCGGTGTCCTCTACCAGGACGATGACTTCGGCAAGGGCGGCCTCGCCGGGATCGAGGACCAGGTTCCCGCGTCGGACATCGTCTCCAAGGAGCCGTATGAGTCCGGGACGACCACCCTCGCCCCCGAGATCACGGCGCTGAAGTCGTCCGGCGCGAAGGTGCTCGTCGACTTCACCGTCCCGATCTACACGGCGATCGGCCAGCTCACATCGTTCACCCTTGGGTGGAAGCCACAGCTCGTCATCTCAAGCGTCGGCATCGACCCCATCACCGTCGGCGGCTTGCTCAAGACGATCTCGAAGGGCAAGGCCTCCGGGACCGCCCTGATCGAAGGCGCGATCACCGACGGCTACCTCCCGTCAAACACCGACACGTCGAACCCGTGGATCCAGCTGTTCATGAAGGTCCATCAGCAGTACGACGCCAGCGCGCCGTTCGACGGCAACGTCGAATACGGGATGGCGAGCGCCTACACGCTCGTCCAGGCGCTCCAGGCCGCCGGCAAGGACCTCACCCGTCAGGATCTGATCAACGCCATCAATCAGCACGGCGCGAGCTGGATGGGCCCGGGGCTCGTTCCGTTCCGGTACTCGACGAGCGACCACGGCGGTTTCTCCGGTGCCGAGATCGGGATGGTCAAGAACGGCAAGATCGTCCTCTCGGGGGGGCCGCTCACGACCACCCCGGTGGCGGGTTCTGCGATCACGCCTTACACGGGTACGCAGCCCGCTCCGCCTGCTTCTGGGATTCCTGCAGCCGGCTGAGGCATTGGATACCCACGTCTGCGGCCCTTACGCCTTCCGGGCCGGGCCGCAGACGAGAGGTATCGGGCGCGAGGGCCGCCGACGCGTGGCCCGCTTCAGGGGTACGTAATCGTCCGGATCACCCGCGCCGGCACGCCAACAGCCACCGAGAACGGCGGGATGTCGGTAGTGACAACCGAGTTGGCGCCGATCACGCAGCGCTGCCCGATAGTCACGCCACTCGTGACCACGACGCCTACGCCGCACCAGACGTTGTCGCCGATCCGCGTCGGGCCCTTGGTGGTGAAGCCCTGCCAGGGGACGGGGCGGTTGGGATCGTCGAAGCGGTGGGAGGCGTCGGTGACGTAGCAGCCGTTGGCGAACATGCAGTGGTCGCCGATCTCGACGAGCTCGAGTGAGGCAACCATCACGCCGAGGTTGAGAAACGTGCCCGACCCGATGCGGACGCGGGCGGACCCGGGCGCGGTGATCCACACGCCCGGCTCGAACAGCGTGTGCTCTCCGATCTCGAGCCGACCCTCGAGGAGCGCCTCGAGGACGTTGCCGTGCACGGGCCAGCGGACGAACGCTCCGCGGCGCATGAACTCCCAGTGAATCCGGGCGCGGTTCCACGGAAGCGAGTTGCGCTCGTACCAGCGCCACTTCTGCGCCCAGAGCTTGAGCGCGGCGGCGGCGACGGCCGGTGGTTCGGGGTCCGGCAACTGGGGCCGATCAGCCCGCGGCGGCCTTCGCCCGCCGGCGCGCCGGCGGCCTCTTCGCCGAAGCCGGCTTCATCTCGCCCGCCCCGTTGGACGACCCCGAGCCGTTCGACGACCGCGAGGCGGTGGACGACCTCGACGCGCGGACGGGCAATGCCTCGGCCAGGAACGCGCCGGTGTAGGACTCGGGCGTCCCGGCCACCTTCTCCGGCGTGCCGGCCGCGATCACGCGGCCACCCTCCTCTCCCCCTTCGGGTCCGAGGTCGATGATCTGGTCGGCGACCTTGATCACGTCGAGGTTGTGCTCGATCACGACCACGGTGTTGCCCGCGTCCACGAGCCGCGTCAGCACCTCGAGCAGCCGCTGGATATCGGCGAAGTGGAGTCCGGTGGTGGGCTCGTCCAGGATGTACAGGGTCTGCCCGGTGGCCACCTTGGACAGCTCGGCCGCCAGCTTCACCCGCTGGGCCTCGCCGCCGGACAGCGTGGTCGCGGGCTGGCCCAGCCGCATGTACCCGAGGCCGACGTCGTTCAGCGCCTCGACCCGCCGGCGGATCTTGGGGATGTGGGCGAAGAACTCGAGCGCCTCCTCGATCGGCATCTCGAGCACGTCGGCGATCGTCTTGCCCTTGAACCGCACGTCGAGTGTCTCGCGGTTGTAGCGCTTGCCGTGGCACTGCTCGCACGGCACGTACACGTCGGGCAGGAAGTGCATCTCGATCTTGATCTGCCCGTCGCCCCGGCACACCTCGCACCGGCCGCCCTTGACGTTGAACGAGAACCGTCCCGGCTTGTAGCCGCGGGCCCGCGCCTCCTGGGTCTTCGAGAAGAGCTCCCGGATCTGATCGAACAGCCCGATGTACGTGGCCGGGTTCGATCGCGGCGTGCGCCCGATCGGCGACTGGTCGACCGAGATGATCTTGTCGACCTGCTCGAGCCCGGTGATCCGCTTGTGCGCGCCGGCCCGCTGCCGGGTCCGGTGCAGCCGGTTGGCCACCGCCTTGTAGAGCACCTCGTTGACCAGCGTCGACTTGCCCGACCCGGACACGCCGGTGACGCAGCACAGCACGCCGAGCGGGACGCTCACCTCAACGTCCTGGAGATTGTGCTCGGACGCGCCCTCGATCGTGATCCGGCCGCTCGGCTTGCGCCGTTTGCGCGGCGTCTCGATCGTGCGCGTCCCCGCCAGGAACTGCCCGGTCAGCGAGTCGGGCACCCGCGCCACTTCGTCGGCCGTGCCCTGCGCGACCACGTAACCGCCGTGCTCGCCGGCGCCCGGCCCCATGTCAACCAGGTGATCGGCCGCCCGCATCGTGCCCTCGTCGTGCTCGACCACGAGTACGGTGTTGCCGAGGTCGCGCAGCCGCTCGAGCGTCTCGATCAGCTTGTTGTTGTCGCGCTGGTGCAGCCCGATCGACGGCTCGTCGAGGATGTAGAGCACGCCCACCAGCGACGACCCGATCTGGGTCGCCAGGCGGATCCGCTGCGCCTCGCCTCCGGACAGCGTCGCGGCCGCACGGTTCATCGACAGGTAACCGACCCCGACGTTGTCCAGGAACCGCAGCCGCTCCTCGATCTCCCGCAGCACCAGCCGCGAGATCCGCTGGTCGTGCTCTGTGAGCTCCAGCCCATCCACCCACTCGAGCGCGCGCCGCGCCGACAGCGCGGTGAACTCGTGGATCGCGGTGCCGTTGATCAGCACCGCCCGGGACTCGGGACGCAGCCGCGCGCCCTTGCAGTCCGGGCACGGCCGGAGCGTCATGTACTCCTCGATCTTCTCGCGCGCCAGCTCGGACTCGGTCTCCCGATAGCGGCGCTCGAGGTTGGGAAGGATCCCGTCGAACGTCGTCGCGTACGACCGCCGCCGCCCGAACCGGTTGCGGTACGTGACCTGGACGCGATCGCCGTTGGTGCCGTACAGGAAGAAGTCACGCGCGTCGTCGGGCAGCTCCTCCCACGGGGTCTCCAGGTCGACCTCGTAGCGCTCGGCGATCGCCTGGATCAGCTGGTCGTAGTAGTCGGAAGCGCTTGCCGCCCACGGCGCAATCGCGCCCTCGCCGATCGACAGCGTCGGGTCGGGCACGACCAGCTCGGGGTCGATCTCCATCTGCGAGCCGAGCCCGGTGCACCGCGGACACGCCCCGTGCGGTGAGTTGAAGCTGAAGATGCGCGGCTCGAGCTCGACCAGGCTCGGACCGTGGACCGGACATGCGAACCTTTCGGAGTAAGTCTGGATCTCGTTCGTGTCGACCAGCTCGATCTCGACCAGGCCGTCGGCCAGCGACACCGCCGTCTCCACCGAGTCCGCCAGCCGCTTGCGCAGCTCGCCCTTCATCACGAGCCGGTCGACGACGATCGCGATGTCGTGCTTGTACTTCTTGTCGAGCACGATCTCCTCGTCGAGCCGGCGCAGCTCGCCGTCGATCTTGGCCCGGGTGAAGCCCTCGCCGCGGAGCTCCTCGAGCTGCTTGCCGTATTCGCCCTTGCGGCCGCGGACGATCGGCGCCAGCACCATGAAGCGCGTGCCCTCCGGCAGCTCCATCACCTGGTCGATGATCTGCTCAGCCGACTGGCCGCTGATCGGCCGGCCGCAGATGTGGCAGTGGGGATGTCCGATCCGCGCCCACAGCAGGCGCAGGTAGTCGTAGATCTCGGTGACGGTCCCGACCGTCGACCGCGGGTTGCGCGAGGTCGTCTTCTGGTCGATCGAGATCGCCGGCGACAGCCCCTCGATCGAATCGACGTCGGGCTTGTCCATCTGCCCGAGGAACTGGCGCGCATACGCCGACAGCGACTCGACGTATCGCCGCTGCCCCTCGGCGTAGATCGTGTCGAATGCCAGCGACGACTTGCCCGAGCCCGACAGCCCTGTAATCACGGTCAGGGCGTCCCGCGGGATCGTGACCGTTACGTCTTTGAGGTTGTGCTCCCGAGCTCCCGAGACGACGAGTTTGTCCACATAACCGAGTCTAATCGACCGAACAGACGTTCCCCTGGGTGGAGAGTCGCTGTTTGCGGAAATCCCGCCCGTATGGGGGATTCCGGCGTACGGAGCGGTACGTCAGCCCTCGACAGAGCTGTAGACGTCGTCGAGCAGCCCCCGCCGGTCGGTGAGCTTGAAGTTCTCGGCCAGGTAGCGGTCGGTTTCCTCCCGCGGAGTGCCGTTCAGCGCCATGTTGAGCGCGATCAGGCGGGCGCCGTCGTCGTCGCCACCGTTCGTCCGCGTCTGGGGCGCGGGCGCGGGCGCCTCGGCAATGACCTCTCCAGATGCCGCGCCGGTGACTTCCGCCCTCTCGTCGAACGGCTCGCCCGGGGGTGCCGGCGCCGGCTCCGGGCGACGCGCCACGGGCTGCTCGGGCTCGAACTGGGGCCGGGGCACGACCGCGTTCTTGACCGCGGTCAGGTTGCCCTCGAGCAGCTGGAGGTCGGCGTTCAGGCGGTTTGAGCCCGTCCGGAGCGACTCGATCAGCGCGCTGAGCTCGGCCTCCATCGCGTCGATCCGCTCGAGCATCCCGGACGTCGACTCGGACACCCGGCCGACGTAGTCGCGGGCCTCCGACGTCGCGTGCTCGCGGGTCGCGTCGGCCTCGGTGTTGGCCTCGGCGCGGATCTCGCGGGCCTCGTCCTCGGCCTGGCGCTGGATGTCGGCGGCGCTCGTCTCGGCTGCCTCGACGATCGACCGCACCTGCTCGCTGGCCGCCGCGGCCAGCGATTCGCTGCGGCGGCGGGCGGAGCGCTTGAGCTCGTCGATCTCGTCGGCGAGCGCGTGCAGATGGGCGTCAACCGCCTCCGGGTCGTAGCCCCGCCGCCCGATGGGGAAGTCCTTCTTCTCGATGGTCTGTCGGTCCAGCGCCACTGGGGCTACCTCCGTCTCGGGATCTGGAAAGCGACCGGAGCCTACCGAACCGGGAGGCGTCTGAATCCCGGTGGGGCGGGGCTCAGCTCGCGGGCGCGTAGCCCTCGGCGATCGCCTGGTCGAGCTGGCGCTTGAGGTCGCGAATCTCGTCGCGGAGCTTAGCCGCGTACTCAAAGCGGAGCTCCTCGGCGGCCGCGAGCATCTCCTCCTCGAGCTCGACGATCGTCTTCTCGATCTCCGCCGGCGGCATCGCCTGGGCGTCCCGCTGGCGGCGCCGGCGCGACCGCGGCACCTTCGACTCGGACATCAAGAACTCGGCGATGTCCGAGATCCCCTTGACGATCGTCTCGGGGGTGATCCCGTGGTCCTCGTTGTACTTGACCTGGATCGCGCGCCGGCGGTCGGTCTCGTCGATCGCCGCCCGCATCGCCGCGGTCTCCTTGTCGGCGTACATGAGCACCTTGCCCTGGATGTTCCGGGCGGCGCGGCCGATCGTCTGGATCAGCGAGGTCTCGCCGCGGAGGAAGCCCTCCTTGTCGGCATCGAGGATCGCGACCAGCGAGACCTCGGGCAGGTCGAGCCCCTCTCGGAGCAGGTTGACGCCGACGAGGATGTCGAACTCGCCGAGCCGGAGCTCGCGGATGATCTGGATCCGCTCGAGGGTGTCGATCTCCGAGTGCAGGTAGCGCACCCGGAACCCCATCTCGAGCAGGTAGTCGGTCAGGTCCTCGGCCATCTTCTTGGTCAGCGTGGTCACGAGCACGCGCTCGTCCCGGTCGACCCGCTCGCGGATCTCGTTCATCAGGTCGTCGATCTGGTTGCGCGTCTCGCGGACCTCGACGTCGGGGTCGACGATCCCCGTCGGGCGGACGATCTGCTCGACGATCCGCATCGAGGTCTTGCGCTCGTACTCGCCGGGCGTCGCCGATACGAACACCAGCTGCGGCGTGACCGACAGGAACTCCTGGAAGGTCTGGGGCCGGTTGTCAATTGCGCTTGGAAGCCGGAAGCCGTAGTCGACGAGCGTCTGCTTGCGCGAGCGGTCCCCCTCGGACATGCCGCCGATCTGCGGCACGGTCTGGTGGGACTCGTCGATGAAGCACACGAAGTCGTCGGGGAAGTAGTCGAGCAGGCAGTAGGGCCGCTCACCGGGCTTGCGGCCGTCGAGGATCCGCGAGTAGTTCTCGATCCCCGAACAGAACCCGAGCTCCCGCAGCATCTCCATGTCGTACTGGGTGCGCTGGCGGAGGCGATGGGACTCGAGCAGCTTGCCCTCGGCCTCGAGCTGGGTGCAGCGCTCGTTCAGCTCCCGCCCGATCTCGGCCACCGCGTCCTCAATCATGCCCTCGCGCACGTTGTAGTGGGACGCCGGCCAGATCCCGACGTGCTCGAGATCGTCCTCGAGCACCTCGCCGGTCAGCGGGTCGAAGTGCTGCAGATGCTCGACCTCGTCGCCGAACATCACGATCCGGAAGGCGGTCTCGGTGTAGGCGGGGAAGATCTCGAGCGTCTCGCCGCGGACCCGGAACGTCCCCCGCGCGAGCGCCGTGTCGTTACGCGTGTACTGGATCGAGACGAGCTTCCGGAGCAGCGCGTCGCGGTCGATCATCTCGCCCTTGGCCAGCGTCTGGAGGTTCTCGTCGTAGACCTCCGGCGATCCGAGGCCGTAGATGCACGACACGCTGGCGACGATCACGACATCACGGCGGGCGAACAGCGCCGCCGTGGCGGAGTGGCGGAGGCGGTCGATCTCCTGATTGATCGCCGAGTCCTTTTCGATGTACAGGTCCTTGCTCGGGACGTAGGCCTCGGGCTGGTAGTAGTCGTAGTAGGAGACGAAGTACTCGACCGCGTTGCGCGGGAAGTACGTGCGGAACTCGTTGCACAGCTGCGCCGCGAGCGTCTTGTTGTGGGCGATCACCAGCGCCGGCTTCTGCACCGCCTCGATCGTCGCGGCCATCGTCATCGTCTTGCCCGTGCCGGTCGCGCCGAGCAGCGTCAGCGACCGCTCGCCGGCGTTGATCCCCTCGGCCAATGACTCGATCGCCGCCGGCTGATCGGCGGTCGGGCTGTAGGCGGCGTCTAGCTCAAACTTGGGCATCTAATCGGCTACTTAGCGTAGCGGCGGCCCTGGTCAGGAACGGTCCGCATTGTCGGCAAGAGCGGCCGCAACTCCACCGGCCACGGCAGGTTGTAGCTCCTGGAATCGGGAGTCAGAAAAGGAGACCTCTTTGCCAGGCTCAACTCGGCGCCACCTCTTCGCGGCGCTCGCAACCGCCGCCATCGCCCTCGGGGCGTCGCTGTCGATCGCAGCCATCGCCGCGGCGCACTCGACCACGCGACACCACTCGACCACGTTATACGTCTCCCCCACCGGCTCGAACGCCGGCGCCTGCACGAAGAAGGCACCGTGCAAGACGATCGGGGCCGCCGTCGCCAGGGCGGCGAAGGGCGACACCGTCAAGGTCGAACGCGGTATCTACGACGAGCAGGTCACGCTCACCAGCGACATCAGCCTGATCGGAGTGCACAAGCCGGTCATCGACGCCACCGGCCAGGGCAACGGCGTGCTGATCAAGGGTCCGGGCGCCAACGGCGCTCTCGTGCGCGGCTTCGTGGTCAAGGACGCCACGTTCGAGGGCATCCTCGCGGTCAGCGCCGCGAGGCTGACGATCGAGCGGAACGTCGTGCTCGACAACGACCAGGGGG
>Ga0335078_10005293_pt1 | contig 19085 bp, 16 predicted proteins | sample Lox_Sample_32_FD_206711 | JGI IMG/M metagenome (GOLD analysis project Ga0335078, IMG submission 206711) | Soil microbial communities from Loxahatchee National Wildlife Refuge, Florida, United States - Lox_Sample_3.2 | ecosystem: Environmental > Terrestrial > Soil > Wetlands | place: USA... | reverse complement strand
GGGTTGGCCATGGACCACCGTGCCCGCGTGGGCTGGTCTCCTCCGTACTCCTCGCGCATCTCGGCGTTGTGGGCGAAGCCCCCGGACGCGAGCACCACCCCCCGACGGGCCCGGACGAGCACGGGGGTTCCGGCCCGGACCGCCCGGACGCCCACGACGCGGCCGTCCTCGACGACCAGGCCCTCGAGCGGGGCACCCGTCCACACCGGCACGCCGTCGGCGAGGGCGATCCGCAGCAGCTGGGCGATGAGCGAGGCGCCGTTGGTGAGCAGGGCCTGGCCACGTGCCCGGGCGCCATAGGTGCGGATGGCGACGCGCGCCGAGACGGCGAAGGCCCCCAGCGAGCGGTTGTAGTGCGAGAGCGCCCGGGCCTCGTTGGTCATCACCGCCAGCCCCAGGCTCTGGGCCAGGCCCGGCTGGAGCCGGTCGAGCCAGTCGCCGACCAGGTGGCCGTCGAAGGGCAGCGGCTCGACGGCGCGCCCGAGCGGCTGGCCGCCCTTGGCGCTCGAGTAGTAGTCGCTGTAGCCGCGGCAGTAGGCGAAGCCGATGCCCCGTCGCTGGAGGAAGGTGATCATCTCGGGCCCCGCCGTCAAGAACGCGTGCCGGCGCTCGCAGGAAGATGCCGGTCCGACGTCACCGACGACGGCCTCGAAGTGGGCCATGGCGTCGTCGTAGGAGTCGGGGACCCCCGCCGCCCGCATCATCGGGTTGTCCGGAACCCAGACCACCCCGCCCGACATGGCCGTCGATCCCCCCACGAGCTCCTGCTTCTCGAGCACCAGGGCGCTGGCACCGGCGTCGGCGGCGGCCAGCGCGGCGACCATGCCGCCGCCCCCGGATCCGACGATCGCCACGTCGACGGTGTCGTCCCACCCGGCCATCAGGCGACGACCTCCTCGAGGACCGGGGTGAGCTCGAGGTGCAGGCTGCTCAGGCCGCGCAGGAAGTAGGTCGGGAGGTACTCGTAGCGACGGGCGCCCGCCGGCCCGTGGGCGTCCTCGGAGATCGTGATGCCGGTCGTGCGGTCGAGGAGCCGGTTGATGGTCACGCGGCCCTCGGCCCGGGCCAGATGGGCCCCGGCGCAGTGGTGGATGCCGTGGCCGAAGGCGATGTGCAGGCGGGCGTTGGGCCGTTCGAGGTCGAACACGCCGGGCTCGGGAAAGGTCCGGGGGTCGCGGTTGGCGGCGCCGGGCAGCAGCATCACGGTGCCCCCGGCGGGGATCGCCACGCCGCCCACGGTGACGCGCCGACGGGCCATGCGGAACTGGGCCCGCAGCGGGCTCTCGAAGCGCAGGGTCTCCTCGATGAAGTTGGCGACCTTGGCCCGGTCCCTGCGCAGGGCCTCCTGGATGTCCGGACGCTCGGCGAGGGTCCGCAGGGCGAAGGAGAGCAGGCGCACGGTCGTCTCCTGTCCCCCGGCGAACAGGTTGGCGGCCAGCAGGGCCACGTCGCTCACCTCGGGCACCGTCCCGTCGGGGAAGGTGGCCAGGGCCATGGCCGTCATGATGTCGTCGCGCGGCGAGGCGCGGCGCTCCTCGATGTACGTCGTGAACTGCTCGTAGAGGAATTCGAGCGGCTTGTGGACCAGCTGGTCCGAGACGTGGCCGAGCTTGTCGGTGAACTTCTGATGGTCTGCCTCGGGGACGCCCTCGAGGTCGGCGATCACGACGAGGGTGAACGGCTCGGCGTACTCGCCGATGAACTCGCAAGTCCCCCGGGCGAGGAACCCGTCCATCCGGCGGTCGGCCACGCGCCACATGAACGCTTCGTTCTCCCGCAGGCGCTGGGGCGTGAGCAGGCGCATGAGCAGCCGGCGGTGGTCGTGGTGCTTGGGCGGGTCGAAGGACGGCAGCTGGTCGCTGAAGGGCAGCTCGTGGCGATGCTCGTCGATGATGGCACTGACGTCGTCGCCCTCGAGCGACACGGAGAACGGTTGGAAGGGGCCGCTCACGGCGTTGCACGACGAGAAGTTGACGGCGTCGTTGTAGACGGCCAGGGCCTCCTCGTACCCGGTGACCATGAAGACCCCGAAGTGCGGCTCCTGCCAGACCGGGGCGGCCGACCGCAGCGCGTCGTAGTAGGGGTAGGGATCGTCCTGGACCGACCGGTCGCGGAAGAAGTTCGTGGTCTGCGGATCGGTCACGGCCACGCCGGCCTCCCTCGGAAGCGAGTGCCCCGGCGGGCGCCCGGCCGTCGTCGTCGACCGGGCGGCGCCATTGCTTCGACGCCTAAATATCGCGCCGCCCCGGCGCGGCGGCAAGGTCCCCCGCCGTCGCTCGGGGGCCACCCGCCGGGCCCGCCGGCGGCCTCGCCTGCGCCAGATTTTGGTGTCATACTTCTGCCACCAATGTAGCGGGAGGTGGCCATGGCAGTCGACACGGCGAGCGGCGCCGGCGTCTACTACGACCCCTACGACGTCGGCATCACCGCGGACCCCTACCCCGTCTACCGGCGGATGCGGGAGGAGGCGCCGCTCTACTACAACGAGACGCACGACTTCTACGCCGTGACCCGCTGGGAGGACGTCGAGCGGGGGCTCCTCGACGCCGCCACCTTCATCTCGGGCAAGGGAGGGATCCTCGAGCTCATCCGGGCCGGCATCGAGCTCCCGCCCGGGGTGTTCATCTTCGAGGACCCACCCGACCACACCATCCACCGCCGCCTCATGTCCCGGGTGTTCTCCCCCCGCCGGGTGGCCGAGCTCGAGGACAAGGTCCGGCAATTCTGCGCCCACTGCCTGGACCCGCTGGTGGGCAGCGCCGGCTTCGACATCATCGCCAGCCTCGGCACCCAGGTCCCCATGAAGACGATCAGCATGCTCCTCGGCATCCCCGAGTCAGACCAGGAGGCCATCCGCGACCACGCCGACGCCAACCTCCGCACCGAGCCCGGCCAGCCGATGAAGGTCTCGACCGAGACCCTCTTGAGCGGCGAGGTCTTCGCCGACTACATCGACTGGCGCACCGAGCACCCCTCGGACGATCTCATGACCGACCTGCTGCAGGCGGAATTCACCGACGAGACCGGGACGACACGGCGACTCGAGCGCCAGGAGCTGCTCACCTATCTCGAGGTGATCTCGGGCGCGGGGAACGAGACGACGAACCGGCTCATCGGCTGGACGGCCAAGGTCCTGGCCGAGCACCCCGACCAGCGACGCCAGCTGGTGGAGGACCGCTCGCTCGTGCCCAACGCCATCGAGGAGATCCTGCGCTTCGAGCCTCCCGCCCACCACATGGCCCGGGTGGTGGCCCTGGACGTCGAGATCCACGGGCACAAGCTCCCCCTCGACGGCGTGGTGATCTTCCTCATCGGCTCGGCGAACCGTGACGACCGGCGCCACCCCGACGGCGACCGCTTCGACATCCACCGCCAGATCGGCCAGACCCTCACCTTCGGCCAGGGCATCCACTTCTGCCTGGGTGCGGCCCTGGCCAGACTCGAGGGCCGGATCGTCCTCGACGAGCTGCTGGCGCGCTTTCCCGAGTGGGACGTCGACCTGGCGGGTGCCAGCCTCTCACCCACCTCCACCGTGCGGGGCTGGGAGACGCTGCACGTCGTCATCCCGTGACACCGTCGCGCTCGCCCGGCGCCGCCGTCGCCGTCCCGGCGCCGGAGGCGGGGCACCACCGTGCCGGCCGTCGGCGCTACGACAGCCGCCTGCGCAAGGAGCAGGCGGCCCAGACGCGCCGGCGGATCGTCCTGGCCGGCTCGGAGCTCCTGCACGGCTCCGACGTGCGCCACTGGGAAGGCCTCACCATCCGCGCCGTGGCCGAGCGCGCCGGGGTGAGCGAGCGGACGGTGTACCGGCACTTCACCAACGAGCGGGGGCTGCGCGACGCGGTGATGGGCCGGCTCGAGGAGGAGGCCGGCATCGAGCTCGAGGGCATGCGCCTGCAGGACGTGGCCGTCATGGCGGCCCGCATCTTCCGGCACGTCTCTTCGTTCCCGCTCGCCCCGCGCCCGGCGCTCGACCCCACGCTGTCGAGTGCCAACCAGCGCCAGCACACCGCGTTGCTCGCCGCGCTGGGCGAGGAGGCGCCCCACTGGTCGGACCACCAGCGGACGATGGCCGCCGCCATGCTCGACCTGCTGTGGAGCGTCGGTGCCTACGAACGTCTGGTGCGCGAGTGGCAACTCGATCCGAAGGCGGCCGCCGAGGCCATCGGTTGGGTCATCGCCATGGTGGAGGCCGCCGTGTGCAGCGACCGGCCCCCGGCGACCCGGCACTGAGGGCCCTGCCGGCCGCCCGCCGGCGCTACTCCTCGAGGAAGTCGGGCTGCTGGATGGCCATCCAGTCGTACAGGGGCTGGAAGGAGTGCCATCCGGCGCGGTGGCCGCCCACCTGGCGGGCGGTCTTCTCGGCCTGGTCCCGGTCGATGAGCACGGGCGAGCCGGCCGCCTCGGCCAGCAGCTGGGCCTGGCACGTGCGCTCCATGGTGATGAACCACCACGCCGCCTCGTCGACGGTGTGCCCCACCGTGAGCAGCCCGTGGTTGGCCAGGATCACCGCTTTGGTGTCACCGAGGGCATGGGCGAGGCGCTTGCCCTCCTCGAGGTCGTAGACGACGCCGGTGTAGTCGGCGAACAGGGCGTGATCACCGTAGAAGGCGCAGGCGTCCTGGGTGAGCGGGTCGAGCAGGCGGCGCAGCGACGACCAGGCCTTGCCGTGCACCGAGTGGGCGTGCGCGGCCGCCACGACGTCGGGACGCGCCGCGTGGACCTGGGAGTGGATGGCGAACGCGGCCTTGTTGAGCGGCCAGGTGCCCTCCACCACCTCGCCCTGGGCGTTCACCAGGAGCAGGTCCCGCACCCGCACCTGCTTGAAGTTCATGCCGAGCGGGTTGACCCAGAAGTGGTCGGCGAGCTCGGGGTCGCGCGCCGTGATGTGGCCGGCCACGCCCTCGTCGAACCCGAACTGCCCGAAGAGACGAAAGGCCCCGGCCAGGCGCTGCTTGCGGTGACGCCGCTCCTCCTCGACGGTGGCGAACGAGGGGAAGGCGGGTGGCGTGCGGTCCGATGCCATGGGTCCGATTGTACCGACCGAGCGGCCCGAAAGTTGGACCGCTCGGTCCATTATGCTCGCCGCATGGATTTCTCGCTCACCGAGCCCGAGCGAGAGCTCGCCGCGCTGTGCGGGGGGTTCGCCAGGCGCGAGATCGCGGCGCGCGCCCCGGCGGCGTGGGAGGAAGGGCGCTGCCCGACCGACCTGCTGCGCGAGATGGGGGCGCTCGGCCTGCTCGGCATGCTCGTCCCCGAGGAGTGGGGCGGGATCGGCATGTCGACCGTCGGGTTCGTGGCGGCCATGGAGCAGATCGGGTCGGCCGACCAGTCCGTGGCCGCGGCCTGGCAGGCCCACGTCACCATCGGCTCCTTGCCGTTGCTCCTTTTCGGCACCGACAGCCAGCGTGAGCGCTGGCTGCGCCCGCTCGCCGAAGGTCGGGCCCTCGGCGCCTTCGGGCTGACCGAACCCGACGCCGGATCCGACGCCCGTGGCATCCGCACGCGCGCCGAGCGCCGGGACGGCGGCTGGCTGATCAACGGCCGCAAGACCTTCATCTCCAACGCGGGCACGGACATGTCCTTCGGCGTGACCCTGCTGACACGAACCGACGAGGGCGGGGACGACCGCGAGCGCTATGGCAGCTTCGTGGTCGAGAAGCAGACGCCCGGGTTCACGATGGGCCCCAAGATGCGGGGTATCGGGTGGCGCGGCCTCGACACCAGGGAGCTCTACTTCGACGACGTCTGGGTACCCGGCGACCACCTCGTCGGCGACCCGGACCTGGGGCTGCGCCAGTTCCTGCGGACCCTTGAGGTGGGTCGGATCTCCGTCGCCGCGCTCTCGCTCAGCCTGACCCAAGCCGTGCTCGACCTGGCGACCGGGTACGCCCGCCAGCGCCAGCAGTTCGGCCGTCCGATCGCCTCGTTCCAGGCGGTGCAGTTCAAGCTGGCCGACATCGCCACGGAGCTCGAGGCCGCCCGCTGGCTCACCTACCGAGCCGCAGCCTTGCGCGACAGCGGCCAGCCGTTTCACAAGGAGGCCGCCATGGCCAAGCTCAAGGCCAGCAGGGTCGCCGTCTGGGCGGCGTCGGAGGCCGTCCAGGTCCACGGCGGGCTCGGGTACATGCTGGACTCGCCGGTGGCCCGCTTCTTCTGCGACGCCAAGGTCCTCGAGATCGGCGAGGGCACCAACGAGATCCAGCACCTCGTGATCGCCCGCGCCCTCGGCTGCTGAACCGACGGGGTCAGACGGCGGCCAGGCGCCGGACGGCCGTGGTGATGGCGCTGCGATCGGGGAGCCAGGCCCGCTCGAGCTCGGGGGCGTAGGGCGGCGGCGTGGCGTGCGCCCCCACCCGCTCGATGGGGGCGTCGAGATCCCAGAACGCCTCGCGGGCGGCTACAGCGGCGATCTCGGCACCGATGCCGAAGGGGACGACGGCCTCGTGGGCCACGAGCAGGCGCCCCGTCTTGGCAACCGACGCCAGGACCGGGCCCAGGTCGAGCGGCGCCACCGTGCGGAGGTCGACGACCTCGAGCGAGATGCCCTCGCCGGCGAGCTCGTCGGCCGCGGCCAGGGCCTCGTGCACCATGCGCGACACCGACACCACGGTCACGTCGTCCCCGGCCCGGACCACGGTCGACCGACCGATGGGCAGGATGTAGTCGGCCGGCGGCTGCGGTCCCTTCATGCCGTAGAGCAGGCGGTTCTCGATGAAGACGACCGGGTTGGGGTCTTGCACGGCCGCCCGCAGCAGCCCGTAGGTGTCGGCCGGCGTGGAGGGCATGACCACCGTCAACCCGGGGATGTGGGCCAGGAGGGCCTCGAGGCTCTGGGAGTGCTGGCTGCCCGAGGACCGGCCGGCGCCGAACTGCGTGCGGACGGTGAGCGCCATGGGGGCCGCCCCCCCGGTCATGAAGGGCAGTTTGGCCGCCTGGTTGAGGAGCTGGTCGAAGCACACGCCGAGGAAGTCGAGGTACATGATCTCGACGACCGGCCTCATGCCCGCCATGGCCGCCCCCACGCCGAGCCCGACGACGGCCGTCTCGGAGATGGGCGTGTCGCGGACGCGGGCACCGAAGCGGTCGCGCAGGCCCCGGGTGAGCCCGAAGACGTTGCCGCCCTCGCCGACGTCGATGCCGGCCACGAACACCCGGTCATCGGCCTCGAGCTCGGCCTCCAGAGCGCCGCGCACGGCGTCCATGGTCCGGAAGACCGCCGCGTCGGGCGCCAGCTCGGGCGGGTCGGGCCGCGCCGGCCTGGGGCGCGAGACGAAGTGGAACAGCGTGGCCGGGTCCGGCGCCGCCATCCGGCGCGCCCGCGTCAGCGCCTCGTCGAGCTGCCGGTCCACCGCCGATTCGAGCGACCCGATCTCGTCGTCGGGCACCCCGGCCCGCCGCAGGTGCTCGCCGTGGACGACGAGCGGATCCCGCTCCTCCCAGCGCCGGAGCTCCTCGGGCGTGCGGTAGCGCTCGGGATCCCCCTCGTAGTGCCCGTGCCAGCGGTAGGTGGTGGCCTCCACCAGCACCGGGCCCTCTCCCCGGCGAACCCGGACGAGGGCGTCCGCCACGGCGCCGGCGACGGCCACGACGTCGTTGCCGTCGGCGCCCACGAACCGCACCCCGTACCCGCCGGCGCGCTGCTCGAGCGAGGCGGCGTGCTGGGTCGAGGTGGGCGAGAACTCGGCGTAGCCGTTGTTCTCGCAGAAGAACACGATCGGCAGCGCCCACAGCGCCGCCAGGTTCAGCGCCTCGTGGAAGGCACCGTGCGCCGGCGCGCCGTCGCCGAAGAAGGCCACGGCCGCACTGCCGTCGCCCCGCAGCTGCCCGGCGGCGGCGGCCCCCACGGCGATGGGCAGGCCGGCCGCCACGATCCCGTTGGCGCCGAAGACCCCGAGGCCGGGATCGGCCACGTGCATCGACCCTCCCCGGCCGCGGTTGGTGCCGCCGTCGCGGCCGAGCAACTCGGCGAACATGGATCCCGGCTCCATGCCCTTGGCCAGACAGTGCCCGTGGCCCCGGTGCGTCGAGGTGATGACGTCGGCGGGACCGAGGGCCCAGCAGGCGCCGACCGCCGCCGCCTCCTGGCCGATGGAGAGATGGACGAAGCCGGGGATCTCGCCGTCGCGGTAACAGACCGCCACCCGCTGCTCGAAACCGCGGATGACGAGCATCCGTCGGTGCATCTCGAGGAGATCGGCCCTCGCAAACTCCGGCGGAGACGCTGGGCGGATCACCGCCGCGGCAGCGTAGTGTATTGTACTGATCGGTACAAACGACGGGAGCGCGGGAGCACGGTGGCCGAGCTGATCGAGATGCCCCCTCACGCCCTCGACACATGAGCACCGGGGCGGGAACGCGACGCGTCGTCGTCATCACGGGGGCCGGTGGTGCGCTCGGCGCAGCCGTGGCGAGCCGCCTGGGCGGCGAGGTCGACACCGACCTCGTGCTGAGCGACGTCAGCGAGTCGGCGCTGGGCGCCACCGTGGACGCACTGCCCGCGGCCAGGGGCGCCGTCGAGACCGTACTCGCCGACGTGGGGGTGTTCGAGCAGGTGGAGGCGGTCGTCACGAGGGCGGTCGAGCGCTACGGCCGGCTGGACGTCCTGGTCAGCAACGCCGGCGTGCTTCCCCCCAACGGCCGCATCCACAACCTCACCACCGACGACTGGGACCGGGTCGTCCGCGTCAACCTGCTCGGTGCCGTCCACGGCATCCGGGCGGCCGTGCCGGTCATGCGGGCCCAGCGCTCGGGATCGATCATCCTCACCGCCTCGGTGGCCGGGCTCACGGCGTGGTCGCACGCGGCCCCCTACTGCGCGACCAAGGCGGCGGTCATCTCGCTCGCCAAGGTGGCGGCGGTCGAGTACGCCCGCGACGGGATCCGCGTCAACTGCGTCTGCCCGGGGACGTTCCGCTCCGCCATCCACGACGGTCTGCCCGCCGAGGCGCTCGACGCCATCGCCGACCGCCACCCGCTCGGCCTGGGAGCGCCGGCCGACCTGGCCGGCGCCTATGGCTATCTGGCCGGTCCCGACTCCCGCTGGACCACGGGCTCGGCGCTCGTCGTCGACGGGGGCTACTCGGCGCCCTGACGGCGGTCGGCACCCGGCGTGTGGTCGATGCCGCGCATGAAGAGCTCGGCGAAGGGCTTGGCCACGTCGCGCGCCGACAGCCGCCCCCCGGGGCGCAGCCACAGGTAGGTGTAGTTGTGCATGCCCAACCATGCCCGGGCGGTGAGCCACGGGTCGAGATCGCGGAACTCCCCGGTGCCGACCCCGGCCCGCAGCACCTCCTCGATGCGTCGCTCGTAGGCGCGTCGCCGCTCCCGGAACCGGGCGGCCCGCTCGCCGGTCAGGGCGGGGAACTCGTGGAGGAACACCCAGACGTGGTCGGGGTAGCGGCCGATGACGTCGAGCAGCTCCTCGCCGTGCATGGCCAGCTGGGCGCCGGAGGAGCCTCCGGCCAGGGCCACCCGCTCGGCACCGAGCATCACCTCGTCCATGACGCGATCGTGGATGGCGACCAGCAGCTCCTCCTTGGAGCCGATGTAGTGGTAGAGCGCGCCCTTGCCCAGGTCGTTGGCCTCGCACAGCTCGGTGATGCCGGTGGCGTGGTACCCGTTGCCGGCGAAGAGCCGGGCCGAGGTGTCGACGATGGCGTCGCGCCGCGCCTGCCAACGGGGGCTTCGCCGGGATCCTTGGCGCGCCTGGGCGGGGCACATCGTCAGGAGTATAGGTTGACTGGTCGGTACAACCGGGAGGTCACATGCAGGCGGACATGAACTGGTTCGCCGTCCTGGAGCACCACGCGGTTCGCTCCCCCGACAAGGCGCTGACGGTCTTCGAGGGTGAGACGATCACCTACGGCGCCATGGCCGGCCGCGCCCTCGCCCTGGCGGCAGGACTGGCGGCGCGTGGCGTCCGGCGCGGTGACGTGGTGGGGCTGCTCAGCCACAACAGTCCCGAGTTCCTGGAGACCGTGTTCGCCGCCAACGCCCTCGGCGCCGTCGCCATGCCGGTCAACGTGCGGCTGGCGACGCCGGAGCTGCGCTACATCCTGGAGCACTCCGGCGCCAGAGCCCTGGTGTGCGACGAGGCCCTGCGGGCCGTGGCCGACGAGGCGGGCACGGGCCTGGATGGGCTGGTGCGCGTCCAGGTGGCCGGCGCGGCCGTCGCCGGGTGGACGACGCTGACCGAACTCCGCGACCCGTCGTCGCCGCCGGTGCGCGTGGCGGTGGCCGGCGACGACGTGCACCGCCTCATGTACACCTCGGGCACGACCGGGCGTCCCAAGGGCGTCATGCTCACCCACGCCAACCTGGCCTGGAAGAACCTCGCGCACCTGGTTGAGTTCGGCTTCACCGGCGAGGACGTCGGGCTCGCCTGCGGCCCGCTCTACCACGTCGGGGCGCTCGACCTGACCACCACCACGCTCGTCGCCGCCGGCGCCACGGTGATCATCCACCGGGTGTTCGACGCCGCCGCGGTCGTCGAGGAGCTGGAGCGGTCCCGGGTGACGACGGTGTGGCTGGCGCCGTCCATGGTCAACGCCATCATGGCGCTGCCCGGCATCGAAGCCCGCGACCTGTCCTCGGTCCGGATCGTGATCAACGGCGGGGAGAAGATGCCGCTCCCGCTCATCGAGCGCATCCGGGGGGTCTTCGGCTCCGCCTGGTTCGCCGACGCCTACGGCCTCACCGAGACCGTGTCGGGCGACACCTTCCTCGACCGCCACAGCCTCGTGACCAAGCGCGGGAGCGTCGGTCGCCCCTGCCTCTACCTGGAGCTCGACGTCTGGGACGCGGAGGGCCGCCCGGTGGCCTCTGGCGAACGGGGTGAGATCGTGCTGCGGGGACCCAAGGTCTTCCCCGGGTACTGGCGCGATCCCGAGGCCACCGAGCGCGCCTTCGCCGGCGGGTGGTTCCACACCGGTGACATCGGCATGCGCGACGAAGACGGCTATCTCTTCATCGTCGACCGCCTCAAGGACATGATCGTCTCGGGCGGCGAGAACGTGGCGGGATCGGAGGTCGAGCGGGTGCTCTACGAACACGACGGCGTGCTCGAGGCGGCGGTGGTGGGACGGCCCGACGAGCGGTGGGGGGAGGTCCCGGTCGCCTACGTGGTCCTGAGACCCGGTGCCGAGGTGACCGAGGAGGACCTCGTCGAGCACTGCCGCAGCCAGCTGGCCAGGTTCAAGGTCCCCAAGGCGGTGACCTTCCTCGGCGCCCTGCCCCGCAACCCTTCGGGCAAGGTCCTCAAGCGGGAACTGCGCGCCTAGGGATGGCGCCCTCACGGGCGCGACGAGGGCCGCCGCCGTCGTCAAGGCGAGGCGATGTCGAGGACGACCTTGCCGATGGCCCTGCCCGCCCCCACGTAGGCGAGGGCCTCGGGCGCCTGGGCCAGGGGGAAGGCGGCGCCGATGTGGGGGAAGGCCCGGCCCTCGGCGAGCAGCCCCATGAGCTCGGCCTCGTCCCGTCGCATGTCCAGCGGGCGGTGTCGGGCGAAGTCCGCGAACTGGAAGCCGAGGATGTGCACGCCCTTGAGGAGCACGAGGTTGAGCGGGATGCGGGGGATCTCCCCCGAGGCGTAGCCCACGGTGACGAACCGGCCCCCGTAGCGCAGCGCCCGCAGCGCCGGCTGGGCGAGCGTCCCGCCCACGGGGTCGACCACCACGTCGGCGCCGTCGGGCACCACGGCGCGCAGGGCCTGGCGCAGGTCGCCGGCCCGGTGGTCGATGCCCACGGCCGCACCGAACCGGGTGGCCACCGCCAGCTTGGCCGGGCTCGATGCCACCGCCGTCACCCTGGCGCCGAGCGCCGCACCGAGCTGGACGGCGGCCAGGCCCACGCCCCCACCCGCACCGAGCACGACGAGCTCGTCGCCCGAGCTCACGCCGGCCACCGAGCGCAGCACGTGGTAGGCGGTGCGGTGGGCGACCCCGAAGGCGGCCGCCTGGCGGTCAGCCACCCCGTCGGGGACGGCCCTGAGCGAGGAGGCCGCCACGACGGCCTCCTCGGCGAAGGCACCCACGATGGTGCTGCCGAAGACGTGACGTCCGACCCGGACCGAGCCGACGTCGTCGGCCACCTCGAGGACCTCGCCGGCGAGCTCGCTGCCCGGCACGAACGGGGGCGGGACCTTCACCTGGTACGTGCCGGCCACGACGAGCACGTCGGGGAAGTTGACAGCGGCCGTCTCCACCCGGACGCGGGCCTGTCCCGGACCGAGCGACGGAGGGTCGATCTCCTCGACGGTGACGGTCTCCGGGGGCCCGTAGGCGCGGCACAGCGCGGCGAGCACCCCGGTCAGCCCTCCTCGGGGCCGTCGTCGCTCACGATCGGTAGTCCGTCGTCGCCGCCAGCTCGGCGGCACCCTGCATCAGGTCGAGGACGATCGGACCGAACGCCTGGAGCTTCTCGTCGTCCCCGCAGCGCTGGAACCCCTGTTCGAGCACGACCGCCAGCTTCCACTTGGCCAGGACCACGTAGTAGTCGATGTCGTCGACCTGACGGCCCGACACCGCGGCGTAGTGGGTGAGCACCTCGTCGCGGCTGGGCATCCCGAGCATGTCGACATAGCCCGAGGTCGACGCCTCCGGCGCCGAGGTGTCCTCCGGCCAGCTCTGCATCACCCAGCCCAGGTCGAGCTTGGGATCGCCCACCGTGCCCATCTCCCAGTCGACGATGGCAGCGAGCAGCGCCGGCGTGCCGTGGTGGTACATGACGTTGGCGAACTGGTAGTCGCCGTGCATGAGCCCCGGCACGTAGTCGCGGGGCCGGCGCGCCCGCAGCCAGGCGGCGGCCTCGTCGAAACCGGGCAGCTCACGCCCCTTGATGCGCTCGAGGAACGCCGTCCACCGGTCGACCTGGCGCTCGTGGAAACCCTCGGGCCGACCCAGATCCTCCAGCCCTTTGGCCCGCCAGTCGACCTTCGACAGCAGAGCGATCCCCTCCACGAGCTGCAGGGCGAGACCGCGCCGGGCGTCGAGATCGGCATCGAAGGGTGCCGGCCAGGCGTGGTCCACGAGGCCCATCGGCGACCATCCGTCCACGAAGCCCATGAGGTAGAAGGTGCGGCCGAGCACCCCTGGGTCCGTGCAGGCGGCGATGGCCGGCGTGTGGGGGACGTCGGTCCCCTCGAGCGCCTCGATGATGCGCCATTCCCGCAGGATCCCCTCGTCACGGGACGGGGGGGCCGCCGCCGGGGGGATGCGCAGGGCGCCGTGCAGCTCGGCCCTGCGGATCTCGTAGATCTCGTTCTGCGAGCCGCCGGAGATGTAGCGCGCCTCGATCGGCTCACCCTTGCCGGGCAGCGAGGCGTCGTCCATCCAGCCGGCCAGGCGGGTGGTGTCGATCACCGGCGTGGCGGGAGCGGTGTCGGGGTGGTCGCTCAAGGGCTCCTCGGTTCATGGTGGGGCGTCGCCGCTGCCCGTCGGGCGCCGCATCCCGGGGCTGGCCTCGGCCACAGCGGCCCGGGAACCAGCCCGCTCATGGTCGCGCCATCCGATCGGTCGGGGCGATTCGGGGGAAGCCGTCGAACCCAGGGCACCCGTCCGAGACCGGCACGACTACCCCAGGTCGACCTGTCCGGTGGTGAAGGCGCCGATCACGCCGCCGTCGACCAGCAGGTCGGTGCCGGTCACGAACGATGCCGCCGGGCTGAGGAGGAACTCCGTCGCCGCGGCGACGTCGTCGGGCGTGCCCAGGCGGCCGGTGCCCGACGCCTCCACCATCGACCGCATGAACGAGCCGGTGGGACCGGCGAGCTCGGCGCGCCCCATGGGCGTGGAGATGACGCCCGGGCTGACCGAGTTGACCCGAGCGCCCCGCCGGCCCCAGGCCACGCTGGCGGCCCGGACCCGCAGCTGGTTGGCGCGCTTGGCGAAGGCGTAGGCCATCCCGGCATCGGGGTGGCGGTCGGGGCTGAGCAGGGGCAGTGCCGCCAGCTGGCGCGCCGGTGTGCGCGCCAGCACGGCCTCGTCCTCGTCGGGCACGGGCGGCCCCAGATGACCGGCCATGGAGGCGATCACCACCCCGGCGGCGCCGGGGGCCACGACCTCGCCGAACTCCTCGAGGACGTAGGCCACCCCGAGCAGGTCGACGGCCAGCACGGCCGCGGCCGTGGCCCCGACCGGGGAGAGGCCGGCCGTGTGCACGAGCAGGCGCACCTCACCGAGACCCGAGGCGGTGGCGGCCAGCGCCGCCACGGCGTCGGCGTCCGACACGTCGAGCCGGGCCGCCCTGACGTCGTGGCCCTCGGCGCGCAGCTCCCGGGCGAACCCCTCCAGGGCACCGTCGTCGTTGTCCGCCAACGCAAGGGTGCGGCCTCCTCCCAGGCGCCGGGCCACGGCGCGTCCCATCCCCCCGACACCGATGACCACCGCCACGTCCCCCACGCCAGCAGTCTGCCCCGCCACCCGCAGGCGGCCCGACGACAGGGCCAACTTGATGTCAGATGGCTGACACGAATTTCACGGCGGGACCGCCGCCGCGCAGGGGCCCACTCGGCGGCGCAGCATTACTTCGACGTCGTAATGTTGTGGGGGCCTTCGCCACGACCGGGAGAAGGCACCAAGGAGGCGACGTGGAGGAGCCCTCGGCTGCACTGCACCGGTGGCTGGACAAGGCCGAGCTCGACGAGCTCGTGGCCGTGCTCTCCTCGGCCGTCGACCGGGGGGACCGGGAGCGGATCGAAGCCTGTTACACCGACGACTCCTACGACGACCACGGCAGCTTCAAGGGCACCGGCGCGGCGTTCGCCGAGTTCGTGTGCGGTCGTGGCGCCATGACGGCAATGCACCACCTCCTCGGGCAGTCGGTGTTCGCCGTCGAGGGCGAGGAGGCCTGGGGGGAGACGTTCTTCGTCTTCCACGGCCGAGCGGGGGACGTCGAGATCGCCGGTCACGGACGCTACGTGGACTACTTCCGCAAGGTGCAGGGGCGCTGGCGGGTCGCCTACCGGCGCGTGGTGCCCGAGAGCGTTCCCGCCGGGGACGAGCTCGCCGCGTACTGGACGGCGAGCCGCGACCGAGCTGACCCAAGCTACGACCGCAGGCGGAGCCCGGGCGACGACCGTGCCGGCGGGGCCGGCCGGACGGGGGAACCGAGCCCACCGTGAGTACGATCTCCCGGGTGCGGACGCCGCGGAGCCTCTCGTTCGACCCCGTCGATGCCGCTCGCACGGTATGGAAGACCAAGGGGTGGGCGCGAGCGGCCTCGGGCATGGCCACGATCACGTCGATCATGCGGGCCCATCAGCTCTTCCTGGGGCAGGCCAACGAGGTATTGCGGCCCTTCGGCCTCACCTTCGCCCGCTACGAGGTCCTCGCCTGGCTGGCTTGGAACGCCGATTGCGGGTCGCTGACGCTGTCGCAGATCGGTGAGCGGCTGCAGGTGACGCCGGCCACGGTGACCAACGCCATCGACCGCCTGGAGGCCGACGGTCTGGTCCGGCGGGTGCCTCATCCCAGCGATCTGCGCACCACGCTCGCCGAGATCACCACGCTGGGCCGCAAGACCGTGGAGTCGGCCACCGCCGAGCTCAACGCCCGGGTCTTCGAGGCGGTCGGCCTGTCCCCGAGCGAGATGGACGCGCTCATCCGCCTCCTGCTCAAGATCCGCGTGGACGCGGGGGACTTCTCCTGAGGCGCCCTGCGGGAAGATGACGAGGGAGCACACATGACAACCGCCTTCGAGACGACGCCCACCGCCGTCCACCGCGCCGAACAGGATCTGCCCTTCGTGACCCTTCCGGACTCGATCCGGATGCAGGTGCTCCAGGTCGACCTGGCCAACGGGATCTGGGTGATCAGGTCCCTGTTCTCGCCGGACACCACCGTGCAGACTCACAAGCACACGGGCCAGGTCTACGCCTTCACCCAGCGCGGCAGCTGGCACTACCTGGAGAGTCCCGAGTCGGTGAACCGGGCCGGTTCTTACCTCTACGAGCCGGCGGGTTCGGTGCACACCCTGCACGTGCCCGCCGACAACGAGGGCGATACCGACGTCTGGTTCGTGATCCACGGCGCCAACCTCAACCTGAAGCCCGACGGCGAGGTCGAATCGGTCGTCGACGCCGGGACCGTCCTCTCGGGGTACCGGGCACTGTGCAGGAGCCAGCACGGGATCGGCGACCCCGCCGTGGTCGTCACCGGGCCCTGACGTGCGCGCCGCCGTCCTCACCGGGGCCGACGGCCGGCTGGAGACGACCGAGGTCGAGGACCCCGTCCCCGGCGCCGGGCAGGTCGTGGCCCGGGTCAGTGCGTGCGGCATCTGCGGGAGCGACCTGCACATCGCCGGCGCCTTCGGCGTGGCCGGCACGATCATGGGTCACGAGATCGCAGGCGTCGTCGAGGGGCGCGGTGACGGCGTCGACCGGCGGTGGGCTCCGGGCACAGCCGTCACCGCCCGCCCCTTCACCAGCTGCGGTCACTGTGCGGCCTGCGAGCGGGGTCGCGCCGACCACTGCGCCGAGTTCCGGCTCGTCGGCTTCGGCCGTCCGGGCGGCTTCGCCGAGCTCGTCGCCCTGAGCGCCGACGAGCTCTACGCCTTGCCGGGATCGGTCACCGGGGCCGAACAGGCACTGGTGGAACCGCTGGCGGTGGCTCGCCACGGGCTCCGGCGGACGGGACTCGAGCCGGGCGAGGCACTGGTGGTGGTGGGTGCCGGCCCTATCGGCCTGGCCACCACGGCCTGGGCCCGGGCGCTCGGGGCGGGGCCGGTGCTCGTGAGCGACCCCCTGGCCACCCGCCGCGCCTTGGCCACCCGGTTGGGGGCGGACACCGTGGTCGACCCCGTGGGCGAGGATCTGGCCGACGCCTGCCGATCGGCACTGGGCGCTCCGCCGGCGCTGGTCGTCGAGTGCAGCGGCCGGCCCGGCCTCATCGGCCAGGCCATGGAGCTGTGCGCCGTCGACGGGCGCGTGGGGGTGGTCGGCGCCTGCATGACGAGGGATACCTTCGTCCCCTACACGGGGCTCGCCAAGGAGCTCGACGTCCGCTTCGCGCTCTACTACGACCGCCGGGACTTCATCGACACGCTGGGCGCCCTCGACGACGGCTCGCTCGTGGTGGAGGGCCTCGTGACTGACGTCGTGGGCCTGGACGACCTGCCGGAGATGTTCGCCCGGCTGGTCGCCGGCGCCGGGACCGGGAAGGTCGTGGTCACGCCCGGGAAGCGCTGAGCGGTGCCGTCCGGTCGTCGCCGAACCGCCGTGCGGTACCCGTGCGGGCCCCTTGGGACGCAAAAGGCCAGGTCAGAGCGGCAAGGACGGCCGCAGAGGTGTGCCCGGGGGCGGCCTCCCGGGAAACCTTCCATCCGTATTTCGATAACGGGCCATCCACTATTCGAAAGCAACGATCTTCGATAACGTGGCCTGGGGCGGGACCTGGGGATGGGTCCTGAGGGGCGGGGCAGGGGGACTCGAAGGACGTGCGACGCACCTGGGAGTGGTTGGGCCTCAACCTCGGCAAGCACGCCGGCGTCGTGGCCTCGATCGGGCTGGCCCTGACGATCCTGCTCGGGTTCGGCCTGACCTGGGTCCGGTTCTCCACCAGCAACTCGGACTACCTCAACGGCAACGACCCCATCGCCATCGGCAACACCGAGTACACCTCGCTCTTCGGAGGGGACCCGGTCGCCGTGCTCTTCACCATGAACCGGGGCAAGACCATCGACGACCTGCTCACCCCGGCGAACCAGGCCGAGTTCAAGCGGGTCGACGCCGCCCTCAGCAGCGACCCAGCCGTCTACGACGTCATCTCCCCGCTCAATGCGCTCGGCTTCTCGTCGGTGTTGCTCCAGGGCACCCATCTGGGCATCCAGATGTTCCTCTCGGCGTACGACCGCGACAAGAACCCCCACTCCCGCGCCGTCCGTCAGGCGTTCCTGGCGGCCGAGGAGATGAAGCTCGGCTCGTTCACCCCCAGCAACGAGACGCTGTCGAACCCGAAGTGGATGCAGTTCATCCTGCACAACCCCGACGGGACGCTGCGGGCATCGGTCACCGCCTTCATACCGAACGACCGGCACGTGATCATGGGCATCCTGCTCAAGCCGAATCTCAGCTTCAACCAGGAGCTGGCGGCCGCATCGAGGATCGAGAGGATCACCGACGCCGCCCACTACCAGAACGCCACCACGATCACCACGGGCGTGCCCGAGATCGAGAAGGACATCAACGACTACCTCCGCAACGGGCTCAAGATCCTGAGCGTCGCCGCCGCGCTGTTGATGGTCCTCATCCTCCTCCTCACGTTCCGGGTGCGCTGGCGGTTGCTGCCCTTCGGCATCCTGGCCATCGGGATGATCTGGGCCTTCGGGCTCGTGGGCTATTTCGGCGTGCCACTCACCTTCGCCACGATCACCGCGCTGCCGGTGCTCATGGGCGTCGGGATGGACTATTCCATCCAGATGCACGCCCGGATCGAAGAGGAGGTCCGCCTCAACCGCTCCCGGCACCCGATCCAGGCGGCGGCGCGCGGCCTGGGGCCGGCGCTGCTGGTGGTCACCTTCGACGCCGTGTTCGCCTTCGCCGCGCTGTGGTTCGCCAAGGTCCCCGCCGTGCGCCAGTTCGGGTCGCTCATGATCATCGGGATCATCGCCGTGTGCGTGTGCAGCATCGTGCTGACGCTCGCCATGCTCGGCATCCGCGAGTACCGGTCACCGACCAAGCCGAGCACCTCGGAGGGCGCCGGGCTCGGGAGGTTCGTGGTGTGGCTGAGCAGCCTCTCGCCGAAGGTGGCCCTGCCCGCCATGGGCCTGGCGGCGGTGGTCCTGCTCACCGGGGTGGCCCTCGAGGGCAAGCTCGTCGTCCAGCCCGATCCCATCCAGTGGCTCAATCCCCATTCGGCGGCCGTCAAGGAGATCACCGAGCTCGAGACCGACACCGGCTCGGACAACCAGATCGGCATCATCGTCAAGACCGAGCACCCGTTCACGGAGCAGACCATCGCCTACGTGACCAAGCTCACCGAGACCGAGACCCGCAAGTACGGGAAGGTCCTCTTCCCCGGCGCCGGGCTCATCTCGAGCGCCGACGGGTTCCTCACCCCACCCGGTGCCAACATCGTGCCGCCCACGCC
>Ga0335078_10005292_pt1 | contig 19087 bp, 11 predicted proteins | sample Lox_Sample_32_FD_206711 | JGI IMG/M metagenome (GOLD analysis project Ga0335078, IMG submission 206711) | Soil microbial communities from Loxahatchee National Wildlife Refuge, Florida, United States - Lox_Sample_3.2 | ecosystem: Environmental > Terrestrial > Soil > Wetlands | place: USA... | reverse complement strand
CCGCTGGAGATCGCCAGCCAGTCGCACCCTACGGAGGTATTCGAGTTTTGATCGCGCGTTATACGCGGCCGGAAATGGGCCGCATCTGGACGGATGAAAACAAGTTCCGGCAGTGGCTGGAAGTTGAGCTGGCGGCCTCCGAGGCGCTGGCTGACATGGGCGTTGTCCCGCAGGAAGCGGCCCGCGCGTTGCGCGCGCACGCCGCTTTCAATACTGCCCGCATTCTGGAGATCGAAAAAGAAGTCAAGCATGACGTGATCGCGTTCACCACCGCGGTGGCGGAGAGCATGCAGGCCGCCGGCTGCGCCGATGCCTCGCGCTGGCTGCACTACGGCCTCACATCGAATGACGTGGTGGATACCGCCCAGGCCTTGCAGATCCGCCAGGCTACAAAAATTCTCCTCGATGGGCTCGGCCGGTTGCAAGCCGTGCTCCAGCGCCGCGCCCTCGAATTCAAAGACGCCGTGCAGATCGGACGCACGCATGGCGTGCATGCCGAGCCGATTACGTTCGGGCTGAAGCTGGCCATCTGGTACGGCGAAGCGGGGCGCAATCTGGCGCGTCTGCAGGCCGCCGCCGAAGACCTGCGTGTCGGCAAGATCTCCGGCGCCGTCGGGACGTTCGCGCACATCGGACCGGAAGCCGAGGAACGCATCTGCGCGCGGCTGTGTCTGACGCCCGCGCCGGTTGCCTCTCAGGTAATCCAGCGCGACCGGCACGCCGCGCTCGTCTCCGCGCTCGCGCTGGTGACCGCGCTATGCGAAAAGATCGCGCTGGAGGTGCGTCACCTGCAGCGCACCGAGGTGCGCGAGGCGGAAGAGTACTTCGCGCGCGGGCAGAAAGGCAGCTCGGCCATGCCTCACAAGCGCAACCCGGTGACCAGCGAGCAGATCTGCGGTCTGGCGCGCGTGGTGCGGGCCAATGCTCAAGCTGCCTTCGAGGATATAGCACTTTGGCACGAGCGGGATATCTCGCACTCTTCGGTCGAGCGGATCATTCTGCCCGACTCCACCATCCTGACCGATTATCTGCTCGATAAGACCACCCAATTGGTTGACCGCCTTCTCGTCTATCCTGAGCGCATGCGGCGCAACCTGGAGATGACCCGCGGGCTGGTGTTCTCCGGGCAACTGCTGCTCGACTTGGCGGCAGCCGGAATGCTGCGCGAGAAAGCGTATCAAATCGTACAGAACCATGCCATGGACGCGTGGGAGCAGGAATCAGACTTTCGGGCTATGATCGAGGGCGACCCGCAGATCCAGGCGGTTCTGACGCCCGCGCAGATGGCCGAAAGCTTTTCGCTTGCGCGTCAATTGCGCCACGTGGACGCCATTTTCCGCCGTGTATTCAAGTGATTACCGGGGTAAACGGTACTTTTCGCGCCACTCCATTTTTTGCGTGTAATGTTTCCGCTTTTCGGGTAAAGTAGAACTGTACAGAATGGCGAAGAGTCTCGATCTGGCGCGTGTGCTGATCGTGGACGATGAGTTGTCGTCCCGGCTTACTCTGCAGACTTTGCTGGAAGCCGGAGGCTACACCGTGGACGCAGCCGGATCGATGGCGGAAGCCATCGCGAAGTTGGATGAGTACCAGTACGAGTTAGTACTGAGCGAGGCGGACATCGAGTCCCCGCAAGCGGGTTTGCGGGTGCTCTCCTATGCGCGGTTCAAGGACTACGAGCCGGCCACAGCTCTGGTCACCGCGTTCAAGGAAGCCAAGGCCTTGCGTTACCCGGTGGGTGACGAGCAGCAGGTCTCCATCAACATGGAGAATGTCTCTGCTCTGCTGAGTCATGTTGCCGAACTGATCGGTGTGCGCGCCCAGCGCCGCGCCAGCCGTGTAGCACAATAGATCTCAGGCATTTAGCGTACATACATCCCGGCCGACCCGGTTGGTCAACATTTCTTCAGGCGAATCGGAGGCTGAGCGTACAAAGTCAACTAGGCGCAAGACGCCCGTTCCCGCCATGTTGCCCGCGTTATCTTGGCTGTCACAAGGAATCGTCGGGGACTTCTCGGCCGGGGACCGATAACTGGACGGGCCCGCGGGAGCGGCCAGCCTCACCGGCGACACGGAGTTTTTGTACTAGAAGTGCGAACCGACGCCCACCATTCTCTATGTGCAGGGATGGCGGTTCCATTTGGTATTCGAACGAGGGAAATGAACCAATGCACTTACATGCGGTAAAGGGAGATGCCGCGTGCAAGTATTGGATCCATCCGGACCGTTTTCGATGTCACTGTGGATTTTGAATACAAGTGCACACCACGCTTGAGACGCGAGGTGCGCCAGATCATCTTCGAACACTTCGAACAGATGTCGCCGCATGGCGCGAGCATTTTGGAGGAGATCGTGCAGATTAAGACAAAGCCCGCATTTGCAAAGGCCATCGAGACTACGCCCGAGGCGCTGATCGTGGTAATGGAGAGCGGGCCCGTTGCGATTCCTTAGGGGAAGTGTTCCGAGCGGCTGGCTCGCGCATCTCAAGCTGAACGAGACCGGGCCGGACCTTCCCCCTCCGGATATGGAATTCATTGGCCCTTAATCGACGAAGACCTGGCCATGGGGCCTTTGGTTCGAACGACCGCCTGATCCCCGCCGCCTTTTTCAAGGACTCGTCCAGCCGATGTACGGGGTTGGACGGGATGCCGGCTGTACGGTCATGTTGGAATGCGTTGTTCCCGGTAACCCCGCGTTTGGAAATCGGCGTCGATTGCAGCAGCGTGCGAGCGTTATACCGGTTCGTCGACGCTCTCGGTGATCGCGATTTGAGGGACGATTCGAAGCCGAATGGATTGCCGAGGCGACATGATCACTTCCAGCCATTCGCGTTCTTTGTCATTGTGCAGCCTCACGTCCTGAACGCCCATCGCATTGAGTTCATACAGCACCATTCCGTTCACCCATAGACGAATGCGCACGTCACGGTCGGCAGGCGCGACCGCGAAGGACACACGGGTCCGTCCCGTGGTCACCTCATACGCCGAGTCGTTGTACACCCATGGAACGTTATCGTCGCGCTGAACAGGAACGACCCCAAAGAGATTAAGGAGACCGAATGGGTCAACGGAGAAAGCGTGTTTCACACCTTGAGCCTAGCGCGGGTGCTGCGATACTACGACGGTTCGTCGCTGCGCTTCACCAGTTGGCCGTGTAACGCTAGGTCCAAGCGCTAGGTCCAAACGCCCTATATGCTGATCTGACCTTGACGCGGGCAGGAAGGCCGATCCCAGGAGGTTCGTCGTTAACCGCCGGCTGAAGTGGAGCCTCGCCATCGCGAACGCCGTTTTTGAAATGGCTCTAGGCTAGGCTAGCCTTCATCTCAGGGCCGCAATCTCCGCTTCGAGACTGTCCAATCCTCCCGCGAAGAAGTGATCTTCCGCCTCCACCCAAATCAGACGTTTGGGTTCGGTTACCTGTTCGTAGAATGCCTCCATCGCAGGCCGCGGACCGTGCTCGTCGTGCGTACTCTGGACAAAGATCTTCGGCACGTTGCAGTTCGCCAAACCGCTTGCCACCTCGCGCGCGGCCGGAAACCCCAGCGCGATCACGCGTTCGGCATCCCCGAGCCCGCAAGCCAGGCTGAGCGCCACTCGCGAGCCAAACGAGAATCCCGCCAGCGTATATGGCAGGCCTGGATATCTGTTCCGCAACCAGTCGAGGCCGGCGCGTGCATCTTCAATCTCACCGATGCCATCGGCGTGCCGGCCCTCGCTTTTTCCCACCCCCCGGAAGTTGAAGCGCAGCACCACGTGCCCCGAGTTCCGCAGCGCGCGCGCCACGCGATAGACCACCTTGTTGTGCATGGTGCCGCCGAACAGCGGATGTGGATGGCACACCAGAGCCGCGGCACGCGGATCAACATCCTCCGGCGCTTCCAGAAGAGCTTCCAGCTTGCCTGCTGGGCCATCGAGCAAATGGACTTCGATCCGGCGGGCCACGACAGACCGCTTCAAGCCAGTTGCAGGGCTTGCCGAAGCGCCGGATCGGTTCGCACCCGCCAGATCTTGCTGTCCAGATAGTAGTGTGTCAAACCAAATCCGCAGAAGAACCCGAACGCCAGATCGGACATCTGGCCCAGGTGAAAGCCCGGCACGCGATAGAGCGCGCTGAATGCCAGGGCTACGAGCACGTAGTTCAGCAAACTGCGTGAAACCGCTCGCGGGATGGGTCCGTGGTCTTCTCCGGCGGGCGCGGCTCCGTAGCGGTTGCGGTTGTGGAACCAGATCAGGGCGTGATATTGCAGGTTGTGCACGATGGTCACGGTAGGCACCGCGCCCAACCAGCTCATATAGGCGAAGGTCAGCCAGTGCAGCGGAATCACCCCCGCGAAGAGCAGCATCTTCGGCAGGTTCACGGAATCGCCGCGGCGGATGCGCACCACCTGCCGGCCAAGGTAAACCGCCGCCGTGGCGGCCACCAGCGCCCAGAGGAACGGCTCCAGGCGCGGGAAAGAGAACTTGAGTCCCAGTTCTTCGGGGTGGTGGATGAAGAACCGGAGGAACGGCGGGAAGACCGTCATCACTGCCAGGAACCAGCGGTCCAGAAAGTTGTCCACCCTGGCGAGGTCGCGGTTCTTCACCTTGTACAGGACCATGAAGCCGTAATGCTGGCGGATCACGTGATAGTAGGCCCACACACCCACGATCATGGCGAGCAGGGCCTTGCCGCCAGCCAGCACCAGCAGCGGTCCCAGCGCAAAAAAGAAGGCGGCGCTGCCAAAGAACAAAGTGCGGCGCGCGCGGCGTGCTTCACGGTCGAAGAACGTGCGCGACGCCGTGCCGAAGATGTGCGTTCCGTCGAAACCCACGGACCAGAACCACCACAGAAACGAGATGGGAATATGCAGCGCGACGTTCGCCACCAGGTAGGCGTAGCCCGCCAACGAGCTACCGATCACGAACGTGAGGTCAAGACCGCGCGTGATGATCCAGCGGTGGGCCAGCCGCGGCGGCGAGACCACAGCATATGGAACTACCTGTCTGAGTGCGGCCAATGTCTCCAGTCTACAACCATCGAAGCGGGCTAAGCTGGAATCCATGCTGTTGCTGACCGGACCGCCCGGGTCCGGGAAGACCTTCCATGTTCTGGAACGGCTCCGCGATGCCCTGCGCCGCCGCGACTCCGGAGTGCGGCTGCTCACGCCGACCGCCACCCTGGCCCAGCATCTGCAGAACGAGGTGGCGCGCGAAGGATTCGTCTTTCGTCCGGCGCTCATCCAAACACTCTCGCGCTTCGTGGATCCGCTCGTGCCGGAGGCGCTCCAAGTGTCCGCGCCGCTCTTCTACCTGATCGCGGAAGAGGCCGCCCTCCGCGCCAACCGGCCGGAATTTGCGCGCGTGGTCCGCCAGCCAGGCTTTTGCGCCGGGCTGGCGCGCACCATGGATGAGTTTTCTTCAGCCGGATGCGGCGCCGAACGTTTGGCTGCGACCCTGCCGCGGCACGGTGCGGGGCCCCTGAGCGAGCCGTTTGTAGCGGTCTACCGCGAGGTGGAGAAGGAGTTGCACCGCCGCTCGCTGGCGACCCGCTCGGAGCGTTTGATGATCGCCGCGCAGCGCATCGCGGAAGTGGGCCTGCCGGGCGTGCATACCATCTGGCTGGACGGCTTTCACGCGCTGCCCGATCCGGAGCTGGCGGTCATCGCCGCGCTGTATCGCCACGCGGACGTCACGATTACATTGCCTGCGGCGCCTGTCACGGAGCCGGCGCGACGTCGGCTGCTGGCGGCAGGTTTCACTGAGCAAGTCTGCGGGTTCGCGCCCGCGCAGCCGTTGATCGAGCTTTGCGAAGCGCCAACCATCGAACGCGAAGCCGGTGAGATCGCACGCCGCATCCTGGAGCAGGCCGCCGCCGGCCGCCCAATCCGCGATATGGCCGTGGCCGTGCGCTCTCCGGAGTTGTACGAGCCAATCCTGCGCGCCACCCTCGATCGCTTCGGCATTCCGGCGCGCTTTTACTTTGATGCGGACCTCTCGCGCCACACGCTGGTCCGTTGCCTGGCGGGAATCGTAGACGCCCTGCTGGGCGGCTGGGACCATGCGGCGACGCTGGCCGCGCTGCGCCTTGCCGGAGTCGCTTGCGACGAGTTCGATTTCGCGGTGCGGGAATCCCTGCCGGGCGCCGGCCTGGCTTCGTTGCAGTTGATCGCGGCCCGTACTTCACACCCTGTGAGTCAATTGCTCCGCGTGTTCCAGAGGCTGGACGAGTGGCCCGCGCTTTCGCTGACCCCGCCCGAGTGGGCGGCGCGGCTCCAGCGGCTCGGCGAACTGGCAGGGCTTGGACAGCCGGGACCCGGCACTTACGAAACGGCCACGATCGGGCGCGGGCAGGCGGCGGCGTTAAACCTGTTCGCGGACGCCATGGAAGAAGCGGCTCGGTCGCTCGACCCGCACCCCGTTTCGTTGCGCGATTTCTGGCGTGCCGCCAAATCCGTTTTGCGGCTGACCCCGTTGCGGGTCGAGGATGGCCGGCGCAACCTGGTCCATGTCCTGGGCGTCCATGAGGCCCGGCAATGGCGGCTGCCGGCCGTGTTCGTCTGCGGGCTGGTGGAAACGCAATTCCCCAAACATCAGGCGCCGGATTTGTTTTTTTCCGAAGCGGCTCGCGAGCAGTTGAAGCAGGCAGGCATCCGGCTGCGAAGGGCCACGGATTTCGAAGCCGAGGAGCGCTTCCTGTTCGATGCGGCCATTACCCGCGCCACCGAGAGTCTGACCCTGAGCTACCCGCGGTTCGACGCACGCGGCCAGCGGAATCTGCCTTCCCGGTATCTCGATGGTCTGGGGCTGGAGGCCTCGCCGGTCCCACCCTGTCCAACGCCGCGGGTGAGCACGCGCGCAGAGCCTCCTGCTGCGGTCATCACCAGTCCGGCCCCCCTGAAGAAGCTGGCCGAGCGCCACCAGGTTTTCCGGACCACCGCGCTCGAATCGTACTTGCAGTGTCCATTCCAGTTCTTCGGCCGCTATACCCTCGAGTTGCAGGGCGCGCCCCCGCGGCCGGAGCGCCGCCTCGACTTTCGTACCCAGGGAACCATCGTGCATGCGGTACTGGCGACGGTTCTAACCGCCTCGCAGCCGCTCGAAGACGTGTTCGACTGCATTTTCGCGCGCATCTGCGAAGAGCAACGCGTGCCTGCCGGTTATCGTATGGCTGCCTGCCGCGAGCGTATGCTGTCCGATCTGCGCGCACTGCTGGAAGATCCCCAGTGGACGAATGGCTGCGAAACGCTTACGGAGCAGAAATTCCGCTACCAACTGGCCGATGGGATCGAGATTAGCGGGCGCATCGACCGCATCGACCTGAGCCCGGAGGGCGCGGCCTCAGTCATCGATTACAAATACAGCGGCGCGCAGAACACCAGGAATCTAGCGAAAAGCGAGAACGTGCTCCAGCCGCAGCTCTATCTGTTGGCGGCCGAGCATGTGCTCCATCTGCGTCCCGTGAGTATGCTTTATTGGGGGCTGAAGGGTGGCATCGAGCGCCAGGGTTGGAGCGCTCCATTCCCGCCGGACTGGCTGCCCCAAGCCATCGAAACCACGGCACGCATCGCGGCCGAGATCCGCGCGGGCTGCGTCGAGCCACGACCGGCAGACCCTGACAAATGCCGCTTCTGCGAACTGCGCGACGTTTGCCGCTTCGCCGCCGAGGGAGCGCCGGAGTGAAGCTGACGGAGCGGCAACTCGAAGCCGTGGCCGCCGCAGTTCCTCCGCGCGATACCTGCGTGGTAGCCGGACCCGGCTCCGGAAAAACCACTGTCCTGGTCGAGCATTTCGCGGCGCTTGTACAAAGTGGTGTCGATCCGCTGCGCATACTGGCGATCACGTTCACTGAGAAAGCCGCCAACAACATGCGCGAGAAGCTGGCGGAAAAGTTCAGCAGCCGGACAGAACTCCGCGCCAGGCTGGAGCGGGCCTACGTGTCGACAGTCGATGGATTCTGCACGCGCCTGCTGAAAGAGAACGCGGTCTTTGCCGGTCTCGACCCCGAGTTCTACGTGATGGACGAGCACGAGGCGGCGCGCGACCAACGGGAGTCGATCGACAGAGCCCTGGACGACATGTTCGTCCGCGAGCCTGAGCGCATGCGCCGGTTGGTGCGCAGCCTGCCGGCGGCCGACATCGGCGCGGAAGTGCTGGAGTGCTACGGAGCCATTCGCGCGGCCGGGGTGGCGGTGTCCGAGCTTCCCAATTCCCCGGCGCCCGCCCGCCCCGATATACCCGAGGCGTTGCAGGAAGTGGCGGAACTGCGACCGCGCTATTGGAGAGACGATCAACTGGCTCACCTCCAAGAAGTGCAGGCCGGCGTGGCGCGCATCGCCGCGGCGCTGCAGGAGGGACCGGAGCCGGCGCTGCGCGCGATCCAGTCGTTCGCGTGCAATCTGGTCAAATTGAAACGCGGAGACGCCGCCAGCGAGCCGATCCGCCGGTTGAAAAAGGAGCTGCTTCCCGAGCTCGAATACTCGCTGATCGCCAGCTATTACCAGGCCGGACGCGCCACCATTTGCGAGCTGTTCGCCCGCTTCGATCGCTTGTACCGCCAACACAAACAGCAACTGGCCGCCGTGGACTTCAGCGACCTCGAAGAATATGCCGTGCGCCTGCTTGAAGAGCATGCCGGCGTGCGGCAGCGCGTGCGCGCGCAATTCGATTACGTGCTGATGGACGAGTTCCAGGATACGAACGGGCTGCAAGCCCGGCTCCTGGAGTTATTGCGCCCACCGGATCGCTTCTACGCCGTCGGGGACATCAATCAATCGATCTACGGATTCCGCCACGCCGCGCCGGAGGTCTTCCGCGGCTATCGCGACCGTGTCTCGAGCGGCGGCGGGCGCCTGGTGGAGTTGGTCGAAAACTTCCGCGGCCGTCCGGATATCCTGCATGCAGTCGAAGCGGTGGTGGATGGCGCCCCCGGCATTGAGCCGCGTCCGCTGTTGCCAGGCTTGACGTTTTCGGACAAATCCGAGCCGTCGGTCGAGGTGCTGGCCGCCGCCGCGCCGGAAATCGAAGCGCAGGCGGTGGCCGAACGCATTGCGCAGCTCGAAGGCCGGCTGCATTTGCGGGGCGGTCTCGCCGCGTTTCGCGATTTCGCGGTTCTGGTGCGAAACTCCGAGGTGATCCCGGAGTTCACGCGCGCCTTCGATAATTGGGGTGTCCCGTACCTGGTGAGCCGCGGCAGAGGGTTCTACGAGGCGCGCGAGGTGGTGGACCTCATGCATCTGTTGCGTGTACTCGCCAATCCGCGCGACGAAATCAGCATGGCCAGCGTGCTGCGTTCGCCTTTTGTCGAGGCCTCCGTCGAAGCTCTGCTGCGGCTCAAGGACGGCGACAATCTCGGCGGCGCGGTGGAGCGGCTCACGCCGGCAGTTCTCGCCGATTTCGCGCCGGACGATGCCGCTAGGCTGGCGCGCTTCCGCGAACAATTGGCGCGCTGGCGAGCCATTCGCAACCACACGCCGATCGATCTGTTGCTGCTGCGGGCCATGGACGAATGCGGCTATGAATGCGCGACGGGACCGCGCGGTACGGCGAATATCGAGAAGTTCCTGGCGCAGGTGCGCACGGCCGGTGCGCGGCAGACCCTGGACGAATTCGTCACGGAAATCGAAATGCTGCGCGAATCCAGACCCCGCGAGCCGGATGCCCCGCTCGAGGATTCCGCCAACGCGGTAAAGATCATGACCGTGCACTCGGCTAAGGGTCTGGAATTTCCCGTCGTGTTTCTGGCCTCCATGCACAAGGGCGTCGATTCGAGTCTCGGGTCGATCTCGTTTTCTCCGCGCATCGGCCTGGGCGCACGTTGGCGCCATCCGGCGGCGCCCGGCGATAAGGACGATTCCTATCAGCACGCCATTCGCAGTGAACTGAAGCAGCGCGAAAACGAAGAGGGCCATCGCCTGCTCTACGTGGCCATGACCCGCGCGCAGGAGCACCTGGTGCTGTCGCTGTCCAGCACTCAAAGGAAGCCGCAGAACTGGGCCGCCGTGCTGGCGGCGAGCCTGCACCTCGACCTGGAGACGCCACGCGACGAGATCGTGACCATCACCGCCCCAGGCGGCGAGCGCGTGGCCGTGCGCGTGCGCTCGATCGCCGCGCCGCCCGATCCCCCCCCGCCGCGCCAGCGCGATGACGTGGCCATCTCCGCGCAGTTTGTGCAGCGGCCGGCGCTCGACGGGCAACACGATTCGCAAGCCACCGTCACCTCCATCGCGATGTTCGCCGAGTGTCCCCGGCGTTACTACCTTTCACGCTACCTGGGATTCGACGCCCAATCGCGAGCTCCTGCCGTTGCGGATGGTGTCTCGGGTCTCAGCGCCAGTGATCTCGGCCGACAGGTGCACGCGCTGCTGGCCGGCACGCCCGCCGCATCGCCCGATCCGGAAGCTGTCCGGCAAGCCGGGCTGTTCCGCTCTAGCCCACTGGGCACGCGCGCCGCGGCCGCGGCCACCATCGAGCGCGAATTCGATTTCCTGATGGAGGTCGAGAAGATCGTCCTGCGGGGCCAGATCGACCTGTGGTTTGAGCACCGCGGCAAAACCGTGCTGGTGGATTACAAGACCGATCGGGTGAGCGCCGCCGAAGCACCGGATCACGCGGCGCGCTACGCGCTCCAATTGCGTCTGTACGCCCTGGCCCTGGAGCGGCTGACCGGCCGCCCGCCGGACGAAGCCTACATCTGTTTCCTGCGGCCGAATGTCGCCGTGCCTGTGGACCTGCGCCCTTCGCTATTCGATTCTCCGGAACTCGCCGTGCGCGAATTCCGCGAGGCGCAGGAACGCCAGGATTTTCCGTTGCACGAGGGACCGCATTGCCGCACCTGCCCGCACTTCACGCGCCTGTGCCCTGCGGTTGACGCCTCTCCCACCCCGGCTTGAAAAGCGGCAGATAGTTTTCCTGCTGATAGGGGTGTTTCTGAATCTCCTCGATGTTCAGATCGATGCCCAGTCCCGGGCGGTCCGGCACTTCTATGTAGCCATTCACCTGCCGCACCGGATGCGTGACGATCGCCTCTTCCCAGGGTTCGTTGAACTCATCGAACAGTTCGTGGATGAAGAAGTTGGGGACGGAAGCGTTCAGTTGCACGCACGCCGCCGAGCAGACCGGTCCCTGCGCGCTGTGCGGCGCGATCACGCCGTAATGCGCGTCCACCATGTCCGCGATCTTGCGCGCGGCGAACAGGCCGCCAAGGTTTAGCGGCTCCGGCTGCAGGATATTGACCACCCCGTGCCGCAGCAAGTCGGCGAACTGCTGCTTGGTGGACAGGCTCTCGCCCGTCGCGACCGGCACCGGGCTGCGGCGCGCCACTTCCACCATCGCCCGAATGTTGGTATGTGGCACCGGTTCCTCCAGCCATGCCGGGCGGAACTGGTGGATGGCTTCGGAAAACTCTACCGCCGTCGCCGTGTTAAAACGGCCGTGCGCTTCAATCAATAGATCCACCGACGGCCCCACCGCATCTCGCACCGCGCGGATAATGTCCACCGCCAGGTCGAAATCGTAGCGCGAAAGCCACCGCCAGGCCGCGCCGAACGGGTCGAACTTCAGCGCAGTGTATCCGCGGGCGGCCACCAACCGTGCCTTCTCCGCGAAACTCTCCGGCGTGCGCGGGCCGCGATACCAGCCATTGGCGTAAGCCCGCAGCTTTTCGTGACACTGTCCGCCCCACAGGTTGTAGATAGGTTGATTGCAGGCCTTGCCGATGATGTCCCACAGCGCGATCTCGATGGCCGATACGGCGCACATGTGCACCTGCGCGCCGTCGCTGTAAATGTCGCGCACCAAGCGCTGCAAAATCGTCTCCACCTGGAATGGGTCCATCCCCATCACCAGCGGTTTCAGCTCGTGAATGGCCGCCTCCACGGTCCGAGCGAAGTAATTGAGCGTGCCCTCGCCGACGCCGTGGATGCCTTCGTCGGTGGAGACCTTTGCGAACACCCAGTTCTTCCAGGGGTTGCCGGCGATGTAGGTGTCGATAGCGGTGATTCTCATGAATGGGATTGTACAATGGTGCGCTGCGTGGATCACTGTGCCGCGTCCGTGAGCGGGGAGACCCGCTTGTTATACTGGCCTTTTAATGCTACGCGTGCGCTTTGCGCCGTCTCCCACCGGCTTTCTCCACATCGGGAGCGCGCGCACCTTCATCTTCAACTGGCTGTACGCACGGCGGCACGGCGGCGCCATGATCCTGCGCATCGACGACACCGACGTCGAGCGCAACACGCAGACATCGCTCGATTCCATCTACGACGGGCTGCGCTGGCTCGATCTTGGCTGGGACGAGGAGTATCGCCAGTCCGAGCGTTCGCAGGTGCATCAGCAGATGGCGGCAGCGATTCTTAACAAGGGTCTCGCCTACCGCGATTTCACACCAGCGCAGGTCGACGCCGAACAGCCCCGTGGCGAGGAGACGTGGCTCTTTAATCCCGGCATGCGCGAGCTCTCCACCGAAGAGAGCAACCGGCGGGCCGCCGCCGGGGAGCCGTTCGTCCTGCGCTTCCGCGTGCCGCGCGACCGTGCCGCCAACGTTTGCTTTCGCGATGCCGTCTATGGAGAGCAGATCAAATCCACCGCGGATATCGAGGATTTCGCCCTGCTGCGCAGCAACGGACTGCCGACGTATCATCTGGCCTCCTGCGCCGACGACGCGGACCTGCGCATCAGCCACGTCATCCGCGGCCAGGATCACCTCACCAATACCTTCAAGCACGCGCTCATTTTCGAGGCCGCCGGTGTCACGCCGCCACTGTTCGCACACCTGCCGCTGCTGATCGCGCCCGATGGGGCCAAGCTGTCGAAGCGCCGCCACGGGCCTGTCGTCAGCGTCACCACCTACCGCGATTCGGGCTTCCTGCCGCAAGCGTTTATCAATTTTCTTTGCCTGCTCGGCTGGTCGCCCAAGGACGACCGCGACCGGATGAGCCGCCAGGAACTGATTGACGCTTTTTCCTTCGAGGGCATCAATCGCAGCAACGCGGTAGTCAATTTCACCGAGGACGATCCCATCGATCCCAAGGCGCTGTGGCTTAATGGGGAGCACATCCGCGCGCTTCCGGTCGAGGAGTTAGCCGATCAACTACTGCCGATCTGCCGCGCGAAGGGTTTCGACATAGACCGCGAGCGCATGCTCCAGATTACTCCGCTAGTGCGGGAGCGCATCAAGTTACTGCACGACGTACTGACTGTCGCCGACTTTTTCCTGGTCCGGCAGTTGCCTCCTTATGATGCTGCCGAGTTGATCCCGCAAAAAGGCGACGCTGCCATGGCTCTGCGTGCTTTGCAGAGCGGGTTCCAGGTGCTCTCTGCCACGGAGTTTACCCATGACGCCCTGGAAGCCGCGCTGCGTTCGGCGGCGGCTGGCCTGGGAATCAAGACCGGACAGATGTTTCAGCCGATTCGGGTCGCCGTCTGCGGCCGCAAGAACGCGCCGCCGCTGTTTGCGACGCTCGAAGTGCTGGGCCGCGAGATCTGTCTGGAGCGTATCAATGACGCTATTTGGAAGGTGCAGCCGCATGACGTCTAACACACAAGGTCCATCAAATTTTATTCGAGAAATCATTACTGAGGACCTCAATACGAATAAGTACGGTGGCCGCGTGCATACGCGATTTCCGCCGGAACCGAACGGCTATCTGCACATTGGCCACGCCAAGTCGATTAACTTGAATTTCGGTCTGGCCGCCGAATTCAGCGGCAAATGCAATCTGCGCTTCGACGATACGAATCCCTGCAAAGAAGAGACTGAGTATGTCGAATCGATCATCAAGGATGCCCGCTGGCTCGGCGGCGACTGGGGAGACAGACTCTTCTATGCGTCCGACTATTTCGACCAGTTGTATGAATGGGCCGTCCAGCTCATCAAGTCAGGCGGCGCCTATGTTTGTGACCTGACGGCCGATCAGGTCCGCGAGTATCGGGGTACCTTGACCGAGCCGGGCAAAGAAAGCCCCTGGCGCAATCGTTCGATTGAAGAGAACCTATCCCTGTTCGAGCGCATGCGCGCCGGCGAGTTCCCGGATGGCGCCCGTACTCTGCGCGCCAAGATCGACATGGCCTCCCGAAACCTCAACATGCGCGACCCGGTGATGTACCGTATCCTGCACGCCGACCATCACCGCACCGGAGATAAGTGGTGCATCTATCCGATGTACGACTTTACGCACGGCCAGTCTGATTCCATCGAAGGAATCACGCACTCGATCTGCACGCTCGAATTTGAAGACCACCGCCCGCTATACGATTGGTACATTGAGCGGCTCGGAATCTATCATCCGCAGCAGATCGAGTTTGACCGGTTGAACCTGACTTATACGTTGCTCAGTAAGCGCAAGCTGCTGATACTCGTACAGGACGGACATGTGAGCGGGTGGGATGACCCTCGCATGCCGACCATCTCCGGCATCCGGCGCCGCGGTTACACGCCGGAGGCCATCCGCAACTTCTGCAATTCGATCGGTGTGTCCAAAACCAACGGAACCATTGAGCTCGAGCTGCTCGAGCATTTCGTGCGCGAAGACCTCAACAAGCGCGCGGCTCGTGTAATGGCCGTTCTGCGGCCCTTGCGCGTGATCATCGACAATTATCCCGAAGGCCAGGTCGAGGAGATGGAGGCGGTGAATAACCCCGAGGACCCCGCGGCGGGAACGCGTCAAGTGCCTTTCTCGCGCGTGCTGTACATCGAGCAGGATGACTTCCGCGAAATACCGCCCAAGCAGTTCTACCGCCTGTCGCCGGGACGCGAAGTGCGCCTGCGCTACGCCTACTTCATTACTTGTACCGGCGTGACCAAGGATGAGAAGACCGGCGAGATTCTGGAAATCCACTGCACTTACGATCCGGCGACCCGGGGCGGCAATGCGCCTGACAAACGCAAGGTCAAATCCACTATACACTGGGTCTCTGCCCCGCATGCCATAGACGGCGAAGTTCGCCTCTACGACAATCTGTTCACCACCAAGGATCCGGGTGAAACCGGGGAAGGCAAGGACTTTACCGCCAACTTGAATCCGCAGTCGCTCGAAACCCTGAAGGGCTGTAAGTTGGAGCCGTCACTGAAAGCAGCGGAAGAAGGGAACCGCTATCAGTTCGAAAGGCTGGGTTACTTCTGCGTGGACCCGGATTCCACGCCGTCGCACCGGGTCTTCAACCGCACACTCGCGCTGCGCGATACTTGGGCCAAGATCGAGAAGGCCCAACAGGGCGGCCGGTAGTTACATGATCATCCTGGGAATCGGCGGTATTCTGGGCGATGCTGCGGCTGCCATCCTGAAAGACGGCTGTTTGGCGGCTGCCATCGAAGAGTCGAAGTTGAGCCGGCAAGGGCTCCGGCCCGGGGCGCACACAGGGCCTACGGGGTTGCCCGAGCAGGCTATTGCCGAGTGCTTGTCGCTGGCGGGCGTGGGGTCCGGCGAGGTCGATGCCGTGGCCGTGGTGCGGCCATTTGCCGCGGGCCCGGAAGCCTCCGTGCACCTCCAATTACGGGCGCGGTTTCCCAATAGCCGCATCGTCGTGGTGGAGCATCACGCGGCGCACGCTGCTTCAGCCTACTACGCCTCGCCCTTCCAGGATGCCACGGTCCTGACGCTCGATCATGCCGGGGACTTCCGTTGCGGTGCTCGCTGGCACGCGTCCGGTACGCAACTTACTCTCGACAAAGAGCTATATTATCCGGATTCGCTGGGCGACTTATACGGCAGGGTGACAGAGCTGCTAGGTTTTCGCGCCCATCTCGAAGAACATAAAGTCCAATGGCTCTCCGCGGCGGGTGATGACCGTTTCTGTGACCTTTTCCTGGAAATGATGCCCATGAAGGACGGCGAATGGCCGCGCCTGGACCGTTCCTTTTTCGATGCCGGGCGGCTCACTCATGGCGGCTTCAGCGCGCGGCTCTATCGGTGTCTGGGACTGCAGGAGGGAGCAGCCGTGCCGGAAGAGCTGCGGGCGCCCCTGGCGGCGGGCATTCAGCGGGCTGTCGAACGGATCGTCATCCGCATGGCGGGCGCGGGTGCGCATCTGTGCTTCGCCGGCGGGCTGGGGTTGAATGCGCTGCTGGTCTCCGCGCTCGAGCGCGGACCGTTCGAGAGCGTCTTCGTGCAGCCGGCCGCCGGCAACGCGGGCTCCGCCCTGGGCGCCGTATTGTATGTCTGGCATGCCGTGTATCACCAGGCGCAGCGTGTGCCGCTCACTAACCTCTATCTGGGTCCCAGTTACGCAGCCGAAGAAATCAAGAGAGTCCTCGAGAATTGTAAGTTACGCTTCCGCTACATTCTCACGACTGAGGAAACCATCGAGACCGCCATCCAGCAGTTTGCCGAAAACCGCATCGTGGCCTGGATGCACGGCCGCATGGAATTTGGCCCGCGGGCGCTCGGCAATCGCAGCATCCTGGCATCGCCGCTCGATCCTTATGCAGCCGAGAACCTCAATGCCTTCATCAAACACCGGGAGCCGTTCCGCAAGTTCGCCGCTTCCGTGCCTGCCGAAATGGCCGCGGAATATTTCGAATGTGGCCCTAACGCGCGCTTCCTCGCCACCGTGGGTCGCGTTCGCTCGGAGTACCGTGAGCGATTTGCCAGCGCCATGCTGAACGGCGATCTCATTCGCGTGCACACTGTCTCCGAGCAGGACAACCCGCTGTACTGGAAGCTGCTGCATGCCGCCGGCAAAGCTACGGGCCTGCCGGTCCTCTACAATACTTCGTTCAATCTCTTCAGCGAGCCGCTCGTGTGCACGCCGCGCGACGCCGTGCGCAGCTTCTACTCCTCCGGTGTAGATGCCATGTTTGTCGGTAATTTCTTTCTGCAGAAGTGACTCCATGCGGTGCCTGCTGTTATGCCTTTTCGCCGTCTCTGCCTTGTTCGCTCAGGCTCCTGGCGGGCAGGAGGATCTGAAGGATCCTGTCGCGGGCCAGGCGGAAGCCATAGTGGCCGGAAAGAAGCTGTATCTGGAAAGGTGCAGCGGATGCCACGGTCCCACGGCCGAAGGCGGACGTGGCCCCAACCTCGCGAAGGGTGAACAGGTCCGTGGCGCCACCAACCGTCACCTCCTTGCCGTCATCACGGATGGCGTGAAGGGTACCGAGATGCCGCCCTCAGGACTGCCGGCGGCGAGAGTCTGGCAGCTCGTCGCCTATTTGCGCAATCTCACCGCGGTGGCGTTCGATAGCACCGGCCCAGGCAACGCGGCCTCTGGCAGGGCGCTGTTCTTCGGGAAAGCTGAATGCAGTGCCTGCCACACGATCCGCGGGCGCGGCGGCTTTCCCGGTCCCGATCTTTCGAACATCGGGCGAATGCGTTCCTTCCCGCAATTGCGAGAATCGATTCTGGATCCGGATGCGGAGATCGCGGACGGCTATGGTGGAGTCACCGTTACAACTAACACCGGCCGCACGATTTCCGGCGTCGCGCGCGACAACACAAACTACGAGATCGAGATTCTCGACGCCCGCGGCGGCCTCCATCGCCTGCTCAAAACAGACCTGCGGCAAGTCACGTTTCGCAAAGCCTCGCTGATGGCGCATGATTACAGGAGGCGGCTCACTGCCGCGCAGATCGACGGCTTACTCGCTTTTCTAGGCCGCCAGTCCGTCCGCCAAACCACTTCGGCCGGGCCACTCGCCACGCCGACACTTACCACCGGCGCGACTTACGATCTTATCCGCCAGGGCGAAAGCGCTAACTGGCTGACCTATGCCGGAGACTATGCCGGGCGCCGCTTCAGTCCCCTGAAGCAGATCACGAGCCACAATGCGGCCGCGCTCGTCCCAGCCTGGGTCTATCACGTGGATGGAGCGACTCACCTGGAGGCCACACCCCTGGTCTACGACGGCATCATGTACGTGACCAATAGCAACGAACTGCACGCCCTCGATGCGCGCACTGGCCGCCTGATCTGGGAATATCGCGACCCGCTTGCCAAGCGCAGCGACGTCAACCGCGGCGCGGCCATTCTGGGCGATAGCGTCTTCTTCGTCACCAGCGACGCGCACCTGGTCGCTCTCAATCGCAAGACCGGCGGCGCGCTTTGGGATCGTGAGTATGCGGACACGGCCCGCGGGCAGTTTGCGACCCTTGCCCCTCTGGCGATCAAGGATCGCGTAATCGTGGGCGTATCCGGCGGCGATAGCGGCATGCGCGGATTCGTCGCCGCGTTCTCCGCCGCCACAGGCAATGAGTTGTGGCGCTTCTGGACTGTCCCGGCCAAGGGCCAGCCCGGGGCCGAGACCTGGGGCGCCATGGGACCCGCATGGGGCGGCGCCGCCACCTGGCTCAGCGGCACGTACGATCCTGAGTTGAACCTCCTTTACTGGACCACCGGCAATCCCTGGCCGGATTTCTACGGCGGCTCGCGCCGTGGCGATAATCTCTATTCCGATTCCGTCCTGGCGCTGGATGCGAACACCGGCAAGCTCAAGTGGTATTTTCAATTTACGCCGCATGATACGCACGATTGGGACGCGCAGTCCTGGCCCGTGCTCCTGGACGCTGTCTACCAGGGCCACCCGCGCAAGCTCCTGGTGCATCCCAATCGCAATGGCTACCTGTATCTGCTCGACCGCACGACCGGACAATTCCTGCGCGCCACGCCGTTCGTCGAGCGGCTGAACTGGACCCGTGGCATCGACGCCCAGGGCCGGCCCATCCCGAATCCGGGCATGGAGCCGACGCCCAGCGGCACGCGCGTGTGCCCGTCGGTGCGGGGCGCCGCGAACTGGATGTCCTCTTCGTACGATCCCGTTACCGGCCTGCTCTACGTGCCCACGCTTGAGCAGTGCGATGTGTACAGTTCCTCAGCCCGGACGCCGGAGCCCATGCAGAATTTCGCCGGCACAGGCGCCGAAGGCATTTCAAAAGATCCAGGCAAGTTCTATTTGCGCGCGCTCGATCCGCGGACCGGCGAGAAACGCTGGGAGTACCCGATGACCGGCCGCGGTGAAATGTGGGCGGGCACCGTGGCCACTGCCGGGGGGCTGGTGTTCTTCGGCGATGACAACGGCCAGTTGGTCGCCGTGGATGCCGCCACCGGCCGTGACCTCTGGCATTACAATCTCGGCCAGAACATCACCGCCTCCCCGATTACCTTCATGGCAGATGGCCGGC
>Ga0335078_10005291_pt1 | contig 19087 bp, 19 predicted proteins | sample Lox_Sample_32_FD_206711 | JGI IMG/M metagenome (GOLD analysis project Ga0335078, IMG submission 206711) | Soil microbial communities from Loxahatchee National Wildlife Refuge, Florida, United States - Lox_Sample_3.2 | ecosystem: Environmental > Terrestrial > Soil > Wetlands | place: USA... | reverse complement strand
AAGCCGTAGCGGCTCCCGGACAGCGCGCGGGACGATACCAGGTCGCTGCCGGCGGCTTGAGACGTCGTCTGGCCGGGCGCCTGCCTGGAAGAAGACGCCTGGCTCACGACCGGGTGAGACGGCGGCCGGCCGGGCGACCTGGCGGCCGGCGGCAGCAGGTGGAATCCCACGACCGCGGCGACGCCCGCGGCGAGCACGGCGGCGGCACCCGCGGCCCAGCCGGCGAGCGCCTTGTGCCCGCCGCGGCGACGGTGCTCGCGGTGGATGCCCGCGCTGCCGCGATCGCGAGTGATCGTGCTTGCGTATCCAGTGTCTTCCCCGCGGGGGATGACGGTAGCCGTGCGGCCCGCGTCCACCGCCTCCCGCAGTGCCGCGGCGAACTCGCCGCACCGGCCGTAGCGCCCGTCCGGCGACTTGGCCAGGGCCCGAGCGATGACCCCGTCGACGGCGGCGGGCAGTTCCGGCCGCAGGCCCGTCGCCTGCGGCACCGGTTCCTGCAGGTGCGCGAAGATCGTCGCGACCGTCTCCTCCCTGTGGAACGGCAGCGCGCCCGTCAGCAGGGCGAATGCCACGCACCCAAGCGCGTACTGGTCCGCCCGCCCGTCGACCCTGGCGCCCCGGATCTGCTCGGGCGCACAGTAATCTGGCGTGCCGAGGAACTGCCCCGATGCCGTCAGGCCGGTCGACTGCGCCGCCTTACTGAGCCCGAAGTCGGCCAGGTAGACGTGCTCGGCGCGCTCGGGGACGGTGTCGACGAGGATGTTCTGCGGCTTGACGTCCCGGTGCACGAGTCCGGCCGCGTGCGCCACGTCCAGGGCGGACGCCACCTGTTCCACCAGGGTGACGGCACGGGCAGGCTCGAGCCGGCCCCCGGCCCGCCGCATCAGCGCGGTCAGGTCCCCGCCTGGCACGTAGCGCGTGGCGATGTACAGCAGCCCGTCGGCCTCGCCCGCCCCGTAGACGGGGATGATGTGCAGTGAGTCGACCGCCGCCGCCATCCGCGACTCCCGCAGGAACCGCGCGCGGAATTCCTCGTCGCCGGCCATGGGCGGCGCGATCACCTTCACCGCGGCGAGCCGCCCGAGCATCTCATCGCGCGCCCGGAAGACCACCGCCATCCCGCCCGCCCCGACCTGCTCTTCGACCAGGTAGCCCGCGATCCGGCTACCAGGGCCGAGGCTACGGAACAAGCCGGCCGACTCGCTCGTCATTCGCCCTCCCGGCTCACGCATCCCTGGCCATCCGGGTTTACACGCATCCGTTTGGCACAGATCATCCAGTCCCGTCGCCCCGGTTTCAACGCGATGGGCGCAAATGTTCCCCCCGGCCTGCCTAGGCGGCGCCGAGCGTGTACGTCGTTCCGACGCTGCCCTGCACCCAGGCAGCTGGCAGTGCGGCCGCCAGGGTGTGCTGTGCGCGCCAGCCGGTGCAGTGGCCGGGGGCGATCAGCTGCGGCGCGAGCTCGGTGAGCGCCGCCGCGGTCGGTGCGATGACCGGCTCGAACGCGGGCCCGCTGAGGTGGAAGCCGCCGATGACGGCGAGCAGGCGGCCGACGCCGGTGAGCCGCATCGCGTGCCTGATGATGTTGACCACCCCGGCGTGGCCGCACCCGGTGATGATCACCAGGCCTCGGCCGCGGACGCTGATCACCAGCGCCTGGTCGTCGATGACGGCGGGGTCGTGCCGCCAGCCGTGCCCGTCCCAGGCCTGGTGCTGCGGCGGCATGCCGCGCTCGAACTCGGTGACCCGGTCCACCTCGCCGGTGATCAGGATGGCGCCGGCCAGCAGTGACGGCTGCCGCCGTTCGATCACCTGGAAACCTTCGCGCTCAAGCGCGCCACTGGACAGGGTGGGCATCACCAGCTCCCGGCCGTCGGGCAGCTCCAGCCGCCTGCGGGTCCAGACCGCGGGATGAACGGTCAGCGGCAGGCCGGACCGGCCACGGAGCCTCGCCAGGCCGTCGAAGCCGCCCGCGTGGTCGAAGTGCCCGTGACTCAGCACGACACCCTGCAGCGCGCCGACGTCGACGCTCAGGCGCTCGGCGTTCACCGCGAGCGCGTCCGGCGAGGCGCCGGTGTCGAACAGCAGCGTGCTGCTGGTGTTACCGCGACGGACGGTGACCAGGGCGGAGAAGCCGTGCTCCGCGCGCAGCCCCGCGACCGCCGCACCGTCCGCGAACTGGCGCGCGGCGACCCGCCCGGTGCCCATCGGCGCCCGGGCAACGCCCGCGGCCGGGGCGAGCAGGGCGTCGAAGGTGTTGTCGACCATCACGGTGACCGTGACCTCGTCGGCCTCGGGCAGCGTCACCGGGTCAACGGCCGGCCCCTCCGCGGCGCGGGGCGCAGACCGCGCCGCTTGTGTTGAGTGCTCATGATCACCGCACATGTGCCAGACAATACCGCCGACGCGATCTTCTTCGACTTCCTGACCGTGCACGGGGCGCCCGGGTTCCCCTTCCTGTTTCCTGTCCAGGCGGCGTGGCCTTGAATGGCGCGCGCGCACACTTTACGATTCGATGACGCCAAGGGAAAGCACCAGCGGAGCTGACCTGTCGGCCGCCAGGATAGGGGGAGCGCAGTGTCCACACAGCAAGTTGAAACGCTAAACCACTTGGTGGCGGACTCGTCGGGTGATGTTTTGGCCAGGCACATCCTGGAATTCGATCCGAAGGCGCCAGAAGGACGGGTGTTCACCTCGTCGGCGATCACGGAGGCACTGGGCATCACCGGCACGATTGAGGCAGAGAGGTTTGCCGCACCCGCCGCTGCGGTCTTGTCGCCAATTCCCTGGCCGGTCGACCTGGCTCCCGTCGCCAGTCCCGTCGTTCCCGCGCCTAGTCCCGATGACCCGCTGCCGGCCGCCGATGTGCTAGTGGTGACCTGGACGGTGGCTGAAGCCGAGGCACTTGCAGACGTGCTGACACCGGGTCAACCGAAGGCGGCATGGTACCCGTACGCCCACGGCTACCAGGAATATCTCCCGATGATCCGCCCGGGCGCACCGGCCAGGGACTATGGACGGCTTGGCCTCTATGCCATGGCGCAGATCGGCGGCCTACGAGTCGTATGCTTCAAGTCGGAATTGCACTTGTCACAGGACGGCCCGGAGTTGCCGGTTCGTCGACTGTGGGCGCAGGTCATCACCGAGGTCGCCCCGCGGCTAACGGTGACGACCGGTACGGCGGGCGGCATCAACGCCGACACCGCACTCGGCGATGTGATACTGACGTCCACGGTGAGATTCGATTGCCAGAAGACCTTCGCGCACGCCTCCTTCGCCAATGCCGTCTACACCGACCAGGCCGCTCACCACCCGGCTACGCAGGACCAGGCGGTCATGGGTGCCCTATTTGGCGCCAACTTCGCCCGGATTCCGGCCGACCGCCCCGCGCGTATGTGGACCGGGACTCAGGTCATTACGACCGACTTCTTCGCCTTCGACGACACCACCGACCACTACGGCTTGCGGGTGGCCGACCCGGCGGCCCGAGCAGTCGAGATGGGCGACGCCGTGCTTGGCCTGGTAGCCACGACCGACCTGACCGATCCTCCCCCGTGGCTGATCGTCCGCAACGCCTCCGATCCCCAGATCGACGGGAACCTCACCCTGAAACAGCAGAAAGCCACGGCCGCGCGGATCTACGAGAAATACGGTTACTGGACCACGATCAACAGCGCCATCGCCACCTGGGCGAGCATCACCGACCTGCGGTAGTGTGCCAGGGCATCACGCTGAGTGGACGAAGCCACCCAGAGGCACCAAAGCGAACGCGGCAGCGCCAAAGCTCCAGACGAAGCTATTCAGGCCCATCACCAGCGCGATGCCGACGTGGAACCCGAGGCAGGCGAGGACCGCGATCCCTGGGTGCGGTACCACCACGGTGAGGGGAACCGCGGTCTCGAACGCAATGACCGACCAGCACGCGCCCCTGGCGACGTAGGGGTGGCGCGACATCAAGCCATGGGCGAGTGCGTTCCCGTACGTGCGGGTCCGAAAGATCAACACCATGGCCTCCCCGGAACGCCAAGTTCCGGACGACAATTTGGTCAGGCCGTTAGTTGCCATCGCGATCACGTATTGAACGCCGATAAACGCAACCCCAGCGCTGCGCGAGAGCGAATCGGGGCCAAGGAAATAGCAGAGAAGACCGATGAGGACTATCAGCTGCATCTGATCGGCGCCGTTCTGGCCCAGCGGGGTGCGAAAGCACGTGAACAAACAAGACGCAAGCATTCCTAGCGTTAGCGCGCCCAGTGCGTACCGAGCGTGGTGCCCATCAGTTATCACGGTTACCAACGCCGAGCAAATAGCCGTCACAGCTTGTATGCAGCTCCACGTGATCACGGTAGCCCTGGTGAACAACGCGGGACGGGCGCGCATGATCCTTCCTCGCACCGCAGGCTGGCCGTAGAGGCTCAGGCTGGGACCCAGTGGGCCAGCGATCGTGTAGTCGCCACGTGCCAGAATTGTTTCAAATGCGTCGATGAGGACGCCAACGCTGAGCAGGACTAGCGTTGAGCGCAACGGCCAGGAGAGGATAACGTCAACCACCAGCCGTGAAGTCGTCAGTTGACGGGGCGTTCAGTCCGCGTTCGATTGTCGCGAAGATCACCTGACGTGCGGGTTCCGCGCGGTCTCGGTGCCTGAAGCTCGTGGTGATCGCGATCTGCAGTGGGCCTGTGCCGCCGAGCCGGACGCGTGCGTAAGCGTACAAGAACTCATAGGGGGGATATCGGAGCATCGATCCGCGTCGATCCGCGTGCCGGGCGGTGCGCTTGCACGCCACCCTAAGGGTCTTTCCCGCGCGCCGATGCGGGTTTATTAGAAACGACCATGGTGTTCGCCATGGTTGTCCGATCCTCATCCACGGCGTGGGATATCCACAGCCGTCCAACTGGCGGCACCACAGCTCATAGTCCCGTCCGGTGGGTTCGGGCGCGAACAGCTGCCAACCGTGAATGACACCGAACGGATCGTGCCTCTTGACAACTCTCACCAGAGGGACTCGTTCGTGGAACGGCATGGCGGTGGTTATTGCCACTAGCACGATGAGTGTCCCGACGACGAGACCTGACAGGAAGTGCATCCGACACGCTTCACGGCATGGAGAGCAACTGCTGTTGCAGATTTTCGATGATTCGCTCTCGCTGGGCGATCTCGGCCTCCAGCTGCTGCCGCTGGATAGGCCCGACGCCGCCGAGGCGGGCTTTTTCGCGATCGATTTCCGCCCGCTCGGCCGAAATATGCTTTTCGATATCGGCTCGGCTGACGCCCGGGTAGCTCCCGCCCGACGGGCCTTCTCCTCCATCCCCTTCCCCTGAGTCATCGAATCCGTCGTCGTACTCGTCGCCGCCGTCGTCGCTATCGTCCTCGTCCCGTGGCGCCGGGGTGGTCACGTAGTTATAACCACGCGGTTCTGGTGCGGGCCCGAACGCGTCGCTGAAGACGTATAGACCGTCCGCGGCCCAGCGAGGGGCAAGGTGCCAGCGGGCCCGCGCCCGATCGATGTCCGTCCAGTCCCTTATCTCGATCCGTCGCCCGGACGCGTGCGCTCCCACCCAGGTGCCGTTCGGCAACTTGACTACCGCAAAGGTTCCCTCTGGCTCACTCATGCCAGACAACTTAGTCGCCAATACCGTTATTTGCCTAGCTCTTACGGACGCAGACCAAGAGTCGTGGACCTTCGCCATCAAAGAACCGCCTCTGGTTGGCCGAAATTCGGCATTCACCGGCGACTGCCGCGCCCATTCGGCGACCGCTTCACCCTGCCGAGCAAGGCAGAAGAAGCGATCCGGACGGCAGCGTCAAACAATACGAGGAAACTGTCATGGGTAATACGTTCGATCCCCATGCGGGGTGAACCAGCCGACGGGGCGCCTCAGCGTCCGGGGTTCGCGCCCTGAGGCGATGCGAGCCGGCACCGGCCGGCCCGGCACTCCGCAAGGGCCTTCACGGTGTTCCGCCGGGCCCGGCGCAGGTCGGCGATCCTGGCGTCGATCCGGTCGACAACGGCCTCCAGGCGCCACCGTTCGCCGTCGCACGTGGCCCCGCCCGCGTCATGTGCGCGCAGCGCGTCGATGACTTCGTCCAGGGTGAAACCCATGTCCTGCAGCGCCCGGGTCATCCGGATCCGGGCCACGGCCGCCTCGGTGAACACCCGGTAGCCCGACGGCTGGCGTTCTGGGGCTGGCAGCACGCCGCGCCGCTCGTAGAAGCGAACCGTGTCGATGCTGACGCCTGCTTCCCTGGCGGCCTCCCCGATCTTCACCGCGCCTCCCGTTGACTCTGGACTTAAGTCCAGAGTCTAGGGTTGTGCCCGTGCAGGCGGCAAGCGCCCGCAACGATCCAAAACGACCCAAGGAGCACGATCATGGACGTCCAAGCACCCGCGACACCGGTCGCCTGCGACATGACCGCCGCCCCCGACACGGGCACCGAGCGGCTCAGGGAGTACCAGCGCCTCTTCAGCCAGGCCCTGGCCGGCCGGGAAAGAACAGCCGACGGCATCCGCTTCCTGTTCCAGGCCCGGCCCGGCGTCGAAGCCTGGGTGCGCGACCTTGCCGCGCGCGAGAAGGCATGCTGCGCGTTCTTCACCTTCACGATCAGCACCCTCGGCGAGGAGGTGCGCTGGGATGCCACCGTCATCGACGATGACGTCGCCCGCGCCGTGCTCGATGAGTTCTACGCCCTCCCCGACACCGTCGCCGACGGCTTCGAGGACGTTCGCAACCGGTTCACCCGGCAAGGCCTGACATTCACCTCCGCGTCGGAGGGCTCTCCGGGCGCATAAGCGGCCGACTGCATCGACCCGGCTCGGGCTAGGCGGGCGACAGCACCGGCAGGCCGAGCTCGTCGGCCGCGGCGGCGAGCCGCTTGTCGTAGGTGACGAACGCGGACAGGCCGGCCCGCAGCGACGTCGCCGCCGCCAGGTGGATCGCGTCGAGGGTGCGCAGGAAGGGCTGCTCGATGGCGGCTGCCTCGGTGAGCACCCGGGTGCTCACCGCGATGAGGTCGAGCCGCTCCCACAGGCGCTCGGCGTGGCTCAGCTCGGCGCGCAGCCGCGCCGCGTCGGCGAGCCGGCCGCGGTCATCGTGGTTGACCCGGCGCACCGTCCTGGCAAGCTCGGCCCGTGCCAGCTCGGAGGTGAACCAGCGGGTGGCCGACCGCGCGTCGATGAACGCGCCGAGCGCGACGCTCTGCGCGTCCGCCCGGATCAGCTTGACCAGGGCGCAGGTGTCGAAGTAGATCAATCGCGCTCCTCCTCGCGCAGCGCGATGAGCGCGTCGGACAGCGACACCCCGTCCTCCGCCGCCGGCAGCGGCGTCCAGCCCGCCAGGCCGGCCGGGTTCGCCGCCGGGACGAGCTCGCCGCGGTCGAGCAGCTCGGCGAGCGCACGCTCGGCGGGCGACACCGGGATGAGGCGGGCGATCACCTGCCCGCGCCGGGTGATCTCGCCGATCTCCTCGGCCTCCGCCAGCTCGTCGATGACCTTGGCCGCGTGCTGTTGCAGTTGCCTGATCGTCACCTTGCGCGCCGGGCCGGGCGCGGGCTGCTCATCAAGAAGTGCGGTCATGTATGTCATTCTAACATGGGGACGTCGTTTGTGATAGTGAGCGTCACATCTCATCGGTGACGTCGTTGCGCCGGCTGCGATACTTGATGGGAAACCTGACCGCGGGCACGGCGGGAGGCACCGATGAGCGAGCTGCCGGTCAGCCCCGATGACCGAGGACGAGCTGGTCGGGCTGTGCACGCTGCTGCTCCTCGGGGCGGCCAACCGCGACGAGGCGCTGTACCCGGACGCGGAGCGGTTTTCCGTCACCCGTGACGGGCAGCGCAACCTCTCGTTCGGTCACGGCATCCACTTCTGCCTCGGCGCGCCGCTCGCCCGGCTCGAGGCGGCCACCGCGCTGCGGCAGCTGCTGCCGCTGCTCCCCCGGCTGCGGACCGCTGGCGAGCCGCAGTGGCGGCCGAACACCGTGCTGCGCGGGCTCGAGCACCTCTGGCTCGAGCCCGGCGCCCGCTAGCCGGCGAGGCGGGCGGGGAAGCCGCCGGTCGCGACGGGGCCCCAGCGGACCGGAGTGACGCGCAGCAGGGACTTGCCCTGCGCCACCATGGCCGCGCGGTACCCGGCCCAGTCGGGGTGCTCGCCGGAGACCGAACGGTAGTAGTCCACCAGGGCGTCGGTCGCCTCGGGCACGTCGAGCACCTCCGCGGTGCCGTCGACCTGGACCCACGGGCCGCCGAAGTCATCGGACAGGAACAGCTTGCCCGGGTGATCCGCGGCCCGTCCTGGTGACGTAACCAGGCTGGACGGGCGGTCAGGGACGTGCTCGGCCACATGGCACTTGGCCATACCACCCCCATGCCAGAGACGCTCGCGAGGCTCGGCAGGTACGCGTTCAACGTGACCAGGGCGTCGTTCACCGAGTCCAAGACCATGTTCGCCGGCAAGGACGCCGATGAGGTCCGCCGCTTCTGGGATGAGGTCATGGTCGCCAGGCACCCGCGCAGCGGGATATCAAGGCTCATACCTGCGAAGTCGGGGTTCCTCGATCACCTGGTGCACAACCAGGACATCCGGCGCCCGACGGGCAAGCCAAGGACCATACCCGAGGCCCGCCTGCACCGCGCGCTGCAACTGGTCCGCGCCGAGGCCAGCCCGCTGTTCAACTCCAGGCGGAACGTCTCCGGGCTGAAGCTGCTCGCCTCCGACATCGGGTGGACCGCCGGCGACGGCCCCGCCGTGCAGGGCCCAGGGGAGGCAATCGTGCTCGCGGCCGCCGGGCGCACGGCCGCGCTCGCCGACCTGGACGGCGACGGGGTAGCGATGCTCCGCCAGCGGATCAGCGCCTGACACGCGCGCCTCATGAACGGGCCGCGCTGTAATCCGGCCGGGCAAGCCTCATGCACCCACGCACCGCAGGCGCGCCTGCGGGCGTCCTGGTCAGGCATGACCGGCCGCCCGCAGCGGTCGCAGCGCTGCCCGGCCGCGCGCGCAGCATTACCTTCCCAGCCGGCCGGGGCACGATCGGCCGTGCCGGGTCCGGCCGGCAGTGAGCCGGTCACCGGGAACCCCAGGCCCCCCGGACAGAAATGCCGCAGATGCGCCTGGACCACCCGCTCGCCGACCGGTGCCCGCTCGCGTCGGCCCGCGAGGAAGCCCGCGCCAGCACGACCGACCCGCCGCATGTCACCGCGACCGCCTCGCCATGGCTCAGGCTGCCGGCCGCCGCGGCCCTGGCGCTTGCGCTCGGTCACTGTGATCCCTCCAGCGGGAGGCAGGCACTCCGTAGACATGGTGGACACAGAATTTTATCTCACCGCTTGATGAACCGCATCGGGCGGCTTGGCCGTATATCTGGTCACCGGCTCACAGGAGAAGCCAGGGAGGAGGCGGGAAGGGAGAGCTGCGGGGACCATAATTCCGGTGCGCTGATCACACGTAATGTGCGCTGCACAAGTTACCGGACCCGCCGCCGGTCCTTCTTGCCTGCATGTCAAGGGGAGCAAAACAATGAGGCGAAGGAAATCGGCATCGGTTATCTCCATGTCCCTAGTCGCAGGTTCGCTGGTCACTGGAATTGTGACCATTAGATCGGCACGGCCATCAGTCCATAGAACCTTTCTCGTCACACTATCTGTCCTCGGGATTTTCCTCAGCGCCATTCTTGGTGCCCGTTCAGCGTCCGCCGCCACTCCCGACTGCTTCAATGCGCATTGCTATTCGGTGGGCCAGTACACGATCGGACCGAAGCTGGGCGGCTATGCGTCGATCCCGCTGACGAACATGAAGAGCGGGCCCGCCAGCTTCGCGGACGCTAACCACATCGACAGCGAGATGTGGGTCCAGCTCGACTCGTCCGGAAACCATTACATCGAGGCCGGGATCCTTGACGGCTTCGAGCGGCCCGACAACTACCACTACTGCTTTACCTCGCTGCACCAATGTGAGTACTACAGCTTCGAGCCCGGGAACGGTGGCAGCTCGACCTGTGTGGTCTCCGGGTGCGGGGCCTACGAGCTATTCTGGGCGGACACTTCCGTGGCGGGCGGCACGCAGTATCAGTACCTGCACGTGGTCCGTTTCCTGTCGCCCAACCCCGGCGCCAGGGAGTACATCAGGATCTACTATTCCGGTGGCGGCGACTGGGTCATCAGCCTTTCCGGTGCCTATACGTACACCGGCATCAGCACGATCGAGAGCGCCTACCACCAGACCAAGTACGTTGTCTGGGGTGGTGAGTACGAAGGGCCGAAGAACAACGGCGAATGCGGTGCCCTGGCGGCCATCGGGGCCGAGGTGATCGGTACGAACGGGGCGCTTATCCCGGTGGAGATGGCGACGAGGGAACTTGATCCGCCGTTTACCGGCACTGGATACCTGTCCGAGTGGGACTGGTCTCTGCCCGGATCCTGCTGACCCGGGGTCAGGCACCGAGCGGGCGGCGTTCCTGCGCCGCCCGCTTATCCGGTTTCAGCCCGGCCGCCAGGACGGCATCCGCGGTAGTCCGGCCCCGGAAGCTAGCGGAACCGGTCGCTCACCCAGCGGCCCGGCGCGGTGAGCGCGATCCAGAGCGGATTGCTGATGACCACCAGGAGCAGGGAGGCTGCCGCTGGCAGGCGCACTGCCGTGGCGCGAGCCTGCCGGTCACCGTGACGGGTAATCGGCACGGCTGTTGGCAGGGACAGAGTCGGCAGGGAGGGCAGGATGGCCAGGGCACTGGTCCAGGTCCTGGTATGCCTGGCGCACCGGAAAAGCGCACTCGGCAGGAACCCCTCGCGCAGCCCTCCAGGGGCAGTGGCTCGTTCCGAATCAGCTGCTACTGAAGCGGGCCTACGGGCCTGCTCTTCCGGCGGCTGTGGACTCTCGCGGATACTCGTAGTACCTATCGCCATAGCGGCATCGGCGGCCGGCGAGTGGCGGGCGCAGCTGAGAGCACGGCCGGCGAGCTACCGCTGAGCAAAGACGGGCGGTGATGACCGAGTTGGCAGGCCGTGGCGCGACGTGGGGATCTGTCTTGCCGGCTGGCGAGTTCGCCGCGGTCAGGAGTGCCGGGTTCGAGCCGGCCGGCCAGGTATTCGGGGCCGCCGTATACCCGTTGTTCGCCACCGCGGCAGTCAGCTGCCCCGGGACGGCGGCGCCTTCCCTGACCCCGCCGGGGAGGGTTACGGGCTGGGCCGGCCCGGCCGCGCGGATCGCGCAGGCGCTGTGCGACGGGTACCGGACGGCGATCGACCGGATGACCGGTGAGTGCTCAGGCCTCGGCGGCCACGGCATCGTGGGCGCGGCACTGCAGGTCACCGAGACCCCCGGCGATAACTTCACGGCCGCCACCGTCGAGTTCAAGGTGACCGGCACGGCCGTGCGGGGCCGCGGCTGCCCGCCGCTGGCCCGCCCCTTCACCACCGGGCTGTCCGGCCCGGACTTCGCGAAGCTGCTCACGGACGGCTGGGTGCCTGCGGGGATCGTCCTTGGCATCTCGGCAGCCGGGCTGCACGACACCTTGGTGACGACCAGCTCTGGCCCCTGGGGCACGGGGAATGCGGAGGTACCGTCCTACACCAGCCTGATGGCTCACGTGCGGCAGGATGCGCGGAGCCGGCTGGAGGAGACGGTGCGCGGGCTGGGCGCTGAGGGCGTCGTCGTGTCCGCGATGACCCTGCGCGTCCGCAGCGGCGAGTGCCACGCGCACCGGGTTGGCGCCGATCATTTCGCACAGGCAGTCATCACGGGTACCGCCGTGGCGCGATTCGCCGGCCGTCGCAAGGCAGCCCGGCCGCCGAGCCTTGCCGTCCTGCCGCTCGATGCCGGCGGCGCACCGGACTCACCGTCCTGGCCCCGCTGACTGAAGTCCCGCAACGTGGGTGCCGGACTTCAGGACTCGCCGGGCCGTCACGGCGCAGCGCTTCCCGGCGGCAACGCGCGGCCGTCTTGATCCGGGAACGCGGCGCCTGGAGTCTCAGGACCGGGATTTCCTGTGTCGCCTAGGTAGTCCACGAGCTGTCCGGCGAGTCCGGTATACGTGGCGGGCGTGAGTTTCAGCAGGGCTGCCTCGTCAGCTGGCGGTAGGTGCTGGGCGCGGATGAAATCGTGCACGGTGCTTCGGGTCACCCCGGTGCCGCGGGTGAGGTTCTTGACGCGCTCGTAGGGCTGGTCGAGCCCGGATCTGCGCATGACTGACTGGTATGCCTCTCCCAGGACCTCCCATGCCTCGTCGAGGTCACGGGCAAGCGCGGCGGGCGCTAGTTCAAGGCCCAGCAGGCCGGCGGTGGTGCTGGCGATGGCCACCAGCGAGTGTCCCAGGGCCGCGCCGATGTTGCGAAGCAGTGAGGAGTCGCTGAGGTCACGCTGCATCCGGGAGGTGATCAGGTTGTCGGCCAGGACGTTCAGTAGGGCGTTGCTGACCTCGGTATTGGCCTCGGAGTTCTCGAAGCGGATGGGGTTGATCTTGTGCGGCATCGTGGAGGAGCCCACGGTGCCGCCGGGCAGCTGCCGGAAGTAGCCGAGGCTGATGTAGTGCCACATGTCCGTGTTCAGGTTGTGCAGGATGGTGTTGAACCTGGCGATGTCGCAGAAGAGTTCGGCCATGTAATCGTGCGGCTCGATCTGGGTGGTCAGCGGATTCCACTCCAGCCCCATGGACTGCACGAAGTCGCGTGAGAGCCGCGGCCAGTCGGCGCCGGGGCAGGCCGCGACGTGTGCGCCGTACGTCCCGGTCGCGCCGTTGAACTTGCCGAGGAACTGCTGCTGCCCGACCCGTCGCAGCTGCCTGTCCAGGCGGCTGGCGAACACCGCCATTTCCTTCCCGGCAGTCGTGGGCGTCGCAGGCTGCCCGTGCGTGCGGGCAAGCATCGGCTGGTCGCGATAGGCCCTCGCCCGGCCGGCCAGGTGACCGACAAGCCCGGCAGCCGCCGGCAGCCAGGTCCCGGCGACCGCCCGCCGCAGCAAGATGCCGTAGGCGAGGTTGTTGATGTCCTCCGACGTGCAGCAGAAGTGCACGAACTCGGCGACGTCGGCCAGCGAGGTATCCCGGATCTTGTTCTTCAGGTAATACTCGACCGCTTTGACATCATGGCCCGTCTCGCGTTCGATCGCCTTCAGCCCAGCAGCCGCAGCCCCATCGAAAGCCGTGGCATAGGACCGCAGCCGGGCGCATTCGGCCGGGGTGAGCTGACGCAGCTCAGCCACCGCCCCGCTCGCCGCGAGGTAGATCAGCCATTCCGCCTCCACAGTCAGCCGCGCGCGGTTCAGTCCCTCCTCCGACAGCAAAACGTCCAGTGGCCGGACGATTGACGCATACCGGTCATCGAGAGGGCTCAGCACCTGCCTGCCACCACGCCTCCTACCCCGCCCATGGAAGGCTTTCCTGACTGCCACGATCCTCACACCAATCGGCGGGCGGGTCCAGTGGACGGTGGCGGTATGGGAACGCCGTCCGGCGAGCCGTCCGGACCCGCGGGTCTTCACCGCCGCGCTGAGCGAACTGGGCATCAGGCCGCGCCCTGCTAGGGTCCCCGCTGCCCGCCAGCGTTCGCGGGAGGTACCGCACCCGCGGAGGCTTCTTCTCACGTCCGGGGGCGTCACGAACACGACCATCCGCGATGCGCTGGCCGGCCTGCTTGGCAAGCCGATCGCCGATTCAACCGCCCTGTGCATCCCCACCGCGCTGTACGGGCACCCGATGGCCGGTCCCGGCGCCAAGGCCTGGCAGTTCATCAGCGGGAACTCCCCCAATCCCATGGTCGGCCTGGGCTGGAAGTCGGTCGGCGTGCTGGAGCTCACCGCACTGCCCAGCATCGGTGAAGAGCACTGGGTGCCCTTGGTCCGTGCGACGGACGTCCTGCTCGTGGCTGGCGGCGATGCCCTCTACCTGTGCTACTGGATGCGGCAGTCCGGGCTGGCGGACCTGCTCCCGTCGCTGAGCGAAACGGTCTGGGTGGGACTGAGCGCCGGGAGCATGGTGATGACCCCCAGGATCGGGGAGGACTTCGTTCAGTGGAGACCGCCGGCCGGCGACGACAGCACGCTGGGCATGGTTGACTTCTCGATCTGCCCGCACCTGGCCCAGGAGGGCATGCCGGGCAACTCCATGGCCGAGGCGGAACAATGGGCGGCCGGCATCTCGGGCCCGGCGTACGCGATGGACGACGAGACGGCCATCAAGGTGGCCGATGGCATCGTCGAGGTTGTCTGCACCCTCGGCCTTCGCCAGTTCACCGGCTGGTGCCGCAGGGTCCGCTGTTCGATACTTTAGGCGGAAGATTACGCCTATTATCATCCCATGCCGGGTGGTGCGGGAGTTTTGCTTGGCGGGCGGTACCTGCTGACCGAGCTCGTGGGCCAGGGCGGGATGGGCCGGGTGTGGCGCGGTCACGATCAACTGCTTGACCGTGTGGTGGCGGTCAAGGAGGTCTTGCTGGCGCCGCAGTCGCCGCAGGAGCATGCTGACCTGGTCGCCCGTACAATGCGCGAGGCGCGGGCCACCGCGCGGCTAGATCATCCTGGCATCGTCACGATCTACGACGTGGTGGAGCACGACAGCACACCGTGGATCGTGATGCAGTACGTGCTGGGGGCGGCGCTCAGCGCCGAGATCGCCGCAGCCGGGCGGTTGCCGTGGCAACGGGCGGCGGCGATCGGCGCGCAGGTCGCGGACGCGCTGGCGCACGCCCATGCAGCCGGGATCGTGCACCGTGACCTGAAGCCGGACAATATCCTGCTGTCCGGGCAGCGGGCTGTCGTGACCGACTTCGGCATTGCCAGGATCGTCGACGACACGACAAGGCTGACCAGCACGGGGACACGGATCGGCACCGTTCGTTACATGGCTCCCGAGCAACTGGAGGGCAGCGACGCCGGCCCGCCTGCGGACCTGTGGGCGCTGGGCGCCACCCTGCATACCGCGGTCGAAGGCCGGCCGCCGTTCGACGGCCCCACCTTGACCGCTATCCTCACCGCCATACTTACCCGGTCCCCGGACGCGCCGGAGCACGGCGGACCGCTAGCGGAGCTGATCGGTGCCCTGCTTGCCAAGGACCCTGCCATGCGTCCGAACGCACGGGAGGTGACACGCGCTCTCGCAGTTCACCCTCCGATGCCGGCCGCCGACGGCGCCGTCACCAGCGGCACGCCAGCGCCGATACCGCAGGCGGTTCCTGACCTGACTGCGGCCTACCCGGCGACCGTGACCACGCTGGCACCGTCGCCGGAGGCGGTATCGGCCGCGCCGACGCAGACCGCCGTCCGGCGCGCCGCCGTGGAGTCTCCCGGTCAAGGGTCACCGCCCGGGGCCGCACCGACCCCGCGGGCGCACTCGCGGCGCCGCCGGCGCCGCGCGGGAATAACAGCGGCCGCCGTGCTCGCCGCAACCGCGCTGGCCGGGGGGCTGTGCTACTGGTACTGGCCGGCGGTCGCGTCCGGCGGCACGAGCGCGCCGCTCCTGACGTGGACCGCAGCGCAAGCGCCCAGGCCGGGGCTGGAGGACGTGGCGTGCCCCGCCGTCGGCCACTGCGTCGCCGTCGGCTATGACAGCAGCGGCGAGCCCCTGATCGAGACGCTCTCCGGCGACACGTGGGTCGCGTCCGGCGCTGTGGCAGGCGTGGCAACTTCCCAGCTCCTCGGGGTCGATTGCCCGGCGCAGGGCTCCTGCGTGGCCGTCGGCGATTACGTCGGGCAGGGCTACACCGCCGTCGCCGTGACGCTCTCCGCTGGCACGTGGACCGCGGTCAGCTTGCCATTGCCCAGCGACGCGGCCCGGAGCGGGCTCGAGATCGCGTACCTCGACAACGTCGACTGCCCGGCGCTGGGCACGTGCATCGCCGTTGGCCACTACACCGACCAGAACGGTCACTCGCAAGCGCTCATCGAGACACTGTCCGGCGGGAAATGGGCGGCGATCCGGGCGCCGCTGCCCGCGGAAGCGGTTCCCGGGCAGGCCCTGCTCGTCCAAGCTGCGTGCCCAGCCGTCGGCTCGTGCATCGCGGTCGGGCACTACACCGAGCGTGGCGGCGCCGCAGCGCCCTTCGTCGACACGCTGTCGGGCGGGACGTGGACGCCCGCGACAGTACCGCTGCCGGCAGACGCGGCGGCCGACGGTCTCTCGGGAATCTCCTGTGGGGCGCCGGGGAACTGTGTAGCCGTCGGGTACGACACGAGCCGCAGCGGCCAGTCCCGCTACCTGGCCGAGGCGCTATCTGGCGGCACATGGACCGCGGCGATGCCCCCGCTGCCCGCCGATGCCGCGGCAACCCAGGAACCGAGCACGAATCCCCCTGTCCTGGCGGCAGTTGCATGCCAGGCGGCCGGCTCCTGCGTGGCCCTGGGGTCATACGTGGGCGACAGCGGTGTCGAAGGCGCAATCGACACGCTGTCCGGCGGGACCTGGACAGCGGCGCGTGCGCCCGTACCCGCCGGGGCCGTAACCGCAAAGCAGTTCCTCTACTTCACCGCGGTCGCCTGCCCCGCCCCTGGCCACTGCGTCGCCGTGGGCAACTACCCGGCGCAAGACGGCAGCACCCAATCCCTCATCGAGACAGCCGCACCGTAAGCAATCGCCCGCCCGCCCGGCCGCCGGCGATCGCCGGCGGCGGCGCGGGCGTAGGTTGGGTGGCGTGCGCGATCACTGGTGGTGGCGGCCGGGGTGGCGGCCCGGCCGACGGATGTACGCCTGGCACGTGACCTTCGGCGACCAGCCGGCGGTGCGGGACCTCGCCGCGCGGGGACGTTACCTGCTACGCGGCGTTCCCGGACTCGACCTCGTGCCCGACCCGTGGCTGCACCTGACCACCCAGGACGTCGGGTTCAGCGACGAGGTGAGCGCCGTCGACCTGGCCGCGATCACCGCCGCGGCCCGTTCCCTGCTCGCCGCCGTGCCGCCGGCCGCCGTCACCATCGGCCCGGCGCGGGTGGTTGACGAGGGGATCGCCTGCGACGCGCACCCGGCCGCCGCGCTGTGCCCGCTGCGGGACGCGGTCCGCGCGGCGATCGGCGAGGTGCGGGGCCCCGCGCGGGTACCCGGCGGGGCGGACTGGTGGCCGCACGTCAGCCTCGCCTACGCAAGGGCCGACGGCCCGGCGGCTCCCGCCGAGGCGGCGCTCGCCGGCTTCACCGCGGCCGCCGCCATCACCGTCGCCGAGATTCAGCTGATCCTGCTCGGCAGGGACGAGCACGTGTACCAGTGGGAGACGCGGGCAACGGTAAGGCTCGGCACGGGCCAGTCATGACGGATATCTAGGGAGGATTCCATGCGGATCGCGATCGCCGGCGGGACGGGCCGGATCGGACGGCTCACCATCGACGCGCTCGCGCAAGCCGGTCACCAGGCGGTTGCGCTCAGCCGCCGCGCGGGCGCCGACGCGTACACCGGTGCCGGACTTGCGGACGCGCTGCGCGGCTGCGACGCGCTCATCGACGTGATCAACAACGGGTCGCAGGACGAGGCGCAGATCACCGGTTTCTTCGGCACGACGACGCGGAACCTGCTCTCCGCCGAGGAGCGAGCCGGGGTGCGGCACCACGTGCTGCTGTCCATCGTGAACGTCGAGCACAACCGGCGGGTACCGCACTACGCCGGCAAGCGAGAACAGGAGCGCCTGGTCACCGGCGGCCCGGTGCCGTGGAGCATCGTCCGGGCGACGCAGTTCCACGACTTCGCGGCCATGGTGGCGGGCTGGACGCTGCGGGACGGCAGCGCGACCATCGCGCCGCTGCTCGTGCAGCCGATCGCGCAGCAGGACGTGGCGGCCGCGCTCGCCGATGTGGCGGCCGCCCCGCCGCGCGGCGGCCCGCTGGAGATCGCCGGGCCGGAGACGCAGGACCTGGTGGACATGGCCAGGCGCACCTTCGCCGTCCGCGGCGAGCAGGTCAGGCTGGTCCCGACCTGGCGCGGCGCCTTCGGCACCGACATGGCGGGCGAGGCGCTGCTGCCCGGCGAGGACGCCTGGCTCGGCCCGACCACGTTCGACGCCTGGCTCGCGGCCGGCGCACCGGACGGGCGCTAGCGATATCGGTGTAAGGGAGACCAGGCAAGGCGACGGTTGCTCCGGCGGATCCCCGGAAGAGGGAAGTACACGGATCCCTTATGCACTCGTGACCGATGTGTGCGCCTACCGGCTGTGCGTCCCGTCCGGTTGCTGCGAGTATTGACCTGTTCGCAGCGGGCTTGGGGGATGCGGTGGCCGGAGAGTCGTCTGGGCAGGCCGGTTGGATGGTGACCGGGTTCGGTGCCGGATCGGTGGTCGCCGGGTACCGGGTGGAGTCGCGTATCGGCGCCGGCGGGATGGCGATGGTGTTCCGCGCTCAGGACGTGGCGCTTGGCCGGACCGTCGCGCTCAAGGTCCTCGCCCCGGCGCTCGCCGACGACGCGGCCTTCCGCGAGCGGTTCATCCGCGAGTCGCGGGCCGCGGCGGTGGTTGATCACCCGCACATCATCCCGGTGTACGGCGCGGGCGAGTTCGAGGGCGTGCTCTACATCGCCATGCGGTACGTGGCCGGCGGTGACCTGCGCGCGCTGCTGCGGCGGGAAGGGCCGCTGCCGCCAAGCCGGGCGGCGTTCCTGCTGTCCCCGCTTGCCTCGGCGCTCGACGCGGGCCATGCCGCGGGCCTGGTGCACCGGGACGTCAAGCCAGCGAACATCCTCATCGACACAAGCCCGGGCCGGCCCGACCACCTCTACCTGTCCGACTTCGGCCTCGCCAAGGGCAACGCGTCAACCGGGCTCACCGGAACCGGGCAGTTCCTCGGCACCCTCGAGTACTGCGCCCCCGAGCAGATCGGCGGCAAGCCCGCCCGGCCGCAGACCGACCAGTACGCGCTCGGCTGCGTCGCCTACACGATGCTCACCGGGACGGTACCGTTCCCGCGCGACGAGGTCACCGCCGTGCTGTGGGCGCACATGTCCGAGCCGCCGCCGCCGGTGACCGCGCTGCGCCCCGACCTGCCGCCCGCCGTCGACCCGGTGGTTGCCAGGGCCATGGCGAAGGACCCGGACGAGCGCTACCCGACCTGCGCCGAGTTCGCCGACGCGGTCCGCGCCGCCCTCGGCGTCGGCGCCTACACCACGCCGAGCAGCATCTATACCACCGC
>Ga0335078_10005289_pt1 | contig 19090 bp, 16 predicted proteins | sample Lox_Sample_32_FD_206711 | JGI IMG/M metagenome (GOLD analysis project Ga0335078, IMG submission 206711) | Soil microbial communities from Loxahatchee National Wildlife Refuge, Florida, United States - Lox_Sample_3.2 | ecosystem: Environmental > Terrestrial > Soil > Wetlands | place: USA... | reverse complement strand
ACGTGGCCGAGGACGTGCGGTTGAAGTACCGCTATGTGGACCTGCGCCGGCCGCACATGCAGCGCAATATTATCCTGCGCTCGAAGATCTCCTTCGCCGTGCGCGAGTGCCTCTACGGGCTGGGCTTCCTGGAGATCGAGACGCCGTTCCTGACCCGATCCACACCGGAAGGCGCGCGCGATTACCTGGTGCCCAGCCGCGTGCAGCCCGGCAATTTCTACGCATTGCCTCAATCGCCACAGATCTTCAAGCAACTGCTGATGATCTCGGGCTTCGACAAATACTTCCAGATCGTGCGCTGCTTCCGCGATGAAGACTTGCGCGCCGACCGCCAGCCGGAGTTCACCCAGATCGACCTGGAGATGTCCTTTCCGCAAGAGGAGCGCATCTTCGAGGTGATCGAGCCGCTGGTCCGGCGCGTGTGCCAGGTGGCGGGGTTCGAGGTGCAGGCGCCTTTCCCACGCCTGACCTATGCGGAAGCCATGCGCAGCTACGGCAGCGACAAGCCCGACCGGCGCATCCCGCCCATGCATCCGGTAGAGCATCTCTTTCCGGGAGGCAGCCTCGGCGCGCCCGGTCTGCCGGTGGTGGCGATCCGCATTCCCCAAACCGGCGCGCTCAGCCGGCGCGAGCGCGACGAGCTGAAGGCTTACGGCGTCGAGCGCGGCCTGCGCGTCTATGACGATCCCAAGCGCGTGGAGCGCGACCATCCCGAGGCCATGGCGCGCGTACGCGAGCTGACCGGCGCCGCCGAAAACGACCTGCTGATGCTGGCTTGCTGGTCCGGAGACCCGAAAGGCCATCGCCCCGAGGAGACCGTATTCCAGGCCTGCGGACAATTACGGCTGTTCGCGGCCCAGAAATACAACGACCGCCACCAGCTGCTCGACCCGCGCCGCTTCGAATTCCTGTGGGTGCTGGATTTCCCCATGTTCGAGTGGGACGACGAGGAGGGACGCTGGAACGCGGCGCACCACCCGTTCACCTCGGTGCACGACGAGGATCTCGGCAAACTCACGAGCGACCCGGCCCGCTGCCGCGCCAAATCCTACGACCTGGTGCTGAATGGCACGGAGCTGGGCTCCGGATCCATCCGTATTCATCGCCGCGACGTGCAGTCGAAGGTTTTCGCCGCGCTGGGCTTCAGTGACGAGGAGGCCCGCCGGCGCTTCGGCTTCCTGCTGGAAGCCCTGGAATATGGCGCGCCGCCGCACGGCGGTATCGCCCTCGGCCTGGACCGCCTGGTGATGATCCTGGCGGGCGAGACTTCCATTCGCGACGTCATCCCGTTCCCCAAGACCGCGCGCGCCACGGACCTGATGTGCGACGCGCCCGCCCCCGTGCCCGACAAAGCGCTCAAGGACCTGGGCATCGCCATCCGGCGTCCGCAATGACGTTCAAGGAACAAATTTGAACAGCGCCGCCGGCAATGGGAAGCCTTCAATCGCTGGGAGGAGCAGCAGGCTCCCCTCGAAAGGGACCCTGCCCAAATTCTGGCCGACCTGGGAGCCATCCTGCGCTGGATTCCGGAACAGGATCGCTTGCAAGACCCCGATCCGGAGAAACGTTGGTTTTGCGCGCGGCTTGCGCGGTTTTGAATCGCCGGCCATGACCGAACTCGACGTCCGTCGCGGTAGCGGCTTCCATTCTCATCCCGGATCTTCCGGCAGGAGATCGAGGGGCCCTCGCCGATTCGCTAACGCTAACCCGGCTTTCGCGCCAGGAAACCCGCGTGCGCCGGCGCGAATCGAAATCGTCCGTACCCGCGGAGCAGGCGCGCTTCGAAACCCGCCCGCCTCAGTTCCGCGAGTAACTCGGAGCCGGAGTACAAATGCAACAGGTGCGTCTCGACGCTGCGCCTGTAAAGCTTGCCCACCCGCCGGAAGCTCGCGATCCGCCGTGTCAGCGTCTTGCGCCTCCGGTCCTCTCGCACTTCCAGGAGAATGGCCCAGTCCGGACCTTCCACGAACCGTCTGTGCGGCCCGCCCTCCGCTACACCCGGCTCCACGACATCGAAAATGAACGCACCGCCGGGACGCAGGGCCGCGTACACGCGAAGGAAGAACTCCGCCAACGCCTTCTTGCCGCTGGTCCGGTCGAGCGCATAGTTGACGCACTCGCCGATCGATGTCACTGCATCGCATGGCGGCAGCGGCGCGCTCAGAAACGATCCAACCCGGAACCTGGCGGCCGGCGCCTGCCTGCGCGCCAGGCGAATCATGTGCGCCGATATGTCGATTCCGGCCACGTCATAACCGTGTTCGCCCAGTTCCCGCGCCCATACGCCGCTGCCGCAGCCCGCGTCCACCACCAGCCCGCCGGGGATGCGGCTTTGCCGCAGCAGGCGCAGCAGTCCCGGCGCCGCCTTTCTGACGAAACCGGTGAAGCCGGTGTCGTGGATGTAGGCCAGGTCGCGATCGTACGCCGCCATGGCTACTTACGGAGGAATTCCCGGTCGACCTTTGCCGCCAGAATGAAGTCGCTTTCCGTGAGGCCGTCGATCTTGTGCGTGTAGGTTTTCACGTCTACCCGCCCCCAGGTGAGCATCAGGTCCGGATGGTGCCCCTCGGCCTCCGCGACTGCACCCACGCGATTCACGAATGCCAGGGCGGTCTTGAAGTCCGGAAACACGAACGTCTTGCTGATGTGATGGTCGGCGATCACTTTCCAATCCGGCACCTGGGCGGACAGCTTCTCCAACTCCTCGCCACGCAACGGCGGCACGCCTCCTTTGCAGGGGACACAGTGCTTTTGTATCAGAATGCCTTGGGAGTCACTCATATCTCTTATTCTCTTACAGCGCTGGGCGGAACGGATCGACCACGCGTACGCCGAGGCGTTCGAAGTCGCGCGTGTTACGGGTGGCCACCGTCAGGTTGTGGATGCGCGCCGTGGCGGCGATCATACGCGCCGCTATCGGCAGGACCCGAAACGATCCAGCCCGCCCGTCAACCCACCCGTCAATCCATGCCTCGATTTCACGAGCTTGGTCCCAGTCCTGTTCGTGCGCCCGTTCAATACCAGGCTGCGGCTCGCCGAGAGTCGCGCCAGCCAGAAAGATCTGGCTTGCATCCAGCCCACCGGCCCACGCCACAACAGCGCCGTGAGGTCTTGGCTTCCGTAGTTCGGAGATCACGTTCGTATCGAGAAGATATTTGCTCACTGGAACTCCACCGGAACCCGCCGGCGAAACTTTCGGCGCGGTGGAATCAGGTTCTCGAAACGAGGGTTGGGCGCGAGCAGCAGAGCCTCTATATCGAGCGTCGCCGCGGCCTTCAACCGCCGCCATTCTTCGATTGGAACCAGCACCGCCGTTTCGACACCCCGCCGCGTAACGATTTGAGGACCTTCTCGACCGAAGCGCGCAACAGTTCGCTGAAACGGGCCTTGGCGTCTTGCACGGGCCATGAAGACATAAGCCTCACTCAGGCCTTCGGGGTGGGTATCGGGATCGTAGGCCCATTCGCGCGCGCCACGCGCTGCGGCCGCCCGATGCCGCAGTAGTCGAACCCCGCCTGCCGCGCGGCCTCCGGATCGAACAGGTTGCGCCCGTCCACCAGAATTGCCCGCGCCATGCGTTTCGCCAGCCGGCACAGATCCAGAACTGCGAATTGTCTCCACTCCGTCACCAGCACCAGCGCATCGGCGTCCTGCGCCGCCGCCTCGGCCGATTCGCAGTAGTGGATTCGCAGCGCCGGATGGTTCTCGCGGCACGCCTCCATGGCGATCGGATCGTACGCCTTCACCCGCGCCCCCATTTGCAGCAACCGCTCGGCGATCTGCAGGCTGGGCGCATCGCGCAGGTCGTCGGTTTCCGGCTTGAACGCCAGACCCAGCAGCGCAATGGTGCGGCCCTTCAGGATGAACAGCTTCTCCTGCAGCTTCTGAATCGCCAGTTGCCGCTGCGCCAGGTTTACGTCCAGGGCCGCTTCCAGCAGCCGGCTGCGATATCCGTATTCCCGCGCCGTGTGCAGAAGAGACTGGATGTCCTTGCCGAAACAACTGCCGCCCCAACCCAGACCGGGATTGAGGAAACGCGCCCCAATCCGCGCGTCCAGCCCGATGCCCGTCATCACTTCCGGCGCCTCCGCGCCCACCCGCTCGCAGATGTTCGCCACCTCATTGGCGAAACCGATCTTGACCGCCAGAAACGCGTTGGCGGCGTATTTGATCATCTCCGCGCTGGTCAGCGTGGTGGTCACCACCGGCACCTGCTGCACGGTGGCCGGGCGCGGCAGAAAAGCGGGCGCCGCGAAGCTCTGTGCGATCAGCGGCCCATACAGCTCGCGCAGCACCTGCAGCGTGCGCTCTTCCTCGGCGCCCAGCACGATGCGGTCCGGATACAGCGAATCGGCGATGGCGTTGCCCTCCCGCAAGAACTCCGGATTGCTGGCCACCCCGAAATGGATGCGCTTCAACTCGCCCGGATGCGCCTCCCCAATGCCCTCTCGCACCAGCGTATCCACCAGGTTGCCGCTCCCGACCGGAACCGTGGACTTGTTCACCACCACGCGGAACCTGGCATCGTCCATGGCCGCCCCGATGCCGCGCGCGGCCGCCTCCAGATAGCAGAGGTTGGCCTCGCCGGTCTCCAGGGAAGGTGTCCCCACCGCGATGAAAATCACGTCGCTCTCCGCCGCCGGCGCCGCCAATTCGGTGGTGAAGTCAATGCCGCCGCGCGCCGCCGCCAGTTGCAGCAGCTCTTCCAGCCAGGGCTCATAGATGGGCATTTCGCCGCGCCGCAGCTTTTCGATCTTGCGCGCGTCGGTGTCCACGCACGTGACGCGATGTCCGCAGTAAGCCAGGCAAGCGCCCGTTACCGTTCCTACGTACCCTGTTCCGATGACTGTTACCCGCATGGATCGAAGACCCTGTCCGCAGCTTTGATTATCGGGCGAATCGCGCTCCTTTTACAAGTCTGGAACTCCGTTTCGATACAATGGATTCGATCCCTCCCATGCAGACCATCCTGGTGATCGACGACGATGAGAGCCTGCGCGACACTATCGGCGTGATGCTGGAGCAGGAGGGGTTCCGCGCCGTGCTGGTGGCGGACGGCCGCGCGGGCTACGAGAAATCCCTGCTACTCAAGCCCGACCTGATCCTGGTGGATCTGCGCCTGCCCGGCATGAGCGGCGTGGAAATCTGCAAGCAGGTCCGCGCCGCCCACCTGATCACACCCATCATCGTGCTGAGCGCCTTGAGCGATGAAATCGACAAGGTGCTGTTGCTGGAGATCGGCGCCGACGATTACCTGGTGAAACCGTTCGGCACACGCGAGTTGCTGGCGCGCATCCGCGCCGTGCTGCGCCGGACATCCCCGGAGGCGCGCAAGGTGGTGCACTTCAGCGAAGTCGCGGTGGACCTGGAGCGCCGCGTGGTCACCCGGCGCGGCGAGGAGCTGAAAATGACTCCCGCCGAATACAACCTGCTCACTTACTTTCTGCAGAATCCCGACCGGCCGCTCACGCGCGACATGATTCTTAATTCGGTCTGGGGCTACGAGTTCTTCCCCAACACTCGCACGGTGGATGCCCACGTGGTCAAGCTGCGCCAGAAGCTTGAGCCGGAGCCCAACACACCCCGCCATTTCCTGACCGTGCACGGGGTCGGCTACCGCTTCCTGCCGTAGAGGAGGGCGGGCTTGAGCCCGATGATTTCATCATTTCATTTGGAGGAAGTGACGGGCAGAGCATATCTGGGCGTTTGTGGAAACGGAATGCTCAGCGCTTTCGGCGTGTGCTGCGAGAACCAGGCGCCCATCTCACAATCGTCAGGCAGGATCAACCCGGCATTGAAAAGATTGGTTGCGGGGGACCGCAATGCACCGAACGCGCTTTTTCTGCCGTTTCACCTGCCCCTGAAGCGCGCAGAGGAAGCAACCGGTTGATATCAGCCCTGAAAAGGCTGGCGTCGGCGGTTCGATTCCGTCCCTGGCCACCATGTTTTCAGTAGCTTACAGACTGCCTCTCCCCCAAATCTGTTCCATTCTGTTCCAATTCCACAACCATGGCTTGCCGGGTTTGCCTCAAACAGGTGGGAATTGTCTTTGGGGGAGAGGTCCACACTTCCTTGGGTTCCGGTGTTTACCTGTAGTAGACCAGTTTCAGGTCCGGGGAAACCGACTTGGATGAGAAAACAGAGAACCTGTTGTCGAAAATGATGGCGTATTGACCCATTGCTAGGCGCTGGCTAAACTGCCCTCTCCCTGAAACCCTTCCACTATTCGCAACGAGCGTGCCACCTGGCCCGACCAGCATGACGCCAACGTCATTTCCCCTAGCACCTGAGACGGTATAGAAGCCTTCCAGGATTGCGCCTTGCTGTCCGCGTACCGTGATCGGAAGCTGTGCGGCGTTACGAGCGGCAACCGATATCGTAGTTGCAGGCAATGGCTCTGTCACCTGTGTCTCGTTTAGCATTTCGGGAAGCGACATCTGCCGCCTAGCAGCCAGAAGCTCGTTTACGTACCGACTGGGAATTACGAAGTTTAGGTTTTCACCATTGAGCATGAACGCTGTGGTTAGTCCAATCACTTTTCCGTAACGATTCAACAGCGGCCCACCACTGGAACCCGGCGAAATCGAAGCCGTGGTCTGAAGGATTTCGATTCCGTTGCCTTCCCGAACTGCACTGACTATCCCCTCGCTCACCGTGCTTTCAAGGCCAAGCGGAGCGCCAATTGCTACGACGTGATCGCCCACCTTCGCCTTTTCAACCTGCTCTGTCGAAAGCGCGGGAAGGGAACCACCTGATATCTGAAGTGCCGCTACGTCATGTTCAATGCTGTAGCCAAGCAAGGAATCGACCCTCTGCGGCCCTCCCGATGGAACGCGGATCGAGATCGACTTTGCCCCCCGTACAACGTGGTAGTTTGTGATTACGACACCATCCGCCGAGAAGACGTACCCGCTGCCTTGACCTGCTTTCCCGCCGTCTTCATTGTAGTTTTCCACGACAACGACCGAAGGTGTAGCCATCTGCGCGATTTGTGCCGTAGTGAGCTTCACGGCTTCGGTTGACGGAGTTTTCACAGGCTCCGTGGGTCGTGTGGCTGTGGGTGTTGTGGGTGTTGAGGCTGTGGATGTGCCGACCGCAGCCGACGCCGAGGCCGAGGAGTGGCGAAGATTAGGCAAGACGAAAGCCGCACCGCACAGCGCCACGACGACGCCGCCGAGAATCAGGACGCCGCGAGCCGACCAACCGGCGGAAACGGGTCGAACAGCGGGCGCACTGAGGCCCGCGCGGACCTGTGCGCGGTAGTGTTCCTCAGCCAATCGCTGTTGTTCTTCTTGTTCGATCTGCTGTTTTCGTTCTGGCGTCAAATCCATAAATCGATTCCTTCCTGTCCATGATAGGAGCCTGGTCGGGTACTTTCACATTCCACTTTGGTTAACTGTTGTTCCACAGGCCCCGCCACAGGACAAATCGGGACAATTTGCAGAAGGGCGGTACAGTACACTACCGTACAGTCGGGGGAAGGGCTTGGGGGGCGGTGGGGGCTGTAGCGCGGAGGAACCGCCAGAGGAACCTTAACGTAACGTAACGTAACGAAATCGAAGCAAACGCGAAAAACCTGAAGGCGCTTGAAGGCAAATGTGAAGCAAATGTGAAGGCAACAACTTCAATGGGATCGATCCCCCCGGTAACGTCCTGTAGGGTACTGCGCCTCTTGCAAAACCCCTGAAAACCCCCGTGAAAATCCCTCCCGAAAGAACAAACACGAAGCAAATACCCTTACTACAGTAGTTCAGAATACCCTCGCGGCGATTCCCCAGAGCCACCACGGCGGCGGGATTGTCAAACGTTGGGGCAACTGCGATGTGGCGCGTAAGCGTGACCCGGATCAGCAACGGGACAGCGGGGTCGCATCACGCCAAACGTCTCGAACCTACGCAGACGAGCGTCAGGAACAGGCGCTTGGGCACAGGTTCGCCGACTGGTACGGCAGACCTAGGAATCCACCAGGGAGCACTATAACGTGGTAAAATTTCGAGCCATGGATCACCCCACCTGTTCTGGCATGCTGAATGGCTAAAGACGACGACAATGATCGGGCCGCGGCGGACTCGGACGAAGAGTCGCACGACATAGACCCGTTGTTCCGAGAACTTGTTAAGCATCTTCCCATTTATGGCTATCTGCCGGCCGATACAGGGGATTTTTTCGACAATCCCATTTGCAGGGTCGTGGCAGGGGCGTGGGAAGAGTTTGACCTTAAGTACAAGCTGCGCTGGCTCAGCAATTTCGCGACACTTAAACTGAAAGGCCGTCCCGGGCGCCCGAAAGGTACGCGCAAGCCTCACACTGCGGAAGCCGAAAGCCTCTGGAGGGAAGGCTACACACGGGGAGAAATTGGACGCGAATTGCGACTTTCTGATGATGAGCTGAGAAAGGTAATGGAGCGTTTACGCAGGGCACGGGCGCGCATGCCAAAGGAGGAAAGGAGCGAGGCGAGGCGATCCCATTTGGAAGGCAAGGAAGCACGTCAGAGAAAAAAGTCGCCAAAACCCGCGTGACATAAAGCCAAACCCGTTTTTGTCCGACTGAACAATAATCCCCCTATTTTTGTCCGTCTTTCCCAACTCCCTCCAAAGGCGTTCTAATGGCCTTGAAATGCCAAAGTTCATGACCTTGGGCGAGGCCGAAACAAAAAGGCAGAAAGCTATCGACTTCATGGAGCGTACCGGCGGTGACGCCGACAAGTTCCGTGAGATGGATGCAGCCGAATATGCCGCGCACAAAGGCGCCGAACTTTTACAGAATCCCATGAAGAGGAAGCATAAAATGACGAAATCTGAACTCAGTGAAACACTAGACGAACTCGCGGACGGCCTGGAGGAAGCACTGGATCCAGGATTGACTCGGGAAGAATTGGTTGCGAAGGTCAAGGAACTCTCCGATATCGCTACGGGCGACGCGGATGAGGATTTTGAGGAGGGCGACCAGGACGAGTACGGGGATTGATTTTGCGGTTTGTGTAAGTTTGGGGAGGGCGCGCCGCGTTTCGACCGCGCAACGCCCCCCAGGTAAGAATGTCCTCAACACCATCTTACCTCAGTAATCCCCTAAAAGCCAAGAGCTAATTCACGGGCCAAAGCGCCAGCGGGGTGCAGTCCGAATTCCAAGTCCGGGCAGCCGGTTGCCAACTCCGGTCCGGGGGTGGGAGTAGGGCCTACAACTCCATCAACAATCCGCCGAAAGCGGAGGGCTGGCGCTTCGGTCCACCAGTCTGTTTCAACGTGCAAGAGGTGGGCGGGGCTTGGCGATTGCCCATATTCCCACCCTAAAAGTTGGCGGGGGTCTGGGGGCAGCGCCCCCAGAGGCAGCGACCACCCGACGGCTCCCGCCGATGGTTGCAGGCTGTGTCTAATAGCCTGCAACCCACGCCACGGTGGCGAGGTGTGGGTTTTCTGCGAGTGCTCTCATGATCGATAAGGTTGAGGTCCGCATACCGTCGCGAGCGCCTTTCTCGGGGGCGTTCAAGGAGGTGTATCGGGATCTTGCCGGCGATTCGAGAGTGAATCCGTTTCGCCGGTCACAGCATTACCTCTCCGTTGGCGATCTCCGGCCCTTTGGTTATGACGTGATTCTGCACATGGGCTGCGTGCATGACAAGCACGGCAACCACAAGGTCGAACTGTTGGACACGGGTACGATGAGCTACGCCAGAATGGGCCACGAAATTGAGCGGATCTTTGATTTGGACGCGCGCCGACTGGCACTGATGAGGCTCGACCTGGCCGCCGATGTTCGGGGCGTTCCGGTTCCCTGGTTCGACCGCCACGTGCTTGCGCGCTGGAAACAATGGGTATGCGACATTGGGCAGGTTGAACGCGAGACTTCCGAGTACGCCCGCATGGGGCGGCGTCAAGTCCAAACACTCTATTTTGGCAAGCGACCGAACTGCTTTCGGATTTACGACAAGATCGCGGAGTATCGTCACCAATACGATCAACTGGCGCGCGGCTTATCCGACGCAGCCGAGTTGCCGAGCTTCGATGAGGTGTACGGGTACCCTGCAACCGGAGTCACACTAACCCGCGTCGAGCGCCAGATGGGCGGCGGTCGCATTCCGGGCCAGATTGACACCTTCGGAAAGCTGAAAGACTCGGCAGCGTTCAATCCATTTGACAGGCTCCGCTTCCTTGCCTGCGGTTTGGAGGAACCCCAGATTGAAAATTACGGCCTCATGAAGTATGGCTTCGGCATGTTCCTACGGAGGCAGGCCGAAGATATTGGCATGCATCGCCTGCGAGCCTTGCTAAACCGATATTCCGGCGGCGGGCATGCGGCGCGAACCCTCCGGGAATATCGAGACTTTTTGCCTGCGGACGCCGGCATCACGGCAGAGCGCCTGTATGCCACGTACCGGGAATCCGTAGGGCGCCAGATCGCGGCATAGAAACACAGAATGGAACGGGACCACAAAATCGACCCGGCCTTGAAAAGATGGCTGGACAATGTTCTCGTTCCGGCTATGGTACGGGAGTATCTCGCATTCTGTCGCACCGTGGGCGATAATGGCTTGAGTCCGAGGCCTGCCGAGGATTTGGACACTTCACCTCCGGAGCGCGTTCAATGAAGCTGCGCTGTGCTGCATACGCTCGGTACTCTAGCGACCGCCAGAGCCCGTCATCCATTCAGGATCAACTACGAAAATGCAAGGAACACGCCGAACAAATAGGGTGGCAGTTCCTCAGCGAGCACGTTTACGCCGACGAGGCCATGTCTGGCGCAGGTGTGGATCGGCCGCAGTTCCTTTGCATGCTGAAAGCCGCATCGCAAGTGCCCCGCCCGTTTGACGTTCTCCTGCTCGATGACACCAGCCGCATTTCACGCAACCAGGGCGAGACTGCCCGGACCTTCGAGCGCTTGAATTTTCTCGGCATCCGGATTATCGCGGTTTCACAAGGAATCGACAGCGACAGCGAGCAGGCCGACGTGCTGATGACGGTCCACGGCTTGGTGGACTCGCTGTACATCAAGGAACTCGCGAAGAAGACCCATCGCGGCTTGGAAGGGCGTGCGCTTCAAGGCCTCCACACTGGCGGACGTTGCTACGGATACGACAACGTGCCCGAAGAGAACGGAGTCCGGCAGCGCATCAACACGGCCGAAGCTGCAACCGTCCGGCGCATTTTCCAGATGGCCGCCGAAGGCGGTTCGCTCAAGGCCATCGCGAAGACCCTGAACCGGGAGGGTGTTTCTTCCCCTCGCCCGCGTTCTGGAAAACAATACGCGACGTGGTGCCCCAGCGCCATCAGAGCGATGCTTCGGCGCGAACTCTACGCAGGGCGCATTGTGTGGAACCGTTCCAGATTCGTAAAGCAGCCAGGAACAAACAAGCGGTTAAGGCGCGAACGGCCAAAGGGCGAGTGGAGAATTCTGGAGCAGCCAGGGCTTCGGATCATTGACGAGGGCCTTTGGGACAGCGTTCGGAATCGGCTCGCGTTCGTAGCGGAAAAATTCGCCCGCGGCCCGCGTGCCGGCCTTTACCATCGCGCCGCATCCAGCCAGCGTCTACTGACCGGGTTCCTAAAATGCGGTTCGTGCGGTGCGAATCTCGTTATCGTGACCGGAAGAGGCAAGGGCGCCCATCAGAAGTACGGTTGTCCGCAAAATTTTTATCGTGATGCCTGCCCCAACAAGTTCAAGGAACGCGCCGACTGGTTGGAAGATCGGCTGCTCTCTGAATTGCAAAGGGCCGTACTCCGGCCAGAGATCATCGATTACGCCGTCCAGGAATTCGAATGGCAGCTGACCGCCTCGCTCGCCGAGCTATCGGGACAGATCGCGCGCATGCGCGAGCGTCGAGAGCAGATCCAGCGGGAGCTTCACCGCTTGATCGACACCGTCGCCGTGTGCGGGCATTCGGCCGCCCTCGTGGAAGCGATCAACGCGAGGGAACAGGAACTCGCCGAAATAACGCAGCGCTTATTCGCTGGCCAGCCAGGTTCGGTTTCTGCTCACGTCGAAAGACTTCGCCTTTTCGTTTCGGAACGCCTGGGCAACATCCGCAGCTTGCTCAATGCCGACGTCCAGGGGGCCAAGGTTGAGTTGGCGAAGCACGTTTCAAGGATTCGCATGCTCCATGACGGGGAAGGAAAGAAGGGCCACTACGTCGCCAACGGCGAGTGGAATCTGTTGGGAGGGTACGCAGAAACGTTTGGGAACCAGGGGGGCGCAGAAAAGCGCGTTCGGATGGTTGCGGGGGGTGGATTTGAACCACCGACCTTTGGGTTATGAGCCCAACGAGCTACCAGACTGCTCCACCCCGCATCTACATCCTAACTCAACGCCGCCATCAGGTCAAATTTAGGTGACAATTCAGACATTGCAACTCCCTGCCGCATCACCTCCTCTTTCTTCCGTGACAAAACCGCGCCTCCATGCGTCATAGTAGAATAACAAACGAGGATAGTAGGATCGATGGCTTTACCCAAGCTGACCAAACTGGAACTCCGCATCATGGAAGCGCTCTGGAGCCGCGGGGTTGCCTCCATTCGAGAGATTCAAGAGGCGTTTCCGGAGGCCGGCCGGCCCGCCTACACTACCATCCAGACGACGGTCTATCGTCTGGAAGCAAAGCAGGCGGTGCGGCGAGTCAAGAAGATCGGCAACGCTCACATGTTCGAGGCGGTGGTGTCCCGCGGAGCCGCGCAGCACAGACTGATCGACGATCTGCTCAGCCTCTTCAACGGCCGCACTCAACCCGTGATGGCCCATCTGATCGAGTCCGGCAAACTCACTCTCGATGACGTGCATGAAGCCGAAAAAGTGCTGCAGGCACTGGCGCAAAAGGAGAAATCGCAATGATGTTTGTTTTTTCAGCCCCCGCGTGGCTGCCGGCGTTCAACTCCGTCTTCAACCACCTCTGGCAATCGACCATCTTCGCAGTTTTCGTCGCGCTGCTGACGCTCGCGCTTCGGAAGAATCATGCGCGGTGGCGCTGTCGCCTGTGGCTAGCGGCCTCGGCCAAGTTTCTCGTCCCCTTTTCCGTCCTGGTCGCCATCGGCAGCCGGTATGGCGGGCACGCGCCACGCGCGGCCGCGCAGCCCGGGATGGCGTTCTTCATGGAGGAGATCGGCCAGGCATTCGCGCAACCCGTGGTTCACAAGGCTTTGATCGCGGCGCCTTCCGTGGCTTTTTCCGCCGTGCCCGCCTTGCTGCTGGTTCTGTGGCTTTGCGGGTGCGCGGCGGTGCTGATTCGTTGGGGACTGCGCTGGCGGCGCATCCAGGCGACGGTCGCTGCCGCCGCCCGCCTGACGGAAGGGCGTGAATTCCAGGCGCTCAGCCGCATCTTGCGGTTCACCGGCGGCGGACGGCCGGTCCAACTGCTTTCCGCAGCGGGCCGATTGGAACCGGGCGTATTCGGCATCTTCCGCCCGGTCCTTTTGTGGCCCTCCGGAGTTTCGGATCGCCTGGCCGACGCGCAGTTGGAGGCCATCATGGCGCACGAGGTCTGCCACATCCGCCGTGGCGACAACCTGGCCGCGGCTCTTCACATGTTGGTCGAAGCCGTCTTCTGGTTCCATCCGCTGGTGTGGTGGTTGGGAGCGCGGCTGGTCGACGAGCGCGAAAACGCCTGCGACGAAGAAGTACTTCGCCTGGGAAGCGAGCCCCGAGTGTATGCCGAGAGCATTCTGCAAACCTGCCGGTTTTGCCTGGAGTCGCCATTGGCGTGTATGGCCGGCGTGACCGGCTCGGACCTCAGGAAACGCATCGAGCGGATCATGACGCGGCGCATCGGGCGGCGGCTCGATGGCGGACGAAGGGCGCTGCTGGCCGCCACCGCGATCGCCGCCGTAGCCGGACCGGTCCTGTTTGGAGTCTTCACCGCGCCGCCGGTTCGCGCCCAGTCGCAGCCCGCCGCCAAGCCCGCATTCGAAGTCGCGTCGATCAAGCCAAATGCCTCGGACGATCGCCGCGTGAGTTTCCAGATCACTCCCGGCGGGCGGGTGGCGCTAACCAACGCCAGTGCCAGAATGCTGATCACCATGTCGTACAACTTGAAACCGCATCAGCTCGAGGGTGGGCCGAACTGGCTGGACAACGAGAAGTATGACATTACGGCGAAGGCCGAGGGGCCCGCGGACCCCGATCAGCTCAAGGTGATGATGCAAAGCCTGCTTGCCGACCGGTTCAAGCTCGCCTTCCACCGCGAGACGAAGGAGATGTCCGTTTATGCGCTGGTCACCGCCAAGAGCGGACCTAAGCTCCACGCCACTGAAGCCAAAGGCGAGATGAGATCGAGGTTCCGCATCGGACGGGGTCAGATCAACCTGGAAGGGGCAACCATGGCGAAACTCGCCGACGCCCTGTCGAATGTGGTAGACCGCAGCGTGTTGGACCGGACCGGTATCTCGGGCAGCTACGACATCAAATTGGAGTGGACGCCGGACGAATCGGAAGCCCCGATGCTCAAGGGTCCTCCGGATGCCACAGCCGGAGCCGCGCCCCCTCCGGAGTCTGCTGGTCCCTCGGTCTTCACCGCCATCCAGGAACAGCTTGGGTTGAAACTGGAGGCTCAGAAGGGTCCGGTGGACGTGCTGGTCATCGACCACATCGAGAAGGCTTCGGAGAACTAGAACCGTCCCGCGTTGGCAGCGCCGGCCGGCCCGAACAATTCCGTGATTCGCGCATTCATCATCGCCTGGCTGGCTGCGTCCGCCCTCATGGGTGCGGAACATCGTGGAATAGTCGAATTCGGCGGTCTGCCGGTGCCCGGCGCAACGGTGACAGCGACTCGCGGCGGCCAGAAGTTCGTCGCCATTACGGACGAGCGAGGCATGTATGCATTTACGGCCCTCACGGATGGCGCTTGGACCATACACATCGAGATGCGCTGCTTCGCCCCCATCACGCAGGATGTGATGGTCGGCCTGGGCGCCGCGAGCGCAAAATGGGAACTCACGCTGCTGCCGCTGGATCAGATCCATGCCACCCCTCTGGCCGCATTACCCAAGGCTGCGCCATCCGCGCCCGCGCCGCCCGATCGCGCAGATACTCCGCCCGCCAGCGAGGATCTCAACGAACAGGCCTCCGATGGATTTCTTGTAAACGGCAGCCAAAACAACGGAGCCAGTACGCCCTTCGCCCAGCTCGCCGCGTTCGGCAACAGCCGCCAGGCATCTAACACGCTCTTCACCGGCGGTCTCGGCGTCATCCTGGAAAACTCCGCTCTGGACGCGCGATCGTTTTCGCTCACCGGTCAGGACACGCCCAAGACAGCCTATAATCACGTGCAGGCCGTCGCCACTTTGGGCGGCGTGCTGAAGATCCCCCATCTGATGCCCAAGGGCGTGAATTTTTTCGCGGGTTACCAGTGGACCAGGAATCGCGACGCCGCCACCCAGGCTGCCCTCATGCCGGACGCGCTCATGCGCAATGGACAGTTAGCCACGCCGGCGCCGATCCTCGATCCCGCGACAGGCGCGCCGTTTCCCGGCGGCCGGATTCCGCAAACCTCCATCAGTCCTCAGGCGCGCGCTCTTTTGAATCTCTACCCGCTGCCCAACTTCAACGGCAGTACGTCGTACAACTATCAGATTCCCATCGTGGACGCCATCCACCAGGACGCCTTGCAGTCGCGCCTGAACAAAACTTTCGACAACAAGAATCAGCTTTACGGCGGATTCGCCTTCGAAAGCACGCGGGCTGACAACCCTAATTTGTTCGGCTTCCTCGACACCACGGATACCACCGGCATCAATACCAGCGTCAATTGGCAGCACAGATTCAGGCCGCACCTGTATGGGAATGTTGGGTACCAGTTCAGCAGCCTCAGGGCTCGCATTACGCCTTTCTTCGAGAATCGCGACAACGTCTCCGGCGCCGCGGGGATCTTCGGCAACGACCAGGACCCCATGAACTGGGGACCACCAGGCCTCACCTTCGCGAGCGGCATCGCTCCGCTTTCCGACGCGCAAGCGTCGTTCAACCGCAATCAGACCAGCGCCGTGTCTTACTCCATGTTGTGGATCCGCGGCCGCCACAACGTCACGTCCGGCGGCGATTTCCGCCGTCAGGAATTTAACTACCTGGCGCAACAGAATCCGCGCGGCGCCTTCACCTTCACCGGCGCGGCCTCCGGGTCGGACTTCGCCGACTTTCTGCTCGGCATACCCGACACCAGTTCGATCGCTTTCGGGAACGCCGATAAGTACTTTCGCGAGTCGGTTTACGACGCCTATGTCACCGACGACTGGCGCATCGGTCCGGAGCTGACCGTGAACGCCGGCGTTCGCTGGGAATACGGCGCGCCGGTCACGGAATTGTACGGCCGTCTGGTGAACCTGGATATCGCCCCAGGCTTTTCCGCGGTTTCACCCGTGGTGGCGGCCGCGCCACTGGTGCGCCCCGACAAACACGCCGCCCAGCCGCGCGTAGGTATTGCGTGGCGGCCGGTCTCCGGGTCGTCGCTGGTGGTTCGCGCGGGGTATGGCGTCGATTACAACACGTCGGTCTATCAATCGATAGCGCCGCAACTGGCGCAGCAAGCGCCGCTCTCGAAGAGTCTCAGCGTCCAGAACACTCCCGCCGCGCCTCTCACGCTCGCCAACGGTTTCATCGCCTCGCCCGGCACCACGCCCGATACCTTCGCCAACGACCCGAACTTTCGAATCGGCTATGTGCAGAACTGGAAACTAACCCTGCAGCGCGAGCTTCCCGGCTCGTTGATTGCCGCTTTGACCTATCTCGGCGCCAAGGGAACACGCGGCATGCAGGAATTTTTGCCGAACACCTTTCCGGCGGGAGCCCCGGACCCCTGCCCGGCGTGTCCGCGCGGGTTTGCTTATCTGACATCGAACGGCAATTCCACGCGTGAGTCCGGCCAGTTCCAGTTGCGGCGCCGGCTGCACTCTGGCTTTACCGCGATGTTGCAGTACACTTACTCGAAATCGATCGACGACTCCGCCCTGGGCGGCAGGGGCCAGGGAGGATCCGTGATCGCCCAGAACTGGCTCGATCTGAGCGCCGAGCGCGGCCTCTCGAATTTCGATCAGCGCCAGCTCTGGAACGTACAAATCCAGTACACCACCGGCATGGGATTGGGCGGAGGAGCGCTGGTTAACGGATGGAAGGGCGCGCTGTTCAAAGAGTGGACCGTTTCCAGTCAGATTACGGCCGGCAGCGGCTTGCCGCTGACCCCGGTCTATCTCACCGCGGTAGGCGGCACGGGTGTAACGGGTAGCATTCGGCCGGATTACACCGGCGCGCCGCTCTACGCCGCCCCGTCCGGTTTGTCTCTCAACCCCGCCGCATACGCCGCGCCCGTTGCCGGCCAATGGGGCGACGCAGGCCGGAACTCCATTACCGGCCCTTCGCAGTTCACCCTGAATGCCTCGCTCGCCCGCACCTTCCGCTGGAAGGACCGCTTTCATATCGACCTGAGGTTCGACGCCGCCAACGCGCTGAATCATGTCGCCTTCACCAGTTGGTCGACCACCGTAGGCGGCGCGCAGTTTGGTCTGCCCACCGCGGCTAACGCCATGCGTATTGTCCAGACCACGCTCCGGGTGAGGTTCTGAAGCATGCGCATCCCGCTCGCCGCCGCGCTTTTTCTATTCATGCTGGCCCCCCCGGTCTCGCAGACGGCTCAAAACGTCACCTTCAGCACAGGCGCCCAACTTGTGGTGGAAACCGTCGCGGTCAAGGACAAGAACGGCAGACCGGTTGAAGGACTCACCGCGGCCGATTTCCGCGTCACCGAAGATGGCGCGCCGCAGACTATCCGCTTCTTCGAACATCAGGCGCTGCCCGACGCTCCCGAGCCGCCCCTCGCCGCGGTGACCGGAGATGTGCGGCCATTCGATCGTATCCCGCGTAATCATATCTCGCCCGAGCGCCCCGGAGGTAACCGCTACCAGAACCGCCGCCTGCTGGTCATCTACTTTGACATGACCGCCATGCCTCCTCCGGACCAGTCTCGCGCCCTGGCCGCCGCGCAGAAGTTCATTGAGACTCAAATGGCGCGGCGCGACATGATCGCTCTGATGATGTATGAAGGCGGCGCTGTGCGCGTGCTCGAAGACTTCACCGACGATCGCCTGCGGCTGCTAAGCGCGATCCGGACCCTCATCGTCGGCGAAGCCCAAGGCTTCGAGTCCAACCCCAGCGACGATAGCGCAGCCGACACCGGCGCCGCCTTCGGCCAGGACGACACGGAGTTCAACATCTTCAACACCGACCGCCAGTTGTCCGCACTGCAGACCGCGGCTAACATGCTCAGCCAGGTCAATGCGAAGAAGTCGCTGATTTATTTCGCCAGCGGGCTGCGTTTGAACGGCCTCGACAATCAGGCTCAGTTGCACGCCACCATCAACGCCGCCCTGCGCGCCAACCTCTCCTTCTGGCCGATTGACGCGCGCGGCCTGGTGGCCGAAGTGCCGCTCGGGGATGCTGCGCATGGATCTCCGGGAGGAATCGGCATGTATTCGGGATCTTCCGCGCAAGCCTTCAGCGACAATTTCCAGCGCTCGCAGGACACTCTGTGGGCCCTGGCGTCCGACACCGGCGGCAAAGCGCTGCTGGACTACAACGACCTGGCGTCCGGTATCGTCCACGCGCAACAAGCCGTTTCGAGCTACTACGTCATCGGCTATTACACCGCCAACGCCAACTTGGATGGCAAGTTCCGCAGGATCAAGATCGCTCTCGGCGACGGCTTGTCCGCCAGCCTCGATTACCGCCAGGGTTACTACGCCGGCAAGCGATTCGGCAAGTTCTCCGCGGCCGATAAGGAAAGGCAGCTCGAAGATGCGCTGATGTTAGGCGACCCCATCACGGAACTTACTATCGCCATGGAAGTGAATTACTTCCAGTTGAACAGCGCCGAGTACTTTGTCCCCATCACGGTCAAGATACCGGGACGGGAGCTGGCCTTGGCGCGGCGGCGGGGCGCTGAGCATACGCTGATCGATTTCATCGGCGAAATCAAGGACGATTACGGCACCACCATCACCAACGTGCGCGACCGGGTAAATATCAGGCTGAGCGATGCGACCGCCGCCGAACTGGTCAGGCGCCCTATCGAGTACGACGCCGGCTTCACGGTCCTGCCGGGTAAGTACACCATTAAGATTCT
>Ga0335078_10005287_pt1 | contig 19092 bp, 15 predicted proteins | sample Lox_Sample_32_FD_206711 | JGI IMG/M metagenome (GOLD analysis project Ga0335078, IMG submission 206711) | Soil microbial communities from Loxahatchee National Wildlife Refuge, Florida, United States - Lox_Sample_3.2 | ecosystem: Environmental > Terrestrial > Soil > Wetlands | place: USA... | reverse complement strand
GCAGGCGGGACCATGAAGCGCTTCGAAAAAGGCGTCACTCTGATCGAGCTGGTGCTCGTGGTCACGCTGCTGGGGCTGCTGTCGGTGGCGATGTTCGCGGCCATGCGGATCGGGCTCTCGGCGTTCACCAAGGCCGATGACAAGCTGATGGCAAACCGGCGCGCGGCCGGCGCGCAGCGGATTCTGCAATCGCAGCTCGAGGGGTTGATGCCGGTGATGGCGCTGTGCAGCGCGGGCGCGCCGGGAGCCGGCGAAGCTAGCGGTGGCCCGCGTCTGCCGTTTTTCGGCGGCGCCCCGGAAACACTCGCTTTCGTCTCCACGTTTTCGCTGCAGGAAGGCTGGCGCGGACACCCGCAAGTTCTCCAGATGTTTGTGATTCCCGGAGAGGAGAACGGCGTGCGGCTGATGGTGAACGAGACACCGTACACGGGCCCTTTGGGCGCGGGGCGGATGTGCCGGCCCGGTGAGAGCGGGACGCCGCAATTTGTGCCGCCGGAAGCCGGCCCCCAGTCGTTTGTGCTGGCGGACAAACTGGCATACTGTCGGTTTTCGTACCTCGCCCCCAAAACCGCGCCGGAGCAGCCGGATCTTTGGCTGCTGGTGTGGAAATTGCCGGTGCCGCCGGAGGCGATCCGGGTCGAGATGGCGCCGCTTGATCCCGACCCTTCCCGAATCCAGCCGCTCACGATTACGGCGCCGCTGCATCTGCACCGCGACCCGATGATTCCGTATGCCGACTATTAGTGGACTGTCCGAGTCATTCGCCAAGCGGCTGTGGCGCCGGTTGTGCTTAACCGGCGCGCCGATTGGCAATCGGCGCCGTTCCTTCGCAGCGGGACGGGGCGGATTGCCAATCCGCCGCAGACAACGCGGCAGCGCACTGTTGTTCGTGCTCTGGGTTTCGGCGGCGCTGGCGGCGATTGCGTTTTCGCTTTCGAGCACCGTCCTCGGCGAGACGCAGCGGACCTCGACCGACGTCGACGGCCTCCGCGCGTATTACCTGGCGGTGGGCGGCCTGGAACGCGCCGAGTACGAGCGGCTGTGGGTGCTGCAAGGCGGCGATCCGAAGAAGTACCTCGCCGGCATCTCTACACCGCATGTCGAGTACGCCTTCCCTTCCGGCCAGGTCGGCGTTGACATTATTCCCGAGGCGGCGAAACTGGATATCAACGGAACACCGCCCGAGGAACTGTACCGGATGCTGGAGGCGATGGGGCTCGACCCGGCCCATGCCGGCGAAATTACCGCCGCCATCCTGGACTGGCGTTCGCCGGCCGCCGCCGGCCCATTCGATGCATATTATCTGTCGCTCACACCGTCTTTTCGGGCCCGCCATGCGTCTTTCGAAGAGATCGAGGAATTACTGTCGGTGAAAGGCATCACGCCCGAATTGTTTTATGGGACCTATGTCCCGGCGCCCGAAGGGACGGACGGCCCGCGCCTGCTCCCGCGGACCGGCCTCATCGATTGCGTTTCGGTGTTCGGGTCGCGCGGCGGAGTGGATGTCAATACCGCGGCGCCGCCGGTTCTGGCGGCAATCGGGCTGACACCAGACGCCATCAACATTTTGCTGCAGCGCCGGCGCGGCGCGCCCTTGACGCAGGATCAGTTGTCTCAATTTCTGCCGATGGCGGGACCGGCCGGCGCCCAGTTGCGGATCGGCGGCAATTCCATCTTCACCATGAAGGCCACCGGGCGCCTGCGTCTGGAAAACGGCCAACTGTCGGACCTGCGCCGCTCCGTCGGGGCGCTCGTCAAGTACATGCCGAACGGCTACGACCTTCCGATTCATCTGCTCCGCTGGTACGACACGGCCTGGAGCAACTGATACGACCATGAGCGCGCCCCTGGCGGTTTCGGCAGACCTTCGCAAGCTGCTGGCATTCGGGTCGGGAATCGGGATTGAGATTGGCTGGACGGATCTCGAAGTGCTGGCAGCACGGGTGCGGCCTACGGGCGTGCAGGTCGCCGGCCGGCTGACGATCGCGAATTATGCCGGCCGCCCCGCCGCCGAATGGGGCGCCGAGTACAACCGGTTTGTGAGAGCGGCGGGCATGAGCCACCTGAGCGCCACGGTGCTGCTGCCGCGGCGCGATGTCATCGTGCGTCACGTGGCGCTGGCGGGCGTGGCGGCCAAGGACCGCGAAGGAGCCATCCGGTTTCAGCTCGACACGCTGCATCCGTACGGCGATGCGGACGTGTGCTGGGGCTGGTCACCGGCCGGGGATACGGCACTGGTCGGGATTGTGCGGCGCGAAATCGTGGAGCGCTACATTCAGCTTTTCGTCGAAGCCGGGATCCCGATTTTGAGTTTCACCTTCTCGGCGGCCGCGCTGCACGCGGCGGTCCGGCTTAGCTTTTCGAACAAAAACCATGGGAATGGCAACGGCGGTTTTCTCGCGATGAGCCACACGCCGGCGGGAGCCATCGAAGTGTACGGCGAAAGCCCGTCGCGGCCGGTATTCTCTGCGGAGTTCGAGGTCGCGCCCGAACGCGCCGCCGCGCTGGCTTTGGCGGAACTGCGGCTGCCGCCCGAGACGCGGCCGTGGAAGCTCGAAGAGGTGCTTCCGGAGCCGGGCGTGAACCCGGTGGAAAACGATTTATCCCGCAACGCACTGCCTTACGCGGCGGCGCTGGCCGGGGCCTGCCCCCGGCTCGCTCCGGCCGCCAATCTGCTTCCCGCGGAACACCGGCGGTCGAGTTCGCGCGCGTATTTTATTCCGAGCATGGTGCTGGCCGGCGTGCTGCTGCTGGCGCTGGTCGCGCTGGCGGTCTATTCGAGTTATGCCGATCGCCGCTATTTGCGGAACCTGCAGGCGGAGATCGCGAAGGTCGAGCCGCAGGCGCGGCGAGCCGCAGAGATCGACCGGCAGATCCAAAGTGCTCATGCGCGCGCCCAATTGCTCGACCACTTCCGCGGCCAGACGCGCGCCGACCTCGATGCGTTCAACGAGCTGACGAAACTACTGACGCCGCCGGTCTGGGCCAGTTCGGTCAATCTCACGCGCGATTCGGTGCGGATCGTGGGTGAAGCGCCGCAAGCGGCCCCCTTGCTGAAGATTCTCGACTCGTCACCCTTATTCCAGAACTCCGAATTCCAGCAAGTGACCCGCGCCGGAGCTGCCGAGTCCTTCCAGATCCGAAGCAACCGGAGGGCGCGGCCGTGAACATCGGGAAGATAGGCCTTTGGAAAGCCGCCATCCTGATTCTCGGGCCGGTGCTGGTCCTGCTTCGGCTGGGCGTGTTTCAGGCCAACGACTCCGCGGTGGTCGCTCCCACCGAATCGATTCCGGTGGCGGAACAAAGGCTGGATCGGCTGCGAAAACTCGCGGCTACGGTACCCGGCAAGGAGGCAGTTCTCAAACAGGCCAACGCGGAACTGCAATCGCGCGAATCGGGCGTGCTCAAGGCCGACACCGCGGCGCAGGCCCAGGCGCAATTGCTGGATGCCATCCGGCAATCCGCCACGGCGAATGGAATTGACGCGCGCGGCGCCGAAGAAATGCGCGTGCAGGCGCTCGGCAATGACTACGGCGAAGTATCGGTGGCCGAGAGTTTCAATTGCGGGATCGAGCAACTGGTCAACATGCTGGCCGACATGGCCAACCAGCCGCAGATCCTGGCGACCAACGAAATCACCGTCAGCGGCGGCAACGATAAAAAGAAGAACGTGCAGGTGCGGCTCGGCCTCTCTGGCGTAGTGGCGAAGAAGCTGGTGCCGCAGAAGAAAGGGCTGGGCTCGTTTTGAAACGGAAGCTGCTGCTGTTGAACGTAGCGCTCGCGCTTCTGCTGATTTACGCGGGGCGGCAACTGCGGCAGACCTATCAGGCGGCCAAAGCGCGAGAGGCCGCTACTTTGGCCCGCCAGGTGCGGCCGGCGCCCCCGCCGCCGTTCACGCCCTTGCCGCCGGCACCGCCCGTGGTGGCGGGCGGCTATTCGGAAATCGTGCAGCAAATGCTGTTCGACCGCTCTCGCAACCCAACGGTTCCCGTGGAACTTCCACCGCCTCCGCCGCCGAAGCCGGTGCCGCCGCTGCCGGTCTATCACGGCATGATGAACCTGGGCGACGGTCCGACCGTGGTGCTGGCGGTCGACGCCAAGAGCCCCCACCAGGGGATTCATCCCGGCGAGTCGATCGGCGATTTCAAGCTGGTGAGCGTCAATACACAAGAGATCACCTTCGAATGGGACGGCAAAACCATCCGGAAGCGGATCGAGGAACTGGAGGACCACGGGGCGGAGCAGCAGCACCAGCAGCAGGCAGCCGCCGCGCCGGCTCCCGCAAGCGCGGGAACGGCGCAACCGGCGGCGCCCGTGGCCCAAACGCCAAAGGGTCCGGGCATCGACATAGGGGCCGGAATGAAGGCCTGCCAGCCGAACGACAGCAATCCGGCGGGCGCCATCGTCGAGGGGTTCCGCAAAATGGTGTTTCCGACTCCCTTCGGCCAGACGTGCCGATGGGATCCGGTGAATTGAAAACGTCAAGGAGGAGTGATTGCGAATGAGACTGGCAGCCTGGATGGCAGTTGTGCTGGTGGCTGCGCCCCTGTTGAGCGGGCAAGTCCGGCCAGGCTTTTCGCCGCCGCCCCCGCAGGAGACGCCGGCGCCCCAGCCGGCGCCAGTACAGCCGGCTCCGAACCGTCCGGCCACTCCCAATGCCGCCGCGCCCCAGGCGGGCCAGACGCCCCCGGCTGCCGCGCCCGCGCCACCAACTGCTCCGGCAGCGGCACCGCTGGCCGACAACGGCGCGTTCATGGTTCCCGGCGCATCGCTGACGGAAATGATCGATATCCTGGCGAAGCGGCTGAAGATCAATTACATTCTCGATCCCCGCGTCAAAGGCACCGTTACCATCTACACGTACGGAGAAGTGCGGCCGGTCGATGTGATGCAGTTGCTGCAGACCATCCTGCGGATCAATGGCGCCACCATGGTCCAGGTGGGTAACCTCTACCGCATCATTCCCATCAACCTGGTTTCGCAATTGCCGGTCGACCCGCAGGTGAATGCCGATCCCAAGACTCTGCCCGATGACGAGCGGATGATCCTCAACCTGATCTTCCTGAAATACGCGACGGCTTCGGAAATGGAAAAGCTGATCACGCCGTTTCTGGGAGAAGGCGCGGCGCATTCGGTGTATGACGCGGCCAATTTGCTGATCCTCCAGGACAACAGCCGGAGCATGCGGCGCACGATGGAGCTGATCGCCATGTTCGACAGCGACACGTTCGCGTCACAGCGCGTCCGGCTCTTCGATATCAACCACAGCCGGCCTTCGGATCTGGTGAAGGAACTGGAATCGGTATTCAAGGCCTACGCCCTCTCGGAGAAGAACGCCGCCGTGCGCTTCATTCCGGTGGATCGCATCAATACGCTGATCGCGGTGGCGCCGAATCCGGGAGTGTTTAAGGAAGTCGAGGACTGGATCAAGAAGCTCGATATCGAGCAGAAGATCACGGCGGGGACCACGACGAATTATGTATACCGGTTGAAGTACGGGAGAGCCGAGACGGTGGCGGCGGCGATCATGGCGTTGTATACGGGGAACGTGCAGGCATTGATCTCGCTGGCGGCCCAGGCAAACCAAGGGATGGTGGCCGCGGGTATGGGATACGGCAACATGATGGCGAATCCCGGCTACGGCGGAATGGGCGGGGGCGCGTATGGCGGAGCCGCGTATGGCGGGGGCGCGTATGGCGGAGGCGCGTATGGCGGCTACCCCGGCGGCTATGGCGGCGCTTCGCCGTATGGCGGCGCCGGGTATCCGGGCGCATATGGCGGTGGGCTCGGGGCCAGCCCGTTCGGCGCAGTTGCTCCGCCGGCCGGCGCACAAGGCGCTGCTGCCGCACCGGGCGCCGCGGCGGCGGCCAATCTGACCGGCGCTTATCTGGGCGCGGGGGGAGCGGGCGGCTACGGTTACTACAACGGCCCGCACGTGGTGCCGAACCCGTTTGATAACACGCTGCTGATCCAAGGCTCGCCGCAGGAGTATGAACAGATTGTCAGTCTGATCCGGCAGCTGGATATCGCGCCGCGCCAGGTCCTGATCGACGCGAAAATCTATGAAGTGGATCTAACCGGGGCCTGGCAATATGGCGTGGAATCGGCGCTCCTGAACAAGAACGCGACCACGGCAAACGGAAACACGCGGCAATTGAGTGCGACGGCCGGCGCGGCCGGCTTGAACTTTACGACCGGAGCGCTGGTGCTCAAGAGCAGCCAACTGCTGGCCGCGTTGAACGCGAATGAATCGACCGGCCACACGCGGGTTATCGCCGCGCCGAGCATTATTGCGACCGATAGCATTCCGGCGACCATGAATGTGGGCGACCAGGTACCGGTGGTGACGTCAACGGCCCTCATCGGCGGCGTTCAATCGGGAGGTACCACTCCGTTCGCAAGCTCGGTGAGCCAGGTGTCGAGCGGAACCACATTGTCCATCGTGGCTCGCGTGAACACCAGCGGTATCGTCACGATGGTCGTCGACCAACAGGTGAATGCCCCCGAACCCACTCCGTCCGGCGTAGTCAACGCGCAATCGACGTCGTTTTCCAACCGTTCCATCAGCACCCAAATGACGGTCCAGGACGGCGACACGGTGGCGATCGGCGGAATCATTCAGGACAAGCGCGTGTACAGTACCTCCGGCGTACCATTCCTCAGCCGCATTCCGGTTGCCGGCGCCCTGTTCGGGAGCAAAAACGGAAGCATCAGCCGCACCGAGCTGATCATCTTTTTGACGCCGAGAGTGATTTACGATACCACTCAGATTGTGGATGCCACCGACGAGCTCAAGAGCAATCTGAAACGAATTCAGAGAATAATGGATAAGGAGCAGCAGTAAGGGCATCCGACGGCGCGCGGAAGACGTATGATCTTGCGATGGCGAACGTCTTCCTCGCCGGCGCCACGGGTTTTCTGGGCAGCCGCCTCAGCATCGAATTGCTGCGCCGCGGCCACACGGTTCGCGCCTTGGCGCGGCTGGGTTCGGAAGCAAGGGTTCCGCAGGGTTGCGAGATCGTCCAAGGCGATCCGCTGCGGACCGACAGCTACCGCGAACACATTGCGCCCGCCGATACGTTCATTCACCTCGTGGGAGTGGGCCATCCCAGCCCGGCCAAGGCGGCGGAATTCCGGCGGATCGATTTGGCATCGGCCCGGGCGGCGGTGGATGCGGCCGTCTCCACGCGGGTGCGGCATTTCGTTTACGTAAGCGTGGCCCACCCGGCGCCGGTCATGAAGGAATACATCGCGGCGCGCGCCGAAGCCGAAGAGGCGATCCGTGGTTCCGGCCTCAACGCGACCATTCTGCGGCCGTGGTACATCCTCGGTCCGGGAAGACGCTGGCCGTTGATGCTGCTTCCGATGTACTGGCTTTTGGGCGCGCTGCCCGCTACACGCGTTTCCGCGCGGCGTCTCGGCCTGGTTACGATCGAGCAGATGGTGGCGGCCATGGCGCGCGCGGTCGAAGAGCCGCCGTCAGGTGTGCGTGTGCTCGAAGTTCCGCAGATTCGGCAAACATCCTGAGTTCAGGAAAGAGCCGCTTGATTAGAAGCAGTGTCCGCTCAAGCCGGCAGGTAAATGTACGTGAGCAGGTCGGCGGGCGGCGTGGTTTCGGGCTCATTGCGATACTCTTCCCACATCGGCAGGTACCGCGCCCAATCGGCGTCGGATTTCAGCAGCCCGCGATCCTTCAACAATGCCGTAATCTGGCCGTAGGTTTGCGCCAGGTTCGTGTACGGGCCGTGGTGCGTGAAGCGATACGCTTTGACCGCCGGCAGCGTGCCGGCAAAAACGGCGGATTGCTCGACCGGCTCCCGCGGACCGGCGTCGACCGGGAAAGCCACCGTGAACGAAACGCCGGCGGCATCATAAGCTGTGTAGATCGCCCGGGGATGGCCGTTCCTTGTCAAGCCATGACAGGCGACAAAGCTCCTCAAGGTCTCAAATGCCGTGCCCATGGCCTGGGCAATGGAGGCGGGATCGGTGGCGCAATGACCGCACAACTGGACGGCGAGCGCGGGCGCGACCGGCACTTCGGTGAATTCCAGGGCGGTGGCGGCAGTAGCCATAACAGACCTCCTTATCCGAAAACAGGATAGCAGAGGTCAGGCGATGTCGGCGCCGCGCCCGGCGAGCAGTTCGCGCAGCACGGAGCGGTGGCAGCGCCTCTCATCGTCGCAGTAGCAGCCGAGCGAGAGATTGGCGTGATGCGAGAGGGCGGCCAGGACATCCAGTTCGCGGCTGCGGTCGGGCGCGGCCATTTCCTTGCGGAACTTGCGGGTAAAGGAGGCCCAGGCTTTGTCGTCCTTCGCGGCGAGGGCTTCATGGACCAGTTCGGCACTGGGCGCGAGATTCGGGAACCAGACGTCGTAGTAATCGAGGCGGGCGAAGTCGGATTTCGGCACGCCGCGCGGCGGGCGGCGGACTGTGCCGATCCGCAAGCCTTCGCCGTGTTTTCGCGGCGTGCCGAGTTGGACGATGGAGATGGACACTTGCGAAGCTGCGGGTCCGATTGCCAATCCGCCGCAGGCTGCCGGCCTGCCCCGCTAATTCCCCGCCGGCGGACCGCCGCAGTTCTTCTGGCACTTGGGCGGCGTCTTGAACTTGTCTTTGATCTTGTCGCGGTACGCGGGGTCGGCGGTTTCGGAGCCGCCCATCGCGGCTTCACGCGGAATGCCGTAGAGATTGGTCATTTCATCAACCAGAGGATTTTTGCCGGGCAGATAGTGCGGCACGGTGCCTTCGGGCACACCTTCATCTCCCGGGATGCACGGCGGGCCGCCGGATGCCATGAGGTTGGTTGTGTTCACGAAGCTGCGGGTGATGTAATACGGCTCGGTCAAATAGACCGGGTCGATGATTTCCGACGCCAGCGTCATGATTTCTCCATGGCGGATGAAGTGCGTGATCATGGTGGCCTGGTCGCTGGTCATGACGCCGTTGCGGCGCAGATAGCCGGTCAGCATGTGGGTGGTGGTGGCGGTGAGCACGTCGCCATCCCAAACACCGGTGGTGAAGCCTTCCTGGCTGTGCGGCGCGTTTTTGCCGGGATGCGGCCGGCCGTCCATCCAGATTTTCATTTCGGCGCGGTCTTCCCACGGGGCGATAATCCAGGCGACGGTTTTGCCGGTCACCGGGTTGACCTCATTCCACATCTTGACCCCGAAGGTGCCGACCATCAGGTGCCACTGCGAATAGAAGGCGCAGATGCGCTCGGGCATCGAGAGCTGCGACTGCGAATTCATCAACGCAAAGGCGCGGCCGGAGTCGTTGAAGGGGATGCCGGTGAAATCACCGGGGTTGGGGCCGGCGCCGCGTTCGAGCGCGTCTTCGTGGTTCTTGGATTGCCACGAGCCGGAAAGATCGACCTCCGCCAGCGCGGGCAGGGCCGCACAGAACAGCGCCAGAGTGAAACGGAATGCGTTGCGTGTCATGTTGGATTCCCTTTCCTTACCATTTCGCCGAACACGGCGTGGGCTTCCAGCCATCGGCGCCGGCCTGCTTCTTGAAATGCGACGTGATGATGAACGGCTCGCGCAGATACTCGGGATCGTTGGTCACGATGGTGACGACCATCATCAGGTTGCCGTCGGCTTCGCGGATCTCATCGTAGTATTCGGTGAGCTGCGCCTTGTCGCTATACGGAACACCGTTCTTGCGAAGATAGCCGGCTTTCAAGTGTGTCGTCATCACCTTGAGCGAGCCTTTGCCTTGCGGCGGAGCATTGGGTTCGGGCGCCGGCCCGCCGCGGCCGCCGCGCGTGATTTCCCATTCCGCCACGGAATCGCCCTGCCACGTGGCCGGGCCCCCGGGCGCTTTCCAATCGCCGAAATGGAACAGGCGCGTCTGCGTGCCGGCGTCGGTCTCCATCTTCAGAGTGCGGTCGTCCTGCCAGGTGATGTGCAGATGTTCGGGCTGGCGCAGGATGGCCGGCGCGCCGTAGGCTTTGCATTGTTCGCCGGCGGCTTCGTCCTTGGCCGGATCCCAAGCGTCGGCCACTCTTTTCGAAGCGCCGTTCATCGGGACTCCCATGTAGTCTCCGGCGGGCGGCACCACCATGCGGTAGCGCCAATCTTCATCGACAATCGAAACCCAATAGCCGGTCAGATCGATCGGCGCCAGGGCCTGCGGGGTGGGCGGCGGGCCGCCGCGCCCGCCTCGCGGAGGCTGGGCCACCAGCGGCAGGGCGGCGGCCATCGTCAGTGCGAACAGTCGAAATCGCATGGAGTTCTCTCTTACTTTTTCGCGGTCAAGCTCTTGTAAATCGATTCGATGAACTGGCTGGTGGAGCCGGGCTCCTGGCCGAACTCGGTCTCGAACGGCTTGGCCGGCGACGCTTCCTTGATCTGGCTGAGGGTCATGCCGCGCTTGATCATGTCGGCGATGTTGTCGCGAACGATCACGACCATATCGCGATAATTGACAACGTCCAATTGCACGCAGAGGCGGCCGTGGCCGGGAATCACATACGTGCCGACCCCTTCGTAAATGAAGGGTCCCGTCGGGATGGCCAGCGCGATGAGCCGGTTGAGCGCGTCAATTTCGCCTTGCACGCTGCCGCCGTGCTCGATATCGATTTTCGGAAAGCGCGTGGTGTCGAGGACATCGCCGGCGGCTACCACGTCGGAGCGGCGGAACAGGACGAAGCTGTCGGCATTGCTGTGAGCCGCGGGCTGGTGCAGTACTTCGATACCCTCATCGTTCATGCGGAAATATTTGGCTTCGGTGTAGAAGGCTTCGTTCGGCCAGTCTTCCACCGGGAACTCGGCTTTCTTGCCGGTCGGCGCGCTCATCCTTTGCAGCACGCTGTCGGGCGCCATGATGGAAGCGCCGCCTCCGTTGGTCATGGCATTCACGAAGCTGGAATTTCCGAGCGGGTTCGTAAAAATGGTCTGGCCGGCCTTGGATAACGCGCCGTTGCCGCCCACGTGATCGGGATCGGCGCCGGTGTCGATGATGTAGCGGGTCGGCAGCGGTGTCAGTTTCTTGATCGCCGCCAACACCTGCTCGGAGGTGCCTGCGCTGCCCGCATCGACCAGCACGACGCCATCGACGCCGATCTGCACCCCGATATTGCCGCCGGCCCCGGCAATCATGTAAAAATTCGGACGGACCTGGATCACGTCGAGCCCGCCGGATTCCGGCTCCGCTTGGGCGGGGACGGCGGCACACACCAGCCATGCCACCGCCGCAGTGGCGGCCCAACCGGCGATTCCGGCCTTAGTCCTTCGATTCCCTGGTTTAGTGGAACGCATCCTGACACTCCCTCACACTGATCGCGGATCCCCGCCGATTCGATCGACCCTTGCCTGCAAACGTAGATAGTATACGCAATTAACCTTGGCTATGGCCCCTCGCGCTCTCCAGGGCATGTAAAGAAATGCCGGGGTTTGATAGTCTATCCCGCAGAAACCCGGGACTGCAGCGCCGCACTGCCCTCGATCCCTCTGCTTGCCAGCGCCGTTTTCCCGGTTTGCGGGAGCGCCATGCCACAGCAGTACCATCTTTTGACGCTTGTGAATCGCTTCGGCACCATGCTTCTGGTGCTCGGCATCCTTGGGATATTGGCGGCGAGCATCGTGGACTGGTTACAGCGACGGAAAGAACAGAGCAGCGAAGGTCCCCCGGTCGAGACGCCGCGGCCTGAACCGTAGTGGAGTGCCCCTGTTGCATGCAGGAATCCGCGCTGACAAAATAGGCTGATCCATGACGACCCGCGTCAAATGCCCTGCATGCAGACGGGAAAGCGCGGCCGGGCGTTTCTGTTCCTGGTGTGCCGCCCCGCTGGACGCAACGCCGGATGCGACGTCGGCCGAGACCGCAGTGATGGCGGCCGCGCCGAGCCACCTGAGTTCCTCCTCCACTGTCGATGAAGGCCGCTTCCTTCCCGGCACGGTGCTGGCCGGCCGCTACCGCATCGCGGGCTTGCTCGGCCGCGGCGGCATGGGCGAAGTCTACCGCGCGACCGATCTGACGCTCGGCCAGGCGGTCGCGCTCAAATTTCTGCCCGAAGCCCTGGCTCGCGATGACCGGGCGCTGGCCCGGTTTTACAACGAAGTCAGGATCGCGCGGCAAGTCACGCATCCGAACGTCTGCCGCGTGTACGACATCGGCCAGGTAGAAGGGCTGCACTATATCTCGATGGAGTTCGTGGACGGCGAAGATCTGGCTTCCCTGCTCCGGCGCATCGGCCGGCTGCCCGTCGACAAAGCGGCCGAGACCGCGCGCAGGCTGTGCGCCGGGCTCGCGGCAGCGCACGAGCGCGGGGTACTCCACCGGGATCTGAAGCCGGCCAACGTGATGATCGACAAACGCGGCCAGGTCATCATCATGGATTTCGGCCTCGCGGGGTTGACCGATCAACTGCAGGGCGACGTGCGCAGCGGCACCCCGGCCTACATGTCGCCGGAACAACTGGCGGGGACCGAAGTCACGGTCAAGAGCGATCTCTACGCGCTGGGGCTGGTATTGTACGAGCTGTTCACGGGAAAGCGGGCGTTCGAAGCGGGCACGATGGCCGAGCTCATGGAGATGCAGCAGCGGGGCGCGCCGGTCAGTCTCACCACGCTGGTGAAGGAACTGGACCCGGCGGTCGAGCGGGTGATCCTGCGCTGTCTGGCTCCCGACGCGAAGCAGCGGCCGGCTTCGGCGCTCAGCATTGCGGCCGCACTGCCGGGTGGCGATCCGTTGGCGGCGGCACTGGCTGCCGGCGAAACTCCTTCGCCGGAACTCATCGCAGCGGCCGGAGAAACCGAGGGACTGAATCCGAAGATCGCGGTCGCGTGGTTGGCCGCGGCGCTGGCAGGATTGGTGGCAGTCCTGGTGATTGCGCCATCGCAACAGATCACCGGTGCCCTTCATCTGGAAAACGCGCCCGAAGCCATGGCACTCCAGGCGCGCACCTTGCTGCAGAGCTTGGGATATACAGAGCGCTCCGCCGATCGCTATTGGGGCTACGAGTACAACGGCGAATATCGCGCGTACCTCGGGGGCCACCCCTCCGAAGCCGCCGCGCGCTGGAAAAATCCGAATGCCGGAGAACCGACGCTGGCCACATTCTGGTATCGCGAGAGCCCCAACCCTCTGATCGCCCAACGCACTGTCAACATGCAGACGAGCTTCACCGATCCGCCGTTCGAACTTCCGCGGATGATCCGTGTGCGCCTGGCCCCGGACGGCAAGCTGCGACACCTCGAAGCGATCCCTCCGCAAGTGGAGCCTCCGGCCGCTGCCGGATCATTCGACTGGAGCAAGCTATTTCAGGCCGCCGGGCTCGATATGGCTCGCTTCCAGATCGTCGCGCCGGAATGGGCGCCCGGTGCCAACTGGGACCAGCGCGCGGCGTGGACCTCGGGTTCGACGCGAATCGAAGCGGCGGCCTGGCGCGCCCGCCCGGTTATGTTCCGCATTATCGAACCGTGGACCATTCCCTTTCGGCCGGCCGGTCCTGTCCCCGCCGGTCAACTCGCCAAGATCGTGATGTTGTATGCGCTCTTCGTGGCCGCCGCCATTGTCGCGTGGCTGAATTACCGCGCCCGCAAGGCCGACCTCCGCGGCGCCACGAAAATGGCGTTGTGGTGTTGGGCCGGATATTCCGCCGCCTATTACCTGCAAGCTCACCATATCGCCTCGGCAACCGAGGTCTCGACGTTCTGGCGCGTGGTGACCAATGATGGCGCCGTGAATGGCTTTTTGGTTTGGATGCTCTACCTGGCGCTCGAGCCATGGGTGCGACGACGTTGGCCGCAGACGATGATTTCCTGGAGCCGCTACACGGTGAAAGGATGGGGTGATCCGTTGGTGGGACGCGATCTGCTGTATTCGGTGGGCATCGGCGCGTTGCTCGCCCTGCTCGACTTGCTCCAGTCCGCGCTGCGCGGCCCCTCGTCTCCCCCGCTGTTTCCCGGTGCGCTTTTTGCGCTGGACGGAGTCGCCCCCATCGTCAGCGGCATGTTTTTCAGCTTTGGATCTGATGTGATCAACTGCCTGCTGTTCTTCTTTGTGCTCTTCGTTTCCCGTCTGGCCTTGCGCAAGGAGTGGCTCGCCGTGGTGGCGACGGTCGCGATGATCGCGGTGATCGACTACGCTCCCGGCAATATGCGGTTATCCGACCTTCCGTTCGAGGTCGCGTTGGTGGGTATTTTGACCATCACCATACTGAGGTTCGGCCTGATTGCGGCGATCTTCGGCTATGCCACGAAAATGAGCCTTCGGCTGCCGCACACGCTCGATTTCTCGGCTTGGTACGCGGGGACCACCATGGTGCCGCTGATTCTGCTCGCGCTGCTGGCGATCTACGGCTTCCGGACGTCGCTCGGCGGACGGCGTCTGATCCAATTGCCGGAGTAGCTTCAGGCCCAACCGCCTTACGATACTATCGAGTTGCGTCTGCCCCAAGGCGCTGCCACAATAGGCGGAATCCATGGCGCTCGGTGTCCAATGTCCGGCATGCAAGCGGGAAAACGCAGGAGGGCGTTTCTGTTCCTGGTGCGCCGCTCCCCTGGATGCCACCTCGGCCGAGACAGCGATGATGGCGACGCCTTCGAGCCACCTGAGTTCCTCCTCCACGGTCGACGAAGGCCGCTTCCTTCCCGGCACGGTGCTGGCCGGCCGCTACCGCATCGCGGGCTTGCTCGGCCGCGGCGGCATGGGCGAAGTCTACCGCGCAACGGACCTCACGCTCGGCCAGGCGGTCGCGCTGAAGTTTCTGCCGGAGTCACTTGCTCGCGATGACCGGGCGTTGGCCCGGTTTTACAACGAAGTCAGGATCGCGCGGCAGGTGACCCATCCGAACGTCTGCCGCGTCTACGACATCGGCCAGGTCGAGGGGCTGCATTACATCTCGATGGAGTTCGTGGACGGCGAAGATCTGGCTTCCCTGCTGCGGCGCATTGGCCGGTTGCCCGTCGACAAAGCGGCCGAGACCGCGCGCAGGCTGTGCGCCGGGCTCGCGGCAGCGCACGAGCGCGGCGTGCTGCACCGCGATCTGAAGCCGGCCAACGTGATGATCGACAAGCGCGGGCAAGTGATCATCATGGATTTTGGCCTCGCGGGGCTCAGCGATCAATTGCAGGGCGATGTGCGCAGCGGCACTCCGGCCTACATGTCGCCAGAGCAACTGGCGGGAACCGAAGTCACGGTCAAGAGCGATATTTACGCGCTCGGCCTGGTGCTGTACGAGCTGTTCACGGGCAAGCGGGCGTTTGAAGCCGCAACCATGGTCGAGCTGATGCAGATGCAGCAGCAGGCGACGCCCGTGAGTTTGACGAGCCTGGTGAAGGAGCTCGACCCGGCGGTGGAACGGGTCATTCTGCGCTGTCTTTCTGCCGACTCTAAGCAGCGCCCGGCCTCGGCTCTGAGCATTGCGGCCGCCCTGCCTGGCGGTGATCCACTGGCGGCCGCGCTGGCGGCGGGCGAAACGCCATCTCCGGAGCTCGTGGCCGCCGCGGGAGAAACCGAGGGTCTGAATCCAAAGGTGGCCGTAATCTGGCTGGCGGCGGCACTGGCGGCCGTGGCCGCCTTCGCCATCGTCGCCCCGTTTCAGCAGATCACCGAATTGGTTCATCTGGAAAACCCGCCCGAAGCTCTCGCGCGCGACGCGCGCACGCTGCTGCAAAGCCTCGGGTACACCACGCGTCCCAACGACCGCTCCTGGGGATTCTCCTATGACGACGAGTACCGCAATTTCCTGCAGCGGCATCCGCAAGAAGCGGCGGTGCGCTGGAAGAATCCGGCGGGGGAGCCGCCGCTCATCAACTTCTGGTATCGGGAAAGCCCATCCCCGGCGCCCGCTGAACACAATTTCAATGTAATCGTCAGCTATACCGACCCGCCGCTGGAACGTCCGCAGCAGGTCCGCCTGCGGCTGGATCCGGATGGAAAACTGAGAGAACTGGAAGCGGTTCCCCCGCAGAGGGAGCAGCCGGCGCCTGCCGGTTCATTCGATTGGAAACGCCTCTTCCAGGCGGCCAGGCTCGATATCGCGCGCTTCCAGCCGGCCGAGCCGGAGTGGACGCCCCTGGCCAACTGGGATCAGCGCGCCGCCTGGACCGCGGATCGGATCCGCGTAGAGGCCGCCGCCTGGCGCGGCAAGCCCGTCTCGTTCCGCATCGTCGGGCCCTGGACCTCGCCGGCACGTGGCGGTTTACCGGCTGACGTCGGACAGGTTACCCAAGTGGCCGTCATCTACACCCTGCTTTCAGCCGCATGCATCATGGCCTGGCTCAACTTCCGCTCGCGCAAAGCAGACTTGCGCGGCGCCACCAAACTAGGCGCCTGGTGTTGGGCGGGGTATGCCGGCTGGGCTTTCCTTCAGGCGCATCACGTAGGTACGATCGCCGAAACCAACACGTTCTGGAAAGCGGTGATGGGCAATGCCGCGGTGAACGGGGCGGCTGTCTGGGTGCTCTATCTGGCGCTGGAGCCATGGGTGCGGCGGAAGTGGCCACAGACCATGATTTCCTGGAGCCGCTACGCGGTGAAGGGCTGGCGCGATCCGCTGGTGGGGCGCGATCTGCTCTATTCGGTGGGGATCGGAGGAGTCCTGGCCATCTTAGATCTGATCCGCGCCGCGGTGCGCCCAGCCTCGGCGCCTCCCCCGTTTCCCGACCTGGCGGCATTGCAGGGCGTCGCCGCGGCCACGGGCGACGTTCTGAGTATTTTAGGGAACGATCTGCTCGGGACCCTGCTGATCTTCTTCCTGCTCTTTCTTCTTCGGGTCGTCCTGCGCAACGAGTGGTTAGCCGTGGCAGGCGTGGTCGCGGTGCTGGCTTTTATCGGCCAGGCGCAGAGCGGGTTTGCTCGGCCCGATCTCCAGACCGTAGTCTCCATTGTGGGCTGGGTCATCCTGACGTTGGTGATCTTGCGCGTCGGCCTGATCGCCGCGATCTTCGCTTCCACGATCGAGGATGTGCTTCAATTGCCGCGCACGCTGGATTTTTCGGCCTGGTATGCCGGAGCCACGGCGGTACCTTTGATTCTGCTCGTGCTGCTGGCGCTCTACGGCTACCGCACCGCGGTCGCGGGACGGCGGCTGATCCAGCTGCCGGAATAGAGACGTTCGCCGGCCCTTCCCGAAACATCTTTTCTCCGAATTGTTTCGCACCGAACACGAATTTGTAACCGTCAGCGGCTCATAAGGGAGGTATGCGGTGCGACCTGCACGTCCACACCGATCGCAGCGGCATGTGCACGGTGCCTGTAGCGCGGCGCTTCTGCAAAGAGAGTTATAACGACCCGCTCGATGTCTATCACCGGCTGAAAGAGTGCGGCATGGATCTGGTGACGGTGACGGACCACGATTCCATCGACGCGGCCGAATGCCTGCGCCGGTTTCCGGACTTCTTCCTCAGCGAAGAAGTGACGTGCACGATGCCCTCGGGCACCGAGATTCACGCCGGCGTCTACGACATCACGGAACGCGACCATATCGAGTTGCAGCGGCGGCAAAACGATGTGCCGTCGCTTCTGGCTTACCTGCGGGAACGCGGGCTGCTGTTCGCGATCAATCACGTATTCTCCGCGCTTACCGGGAGACGGACCGATGCTGACTTCGCCTTATTCGAAGAGTTTTTTCCCGCAATGGAGACGATCAACGGCCAGCTTCTTCCCGCCTGCAATCGCGAGGCGGTGGCGCTTTGCGCCCGCTGGCAGAAGATCCCGCTGGGGGGCAGCGATTCGCACACCCTGGCAGAGCTGGGGCGCGCGTTCACCGAGGCGCCGGGCGCGCGCACGAAGGGAGAATTTCTAGCCGCGCTGAAAGCGGGATGGGCGCGGGCCCGCGGCCGCTCGGGCGGCTACTGGCAACTGACGCGCGCGGTGTGGAATATCAGCGCGCATCTGCCGGAGCAATATTGGTGGGGCTTCCTGCTGGCGCCGCTGGCCGGCGTGATTCCGTTCGTGACGCTGGGAAGCTGCCTTCAGGATTTAGCGTTTGCCCGGTTCTGGAGCTGGCGGTTGAGTGGGCAGGCTGGAAACCTGCCCCACTTCCCTACTTCGCCGGCGCGTATCCGAACGTCATCGAGATGGTGAAGCTGCGGCCCGGCAGCAGCGTCAGGGTGTCGCCGGCGGCCGGAGCGTTGCTGGATGTCGAGGCCGCATTCACGCCAACGATCTGGTGCAGGTTCGTCAGGTTGTTGACGCCGAAACGGATCTTAGTCCCACGCAGGAACGAGTCGCCGCGCACGGTGTAATTGACGAAGGCATTCACCACGCTGAACGAATCGATCGGGATCGCCTGGTTCTTGTTGCCGTTGTCGTTCCACATGCTGCCAACACGCTTGTTGAAGAGGCCGACATCAACGCCTTTCATCTGGTATGTGAGCCCCATGGCTTCGGTGTCCCTCGGGGTGCTTGCCACCCAAAGTCCGCCATTGGTGATGCCCGCGCCTTCCTGATACTTGGCCACGCCCTTGGTTGCATTCAGGTACAGGCTCAGGCCGTGCATAAGGAGGATGTTGCTCTCGGCCTCCACGCCTTTGGTGTTGGATGGACCGGTCTGATAGAAATAGGATTCGCCGGTGTTCGCATCGATCAAGGAAGAGTACGGGTTCTGGAAGTGGCTGTAATAGGCGTCGACATCAAGAGTCCAGCGGTTGAACTTGACGACGGAGCCGACCTGGTAGGTCTTCACGGTGGTCGGCTTCGGCAAGACACCCACTTGTACGATGGTCGAACTGACGTTGCCGCCGTTCCCCGCGACGTCGAACACACTGCTCGGCGGAATCACGCTGCCGATGGCGAACTGTCCGTACGCCGTCCAGTTGGGCCGCAACCGATAGCGCGCGGCGGCCGATGGGTTCCAGGCGTGATAGTTGGCCGAGTTCTTGACCCAGGGCTGGCCGCCAATGCAAGTAGTCGTAGCCGTGACTGTTTTGGTAGTGGCGCCGCCGGAGAGCGTCCCTCCCAGGCAGCCGACGCCCGTGTTGCCGTTATCCTGAAACTGCAGGAGGTGCATGCCGTAATCGGCGAGCTTAACTCCGGCGTCCAGGCTGAACGCCGAGGTGACGCGGTATTCGTATTCGGCGAAGGGCTGGGTGGAAAGCGTGTTGAAGTTCTCATGGAAGTTGGACAGAAGGGCATCCACTCCGG
>Ga0335078_10005286_pt1 | contig 19092 bp, 19 predicted proteins | sample Lox_Sample_32_FD_206711 | JGI IMG/M metagenome (GOLD analysis project Ga0335078, IMG submission 206711) | Soil microbial communities from Loxahatchee National Wildlife Refuge, Florida, United States - Lox_Sample_3.2 | ecosystem: Environmental > Terrestrial > Soil > Wetlands | place: USA... | reverse complement strand
CAGGTTACGGCGAATGAGTTCAACTGCGGGCCTGGAGTTCTCCACGAAATACACCATCCCGGCTCCCCGGCTGAGAGCTTCAATGCCGACCGCTCCGGTTCCGGCGAAAAGATCGATCCACACCGAACCCTCCAGGGCAGCCGGATTCCCAGCGGTGAGTACGTCGAAAAGAGTTTCGCGAAGCCGGTCGGAGGTGGGACGCAGGTGAAAGCCGCGCGGCGAGTGCAGTGGCCGGCTCCGGTATTTTCCTGCGATTACTCGCATAGCTCTACCTTCTCTGTCGATTAGTCGTCTTAGCACTTCTGGTTCGATCTTCAGTAACCGGCCGCTCCGCATTGGCGTCTAAAACTATATAGAATAGCCGGAGGGGAACTGCGAACGCTCACATGAGGAATTGGTCTATCCCGGCGGGAAAACTTTTCGGAGTCGAACTTCGCATCCATCTGACTTTCTTCTTTCTCCTCCTGTTTGTCTGGGTCACAGAATCCGCCTCCTCCCACGGAAACTTCAGCGCTGGCCGGGGCCTGGCTCTCGTGGGGCTCATTTTTGCCAGCGTAGTTCTTCACGAGCTGGGTCATGCACTCATCGGCATGCGTTCGGGCGTTCCCGCCAAGGCCATTATTCTGCTGCCTATCGGCGGAGTCACCGTCTTCGACGAGACGCAACGCCCGGTGGAACCGGGCATGCTGACCTGGAAGCGCGATATTCGTATTGCTTTGGCCGGCCCGGTGGTCAATCTGCTGATCGCCTTATGTGCCTATGCTGCGTTGCTGGCGTTGGCTCCTGAAATTCACCTCTTCACCAAGCCTCTTGGGACGGTGACTTCTAACCACCTGGCGCAAAGTTTCATTTGGGCAAATCTGTGGCTGGCCGGCCTTAATCTGCTGCCAGCCTATCCCATGGATGGCGGTAGGGTTCTGCGCGCCCTGTTCAATCGCCATATGGACCCGGTTCGCGCCACCCGTCGTGCCGTGACCATTGGCCAGGCATTCGCCACCGTCTTCATGCTGGTTGGGATCCTGCAGCCGGCCTTCGTCTGGCTGACCATGATCGGCTTTTTCCTGTTCATCGCGGCACAGCTGGAGGAGCGCTCGGCGGTATTTCAGTCGGTGCTCGAAACCGTGCGGCTGGAAGACATCATGCTGACCGACTTTGCCACGCTCTCGCCCGCCGACACTTTGGAAGACGCGCTGGAGAAGGCGGTGCATTCACTGCAGGACGATTTCCCGGTGATTCGCGGTAGTGACATGGTGGGCGTCATTTCCCGGCAGAAAATCCTGCAGGCTCTGCGAGCCGAAGGCAACGGCTACGTTCAGTCGGTGATGAATCGAATCTTCGAAGTGGCCCAGAAGAAGGAATCGCTGGCTTCGGCCTTCCGCAAGCTCACCGCCCGCAACCTGAGCATCATTCCCGTGGTCGAAGACCAGCGCTTGGTGGGCATCGTAACCCTGCAGAACTTGCTGCACTCCATGGCCCTGCTGGCAGAAAGCCGGAAGCTGCGCAAGGCAGCGCTGAACTCCTGATCGGCTCTGCCTCCCGCCTAAAACCTGAATACGATCCCGACGGAGGGTTCGGCCATGTGGCTCTTGGCGCCGGTGAAAAGACTCACGGAACTTCCTGAGCTGGCATCCACTTTGAAGTCCGGATCACGATAGAAGAGTCCGCGGTATTGCAAGCGAAGAGCAAACCGCCAACGCAGGTCGTAATCGGTGCCGAATCCATAGAGCACCGCCAGTTGGCTCTGTTTAGCGGCGTTGAGGTCGACCTGAATGTTGTTGGGAACATTGTTGGCAAGGGGAGGGAAAAAGACCCACGTGGTGCGGGGGCTGAAGCTGAGCCATCCGCCGCCGGCAAAAACAAACGGCTTGAACTTGCCTTTGCGAAACGGGCTGAACATATACGCGCCGGTGTACTCAGAAATGTTGGTGAGGACATGAAAATTGTCGACGGTCTGGTACACCTGCGAGTTTTTCATCCGCCCGTAATTGAACATCACGGAATGCCGGGGCTTAAACCTCATTTTGATCGTGCCAAACCCTCCCCCGCCCTCGGTCGCACTCTGCGTGATCCCGTTGCCGCTGGATTGGTTGGTAAAAATTGCTGACCCGTTCAGACTGAAATCAAATCGTCCGTCATCCTGAGCGAAGCCTATCGCTGAGAAAAAGAGTATTACTGTGGCGGCCAGTCCTGCTTTCTTATGCATTCAGTGCCCTCTGAAACAGTTGGATGCAGAATCCGTCATATTAAAGCATCGAGGGTTGAGGACTGAAATAAGCGGCGGACTGGCTAGTACGCAAAGGAAAGCCATCCAGTGTAAGCCGGGTCTTAAAACAGTCTTATGGCTTTGGCCTGCTGAATGGCCGGCAGCTTTCTGAGCTTGGCCAGGACTTGATCCGGTACAACTCCATCGATGTGGACAACCGCAATCGCCTCCCTCGGGACGCCGGCAGTCGACTCTCCGCCGCGTCGTCCGAGAGAAAAATCCGCGATATTGATCTTATGATCGCCGAGAATTGTTCCGACTTTCCCAATGACACCCGGCACGTCACGATTGCGCAGGTAAATCAGGTTGCGCTCGAGCGGCGCCTCCACGTCGATTCCGTCCACATGCAGCAAGCGCGGCACGTTCTGATGCAAGACTCCGCCCTTGACCAAGTGTTCCTCGGTCTGAGTTTTTACCAGAACCGACAGAGTGCTCGCCACCGCCCCCGCCGGTCCGGGAGGCTTACTGGCTTCGTGAACTCTCAGTCCACGAGACGCGGCGATGGTGGCCGCATTCACCAGATTGGCCTTCTCTTCCAAAGCCTGGTTCAGGATGCCTTTGACGGCTGCATTTCGGATCAGTTCGGTTTTCAGGTTGGCAATATGTCCGCTATAGCGTAGCGAGATTTCCTCCAGCCGGCCTTCGCTGACCTGGGCCAGGAAAGCTCCCAGCCTTTCCGCCAATACGATGTAGGGCTGCAGTTCGAGATATTCGTCGTGGGAGACGGACGGAACATTCACCGCGTTCTGAATGACTCCGTGTTTCAGATACTCTTTTACCTGCAGCGCGATCTGATAGCCGACGGCTTCCTGAGCCTCATGGGTCGAGCCTCCAATATGAGGGGTCAGGATCACGTTCTCCAAGGCGGCGAGCGGCGAATTCTTCAAGGGCTCTGCGACAAACACATCCAGCGCGGCTCCTGCTACCTGGCCCTGCTGGAGAGCCGTTGCCAGCGCTCCTTCCTCGAGCAATTCACCGCGCGCGCAGTTCACCAGCCGAACCCCGCGTTTCATCTTCTTCAACGAGCCGGCATTGATCATGCCCGCGGTTTGCGGAGTCAGGCCGACGTGCAGGGTGAGGTAGTCAGAGGCGGCGTACACCTCATCGAGGGTGGCCATTTCAATTCCCTGCTCTTTGGCCACTACGGTCGAGACGAACGGATCATGACCGACGACCGTCATCCCGAAAACCCTCGCCCGGCGGGCAACTTCCATACCGATGCGGCCCAGGCCGACAATTCCCAGAGTCTTGCCCCGTAGTTCGCTGCCCTGCAGAGATTTCTTTTCCCACTTGCCCGCGTGGGTGGATGAATTGGCACGGCAGATGTGCCGAGCCATTGCCAGCATCATCGCCAGCGTATGTTCAGCCACCGCAACGGCGTTGGCGCCGGGCGTGTTCATCACTGCGATCCCCTGGCGGGTGGCGGGTTCAAGTTCGATATTGTCCACACCGACCCCTGCCCGCCCGATCACGCGCAGTTTGGGAGCTTTCGCCAGCAACGCGGCATCGACCTGCACCGCCGATCTAACGATAAGGGCATCCGCGGTCTCCAGCTGAGCGGCCAGCCCCCCGTCCATCTGCTCGGGGGTAACCACCGTCCATCGCGGCTCGCGGAGCAAGTCCACCGCCGACGCTGAAATTTTTTCAGCGACCACAATTTTCATATTTGAGTAGTCCTGAAGTTTTGTGCCGTCACTTTGCCACTGTGCCAGCAACGGCCGTGGCGCCTCGACTGCGGGCATAGACTTCCTGCGCAACGCGCACCGCCGCTCCAAACTCGACGCGCCGGCCCACCCGGTTCATCACGTGCTCGAGGGCCGCCAGGATCCCGACCGTGTCCAGATAATCGTAGTAACCCAGGTGGGCGATGCGAAACAGATTGCCCTTCATCTCGCCCTGGCCATTGGCCACCACCGCACCAAAAGCCTCGCGGAACTCCTTTACAATTGTGCCCGAGTCGATGCCCGCCGGGGATACGATGGCGGTAAGCGCCGCCGCCGGGCAAGAGGGCGAGAACAGATCGAGTCCGAGCGCGTCCACACCGGCGCGAGTCATCTCTGCGGCAAGCTCCGCGTTATCGACCAGTGCGCGCCGGCCGATGACCAGATCGCCATCGCCCATCTGCCGGATGAAATCCAGAGACGAGCCCAGCGCGGCAAACAACGACGTTGCCGGCGTGTAAGCGGACTCTCCTTTGGCGGCAGCCTTGCGTTCCCGGCGGAAATCAAAGTAATAGCGCGGTGATTTCGTCGCTTCCATGCGCTTCCAGGCCTCTTCGCTGATGGCGCAATACGCGAGGCCGGGAGGAATCATCAGAGCCTTCTGCGAGCCACCGATGATGACGTCAATGCCCCAGCCGTCAACATCGAAATGAGTGGTGCCGAGCCCGGTGATGGCGTCGACCACCACTAGCGCATCTCCAACCGACTGGCGCACCAGTCGGGCAATACTTTGCACATCATGCCGGGCGCCGGTAGAACTCTCGGTTGCCTGCAGATACACGGCGCGAACGTCAGGCGTCAATCTTCTTCCGATTTCGTCGAGCGAAAAGGTCTGACCGTAGGGCACGCTGAGCACATCCACCACGCAGCCAAACGCTTTCGCAAGATCGCGCCAGCGTTCCCCGAACTTGCCTGCGCTCAGCACCAGAACCTTATCCCCCGGCGAAGTAAGGTTGGATACCGACCCTTCCATGACGCCGGTGCCGGAAGAAGCCAGAACCAGCACGTCATTTCTGGTGCCCATGAAATCTTTCATGTCGGACAGAACCCGCGAAAACAGCGCGCGAAAGTCGGCGGTGCGATGGTGCGCCGTGTAGGCTGCCATCGCATTCTGCGCCGCCGGCAGCAAAGGCGTAGGGCCCGGAGTAAAGAGTCGATTTTTACGCAACATGGCAGGAGTTCCTTCGAAGAAGCTACTTCAATAGTTTACTCGGAATGCTCTGGCAGCGTTGGGATCTGGATACGAGCCAACCATTCCCTGCCCACGTCCTTCCCCTGCGGGGAGCTATACTTCTTTCTATGAGCATGATCGAACAGGTCCAGAAAGACATCACCGCTGCCATGAAGGCACGTGAGGAGCAGCGGCTTTCCACTTTGCGCATGGTCAAGGCAGCACTCAAGAACCGCGAGATTGAAAAGATGGCCCCGCTGGATGACAAAGAGTCGCAGCAGGTGCTGAGCACCCTGATCAAGCAGCGCAAGGAATCGATTGAGCAGTTTTTGAAAGGCGGCCGCAAGGAAATGGCGGATAAAGAAGCTGCCGAGATCGTGCTGATCGAGGCTTATTTACCCCAGGCCGCCAGCCAGGAGCAAATTCTAGCGGGAGTAAATGCGGTAATCGCCGAAATGGGCTCGCCGACCATGAAGGATATGGGCGCGGTAATGAAAAACGTCATGGCACGCTTCTCTGGCGCCGGCATTCGCGTAGATGGCAAGCAGGTGAGTGAGGCGGTCAAGCAGCAGCTCGGCGGCTAACCCATCACGCCATGTGCAATTCCACCTGGACGGAACCCGGGTCCGCATTGGAAAGATTAGTCCCGACTACTTGGTTCTTTGCAGCTCTCGATAGGCTTCGCTCTTCGAGACTCCCATCTCTTTGGCGACTTTCTTGAGCGCGGCCCTCTCGTCGAGCTTGTCCTCCGACATGATTTGCGCCAGTCTGTGGCGAATGTCCGCTGGTGCAGGCGCGCTTTTGGTTGCGGCGTCCTCGGCCTTGCCGATCAACAGGGTGATCTCACCCTTCGGCTCGCCTCTGGCGTTCAACCTCTGCAGAACCTCCGCCGCGCGGCCGCGCAAAAACTCTTCATGGAGTTTTGTCACCTCACGGGCCACCACCACCGGCCGCTCCGCTCCCAGCACTTCGACCACATCTTGCAGAGTCTCTTTCACCCGGTGAGGGGCTTCGTAGAGCACCTGGGTCCGCGGCGAGTCGCGGATACTCTGCAGAAAAGTTCGGCGCTGGCCAGCTTTTGCCGGTAGAAATCCGCTGAAGCGGAAGGAGTCCGTGGGCAAGCCGCTGGCCGCCAACGCCGCCAAAAATGCCGAGGGGCCGGGAACCGGCACCACCGGCACGTGATGACGGATCGCCAGCGTGATCAACCGATAGCCGGGATCGGAAATCCCCGGCATGCCCGCGTCGGTCACCAGCGCAATGCGCGCGCCTTGCTCCAGTTCGAGCACGAGTTCTGGAGCGCGCGTCATTTCGTTGTGCTCGTGGTAGCTGGTGGTGCTGGTAGCAATGCCATAGTGACTCAGCAACTTTTGCGTCTGACGAGTATCTTCGCAGGCGATCAAGTCCGCTTGTTTCAGCACACGAATCGCACGCAGGGTAATGTCTTCCAGGTTGCCGATGGGCGTGGCCACGAGGTAAAGACCGGGCGCCACCGTCTGCGCGTTGTCCTCCGTGCTCACGTCGGGAGTCTACCACTGCCATGATCACGGTCCTGCAAGTAGAGCTGCGTTCCACTAGACAGCCTTTATAACGATAGTCGAAGCTTGACGACATCAAAGCGGTGCTCTGGCGGTGGCTCCAGGGCGACGCTTCTCTCTTCCATCGTATGCTCCCGGCCATCGCACATTGACGCCCCTCCCCGGACACCCTAGAATCGGAAGCAGAATCCGGCCGCGTGCCTGCGGTTTTTTTTCGAGGGCCATGCCACTTTACGAGTATCAGTGCAAGAAATGTCATCACCGCTTCGAGCGAATCCAGAAGTTCTCCGATCCTCACATTAAGAAGTGCCCCGATTGCGGCGGGCCGGTCGAGCAGACGATTTCCGCTCCCGCGGTGCAGTTCAAAGGCTCGGGATGGTACGTGACCGACTACGCCAAGAAATCCACCGCGCCTGCGGCCAGCGCGGATTCGAGTTCAAAAACCGAGTCCAAGGACAAGGCTGAAGCCTCGACCAAGAAGGAAGAGAAGCCGAAAGCCGAGACCTCCAGCAAGAAAGCCGAGAAAAAGTAGCGGTCATCGCCGGCGCATGTCGTAGCCTAAAGCGAAAAGAATCTGGTTTTCGAACTCATATTCCAGAATCGTGTCGAAGTTTGCGTCGGCCGACTCCCAGGAAGTCGCATAACGGGTCAATTCGGGCCGATAGCGGGAGTACGCGGGTGTGTAACGGACGTCGCAGGGCTGGGGACAGGCGATCATGCCGGTCGGATCGGGCCGAAACGTCCCCGTAGCTGCCAGGAAGGCAAGCGAAGAAACATCCGGAGACGGCCCGACCTTGAGTCGCCGAGGCAGGACGCTCAAGGCCCTGGCATCGCCAGCAAGAACCACAGGCGGAGCATTTTCGGTGGATTGCTGCAACGGATTCAGTTCCACCTGGCTGGCAATCTTGCGCTGCGCGGTTCTCCACTTTGTCCACAGGTAGGCATCGGGATGCCGAGTCTCATTTACAAATCCTACTGGGCTTGCGCGTGGCGGACCGGCGCAACCGGCCAGAGTTGCGGTCAGTAGCCCGAGACCGAGACCGCGGCACACCAACATGAGCCAGTAATCGGCAAGAGTGCGCGGGATCTTCAATAAACAACTGATTGAGCGCCCACCGTTTACGGCCCGCATCCTTTGTCTGGTTGCTTCATCTAAGAGAAAGAAATGGTCGTTGTAACAATGATCTTTTATGATCAACATTCGGCACAGCAATGAACGGGGAGGTGGCGACTACGGGTGGCTCAACTCTCGCCATACCTTCTCCTTCGACCAGTATTGCGACCCCCGTTTCATGGGATTTCGCTCCCTGCGGGTGATCAACGAAGACGTGGTCGCTCCCAGCGGAGGTTTTCCTACCCATCCCCATCGCGACATGGAGATCATCACTTATGTGCTCGAGGGCGCTCTTGAGCACAAGGACAGCCTGGGCACCGGGTCCGTGATCCGGCCTGGCGACGGCCAGCGCATGAGCGCCGGGCGTGGCATCCACCACAGCGAAATGAACGCTTCGAAGAAGGACCCGGTGCATTTGCTTCAGATCTGGATCACGCCCGACCGTCATGACTACGAACCCAGCTATGAGCAGAAGGCGTTTCCCGAAGACCAAAAGCGAGGTAAACTTCGCCTGATTGCCAGCCCCGACGGCGCCGAGGGATCGGTCACGATCCATCAGGATGCGCGGTTGCATGTAGCCATCTTGTCTCCCGGACAAGAAGTTACCCACGTCCTCGGAAAAGGACGGTATGCCTGGTTGCAGGTCGCAAATGGGGCGGTAGAATTCAACGGAAAGGCCCTGCAGCAGGGCGATGGTGCGGCGGTCAGCGATGAGTCGAAGCTCTCGATCGGGGGCACTAAGAATGCCGAAGTCTTGCTGTTCGACTTGGCCTGATGCTTTGATGTGTTACTGGCAACGCGGGAGCGCGCGAGTCTGACTGGTTTGTGATTCAATACGTCAACGAGGTGGTTTGTGGCGGATGAGGTCGGCATCAGGATTGTCATCATCACCGGCAGCGCCCGGCCCCGGAATTACACCGATATGGCCGTTGCTTTGGTCGCGGATGAACTGCGAAAAGATGGCAAGGTTAAGGTTGAGGTGATTCATCCTGCCGAGCTCAATCTGCCTCTGCCCGGTGTGAATCCCAAGGCCGAGGGGACCCTCAAATTGCAAGCAGCCGTGAAGAACGCCACTGCGGTGATTTTGGCGACTCCCGAATACCATGGCAGCCTGAGCAGCGTGATGAAGCTGGCGATCGAGAATCTTGGCTTCCCCTCAGTGTTGGCAGGCAAGCCGGTCGCCTTGCTGGGGGTAGCGGCCGGCTCCGTCGGCGCCATCAAATCGCTCGAGCAGTTGCGCAGCATCGCTTCCCATATTGGGGCGATCGTGCTTCCCCTGCCCGTATCTGTGCCCAACGTGCAGAAAGTGTTTGACGCCGAGGGGCATGTGCTCGATCCCAACGTCGACAAACTGGTTCGCAGCCTGGCCAAAAGCCTGATGGACTACGTTCATCAGAATCTCTGCCCCGCGGTGACTCTGGAACGGGTTTTACGCGGGGGCACGGCGGCGGGGGCAGCAGCCCCGGCACGGGGCAAGTAATCGATTTGGCTGATTCTCCCATCGAGCTCCCCTCCGGTGTAATCGCCATCGCCGTTGTTCTTTTTTTGGTCGCGGCTTATCTCTGCACCCTTGCCCTTGTCATGTTGATTTCCCCCGGGGTTGTCTCGATGGCTTTAGGGGCGCCATTTCTCGGCGGCCTCGAACTCGCCGGACCTTACATGTTTCTGCTGATGAGCGGAGTCGGGGCGATCATAGGTTGGGGTTTGCTGCGGTTGAACCGCTGGGCACGCCGGGCGGCGTTACTGGCGGCTCTTGCCGGGATCGTAGAACTGGTTCCTACCGTTTCTGTTGCGGTGCTTGAAGTGCGCGCCAAGCCGCTGATCTGGGGCGGCCTAGGCGTGATAGTACGGGTCATGATCATGTGGTACCTGTACCAGGAACCGGTGGCGCAGGAGTTTGAACGCTAGCCGGTTGTGTACCGGCGTGGGCACTCGGGCTAGAACTGCACCCCGCCGATATCCGTGAATACCACCTCCTGCCAGCGCGGCGAAGGAAAATACCAATTACTCGCCCCCGCCTCATGATTGTTGCCGCCCGTTCCATAGCCCACGTTTGCATCGCGCCAGTAATCCATGCCCATCTGTAGTAAAGCTCCCGAAGAGATTCTGACTCGCGCTGTCACAGTGCAGCCTGCGAGATTTCCGGGTGGCAACACGGCTCGCGGCGATGCGCTCCAGAAGTGCCAGATCCGATCCGCCCGCCGACCGACGCGCAGCACTACGGCTTGGTTCTGTTCGTCCTGGGCCATCGGTTCGTACGCGTTCGTCCCAAACCAGGGGATTCGGCGGAAAAGCCCGCCACGAATCTTCGCGGCATCATCGTTCAGCACCACGTCCTTACCGTCGGCGCGGCAAGAGAGCTGCGTCTCAGCAACTTCCACCGTGGCAGAACCGTAATCGGAGGCGCGAGTGTCGGCGATGGCGATCCCCCATAACATGGCGGAAGAAAATCCTGGCGGCGCCGGAACGGCATTGACATAGCCAGCCTTGTAGCTGACTTCTTCCGGGATGCGCGGATCATTCAGCACAACAAACGGAAACGAACTCGACACCTGCGCCGATGTCGTAACCACAATAATCGCTGAGGTGGAAGCACGATGAGGCACAAGCGTGACCAGCCTTTCCGGTGAAATGAGTTTGAAGTCGGCCTGGGAGCTTCCGAAAAATACGGCCGTGACGGTATCCAGGCTCCGGCCATCGATTTGGACGCGAGTACCCTCCGGACCACTGGTGGGGGACATGCGGAGAATCTCAGTGGGGCCGCGAGAATTGGCTGCCTCCGACGCCAGATTCAACAGGATCCCGGCCAAAGCCAACTTGGATGCCAGGCGCACTTCTTCAGTATGCCTTCAAGTATTCCGGCAAGCGCAACAAAATAAGCAACATATCCGACGGAATTCCCGGAATGAAAATTCCTTGGCGCGCGGGTTGCGGCAGGGTCACCCGACCCGTATAGTGGAGGGTTCCCGGAGGCCATTTATGGATAGCAGGCAATTCTTCGACGCGCTGGACGCTCGCATCGCAAAATACGACCTTCTTTGTCATCCCTTTTACCAGGCTTGGGCTGCGGGCCAGTTGACCCGCGAGGATCTGCAGGAGTACAGCCGAAATTACTACCATCATGTGGAGGCCTTCCCCACCTACCTGGCCGAGTTGGGCATCCGTCTGGACGAGGGTGAACTCCGGCGGGCCATCCTGGCCAACCTGGCGGAAGAGAAGGGGAGGGATGAAGCATCCGGCGAGTCCCCGCGCGCGCACTCGGAGCTGTGGCTGGATTTCGCCGAAGGCATGGGCGCGCGCCGCGACATGCGGGCTCACTGTCCGCTGCTGGAAGTCAAAGAGTTGATGGCCTTTTTCCATCGCGTGGCCAGCGAGGGCACGCCGGAGGAGGCGCTGGCTGCTTTTTATGCGTACGAATCGCAAGTACCGCGAATTGCTAAGGAGAAAGCTCGCGGCCTGCGGGAGATGTATGGCGCCGATGAGCGTACGACTGCGTATTTCACTCTGCACACCACCGCTGACGTGTTTCATTCGCAGGTGTGGCGCCAGCAACTCCGGAAGCGTCTTGAGTCGCATCCGGACACGGCTGAGAAAGCGTTAGACGCCGGAGAGAAAGCTGCTCAAGCCCTTTGGCATGCTCTGGATGGAATCGAAATGCAGCGGACCGCCAAAGTAGCTGCATAAAATGCAGTGGGAGGAACTGAAGCCGATGATTCGATAGAATCATTGGCTTTTCTTGTTTTCTCAGAAGATTTTATGGCCAAAGCAATCCCCATTGGTGCACATGCCACGGCGGAAGAAACTGTTGAATTCAAGCACACTTTGACGTCTCATCATCCCGAACTGCCGCCAGTTTACTCTACTCCCGACATGATTCGCTTAATGGAAACCGCGGCCTTTCATGCCCTTCAACCGTATTGCGAAGGGGATGAGATCACAGTGGGAACCGCCATCCACGTCGAGCACCGCGCTGCCAGCGGCCTTGGTTCAAAAGTCCGGGTGGAGGCGGTCTTGGAATCATTCGACGGACGTTTTTACACCGTGAGGGTCACGGCGTGGGATGATGTTCAGGAAATCGGGAGAGGGACCGTCGGCCGGGCCGTGGTCGGTGTAGGAAAATTTACCGAGAAAACGCGAAAGAAAGTCGCTCCCTAGGGAAACCATGTCCGAACTGCGCAGGCAGAAGGCGAATGCATTTCGTGAATTGCATCACACCGGCAAGGTGCTGGTGTTGCCGAACGTTTGGGACGTGGCCAGCGCCCGCGTTATTGAGGACGCCGGGTTCCAGGCCATCGCGACCAGCAGCGCAGCGGTTGCGTTTTCCCTCGGCTATCCGGACGGGCAGAAGATTTCGCGGGAAGAGATGCTGGCGCGGGTGGCGCGCATTGCCCGCTCGGTGAAGGTACCGGTCAGCGCCGATGTCGAAGCCGGATACGGCGATCGTCCAGAAGATGCCGCAGAAACCGCTCGCGGTGTCATCGAAGCCGGTGCCGTAGGGATGAACCTGGAGGATGGCACCGACGATCCGCAGCATCCTCTGGTCGATCTGACCTTGCAATTGGAAAAGATTCATGCGATTCGGGAGGCTGCCCTCGATTCGAGTGTGCTGCTGGTGCTGAACGCGCGCACCGATGTTTACCTGGCTCAGGCGGGCGCTCCGGAGCTGCGTTACGGTGAAACCGTGCGCCGACTCCTGGCTTATCGCGACGCTGGCGCCGATTGCGCATTTGCGCCCGGGCTGCGAGATATAGAAACCATTTCGCAGCTCGTGCACGACCTGCAGTGCCCGGTAAACATACTTGCGGGACCAGGTGCTCCAGCAGTGCCGGAACTGCAGAAGATAGGGGTCGCCAGAGTCAGTCTGGGATCGGGCCCGATGCGCGCGACCCTGGGCCTTTTGCGCCGTGTGGCGGAAGACCTGAAAACTTCCGGAACCTACCCCACTCTCCAAGACGCACTCGCCTACGCCGACGCCAATCGTCTATTCGCAAAATAAGCTCATTCCGACGGCCCGGGCCGCGTACTGCGTACTCTAGACCGCTAGACGCTGAGCTCCACCACGGTCGCCCCTCCGCCGCCTTCATTTTGCGGAGGCTCCGCAATGGACTCCACGTGCGGATGACTCTGCAGGTATTGTCGAAGCGCCTTGCGCAGAATGCCCATGCCGCTTCCGTGCACAACTCGCACGCGCGCCAAGCCTGCAAGAAATGCGCGATCGACGAACTTCTCCACTTCGCGGGTGGCCTCGTCGACCGTCCGCCCGATGACATTGATCTCCGACGGCACACTCTCATTCTCGCTTTCCAGCGACACTGAAACTCCGCGGGCCCGGGCGGCCCTAACCGGAGACTCCGAGGCCCGGGCCAGCACTTCGGCAATGTCATCGCGGGCAATCTTCATCTTCATGGCGCCCATTTCAACCTCAAAGTGATTGCCGTCAAGGTTGCGAGTCACCCGTACCGGGCGGCCGACCGACTTCAATTTGACGGTGTCTCCTTCCGAAACGTGTTTTACCGTCTGCGGCTGCGCGTCGGGGTCGCCCTGGTCTGCTCCCGTAGTGTGCGCGACGACCGCAGAATCGAATTGCTCGCGGAATTCGCGGCGTAGTCTGGAGATCCGTCGCTCGGCGTCCTTCGACAGCTTTTGTGCGGCCGCTCGATCCTGAATGGCGCTCACCGTCTCCCGCGCGTGATATTCGAAATCGCGCAACAGACTTTCGAGCTTCTTCTCCATTTCCCTGATACTGGAGTGTTGTTCTCTGCGCCCTTCGGTGGCAAGATGCTCCCTTTGACTCTGCAGTTCTTGCTCGCGCTCGTGCAGGCGCAGCCGTTCCGCCGCCGCTTCACGCAGGTCGAGATGCAGCCGGTCCAGGAACTCGCTGACGTCCCGCGCCTGCGAGCTCAGGCGGGCGCGCGCGGCTTCGATAATCGATGGGTTCAGACCCAGCCGCCGGGCAATGTTGATTCCTGCCGAAGCCCCCGGGACGCCGATCTTCAACTCGTAGGTCGGTTGCAAGGTCGCGTCATCGAACCCAACCGAAGCGTTAAGCACGCCTGCCGTATTCGCACCGAATACTTTGAGCGACGTGTGGTGGGTGGAGATGAACGTAAGACAGCCGATTTTCCGGAAATGCTCAGCGATAGCAACTGCCAAAGCCGCACCCTCCTCGGGGTCAGTCGCCGACCCGAGTTCGTCGAGCAATACCAGCGATCGGCCAGTGGCCTTTCGAGAAATAAAATCGATATTGGTGAGGTGGGCCGAAAAAGTCGACAGGTTCTGTTCGATCGACTGATAGTCCCCGATATCAGCAAGCACGGCGTCGAACACCGGCATCGCCGCCCGGTCGGCCGGGACGGGAATGCCCGACTGCGCCATCAGCGCAAGCAATCCTACCGTCTTGAGCACCACCGTCTTGCCCCCGGTATTGGGACCGGTGATCACAAGTTCCCGATTCTCTGCTTCCATCTCCAGAGAAATGGGAACGACGCGACCGCCTTTGACCTTCAAGTTGTGTTCGAGCAGGGGGTGGCGGGCTTTTTGCAGGATCAGCCCGGACTCTGACAGGATCACCGGAATGCAGTTGTAAGCTTCCGCAAATCTGGCTTTGGCAAACTGCAGTTCCAGTTCGCCCAAGACCCCCACCGCGGAAACGATCGCCTCCGCATGTTCGGCGATGAGCCGGGTCATTTCGAGCAGGATTCGCCGAATCTCCGCCTGTTCCTCCTCCAGCAGGCGCACCAATTCATTGTTCTGCTCGATGGTTTCGAGCGGCTCGACAAAAACTGTCTGCCCGCTCGAACTGGCTCCATGCACGACGCCCTGCACACGCCGTTTCTGCTCGACCTTTACCGGAATCACGAAACGCTCGCCGCGGATGGTGACCACTTCATCCTGGGCTGCGCCGCCTTCTGCCAGGCGGCGAAGATAGCCGCGCAGCGAATCCTGAATCGATCGTCGCTGCTTGTCGATCTCGCGCCGGATGCGAGCGAGATCCGGCGATGCACGATCTTCGAGTGTTCCGTCGGGAAGAATCTTGTTGCGAAAGGCTCGGAGGAAGCCGGTAAAGTCCGCGATTCCTGAGGAAAGCCGCGCCACAGCTCTCCACTCAACCCGCATGGCCGCCGGCGGACCGAGCGCAATCTCACGCCACTCAGCGGCGCGGTCTACGACCAGCACCACGTCCCGGATTTCCGTGGCTTCAAGCGTGGCGCCTGAAATACGTGACTCTTCCAGTTGTTTGGTGATGTCCAGCAATCCGGAAAACTCGAAATGTCCGCCAACCCGGCGGAACTCGCGAACCTCGCTCGTAAGCTGTTGCTCATTCTCGATCCAATGCCGGTCAGCAGTTGGTGCAAGCGCAGCGATCCGTTCTTTTCCCAGGATTGAGGACGCGTAGCCCGCCAGCAGCGTACGCAGCGAATCGAATTCCAGCACCTGCATGCTGGTCTGGGAGAGCGAATCCGAATGCATCGGATTTAATGTTACAGGAAGCGTGCACCTGGCCGCAGGAAGGCCGATGGGATGTCGGCAGGTGAGATAGCGTCAGGCAACGCCGTCTTGTCCTACCGGGAAGCGCTGCCTGCAAGCACCTTCGTGCGGAGCGGAGTATCGGACTCGGCTATGGGAAAACGCAAAACGAAAGCCGCACCGCCCTCGGCCCGATTGTAGGCCGTGATCTGGCCCTGGTGGTCCTGTACCACTCCGTAGGTGGCGCTGAGGCCGAGTCCGGTGCCTTTGCCAATCTCTTTGGTCGTGTAGAACGGGTCAAAAACGCGCTTCGGTTCGAGCATCCCTGGACCGGAGTCAGCAAACTCCAGCGTGATCTCGTCGTGGATACGCTGCACGGTAATCCACAGCGTTCCGCCTGCGGTTTTTTCCAGAGCGTCCATGGCGTTGCCGATAATTTCGAGGCAGCATTGGAGGAGCTGATTGAAATTGGCCCAGATGGGCGGCAACGTGGTCGCGATGTTACTCTCAACCCGGATTCCTTTCGTCTCCAGCTGCAAGACTTTCATCTGCAGGGCGCGCTCTACAACCTGTCTCAGGTCTACCAGGATTTTCTCCGCCGGGGCCTGTTGAGCAAAACTGAGTAGACCGGAAACAAGGTCGCGCGTGCGCCGTGCCTGCTGCCCAATCTTCTTGGCCATTGTGACCTGTGCCGGTTCCAGGTTACGGTTTTCCGCCAGCAGCTCCGAATAGCCGAGAATCGCCGTCAGAGGGTTATTGATCTCGTGGGCGGCGCCCGCGACAAGTTGCCCAAGGGATGCCAGCTTCTCTTTCTGTATCAGCTGAGTTTGCAGGTGCTTGAGATTCTCAAAGTTGTCGTGAGAATCCTTGAGGAGGCGCATCAACTCGTGGTCTAGCAAGTACTGCCGCCAGAACACGAAGATGCCGAGCACCAGCATCGAGGCCAGACTGGCCAGCAGACGGAAGCGGCGAATCGGACCCGGGGCGGTATCCACAAACTCCGACCAGCAAGCCAGAATCGGTAGCGAGAGGATGGCTGCCATCGCCATCCGCGGCGGCAAAGTCAGCCACTTGCTGGGCTGGGCCGGAGCCGAGTCGCAAACCGGCTTTAGCTCCCGCGCCATGGACGTGGCGAAGATGAGCCAGCAGATGGACGCCACGAACGGAATGTCATACCAGCTGCCGCTGTAGTATTCGCCACGGGTGATGGCCGCGTTCGCCAGCTGCGAACTCAGCGTATATAAACCCATGGCAAGAAACAGGTTCCAGTAAACTTTTTTCCACCCGCCTTTGGCGCGGGTGGTCAAGCAGCCCAGCGCCACCAACAGGACCAGATTTTCGACCAGATAGAGCAGATCGTAATTACGGCTGTAAACCGCGACGTTCAGCCGGACGTACTCGTCCGGAAAAACTACAAACGCATAGAGAAACATCCACCAGATCAGAAGCATCAGAAAATTCAGAGTGCTGAAGTGAAGCTTCTTTTCCTCTCGGGGACGATGTGGCCGTAGGGCAACAGCCGCCATAAACGGTACGGTATGGATGAATAGGATTACGTCTCCAAAGAACGGTTCGGGAACAGCTCTTCGCAGAAAAACTTCGAAGAGGGTCCATGTCGCCAGATTCGCGCTCCACAGGATGCATCCGGCGGCCATAAGCGCCCAGAAAACACGGGTTTGGCTTTGCGTAGCATAGGCGTTGGCCAGCATCAAGGCCGCGGCAAAGACAATCAGGGAAAGCTGGGTAAGATCAGCGAAGGCAGCCTGGACGTAGCCGTGCGGGAGAAAGTAGGACGAAGCCCCATAGGCCAGGAGCAAACCGACCGCCGCTTTCGTCCCCCAGGATCGCCGCGTAGTCATCGCTAGTCGTCATTTTATTTGCGTGGCTTCGCTCGAAGAAGGTCGGCACAGCCGGAAGCATTACCAAAGTACTAGCCCCAGATTGCAACGAAAACCTGAGCTGGCGCCTCAGCTGAGGAATCTTCTTCGATTTGCGCTAAGCTGTCGCCTACCCTCTGCTAGAATCGGCCCATGGATGACGAGGGGTTTTTGCTCGTCAAAGGATTCTGTTATGGCTTTCCCCATCACACGCTTGCGGCGCCTCCGCCAGAATGAGCCAATACGATCCCTGGTCAGGGAAACCCGGCTTTCGACAGAGTCATTGGTTTATCCCCTGTTCGTCTGCCCGGGCAAGGGTGTGCGCAACGAAGTCCGCTCCATGCCGGGGGTGTTCAATCTTTCAGTAGATCAGGCAGTGCAGGAAGCTCGCCACGCACACTCCCTCGGCGTGCCGGCAGTCATTCTTTTTGGCCTTCCCGAGAACAAAGATGAAATAGCCACCGGAGCCTGGGCCGAGACTGGGATCGTGCAACAGGCGGCGCGCGCGCTCAAGCGGGAAATTCCAGATCTGATTGTCATGGGAGACGTCTGCCTGTGCGAGTACATGTCGCATGGGCACTGTGGAGTTGTGCGCACTGCGCCGCAATCGTTGGGCGCAGCTGTAGCCACGCCTCCACGCGCAACCGCCGACTACGAAATTGTTAACGACGCTACGCTTGAACTTCTGGCGCGAACTTCCGTATCGCTGGCCCGCGCCGGGGTCGACATTATTGCGCCTTCCGACATGATGGATGGACGCGTGGGCGCAATCCGCCAGGCGCTCGACCGAGCTGAGCTCAGCCACATCCCTATACTCTCTTATGCGGCGAAATTTGCCTCCGGCTTCTACGGGCCGTTTCGCGAGGCTGCCGACTCGACCCCGCAGTTCGGCGACCGCCGTTCGTATCAGATGGACGGGGCCAACCTGCGCGAAGCCATGCGGGAGATCGAACTCGACATCGAAGAGGGCGCGGACATGATCATGGTGAAACCTGCCATGCCGTATCTCGATGTGATTGCCGCGGCGCGGCGACGCTTCGATGTGCCTCTCGCCGCCTATCAGGTGTCCGGCGAATACGCGATGATCGAGGCGGCTGCCCGCAACAACTGGATCGACCGTGAACGCGTCCTCATGGAATCGTTGCTCTCGATCCGCCGCGCCGGCGCCAGCATCATCATTACCTACCATGCTCTGGACGCGGCCCGGCTACTGGCATAGGGTAAAGTTCTCATCGCACTCATGCCCCAGCTCAACGCAACGCGTCCGCGTCGAAAAGCGACACAGCGCTCAACGCACTGCTACGGGCACATCCTGCTTCAGAGCCCAGACTAGGGCGATAACCCAGCCGATTACGGTCCAGCCGAGCAAAATGTTCAGCACCAGAATGGCGGTGGTATCGCGCTTGTTGCGTGCAAAGGCGAGAATGGTCGGCAGGAAGTAAAAGAGAAAACCGAAACCAAAGAACGGGAAGAAAATCGGAAAGAAGAAAAATGCGAAGAGGTGCATGGCCCTAACCTCCTTGCTGCTTCTAGTCTACACTCCGCGGCTCTACTCTGGAAATACGTTGCGCGACTTGGTGGTGGGGTCTTTGAAGCTAAAGCACCACTACCCGCGACCTTCCCGAGTTCCAGAATCTTCCGCTGCTATCGTAGAATCAACTATTTGGACACTGATCGTCATTTTTATAAGGGAGCAGCGCTTTGCCAGAAACCATTTACGATGTCGCTATTATTGGCAGCGGCCCGGCCGGTTACACTGCTGCCATTCGCGCCGGGCAGTATGGCTTGAAGACAGCCCTGATCGAGAAAGACGGCTTCCTCGGCGGAACCTGCCTGCACGTTGGTTGCATCCCCACCAAGGCGCTCCTGTTCAACGCTGAGATCTGGGATCACTTGAAGGACGCTAAGGAATTCGGCATCGAGGGCGTCGACTCCCGCAAA
>Ga0335078_10005285_pt1 | contig 19094 bp, 14 predicted proteins | sample Lox_Sample_32_FD_206711 | JGI IMG/M metagenome (GOLD analysis project Ga0335078, IMG submission 206711) | Soil microbial communities from Loxahatchee National Wildlife Refuge, Florida, United States - Lox_Sample_3.2 | ecosystem: Environmental > Terrestrial > Soil > Wetlands | place: USA... | reverse complement strand
GATCAACATCACCCCCACCGGGATCTATCAACAACCCAGCGGGGTCACCATCCCCCGGTTGTTCTCCGGGCCCGACGCCCTAAATCGGAATCCGATGATCGACCTTACCGGTTCGACCGGTACCCAGTATGAAACCCAGGCTTGGCCGTGGAACAACGTCGCCAATTCGTACCAGTGGCGCGACGACCTCTCCTGGGTGAAAGGCTCCCACCAGCTTAAAATCGGCGCCAGCTACATGTGGTACACCAAGCTCCAGGAGCTGTTCGGCAACACCAACGGTCAATACAAGTTTAACGGCACTTACACCGGAAACGACTTTGCCGATTTTCTCCTCGGCTTCTCCAACTCGTACACGGAGCAGGCCGTTCAGGACTACGGCCACTGGAACAACAAGTCCTATGGGCTGTACGTTCAGGACAACTGGCGTGTCAACAGACGCCTCACCTTGAATCTGGGCGTGCGGTGGGACGGGATTCCGCATACGTATGAAGCCGTTAACCGGATGTCGAACTTCTATCCCAACCTCTACAACCCGGCCGACGCAGCGGTCCTGCTGTCGAATGGCACCATCAGCCCGTCGAGCCCCGGTTTGATCACCAGCCCCAATCCCATCCTGAAGGGAGTGGAATTCTATGGGAACGGCGTTGGCATTGCCGGAGTGAACGGCGTTTCCAACGGTCTGGTCAACAACCACTGGGCGAATATCGGTCCGCGCATCGGTTTTGCCTACGATCTCTCGGGCAGCGGCAAGACCATCCTGCGCGGCGGCTTCGGCACCATGTACGAACGCATCCAGGGGAACGACATGTACAACTCCGGAGCCAACATTCCGTTCAGCACCAGCGTCACGTTTAACAACGTTTCCCTGTCGAATCCGGGCACCGGCCTGCTGACTGGGCAGACGCTGGTCGCGCCCATCCTGCCGGCTTCCATCCAGGGCCTCAGCAACAACGACTACAAGCAGCCGGTGACCTACCAATTCAGCTTGGGTATCCAGCAGTCGCTCGGCGAGAAGACCGTGTTCTCGCTCGGCTACGTCGGCATGGCGTCCCGGCACCAGAGCGAAAACGAATTGCTCAACCTGCCGTCGCCCAGTGTTTTGCCGGGCTTAATCAACGGCACGATTACGGGTGGATTTAACGTGGTGAATCCGTATCCTGGCTTCGGCGCCATCACGATGTATGCCAATGACGCCAACAGCCGCTACAATTCGCTGCAAACCAGCTTAAACTCCCGGTTGCAGAAGGATTTGATGTTCCAGTTCGCTTATACGTATTCGAGCTCCATCGATCCCTCCTCCGGAAATGGCAGCGGCGGGGACCTCCAGAACATTGCCGATCCGTATAACCGTGCATACGGAATGGGACCGGCCTGGTTCAACCGCAGGCACATCTTCAATGCCAACTTCCTGTATGACATTCCGGCCTTCCGGCATAACAGCAGCCGGGCCGTGCGGAGTTCATTCGGCGGCTGGCAATTCTCCGGGTACATCACCGCGATGTCCGGCTTACCGCAGAACATCACCCTAGGCGGAGCCGCCAACAGCGATGGCTTACCCATCGGCCAAAACCGGCCCAATGTGAACGGACCCGTCAGCTACCCGGACACCGTAAACCAGTGGTTCAGCACGTCCGTCTTTTCGGCCCCGACCGTCGGCCAATGGGGCAACCTGGGCTATGACGCCATCACCGGGCCCGGGCGCTTCAACACCAACCTCTCGATCTTCAAGACCTTCGAACTCAGCGAGAAACGGGGCAGCAAACTGGAGTTCCGCGTGGAAAGCTACAACGTCTTCAACCACACGCAATTCCAGAACGTCAGCACCGGCTTCACAGCCAGCAACTTCGGCGCAGTCACCTCCGCCTTCGACCCACGGGTGTTCCAACTCGGCGCGAAGGCATTCTTCTAACCCCTCATGCAGTGCGCCCCGCTCGCAGCCCTCAAAAAGGGCTGCGGGCGGGATTTTTTTGTAGGGCGGGTTGCCAACCCGCGGCCGATTGGCAATCGGCCCCACTTTCTGAGAAATCTCGATCTCCTAAACCACAGTCTGTTGTGACCGACTACCATGCCCGCCACCTGCCACACTACTACGCCATAGGCCAGCCCATCTTCATCACCTGGCGGCTGCCGGGCAGCTTGCCGGCCGGGCGTGTTTTCCCAAAAGCCACCACCTCCGGACAGGCCTTTGTGGTGATGGATCGGCTTCTGGACCACGCAACCTCAGGTCCGCTATACCTGCGCCAACCGGAAATTGCGCGCATCATGGTTGAGGCAATTCGGTATCGAGACCCAAAGCAGTATGAGTTTCATGAGTTCGTGGTGATGCCCAACCATGTCCACCTTCTGGTCACGCCGCACATGCCGGTCTCCGGGTTGATGCAATCGCTCAAACGGTTCACCGCGCGCGAGTGCAACCGGATTATGGGACTGACCGGGCAACCGTTCTGGCAGGAGGAAAGCTATGACCGGCTGGTACGCAATCAAGAGGAGTTTGCGAAGATCGCTCGATATATCGAGATGAATCCGGTCAGAGCGGGTTTGGTCACCTCGCCGGAAGAGTTTCTGTGGTCGAGCGTGGGGCCGATTGCCAATCGGCCGCAGGTTGGCAACCTGTCCTACATTTCTCCCGGACTTCGCGCCAGCGCTCCGTCACCCGGTCCAGATGCGCGAGATCGGCAGCGCGATGGAGCGCCTGCTCGGCTCGCGGCAGCTCGTTAAGCTGGTCGAGACAGTCTCCCAAGCCGGCCCACCCATACCAATCTTCGGGGTGCCGCCGGATGGCATCCTCGAAGACCGGCAGAGCTTGCTGGCAGCGGCCGGCTACATCCCAACCGAGAGCCTCCTCGACATGGGCCCTGACCAGATTCCGGTCCACAAAGACGTTGCGTGGTGCGTTTCTGTGGCCTTCCGTGAAAACCGCCAAGTCGTCCTTCCAGGCTGCCTCTTGCGACACTGTCAAGGCGAGGAACGCAATCGCCAGCAATCCCGAAGCGCCCAGCCAGAAGGCGCGCCTCCGCTGCGCCAGATGCCATCCCGTTGCCAGCAGGAGCATGAGTCCATTTGCCGACAGATAGGCGTATCGCCCGTGCAGAGAGTCTTCGGGGTTCAGCGCATTCAGGTTCAAGGCCGGCAGAAGGGGAAGCACCAGGAGGAGCGTCCCCACCAGCAAGGCGGCCTTCACTCCGGCCGCTTCCTTTCGCCAGCACCGGACCAAGGCCCACCCGAGGATAGCGAGAACGCAAACCACGGCCACTCCGGGCAACAGAACGCCGCGCACGGAGAACTGGTCCGCCCGAATCGGATCGGCAAAGGCACGGGAGCGCACCGGCCAAAGCAGGACCTTCACATAAAACCAAATCGTCGCCGGCCAGGAGAGCAGCACGGTCCGCCAGGGCAAATGCTGTGTGAGCGGGACCAGACGCCCCCCCAGGGCATGAACGCGCAACGCCAGGTACGCGGCGGTCGCCGCCAGAAAGGGAACGGTGTCCCGGAAGGCACGCGCCCCTTCGGCCGGCCGCAGGGTCAGTGCCAGCGGAAGGAGCACCGCGAGGAACACGATGGCCGTCTCTTTCGCGAAGAGCGCAGCCAGGTAGACCAGCGCGGAGGCAATCAGCCAGGCGACCGAACGGCGGCCTTCATACCGGAAGTAGAGGAGCAAGGCACCCACTATCGCCGCGGACGCCAGCGGGTCGGGCACGGTGATCCAGGCCACGGATTCCGTGGCGGCCGGATGCAGCGCGAACAAAGCCGCGGCCATCAAAGCAGCCACGCGACCCCTCAACAGCTTCCAGGTAAGCAGCCCCAGCAGAATCGCTGCCGCGATGTGTTTCAGGATGCTGAGCAGGTGCCATCCCCACGGAGACATTTCGAAAAGGATGAAATTCACCCTCAGCCACAAGAGAAAAAGGGGCCGATAAAAGCTCACCGGTCCGCCCGCGAATTGAGCCCATACCCAACTCGTGAAGTACTCTCCCACGTGACCCGGCGACTGCATTCGCGGATCACCGAGAAACTGGTGATCGTCAAGGATGAACGGATAATTCAGTGTCGGGCTATAGGCCGCATATACCGCCGCCACCACGGCAAGGGCCGCCAGGAAAAAGGTCAAGTGAGAGAGGTGTAGGGCAGGTTGGAAACCTGCGACCGATTGGCAATCGGCCCGTTGCGGAGCATGCGCTTTCGCCCGCGCGCCGCGATTACCAGCCTTTTCCAACTTCCTCGACAAGCCTACTCTGCCTCTTTGACCCTGATCACGCGGTCCGCGGCTACGTTCTTCAGCTCCTGCACCATCCCCGAAGGCCAGCGGATCTCCACCGACTCCACCGACGCGTTCCGGCCCAGCCCGAAGTGGACGGGGCCGGCGCTCGAAGACGCATAACCTGCGGCAAACGAGACATGGTTGTACTGAGCCGCGCCGCCGGCCACCACTTTGATCCGCGCGCCGATGCCGTCGCGGTTGCTCTTTGTGCCTTCCAGCGCGAACTCGATCCAGTGATTGCCGCCCGGGCTGTCGTTCATCCAGATCTCCGCCGGCGCGCTGAGGGCGCTGGCTACCACGTCCAGGCGGCCGTCGTGGTTCAGGTCGCCCACCGCCGAGCCGCGGTGCCGCTTCGGCGGCTGGGCGGTCAAGCCGGCTTCCGCCGTCAGCGCCTGAAACTTCATACCGCCCAGGTTGCGAAAGATCGTGTTGGGCTGCTCCACCGCCACGCGTGACGCGTACCCAAGCGATTGCACGTGGCCTCGCGTGATGAAGACATCCTTCCAGCCGTCGTTGTCGAAATCGGCGATGGTGGGAGAATAGCCGGCCATGGGCGCGCTCAGACGCGCCATGCCGCTGGACTCGGTGACATCCGCGAAGCCGCCCTTCCCCAGGTTCCGGAAGATGGGAAACAGCTCATTGTCGAGCGCGACGAACGCGATGTCGGGGTAGCCGTCGTTATCCAGGTCCCGGAAATCCACCCCCATGCCCGAAATGAACTGCCCGTTCTCAGTGAGCGCCACGCCGGCTTCGAAGGCGACCTCCTCGAACTTGCCCCCGCCTTTGTTGTGAAACAGCGAGTTGTAGACCTTATCGTTGGAGACGAAGAGGTCCATCAGGCCATCCAGATCGTAGTCCGCGATGCCGACGCCCATGCCCTTTCCCGGATGGCTGCGGATTCCCGACTCGGCGGAGACATCGCGGAAGGTGCCGTCGCCGTTGTTGAGAAACAACTGGTTAGGAGTCGCTTTGTAGAATTTCGGATGGCAGTAGTCGTACTTGCCTGGCCCCGCCTCGCACCGCGGCTCCGTATTGATGTCCCAGGCAAGATAATTCACCACGAAAAGATCCAGCAGGCCGTCGTTGTTCACGTCCACCCACGCCCCGCCCACCGACCATAACGGGCCATACTGACTGTCCGGCCGGTTGATCCCGGCCTTCGCCGTGACGTCGGTGAAGGTTCCATCGCCGTTGTTGTGATAGAGGTGGTTGCCGTGCACGCCACCGACGAACAGGTCTTTGTACCCGTCGTTGTCGTAGTCTCCGACCGCCACGCCGTTGTCGAAGCCCATGCCGGCCAAGCCAGCCTTCACCGTGACATCCTTGAAGTTTCCCTTGCCGTCGTTTTCAAAGAGCCTGTTGAAATATTTGGAAGAACTTTTCTGCAGGGTGTGGATGTCGGCGCCGTTGGTGAAGAAAATGTCGAGATAGCCGTCGTTGTTGTAGTCGAAAACCGCCACGCCGCCGGCCATGGTTTCCGGCGCGTGGCGTTCGGGCGTCTCGGAACTGTCGAGGCGAAAATCGATCGGCCGGTACACGAACCGGATGGGCGACGCCGGGTTCTGCCCCACGGCGATCCAGCCGGCCGCCAGCAGCAACAGCGCCAGGAGGGGCGCTTTCATTGCGTCCCGCCCGCGTCGCGCCCCGGGATCCGGACGAGCGGCTCCAGTTGCTCCGGTTGCGCCAGCTTCTTCACCTCGGCAAACTCGGCATTGGCCTCGGCTTCCCGCCCCATGGCCAGCCACAGCCGGCCGAGCCGGTAATGCGCATCCGGCTTCGAGGGATCGAGCCGGATTGCCTCGCGAAAGTGGGCCGCGGCCTGGTCGGATTCGTTCCGTCCTGCCAGGACAATTCCCAAATCGAGATGCGCGAGCCGGATCTTGGGATCCAGCTTCAAGACCTGCCGCAGATGGTCTACTGCACTCGCTTCGTCTCCGCCGTGCATCTCCGCGTCCGCCAGATAGGTCAGGGCCTGCGTGTGCTGGGGTTGAGCGGCCAGTTCGGCCTGAAACTCGCGGCCAGCCTCGTCGAAGCGCTTCTGCTTCCAATACAGGTAGCCGAGCCCGAAATGAACCTCGGGTTCGCGAGGCGAGGCCTTCACCGCCGCCTCAAATTCGGCGGTGGCCTGCTCCTCCTGGTTGGCCGCGTCCAGCACTTCCCCCAGCAGCATGTGAACGGGCGCGGAATCCGGATTCTTCAGCAACAGAGATTGGAACTGGTCTTTGGCGGCATCGTATTGCTGAGACCACAGGTAGCTTTGCGCCAGCCGGAACCGCAACTCGGTGTTGTCGGGCTGCTGGTCGGACGCGCGCTGGAGCTGCGCCGCGGCGTCGGCGAAACGGCGGCTGCCGTAGTAGCTCATTCCCAGCAGCGCGCGAGCTTGAAAATCGGCCGGATCGGCCTTCGTCGCCTTTTCGAACGACGGCACGGCATCTGTAAATCGATTGAGCTTGAAATACGCCAGCCCGAGATTGAGGTGAAGGCCGGGAAGGCTGGGATCCAAGGCGAGAGCCGCCCGATAGTGCCGGATGGCCTCCAAATATTTGCCCGCCCGGGCCAGATCGAGGCCCGCGTTCGCCTCGGCGGCGGCCCGCGGGTCTGCGGCCGGCCACAGCCGCGCCGCCAATGCCAGCAGGACCAGGGCACCCTTCATCGCAGACAGTCGCATCCGGAACTCTCGAACCGTATGGTAGCGCCGCGACCTTCCGTTGCCAACCCGGTGGGGCGGGTTTCAGCCGGCGCCTGTCGCACACCCCTGGCAGGACTTCACGCCCGGAGATATGCTGGCGGTTGCCTGCCCAACCGCGCGCCCGGTCACCGGCGCGCCTGCACGCCGCCTGAACGGATCGGCGAGCCCAGGAGATTCGCATGAAACCCGATCCGCTATCCCGGCGGGACCATCTTCGTGCCGCGGCCCTCTTACTGCTGATGGCCGTGCTGGCCGGCGGGGCCGCCCTCCGCGAGTCCGTCACCATCGACGAAGTGGCGCATGTGGGCGCCGGCGTCAGCTACCTGCAGAAACTTGATCTGCGCATGAACTTCGAGCATCCTCCGCTGGCCAAGGTGCTAGCCGCGCTGCCGCTGGTGGTGCGCGGCGTGCACGCCGACTATTCGCACTTCTCGTGGTCCTTCAGCAGCTTTCAGTTCAACTCGGTTGTGGGCGAATGGTCCTTCGGGCATGCGCTGATCGCGCGCTGGAACGACCCGTGGACCACCATGGCATGGGCGCGCGCCCCCATGCTGCTGCTCACCCTGGCGCTGGGTTGGTTGCTGTATCGATATGGCTCGCGGCTGGCCGATACCAGCGGAGGGCTGCTGTGCCTGAGCGCATTCGTCTCGACGCCAGCCTTCCTGGCGTTTGGCCCGCTGGTGTTGACCGACGTGGCCGTGACGCTGTTTTCCCTGGTCACGTTGTGGGCGTTCGCCGAGATGTGGCGTTCCCCTTCGCGCTGGTCCGTGGTTCGGTTCGCCTTTTCCCTGGCCGCGGCCGTGCTCTCCAAGTTTTCTTCCGGGCTGCTGGTGGTCGCCTGCATCGTATTTGCGCTCAGCCTGCGCTGGCTCCCCGCCGCGCACCCGCTGGCCGGCCGGCTTGAAGGGCGCGCCTGGAGAAGCCGCGGCTGGCGCAACACCGGCAAAGGTGTGCTTTGGGCCGCGCTGATTGTGTACGCGGTCTATTTTGTATTGTCGTGGAACCAGCCCAGCGACAACCTGGCGTTTCTCGGAAGCCGGCCGGATGCCCTGTTGGCGCGGAGGCTGCTCCTGCCCGTGTGGCAGTTCGGGATCGGATTGTTTTCTCTGGGCATCACAGCCGCCCGGCCGACGTTCCTCCTCGGTCACGCGTATCCTCACGGTGTCTGGTTCTACTTTCCGGTGCTGTTTGTTTTGAAATCGACGCTGGCCTTCTTGGGTCTGGTGCTGCTCGCCCCGGTCGTGGCCGTCGCGGCCAGGCGCCGCTTCCAGGGGAAGACGCTCGCCATTCAAAAGGGAATGGAACTCCACTGGCGGGCGGCATGGGTGTTTTTCCTCGTGATTCTCGCCGGGTGTCTCGCGAGCCCGATGAATCTGAGCATCCGCCACTTGACGACGCCGCTGGCCTTGCTGATCCTCCTGCTGGCTCCCCTGCCCCGCCGGCTGGAATGGCTGCGGCAAACGGGCTCGCTCCGCGCGCGCTTGTGTACCTGGCTGATGGTCGCGCTGGCCGGCGCGTCCGTGCTCACCGCCGCGCGCGCCTACCCCTATTACATTCCGTTTATGAACTCGCTCAGCCTGGGCCGTCCCGTCTATGAACTGGTGAACGACTCGAACGTCGACTGGAACCAGGCGCTGCCCGAAGTCCGCCGGTTCGTCGAGCAGCGCGGCCTCGCGACCGTGCTGCTCGGCGTGTATGGCGACTCCGATCCCACGGTCTACGTCCCGGAAGCTCGATTCTGGAATTGCCAGCAGCCGGCGGCCTCCGATGCCGGGCAATTGGCCGTGCTGTCCGCCAACATGATCCTGGAGTCGCACAACTGCCCCTGGCTGCTGCGGTACCCCCACCAGAGTCTGGCCGGCGGCAGCATGTACGCGTTCGAGCTCCCCTGGACGATCCCGCCGGCCGGCACGCCGGGAGGGCCCCCCTTGCCCGCCGACTATCACAACCTCGCGGGCGTCCCGGGTTCCTGGCCGGACTTGCGCCTGATCTTCCTGCGCGGCATTCTCGATCCGCAACAGCTCCCCGCGGCCATCCAGCAGATGATGACGCTTGGCCCGCCAGGCGGGCACCATCGGAAATTGGCAGGGCAGCCGGAACGGCCCGTTTCCGGGGCTTCCGGCATGCCCTTACTCCCGCCCGCCTAAGCAGCCGTCTCCATGAACTGCGGTTCGTCCGCCGACGGGCCGTACATGCCCGGCAGTTCCACGTCGTTCAGGCGCAGGAACACGCCCAATTGCGCACGGTGGTGGATCAAGTGGTTCATGATGACGCTGCGCATGACCGCCGACCGCGGCATGGACATCACCGTCTTGCCGGCGTACTTGAACGTCCACGTTTTCTGCCAGTCTTCGTCGGAGGCGGCGGAAATCTTCTGCCGCGCTTCCGCCACGCCCCGGTCGAAAGTCTCGAGCAATTCGGCTCGCGAGCCGGCGAAGTGCGGCTGCGCGCCGGGTTCCATCTCCAGAACCTCCAGGTCGAGCGTGAACTTGGTCCACGATGGCAATTCGGCCACGTGGGTGGCGAGGCGGCCGAGGCTCATGGATTTCTTGTGGGGTTGGTAGTCGAGCTTGCCATCGGGAATGCGCTCCAACAGCTTCCGGGTGTTTTTCATCTCTTCCTCAAATTCCGGTAATAGCGTCTGGCTGAACGGCATGTTTGTCTCCTCCCTGCGAGAAAACGATATCAGGAATTGCGGACAGCTTCTGTCCTCAGTCCGTGGCAGACTGAAAGAATGTTGGAGACGTCGTCGCGGCTGCTGCGTTTGCTCTCGTTGTTTCAAGCGCAGCGGTACTGGTCGGGCTCCGAGCTCTCGGAGCGCCTGGAAGTGACCGCGCGCACGCTGCGCCGGGATGTCGATAAGCTGCGCAGCCTGGGCTACCCGGTCAACTCGACCCCCGGCACGGCCGGCGGCTACCAGCTCGGCGCCGGCGCGAATTTGCCGCCGCTGCTGCTGGATGACGAAGAAGCCGTGGCCGTCGCCGTGGGGCTGCGAACCGCGGCCAGCGGCACCGTGGCCGGGATCGAAGAAGCCTCGGTCCGCGCCCTCTCCAAACTCCAGCAGGTGCTGCCCTCGCGTTTGCGCCGGAGAGTGACCGCGCTGCAATCGTTCATCCAGCCGCTGGCCTACGGCGGCCCGATGGTGGATGCCGAGACCCTGGCCGTGATCGCCGGCGCCTGCCGCGATTGCGAGAAGCTGCGCTTCGGCTATCACAGCCGCGACGGCACCGCCAGCCAGCGCGAAGTGGAGCCGCACCGGCTGGTCCACACCGGCCGGCGCTGGTACCTGGCCGCGTGGGACGTCGGCCGGAGCAATTGGCGGACCTTCCGGGTAGACCGCATCGAACGCCGCCCCACGGCCGGTCAGCGGTTCACGCCGCGCACGTCTCCGGACGGCGACTTTGCCGCGTACGTTTCGCGGAGCGTATCGTCTGCGCCCCACGCCCACCAGGCCCGGGTGATTTTCCACGTCCCCGTCGAAAGGGCAGCCGAACGGATTCCGTCCGCGGCGGGAAAACTGGAGGCGATCGACGACCGCACGTGCGTCCTTCACACGGGAGCGTCGTGCCTGGATTCGCTTTGCATGTATCTCGCCATGACCGGCTTCGAATTCGAAATTCAGGAGCCGGCGGAGCTGATCGAGCGCATCCGCTCACTGGCCGAGCGCTTTCGCCGCGGTGCCGGATCAGGGGAGTAGGAGCTCTTCGGAAGTCCTGCTTCTGGCGGGCTCGTTTGCCTTCGACGAAAGCGCGCGTTGGCCGCGTGCGTCGTGAGCTGCTTTCGCATGCGGCGACACTCTGGGCAGTAGATCTTTACCCCGCGATTGCGATGTGGTTTGAACCTCAACCCCACGCGAAAACAGCCTCTTGTCACGACCATCCTGTCCTTCCAGGTAGCGATCATCGGCACCTCACTCTTCACGCCACGGCGCGCTCCAACTCGGCGGCGGTTGTGGACTCTTCTGCGTGCGGCACAGTCACGCTAATCGGTTCGACGACGCCGAACAGGCTCGCGAAGCTGTTCAGACGGGCGATCGCGGAATTGGTAATCACCTGGCCTATGGCCAGGAGCGGCAAGCCGTTCCGCGAGCAAACCGGGCTGTTGACGATCATGTGCGGCCGAAGTTCCGACAACTTGACGAAACGCGTCTCGCGCTCGGCTTGCTCGATGTGGAGTTGTTCGAGCGCGCGGACGAAGGCCGGATTGTAGTCGCGGCTAGCTCGCATCTGGAGGATTACCGAATCGACGGAATTGCCGCTCGTGAGCCGCTGGTCGAAGTCCAAGGCGACCTTGAGGAGATGGGCTCCGATTCGAGCCGAGCCCTGGTCGCTCTGTGAGTCTGACCAGGAACACTGCTGGTGGGCGACCATTTCAGCCACAACATCGAGACGCCGGATCTTGATCAAAAGGTCGTGGCCGACGCGGCTCTGAGACGACACAATCTCTTGTTCCTTGGGAGTCAGGGCCTCGCGGTTGTAATAGCGGTCCAGGATATCGGCGGGAACGGCGACGCAGCCGATTTGCGAGAGCATGGCCGCCAGCTCATACTGCCACACATCGGCGAGATCCATATTTTCGGCCATCTGGCGGACATAGCGCCGGATTCGCTGGGAGCGGCTGAATGCAGGCGGATTGGCCAGGCTCAGAATCTCGCTCATGATGCCGATACTTCCTCGGAGCGTGTCTTCCAGCAGTTCGCGTTCGGCGGTGATGAGGCGGTATTGCTCAATGGCGGACGTGACGGCACGAATAAACATTTCGGGCGGACAGGGCTTGGTCAGGAATTGGAACACGTGCCCTTCGTTGACGGCCATGATGGCGGCTTGCAGATCGGCGTTTCCGGTCAAGATCATCCGGACCGTGTCCGGGCTCACCTGGCGCACGCGCGACAGGAATTCGATGCCGTCCATATCGGGCATCCGAAGGTCGGACACGACCACGGCGAACGGCCCGTTTTCCGAAATGGCCCGCAGCCCCAACTCCGGCCCCTGGGCGGTCTGAATGTCAAAGTCTTTCCGGAACTGACGCTCGAAAGCCTCGAGCACGTTGGGTTCGTCGTCAACGCACAAGATTCGTCCGATCATGCGAGTACCTCCTGAGGCGGCCTGACCATCGGAAGCCGGACCACAAACGTCGTACCGGCGTACTTGCCGGCTGCCGCGCGATTGACCGCCAAAAACCGTTGGGACTTCCGGTCGATCACCCACATCGGCTGCGGATTTGCATCGATCAGGGCGTGATATGGATTGTGGGGCTGGGTTTCCAAGTCGACAACATCAACGAGTCCGGCAGTCATGAAAGCGGTCTCCCCTTCGAGTCTGATTCCCGCCTCGAATGTGTACAATTCGAAATGCGACCCTCGCTCTGAATCTCGATTGTCGCCGGAGTCGAGCTCACAATCAATCGGTTTTCGGAGGTTTTTATCTGTAATTTGTGCGGGTGCCTTCATCCCATGACGAGTGTGGCTGGCCGACCCCAGGCGCGGGGAAACCGGCCGATCTCTTCAGTTAGTTAACCCCGCCGGCGAGACGATCCCGATAAACAGGCCCTCAACTAATCAGTACGGCAATAGTAGTGAACTCACGAAAACTAACATTGCTTTTCGAGGGAGCTGCCGTCCAGACTGAGATTGAGAGCCGCGACTCCGAAAAGGGGATAAAGACATGAACGGCGCCATCCCGAGAACCAGCCCGGGGAATTCGATCGCAGAGCGAAATCAAGCGCAGGAGGACCTGGCCGGCGAGCACGACATGCTTGACACGCTCATCGAAAGCATTCCGGATCATATCTATTTCAAGGATCGAGAGAGCCGGTTTATCCGAGCGAATCGGGCGCTCGTGAGGGTTTTCGGTCTCGATACACAGGAGGAGCTTCTTAGCAAAACGGACTTTGATTTCTTCACGGGTGAGCACGCCGCCGAGGCGCACGCTGATGAACGGGATCTTCTCGAAGGCCGCCGGGCGGTCATATCCAAGGAGGAGAAAGAAACGTGGCCGGACGCCCACGAATCGTGGGTCCAGACTACAAAACTGCCTCTGCGCGGTAGTTCGGGAGCCATCGTGGGAACCTTTGGTATCTCACGTGACATTACGGAACGTAAACGCATGGAAGCGGCGCTGCGGCGTTCGCAGGACTGTTTCCGCATTGCTGCGGAGAGTTCGGGCGATTCAGTATATGAGTGGGACTTACAGACTGACGCGATCACGTACTTCGGGGGGAACCAGCGGCACCTCGTCGATGCGGGTTGCACGCCTCCGAAGACCTGCAAACAGCTATTGGAGCTCGTCCACAGCGAGGACCGGCAACGCGTGAGATCGGCCTTGTTTCGCAGTCTGTCCGGGGGCGAACGGTTCTCTGAGGAATATCGAATTCCAGGCTCAAACGGAGAGATGCGTTTCTTGGCAGATCGGGGTGCGGCCCTGCGCGATGAAGAGGGGCGGCCTTACTTGTGGGTCGGCGTCAGTAAAGACATTACGGAAGAAAAGAGAGTCGAGCGGGCGAATGCCGAATTGGCGGCGATTGTCGAGTCTGCAGACGCGGCCATCATCCGTCTGGATTTGGACGGGCTTATCACGACCTGGAACAAAGGAGCCGAACAGATCTACGGCTACTCGGCGGAAGAAACAATCGGCAAACCGATGGTTCCGATGGTTGCGCTCGAAGTCGCCAGTGAATACCTGTCGCTAACCGGGAAGGCATTCGCCGGGGAGAGTGTCAAACACCTGGAAACCATCCATCTCACGAAATCCGGCGCCAGGATCAATGTGATGGCGACACTTTCGCCGATCCTCGATCGCGGTGACGTGGTCATTGGCATCGCTCTGGTGGTTTGGGACGTCACCCAGGTCAAACAGCTCGAAAGCCGCTTGGCGCAGGCCCAGAAGCTTGAATCAATTGGACAATTAGCCGCTGGCGTCGCTCATGAGATCAACACTCCCATTCAGTACATTGGCGACAACGGCAGGTTTCTGCATGATGCATTTCGCGATCTTGTGAAGTATTTTAAAGTGCGGAGCGACGCGCAGCGTGAAGGTTGCAAATTATCGGCCCCAGGAGATCCGGCAGCGGAGGCCATGGCCGAAATGGATCTGGAATATCTGGAGAGCGAGGTTCCAAAGGCGATTGATCAATTGCTCGAAGGAGTCGATCATGTTGCGCGCATCGTTCGCGCGTTGAAAGAATTCTCGCACCCGGGGCCGCTCGAGAAGATGCCGGTAGACATCAATCGCGCAATCGAAAGCACAATTCTCGTCTCCAAGAATGAGTGGAAGTACGGCGCAGATCTCAGTACCGATCTCGATCTCGAACTGCCACCGGTCCCATGTTTGGTTGGCGAGCTGAACCAAGTGATCCTGAACCTGATCGTGAACGCGGCACAGGCTATTGCCGACGGGAACAAGGAATCGGGCGAAAAAGGATCGATTCACATCAAGACGCGCAAGCAAGGCGATTGCGTGGAAATTCGAGTGACCGACACGGGCGGCGGGATTCCGGAACCGATTCAGTCGAAAGTGTTCGATCCGTTCTTCACTACCAAGCCCGTAGGCAAAGGTACGGGTCAAGGCTTGGCCATCGCGCATTCAGTCATTGTCCAGAAGCATCACGGCACCATTCGATTTGAATCGAAGCCGGGAATCGGGACCACGTTCATCATTCAGCTTCCGCTAGTTTGCAATTCGGAGCTCGCGTGAATGGCCAGCGGCGCGTGCCTCGTCGGCGCCCTACGCGCGCGAGGCCCGGGTGATTTTCCACGTCCCCGTCGAAAGAGCAACCGACCGGCTTCACATTCGAAGTCCGGGAGCCGCCGGGACTGGTCGAGCGCATCCGTTCCCGGGCCGAGCGCTTTCGCCGCGGTGCTGGATTTTGGGGAGTCAGCGGACGCAGGTGACACGCGAAAAAAGCCTGAAGCCTGAAGTGCCGTTGGAGAGAGATTATCGGCCTGTCCGTTGGGGGAGAGCGCTTAACAGCTCGAGGCAGGGGGGCGGGCGCACCTGCGAACTGAGGCGAGAGAAGAGTCTTCTGATCTTTCCGGTGAATCAAACGTTCAAAATCTCAAAACACCGTTCCAGGCTTTTCACCGAATCATTCCCCATGGCGGGCCGCCATTCGTGCGCCACAAATCCGGTGTATCCGAGATCGGCGATCACGCTGGCGATGAAGCGGTAGTTGAGTTCCTGTTTGTCGTCGATTTCGAGGCGGCTGGGTACCCCGGCGGCGTGAATGTGGCAGATGTGGTCGATGTTCTCGCGCAGAGTCCGGGTGATGTCGCCATCCATGATCTGCGCGTGGTAAATGTCATACAGGATTTTCACGCGCGGCGAATTGACGCGCTTGCACACATCCAGACCCCAAGCCACGTGATCGAAGACCTGATCGGTGCGCTGGTCGGCGGCAACCTTGGAATTTGTGACTTCCATGCAAACGTTGATGCCCTTCTGTTCGGCATAGCCTTTCACGCGGCTCAGGATCGCGACCGCGTTATCGGCGCCTTCTTCCCGGGACATGCCGCGCCGTTCGCCGGGGAGCGCAATCAGGACGGAGCATCCAACGCTGGCGCACATGTCGATGCCGGCGCGAGTGGCTTCTTCAATCTTGTCGTGGAGTTCCTTGCGGATCAATCCATTTTGGAAGGTGGTTCCGGTGCCCGTCATCATGGCGGGCGCCAGGCCATTTTGCCGCAGGATGGGCACCTGCTGGGCGGTGGGCAGATCGACGCCCTTGAAACCGATCCGCGCCAGAATCTTGCACCTCTCTTCGAAGGAGATGGTCGAGCCCTGCCAGACAGAAGCCATCACGCTTTGCTTGAGCCGCCCGCCGGAGGGCGCCGGAGTCTGGGCGGAAAGTTGACCGGCAATCCCCGTCACCAGGGGCACAGCCGCGCTCGTTAAGAAGGTTCTTCGTTCCATCGGGGCAACTATATCATGCCGGTGCGGCAGGCGGTAGCAAGGCTGCTGCCATGGTCCAGGCTCTCCCCCCGCGGGCTCCGTCTCCGAAGTAGAATCAACGGAGGAGAAAACGCGAATGACCTTGTCCCCAACCTCGCAGAAGTGGGCCGCAATTCTGGTTGCCGCCTCGGCGTCCTTGCTCTTGTCTGCGCAATCGAAGCTTCCCGCCGATCTGGATGCCCAGTCGCGCGCCCGCCTGCCGTATCTGAACAAGTCCGAGATCGACGCGAAGGACCAGAAGAGCCTCGATATTTTTGTAAACAAGGATGGCACCCTGCGCGGTCCCCTCGCGTTCGCGGCTTATAACCCGGGCGTCGCGCAAGCGCTGCTCGATCTCCATAACGCCGCGGTGACGGGCGGGACGCTCGATCCGCATACACGCGAATTGGCGATCCTGGTGGCCTGCCGCGAGACCAACTACAACCTGGAGTGGGGCGGGCACGAGGCCAGCGGTCTCAAGGCCGGAATCGACCCCAAGCTGATCGACGTGGTTCGGAACCACGGCTCACTGGCGGGTCTGGATGAAAAGGACGCCACGGTCATTCGTCTTGGCCGCCAGATGCTCACCGACAAAAAGGTGGATTCCGCCACTTTCCGGAAAGCCGTCGAATTGTGGGGCAAGCGCGGCGCCATGGACATGGTGGCCGTCATGAACACCTACGCCGTCAGCGGCTATTTTGCCATCGCCGTCGATGAGCACCCGGCGGAAGGCAAGGCCGGACTTCCGGCCGTAAAGTAGCATCCGCGTGCATTACGCGCAGTCAAGGAGAATGAGAAAATGCGGATCGGATTCCGTGTCATTGCCGTTTTGTCCGTGCTCCCGACAGCGTTCGCACAAGCCCCGGTGACCAAGCCGGCCTGCGACCGCGCGTGCCTCGAGGGCTATATGGACCGGTATCTGAAGGCGATGCTGGACCAAGATGTCAGCAACGACCTATTCGCGCGCAACGTCCGCTTCACCGAGAACGGGATCGAGCTGCCGCTCGGCAACGAAGGTCTTTGGTGGGGCATGTCGGGTCTGGGCGGGTATCGCTTCTACGTGCCCGATGTCGAAACCCAGCAGGTCGCGATGATCGGCACCGTCAAGGAGAACATGGCGAACAACGGCGTCAATAACGACCAGGGGAACACCGTCGCCGTGGCCATCCGGCTCAAGATCGTCGACGGAAAGATCACCGAGATCGAGCAGCTCGCGATTCGCCCGCCGGTTCAGCTCGGCGGGCCGGGAGGCCGCGGGCGGGGTGGTGCGGGTGGCGGAGGCGCCGCCGCCACTCCTCCCGGCACCGGCGACCGCGTGGTCGCCATGGGGAAGCCGAACGCCATCTTTTCCGAGGTGATCCCCGAAAACGAGCGGGCCTCGCGCGAGGATCTGATCCAATCGGCCAACTATTATTTCACCGGGCTGGCGCGCCACGATGGCAACGGCTATTACCCGTTTACCACGGACTGCGTGCGCTATGAGAACGGCATCGAGACCACCAACGACTGTCTGAAGCAGTTTACCGGTCATTCGTTGGACAACATCGTGAACCGCATCCGCGACCGGCGGTTTGTCGCCGTCGACCGCGAGCGCGGCATCGTGTTTGCCTTCGCATTCTTCGATCACTATCGGATCAACTGGACCTGGCAGCTGGCGGAGTTGTTCAAGATCGAGAAGGGCAAGATCCGGCGGGTCGAGGCGGTCTTCCAACAGGCGCCATTCGGAATTCCGTCGGGCTGGAGCACCTATCGGCAGTCGATCTCGGAGGCGATCCAGAGCATCCGCTAATCTCACATGGCGACGATAGCGACTTCGCGGCCGGAAGCACGCACGAGCCGCTGGATGTCGTCCGGGTCGCCCGTGAGAATGATCGCCTTTTGACGAAGCGCAGTCGTCACCACAACGGCGTCGACGACATCCGCTGTTTTCGCCACACCGAGCAACCGCCCGGCTTCGTGCGCTTCGCTTTCCCCAAGAGGAACCACCACGCACCCAGTCAAGAAGCGGCGAAGTTGGGCTTGTTGTGGAGACCGGCTCACCTGGGCGACCACCGGCGCAGGAACCACTGGGACAACGCCCAATTCCAAACGGGCTTTGTGCTCGGCCCAAGCCCGCCGCTGGTTCCGATCGGCGGCCACCAGAACGGCAGCGTCGTAAACGACGGCACTCACGCCGGACCCCGGACCTTTCGCGGCGTTGGGAGTTGGGCCCGCACATGGCGGCGGGCTTCATTCATCTCTTCCGCGGTGAAACGTCCGTGCTGCTTTTCCCACTGGGCGACCGCGGCCAGACCAGCCCGCCGCCGCAAGGCTTCCCGGGCCGCGGTGGTCATCCAGGCCGAGACGCTCAACCCGTCGCGGGCGGCCGCCGCCAGGATGTCCTCGTGAATGTCCGGGTCGATAGTGATCGCAAGCTTCGGTGAAGGGTTGCCGCGCGGCATACAAAGTATCCTACTCCAGTAGGATACCACGCGGTATTAGACCCGGCGGAGTAATTACACGCCGGCGATGGTGCCGGTGCTGTCGCCGAACTTGTCGCGCTCTACGCCGACCTTCTGCAGAATCGTCAAATGCAGATTCGCAATCGGGGTGCGCTCGGGCAGCACGATGTGCTGGCCGCCGAGCTTCATCCGGCCGGCGCCGCCGCCCACCAAGATGTTCGGCTCCGGGTAGTTGTTGTGCAGATCGCTGTTGCTCATGTTCGAGCCGTACAGGAAGATCGAGTGATCGAGCAGCGTGCCTTCGCCCTCCGGCGTTTTGGCGAGCTTCGCCACGAAGGCCGCGAACTGCTCCAGGTGCCAGGTCTGGATTTTGACCAGTTTGTTGATTCTCTCGAGGTCGTTGGCGTGGTGCGACACGGGATGAAACGAATCGGGAATCCCGATGTGGTTGTAGGTCCGGTTGGTGCCTTCGGCGACCATAATGTAGGAAGCCACGCGCGTCAAATCGGCCTGATAGGCGAGGGCGATCAGATCGAACATCAACTTCACCTGCTCCGGGAAGGAGTCGAGTTCTCCCACGGGGGCTTCGGGAATCTGTAGCCCGGAAGGATCGCTGGCCCCGGCCTTCTCGGTCCGCCGCTCGATCTCCCACACGCTGTCGAGGTAGCCGTCGAGAACCGCCCGATCCCGGTGTCCGAGGTCGCGCTGCAGGCTCTTGGTGCCGTCCAGGATGAGGTCGAGGAGGCTACCCGTCTGATGGCTGATGGACGCGCGCTCCCCGG
>Ga0335078_10005284_pt1 | contig 19095 bp, 16 predicted proteins | sample Lox_Sample_32_FD_206711 | JGI IMG/M metagenome (GOLD analysis project Ga0335078, IMG submission 206711) | Soil microbial communities from Loxahatchee National Wildlife Refuge, Florida, United States - Lox_Sample_3.2 | ecosystem: Environmental > Terrestrial > Soil > Wetlands | place: USA... | reverse complement strand
ATTGGTGCAGCGCTGGGTTTTCTTCGTCGCCGCTGGCGGGCTGGGACTTGTGTTCCTCTTCATGCTCTTTTCCTCGCATGAGGCATTCGTAAATGGGCTCAACAGCTTCATGCAGCAGCATTATGGCGTGCATGACGCTTATCAGACCGTGCTTGCACGGTCCCCTGTCCACAGCGGCTTCTCGTTTAGCGCGACGATGAGTGCTACCGTACTTGCCGCCTTCGCATTTATCTTCCCGGCCTGGGGTGTTATGCAAGCGGGGGAGATCAAGAGAGCCGGAGCAACCAAGAGCAACCTGTACGCAATCGTCGGTGCCGAGTTGGCCTGCATCGGCATCGCTCTTGCGTCCGTGTTGCTATTGGTCGGCAGGGTGGGACATACGTTCTTCGTCGCGTCAGGTGCCTTGGCTTTCGGCAATCCGGCCCATTACCCGCTGCCCATCCAGCCCTTCTTCGGTTTCTTCGCCGCGATGATGCACGAATCGCCGGCATTTGCATGGTTGATATTTGTAACTGCGCTGGCGTGGTTCTGGATGTGGGCGCCGAACCTTACGGTGGCGGTGGCCCGCGTCATGCTCGCGCTCTCGTTCGATCGCATGATGCCTGACTGGTTCGGGCGGGTCGGGCGACGTAGCCATGCTCCGGTCAATGCGATTGTGGCAACATCGGTCGCTTGCCTGGCATTTATTATTGGGTACGCGTTTATTAGCAATTTGATCGCGTTGCTAGCAAGTCTGGTCATGCTGACCATCACCACGTTCGCGGCGACGATGGTTGCAGGGGGCCTGATGCCATGGCTTCGCCCAGATCTGTTTGGCAGAGCTCCTGCGCCGATCCAGAGGAGGCTCCTCGGAGTGCCTGTCATCACACTGTGCGCCGCGATCTTCTTTGCTTATGCGGTGTACGTCGATTACGAATGCCTGACCCAGGACGCGCTGGGGGTGAACTCTACGAAGGGCCTCTTGTTCGTGGGGGGGGTTTACCTGGTATCAGCAGTAGTCTATTTCGCGTTGGCAGCTCGCCGCAGGAGGCAACAGATCGATGTCTCCCTGGTTTATAAAGAGCTCCCGATCGAGTAGAGCAGCATAATGTCCAGGCGCTCACCCTGGGCCCACAGACGAACAGAGACGACTAGACCATCACCCTTTGCCGAGAGAGAAAGCCTCGGACTGACTTGGACGGCGCGCGAGGCAAAACTGCGGCTCCCGCGGCCTCGACATAGTCAGGTGTCACCCAAGAGCGAAGCAAGACTCGCTCACAACAAAATCGAGACCAACTGCCTCCGAGATTCGTCGGGCGCGGCTCATCGCCGACTCGCGGCCACAGCGGAGACGAGGATTGCGATGGGCCGAGGGCTACCTGAATCGCGGAAGGCAGCCCTTCGCCGCACAAGGGGAGCTTCCCTTCTGCCCACCTTCTCTCTCATGAGCGCCGCCGTGTACGTAAATCGCTACTGAACGATAAACGAGCCGACTCTCGGGCGACATCTAGATTCCGCTAGAAGGTGTCAGCTGGGCCACCATCCCTCCCACGAGAGAGCGCGCGTGAACCCAGGTGGTGCACGAGAGCCGACGAGATCAGAGCACGCCGTGAGCAGCGAACACTTCGCGGACCGTCATGCCGTCCGCGAGCTTCGAGCGGACCAGCGTCTCCGTGGAGGCCTTTTCTTCAGCCAGTGCCATGACTTCCTCGGCAGCCTCGAACGGGACAACAACGATGCCGTCGTCATCCGCCAGCACGAGGTCTCCGTTCGAGACCCTGACCCCACCGCAGGTGATGTCTACCCCCACCTCTGTTACATCGATCCGACCGAGTGAATCCTGCGCATTGATACCGGCGACGAACGTCGGGTAGGCCATCTCGATCAGCGCCTGAGTGTCGCGGGTGTAGGCGTCAGCCACTATTCCCACGGCTCCTCGGGCTCTCGAGGCCGTAGCGAGGAGCTCGCCCCAGTAGGAGCCGGTGCACGTGGAGACCACCATCACGTCTCCGGGCTGCTGTGCGTCGACGGCCAGGATCTCGCCGGCGTAATGGTCCTCCGGAATCTCATCGACCTGGATGGCCAGCACGGTCGCCGCGTATCCGGCGGTGCGGGTACCCCGTATGAGCGGACGGATATGCGGCGCCATGACGTTGTCGCGGAATCCGACCTTGTCCAGACAGTCCGACACTGCAGCGACGTAGAGGCGCCCAAGTCGCGCCACGAGGTCAAGATCGCGCCCGTCATGTCGCCCGTTGCTAGAGCTGCCCATCAGAACTCTCCTCGTCAGTCGGCGCGGATCTGCGGACGGCAGAACCGGTGATCGCAACTACCGTTGGCGATTGTAACGTTCAAGTAAACCCCCGTCAATGGATCTGAGTGGGCACCGGACGACCGCCTAGGCCGTCCGCGCCACGTACCGCGCCGGCCTCACCCCGGGCTCGAGCAACTCCACCGCGCGCGCCCGGATCAGCCGCCGAATGTGTCCGTGCACGATGAACATCAGCATGTGCGTCGGTGAGTCCCATGGCCCCAACGACCGCTCGACCGCCGCACACAACTCCCCCAAAGACGCCGGACGACTCAAGCTCGCGACGAGCACCTCGTCCACCCGCGCCACGAACTCCCGACTGGAACGAAGGAACTCTCCCACATCACCCCCGCTTGCCACGGGCCAATGCCCCGAGTGCAACTCCGCTGGCGCCAGCGACTCGACGCGTGCGATCGTGTCGAGATACGCCTCGACGTCCTCATAGGTCGGGCAGAGCGCCGGGACACCGTCGACGGAAGGACACATGCTCGAATGGATCGCGTCCGAGCAGAAGAGCATTCCGCTCGCAGGCTCGAACAACATCAGGTGTCCAGCCGAATGACCTGCCGCGGGCAGCGCCTCGAAGACGCGGTCGCCGACGCGAAGTCGCTCACCCCCCACCAACGTCAAATCGATCTCCACCGGCCCGCCATACCCAGCCCGCATCCACGCCAGATCGACGTCATCGAACCCCAGGCCGTGCTCGTGCATGTATTGCTGATAGCGGTCATGGAGGAGCTGCTCGGGCTGACGAACCATCGCCCGGTCAAGGAACCCGCATGCCGTCGCGGCATCAGGCGCGGCATCGCGCAACACCGCCAGCCCGCCCTGGTGATCGAGATCGGGATGCGTGACAACAACGAACTTCAAAGAACTCAAAGCAAATCCGAGGCGTGAAATCGCGGGCAGGATCGCATCGCATGCCATCCTGGCTGTCCCGGTGTCAATGAGAAGCAGCTCGGAGCCGTCCTGGGACGCCAGCAGATACTCAAAGACGTTGCGCTCGCCGAGCCGAGCCTCGATTCGCCAACTGCCGGCGTCGATCTCGACCGCCGCCGGCGCAATCACCATCCGGCGATCCAGCCGGTCAACAGGCCCCGGGGCTCCGAGTCGGGCTCCTCGCCCGGAATGCCAGCAAGGAAATCGAAGTCAGCACCAGTATCCGCCTGGGTAACGTGTTCGGCATATAGCGCCCCGTACCCGCGCTCATAGTGGCGCCGCGCGGGCGGGCTGTCCGCCAGCCGGCGGGCGATCTCCTCATCGGACAGCTCGACGTCGATCCGCCGGCCCTCGACATCGAGGCTGACGATGTCGCCATCGCGAACGATCGCGAGCGGCCCACCGGCGGCCGCCTCCGGCGCGATGTGCAGGACCACGGTCCCAAACCCTGTACCGCTCATCCGCGAATCGGAGATCCGAACCATGTCGCGCACGCCCACTTCCAGCAGCTTCCGCGGGATCGGGATCATCCCCCACTCCGGGAAGCCCGGCGCACCCAGCGGACCTCCGTTTCGCAAAACCAATACGGAATCGGGCTCAACCGCGAGATCCGGATCGTCGATCCGCGCGTCCAGGTCGTTGATGTCCTCGAACACGACCGCAGGCCCGGCGTGGCTCAGCAACGACGGAGAAGCCACGCTCTTCTTGATGACCGCACCGTCGGGGGCGAGGTTACCTCGCAGCACGACGATCCCGCCGTCGGGATGCCGCGGGCTCGACAAAGGCGCGACCACGTCCCCGTCGGCACCAGCGCTAACCCGATCCAGAGCATCGCCCAAGCGCTCGCCGCTGATCAGCGTCACGTCCTCATCAAGCAGCGGGCGGAGCTCGCGCATCAGGACCGGAACGCCCCCATGACGGAAGAGATCCTCAAACAGGTACTCGCCGGATGGGCGCAGATTGGCAAGCATCGGTGTCCGCCGGGAGATCTCGTCGAACCGCTCGAGATCGAGACTCACCCCAACCCGCCCAGCCAGTGCGAGCAGATGCACCACGGCGTTCGTCGATCCGCCCATCGCCATCAGGACCGTGATCGCGTTGTCGAACGCCCCAGGCGTGAGTATCGCCCCCGGCTTCACTCCAGCCACCGCCAGCTCGACGGCTCGCCGACCCGTCTGCTCGGCAGCGGCCCGGCGCCGCGCATCGACCGCCGGTATCGCCGCCGAACCCGTGAGCGACATGCCGATCGCCTCCACCACTGCGGCCATCGTCGACGCCGTGCCGAGCTCGTTGCAATGGCCGTAGCTCGGGATCATCGCCGCCTCCAGATCCTCGTATTCGCCCTGCGTGATCGCCCCGGCGCGGTACTCGGCGGTGTACTTCCACAGATCGGTACCGACACCCAGCTCCCGGCCGCGGTAGAAGGCCGGCTGCGACGGCCCGCCGGTGAGCATGATCGCCGGGATGCCGGCGCTGGCGGCGCCCATCAGCTGCGCTGGCACAGTCTTATCGCAGCTCGCGAGCAGGACGACCGCATCGAGCGGGTGCGAGCGGATCGACTCCTCGACGTCCATCGACATCAGGTTCCGATAGAGCATCGTCGACGGCTTCATGAGGTTCTCGCTGAGCGAGATCGTCGGGAACTCGAGCGGCAGGCCGCCTGCCAGGAGCACCCCGCGCTTGACGGCGGTCGCCAGGCCGCGCAGGTGGACGTTGCAGTGAACGAGCTCCGACCACGAGTTGCAGATTCCGATCACAGGGCGGCCGTCGAGGGCCACCTGCGAGAAACCCTCGGCCTTGACCGACGCACGGTGGAGCATCCCGGCCACCGTCCGCGGGCCAAACCACCCCTGGCTGCGCAGGGGGATCGATCTACCGTTCTCGCCAGCGCTCATATCAAGCCCTCTCGTGTCAGGCTGACTCGCGGAGCACGAGCTCAACCGGGAATGTTCGCCGAGATTCGGTTTCCTTGCCTTCGACCCGGTCGATCAGGATCGTGGCACTCGCCAGGCCCATCTCGTAGGCGGGTATCGCGACGGTTGTCAACGGCGGGTCAACGAAGGCGGAGAACTGGAAATCGTTGAAGCCGGTCACGGCGATGTCGTCGGGGATCTTCAGCCCCGCGGCGCGGACTGCACTCATCACGCCGAGTGCAAGCAGATCGTTTCCGCCCATGATCGCCGTCGGCGGCTCCGCCAGCGAGAGCAGCGCGTTTGCCATCTCCTCGCCGCTCTGCGGGTCCCAATGACCACGGAACAGCTGCAACTCGCGCCGCGGCTCGAGGCCGCGCGCCCGATGGGCGTCGAGGTATCCGGAATGGCGCTCTTCGATCATCGGCCACGCGGTCAGCGCGGCGGTGAAGGCGATGCACGTGTGTCCGCGGTCAAACAGGTACTCCGTCAGCCTCCGCGCCCCGTCGCGGTTATCGGCGCCAACCGACGGCACGTCGCCCTTGTCATACGTCTCCTGGAAGAGCACAAACGTGTAACCCAGGTCGCGCACACGCGAGACACAGGCCGAGCGCACGGACGCATCGCCCGAGAGGTACAGCATCGCCCCATCAACGCGATGCTCGTGCAGCGGCGCCAGCAGTCCATCGTCGATCAACCCCGGTCGCGCCGACTGGATCAGGAGGCCGTAGCCACGGTCGCGGGCGACGTCGCCGACGCCGGCGATAACCAGGTCCGTCATCGGATCGGCCAGGAATCGAGCATCCTCGTCGAGCACAAACACCCCAAGGGTGTGCACACGCGCGATGCGCAGCCCACGCGCCGTCGCGTTCGGCCGGTAGTCGAGCGCGATCATCGCCTGCTCCACGCGCTCGCGGGTCTTCTCCGCCATCAGGTGTGTGCGCCCGTTGACGAGATTCGAAACCGTCTGGACTGAGACGTTCGCGCGTTCAGCAACGTCGCGGAGCGTCGACCGCCGGCGCGGTTGGGGGGGGTCTGGGCTTCTCATCGCGTGGGCGGCAGCGATCCCCGCTCCATTTACCCCGGTTGGCTCGCCATTGGCAGGCATCATAGAACGCTAAATACCGGTCAACTGTTTAGTAGACCTTCGACAGAAGTCCCCCGTCGATCTGAAGGCCGGAGCCGTTGACGTAGGAGGCCTCGTCCGAGGCGAGGAAGACGACGGCGTGGGCGACCTCGGCGGGCTGCCCGATCTTCTTCGCCGGGTAGATCGACGACATCTCCTCGCGGGCCTTCTCGGGGTCACCGGTGGCTTCCCAGTAGCGCTCGATCATCGGTGTCTGCATGTCGCCCGGGCAAACACAGTTACAACGGATGCCGTCGATCGCGTATGCCGTCGCCACCGCCCGGGTGAGTCCGAGCACCGCGTGCTTGCTCGCCGAGTACACGGGCAGGAACGGATCGGCCACCAGCGACAGCGCGGACGCGGTGTTGACGATCGTCCCGCCACCGTTTCCGCGCATCGAGGCAACCGCGTGCTTGCAGCCCCAGAACACACCGCGGACGTTGACGTCGAAGACCCAGTCGTAGTCCTCGTTGGTCGTGTCGAGCAACGCCTTCTCGAGCTGCACGCCAGCGTTGTTGGCGATGAAGTTGAACTGTCCGAACTCGGACTTGGCGCGCTCGATCGCGGCGACGACGCTGTCCTCAACGGTCACGTCCAACTCTTGCGAGACCGCGCGGCCTCCAGCCGACAAGATCTCCCCGGCGACGCTGGAAGCCCCGTCCGCGTTGAGATCGGCGACGACGATCGCTGCGCCCTCAGCCGCGGCCAGCTTTGCGATCTCCCGCCCCAGGCCCGATGCGGCGCCGGTGACAACGCCAAACTTTCCTTCCATGCGCATCAGCGCACTCCTTTCACACCATGGTTGTTCCGCCGTCGAGCTCGAAGGTCGTGCCAGTGGCAAACGGCGCATCGAACGCGAGGAAGCGGATTGCGGCAACGACCTCTTCCGGCGCTGCGAACCGCTTCAGCGGAACCCGCTCTGTGGCGTCGACTCGCGCCTGGGCCGGATCCGGGAACCAGTCGATCTCGGCGTCCATCATCGGCGTGTCGATCGGACCCGGGCAGACCACGTTGACGTTGACCGTCGGCGCGAGCTCGGCCGCGAGGGCCTTGGTCAGCCCGATGACGCCGAACTTCGAAGAGCAGTAGTGAACGAACAACCCCATCCCCACCGCGGCGAGATCGGAAGCCACGTTGACAATGCTGCCGCCGCCGTTCTCGCGCATCCGCAGGCCGGCGTCCTGGCCGATGTAGAAGCTGCCGGAAAGGTTGGTGTCGATCACGTTGCGCCACACGGCCGCGTCGATGTCCTCGAGCTTGGTCGGAAACCCGACGCCGGCGGCGTTGATGGCGGCATCGAGCCCGCCGAGCGAGTCGAACGCCTGCGCCACAGCGGCGTGCGCACTCTCCGGGTCGCTGACGTCAGCCGCGATCGGGATCGCCCGATCACCGAGTTCCTCAGCGAGCGCTTGCAGCGCACCTCCGCGCCTGGCCACCATCGCTACGCTCGCGCCCTCCCCCACGAACGCCCTCGCCGCCGCCTTGCCGACGCCGGAACTCGCGCCTGTGACCAGGACGCGACGGCCTTCGATCCCCTTCACCGCAGCCATCGCACACCTCCAATGATCCCCGCGCGCACCAGGCTGTCGCCGCGGATCGGACTGGGCTTACTACAAAGTATCTCGGCGTCCCGTGAAGCTGCCGAGGCGGATTTACTATAACGATCAAGTAACGGACCGTCAAGACGCTCGGGCAGCGTCATCGACCTTGGCCACGATGCCGAGGGATAGTCCGCCGTCGAGTACAAACGCTGCTCCGGTGGCAAAGCCGGCCGCGTCGGAGACAAGAAACCTCGCGCACGCGGCGATGTCGGCGGGCTGGCCGACGCGCCCCACCGCGTGCTGTCCGGCGACCTCCGCGCGGGCCTTGGCCGGGTCGGGCAACGAATCCAGGTAGCGAGCGGCCATGCCGGTGTCCACGTACCCCGGGCAGATGCAGTTGCAGCGGATTCCGTCCTTCCCGAAATCGGCGGCGATCGCACGGGTCAACGCGATCACACCACCTTTCGACGCACAGTAGGCATCCAGCCCCGGTTCAACCCAGAAGCCGTTGACCGAGGCGATGTTGACGATCGCCCCGCCGCCGGCGGCTCGCATCACCGGCACCGCGTACTTGCAGCAGAGATAGACGCCCTTGAAGTTGACGTTCATCAACGCGTCCCACTCGTCGGGCTCAAGCTGTTCGATCGTCTTCTCGATCTGGATCGCGGCGTTGTTGACGAGGATGTCAAGGCCGCCGTAAGTCGAGACCGCGGCATCGACCAGTCCCGACGCGTCAGCGGCCGAGCCGACGTTGGCCACACGAAACGCAACCGAGAACCCGTCACTCGCCAACGACGAAGCGACCGCCTGCCCCTCGTCCTCATCGACGTCGCACATCAGCACCCGCGCCCCGGCCGCCGCAAACCCCTCGGCGATACCCCGCCCGACGCCGCGCGCCGCGCCCGTGACTATCGCGACACGCCCCTTGATGTCCATCGGATCGCGCTCAGACACGGCTATAAGCTCCATCGATCGGGACATTGGCGCCCGTCAGGAACGCCGATTCGTCGGATAGCAGGAAGACCGCGGCGGCGGCGACCTCGTCGACTTCGCCGAATCGCCCGATCGGATGGCGCGACAGCACGCGCCGGTTCCACTCGGCCGCGTCGGCCGACGCATTGGCGGCGGTGTCGTGCATCGGCGTAAGGATCTCGCCGGGAAGCAGAGCGTTGGAGCGGATGCCCTGCTCGGCATATTCCACCGCGATGTGGTTGGAGAGCATGAGCAGCGCGGCCTTCGACACGCCATAGGCGCTATCTCCGGCCCACACGGTGATCCCGCACACCGAGCTGATGTGCACGAACGTGCCACCGCCGGCCTCGAGCATGTACGGGATCGCCGCCTTGCTCATCATGAACGGGCCGGTCACGTTGACGGCGAGCGTCTGTTGCCAGGCGCCGAGCGAGTGTTGGTGGACCGGCACCCAGCCGTCGAGCTCGCCCGTCCCGGCGCAGTTGACGAGCAGGTCGATTCCGCCGAGCTCACGGGCGGCACTGCCGATCATCCGCTCGACGTCGTTCTGATCAGACACGTCACCCAGCAAGGCGACAGCTCGTCCGCCGGCGGAGTCGATCAAGGAGCAGGTCTCGTCCGTGCGTCCCTCGTCCCTTCCGCAAACTCCGACGGCCGCGCCTTCTCTGGCGCACGCGATCGCGATGCCGCGTCCGATGCCACTCGACGCGCCGGTCACGACGGCGCGCTTACCGGCCAACCTGTTCACTGCTGACCTCTTTCTCGACGAGGACGGGAAGTGTCGGTTACTATAACGATCAAGTAACCGTGAGGGAGGTTTTGGCGATGACCAGCACAGACACTCTGCCGGCTGAGGTCGACACGATCGTCGTCGGCGGAGGGACCGCCGGCTGCGTCATCGCAGGTCGCCTCGCGGAGGGAACCTCCGACTCGATTCTGTTGATCGAGGCCGGTCCGGACTACGGGCCCGCCGAGAGCGGCCGGTGGCCCGAGGACCTGATGGACGCCACCAGCCTGGCCATGTGGTCCCACGACTGGGGGTACGTGGGCGAGTACGCCGGCCAGACCGTGCACTTCAACCGCGCCCGTGTGATGGGTGGGTGTTCATCGCACAACGCCGGCGCCGTCGTCTACGGGAGCCGCCTCGACTACGACGCGTGGGCGGCCGCCGGCAATCCGGGCTGGTCCACCGATGACCTGCTGCCCCTGTTTGCTCTCGGGTGGAAACAGCTGCGCGTACGAGTGGTCGGCCTCGATGAGCTGACGCCCTTCCAGAGCGCTTGCATGGACGCGATGGTCGCCAACGGGATCCCCGCCGTCGATGACTTCAACGACCTGGACGAGACCGTGGGGGTGGCGCCGTTCCCGGTCAACCTCAACGGAGGACTCCGGATCAACAGCGCATTTGCCTATGTCGATCCGGTCCGCGACCGCGAAAACATGACGGTCCTTGGCGACGTGCTCGTCGACCGCCTACTGATTCGCGATGGTCGGGTCGAGGGGCTGGTCGTCCAGCATGGCGGATCCGAGCACACAGTCCGCGCGGCGCGGATCGTCCTCTCGGCCGGCGCCTACGGCACGCCCGGGATCATGCTTCGCTCCGGCATCGGACCGGCCGACGAGCTCGCCGAGGTCGGCGTGAGCAGCGAGCACGACCTTCCCGGAGTCGGGCGCAACCTCCACGACCAGCCGTCACTCGAGATCGACTACGCCGGGAGCGACGAGCTGATCGATGTCATGGAGCGCCACCTCGAGGGCGGCTGGCGACCGGACGAGCAGGCGATCGGCAAACTGCCATCGAGTCTCTGCGTGGAGGGCGGATTCGATCTGCACATCTACCCCATCGGTGGCCGTCAGTGGCTCGATAAGAGCAAGTGGCGGTGGACAATCGGGGCAGCTTGCCTGACGCCCCGCTCACGGGGAAGCATTCGGCTGAGCGGATCGAGGCCCGAGGACAAGCCGATCATCGACCATCGCTACCTGAGCGATCCCGAGGGGTACGACCTCGCGCGTCTGGCCGAGGCGGTCGAGCGCGCCCGCGAGGTGGCCGCAGTGCCAGAGCTGCGGCGGTTGATCGGCGAGGAGATCAAGCCCGGTCCCAGCGTGGTCGACCTCGCGTCGATCAAGGACTTTCTCAAGCATTCGGCGATCCACTATTACCACCCGTGCGGGAGCTGCAAGATGGGCCCGGCCAGCGACCCGGCAGCGGTCGTCGACTCCGAGGGTCAGGTGCACGGAATCGAGGGACTGTACGTCGGCGACGCATCGATCATGCCCGACGTCATGTCCGGGAACACGAACATGCCGGTGACCGTGATCGGCGAGCGCATCGCCCGTGGGCTGCTGCTAGGCAGCGGTGCCGCGCCAGGCGAGCGCGCCACCGTCAACTAGATACGCGGCGCCGTTGACGAACGAAGCCGCGTCGGACGCAAGGAAGCAGACGAGTCGCGCCACCTCCTCCGGGCGGCCCAGACGCGGCGGTGAAGTGAGGTGGTACGCGGCGAGCTCCGCGCCGTAGGTCTCAGGGTCGCCGACGTTGGCGATCTGGTTGGCGACCATTGGTGTGTTGATCGTCCCGGGGCAGTAGCAGTTGCAGCGTATGCCCAGCGGCGCGAGGTCGAGCGCCGTCGAGCGCGTGAGCATCAGGATCGCCCCCTTGGTCGAGCAGTAGCACGACTCGCCGGGAAAGGCCGTATAGCTGGAGACAGACGCGCAGTTGACGACCGCACCCGCCGCCGATCTCTGAAGCAGCGGCACGCCGTGCTTGATGCAAAGCCAGCTGCCACGGACGTTGACGGCGAACATCCGGTCCCACACGTCGTCCGGGATCTGATCGATCCGCGTGTCCTCGGTCACCTGCGTGTCGAGGATCGCAGCGTTGTTGTGCAGGACATCGAGCCGCCCGAAGCGCTCACCCACAGAGGCCATCAGTGATGCCACCTCAGAACTTTCGGACACATCGCAGTGGATGAAAACACCGTCGCCCCCCGCCGCGGACACGGCTCGAGCGGTATCGGCTCCGCCGACGTCGTCGACGTCACAGACGATCACCGCCTCGGCGCCCTGCTTCGTCATCTCAACAGCCGTCGCCTGCCCGATCCCGCGTCCCGCCCCGGTCACCAGGCAGATCTTGCCGTCCAGCCTCACTCTCTGACCTGGAACAGCTCGGCGGTGATGCCGTCCGGATCCTTCATGTAGACCCACCGCAGGCCACTCTCGTGATCGATCGGGTCCGAGGTGAACCGGACGCCCTCGGCGCGCAACTGGGCGACGGCCTCATCGATGTCGTCGACCTGGATGGCGATGTGCGCGGCGCCGATCCCGTTGTTCGGGTGCGCGGCCGGACCGTCCGCGGGCGCGGCGTATTCGATCAGCTCCAGGCGCATGTCATCGCGCGTCAACATCGCACAATGCATGTACGCGCCCTGCACCCCGGTGCCCTCGTCGACCTCGGGGCCGCTCTCCGAGAGCCGTTCCTCGAGCTCGAACCCGAACCGCTTGTAAAACTCGATCGAGCGGTCAAGATCGGAGACCGTCATACCGGTGTGGTGCACGCCGATCGGTCGCATCGGCGCGTACTATAACGATCAACAAGCCACCACGCAACCAGCCTGGACGCGAACGATCCTTTCGTTTATCGTTCTAAATGACGTTTGCCAAGGTGACCGCTAGCGAGAGCGACGGCTGGGCCGAGCACGGCGCTGGCGTCGAGAGAGGAGCCCCCGCCATGACCGCTGTAGTTGCTAACTCGTACCAGATGTTCGTCGGCGGGGAACACGTGCCCGCGCTGGAGGGCGAGACCGAGGAGGTCCTCAACCCCGCGACCGGTGAGAAGCTCGCCGAGGTCCCGCTCGGCACGACCGCCGACGTCGACGCCGCCGTCAAGGTCGCCGCCGATGCGTTCGAAGCGTGGTCGACACTCGCGCCGAACGAGCGCGCGCTTCCGATTCTGCGCCTCGCCGACCGCCTCGAGGAGCACGCCGAGGAGTTTGCGCAGCTCGAATCGCTCAACGTCGGCAAGCCGATTTCGATCGCCCGCGAGGAGATCCCATTCGGCGTCGACTGCCTGCGGTTCTTTGCCGGCGCCGCCCGGACCCTCGAGGGCCGCGCCGCCGGCGAGTACGTGCAGGGATCGACGAGCATCATCCGGCGCGACCCGCTCGGTGTGGTCGGCTCGGTGGCGCCGTGGAACTACCCGCTGCTGATGGGGATCTGGAAAATCGCCCCCGCGATCCTCACCGGCAACACGCTGGTGCTGAAGCCCTCAGAGCTGACCCCGCTGACCACACTGCGGTTCGCCGAGCTCGCCGCCGACCTGCTGCCACCGGGCGTGCTGAACGTGATCACCGGGCACGGCGAGACCGTCGGCGCGGCGCTCGTCAGTCACCCCCAGGTACGGATGAGTTCGCTGACCGGGGACGTGTCGACGGGCAAGGAGGTCATGCGCGCGGCGGCCGGCAACCTCAAGAAACTGCATCTCGAGCTGGGCGGCAAGGCGCCCGTGATCGTATTCGACGACGCCGACATCGAGCTCGCCGTGGCGAAGATCCGCGAGGGCGGGTACATGAACTCGGGCCAGGACTGCATGGCGGCATCGCGGGTGTACGCATCCGCCGGCATCCACGACGACCTCCTCTCCGAGCTCGTCCCGGCGGTCGAATCGATCTCGATGGGCGACCCCAACAGCGAGGACACCGAAATGGGGCCCGTCATCTCCGATCGGCAGCGCAGCCGCGTCGAGGGGTTCGTCGACCGCGCGCTCGAGACCGGGCATGCAGAGCTGGCCGCCGGCGGGAAAACCAACGGGAACGGCTTCTTCTACAAGCCGAGCATCATCGTGGGCGCACTCCAAGGCGATGAGATTGTCCAGAAGGAGGTGTTCGGTCCCGTCGTCTCCGTCACCCGGTTCGACGACGAGAAGGAGGCCCTCCGGTGGGCCAACGATGTCGAGTACGGGCTCGCCGCGTCGGTGTTCACGAGCAACGTCGGGCGCGCGCTCGAAGCCGCCCGCGTGCTCCAGTTCGGAACCGTTTGGATCAACGACCACATGCCGATCGCGGCTGAGATGCCACATGGCGGCTTCAAGCAATCCGGCAACGGCAAGGACATGTCGGTCTACTCGCTCGAGGAGTACACCGAGATCAAGCACGTGATGGTGAACCTCCACCACTGATCGGCACCCGGACCCGGCAGGAAAGGCGGCCCGTATGACGGCCACTGTGGCGACCACCCGCTATGCGGGTTCGCAAGCTCATCGCGAGCGCGCGGTCAAGACGCTCGCCCGCGGCGTGGCGACGGCGATGCGGGCCGGCCAACGGCCGGTGCCGCTCGCAATCGATCACGGACGCGGCGCATATCTCGTCGACGTCGACGGCCACAGCTACGTCGACTACGTGCTCGGCTTCGGGCCGCTGCTGCTGGGCCACGCGCCGGAGGCCGTGATCTCGGCGGTGACGCGCCAGCTCCGCCGCGGGTTCACGTTCGGAGCCCAGCACGAGCTCGAGGCCGAGGTCGCTGAGTTGATCGTCGACGCGGTCCCCTGCGCCGAGCTCGTGTGCTTCTCGACGACCGGTAGTGAGGCCGTCCACGCCGCACTGAGGCTGGCCCGGGCCGCCACGGGCCGGACGAAGATCGTGAAGTTCGAGGGCCATTACCACGGCTGGATCGACCCGGTGTTCGTCTCGACACCCGGGCTTGCGCCCGTCGAAGGCAAGCTCGAGCCCGAGCCGGCGACCGCGGGTGAGAGCGGCTCGGCCGACGTGCTCGTCGCGCGCTGGAACGATCCCGGTTCGCTGGCCGAGGTGCTCGCCGACCACGGGGCCGAGGTTGCAGCCGTGATCATGGAGCCGGTGGCCTGCAACGGTGGCGTGATCGCGCCGGCGCCGGGCTATCTCGAGCGAGCGCTCGAGCTGACCCACGCCGCGGGCGCGGTGCTGATCTTCGACGAGGTCGTGACCGGCTTCCGGCTCGGGCTCGGCGGCGCCCAGGAGCGCTACGGAGTGACCCCGGACATAGCGACGTTCGGCAAGGCGGTTGGCGCCGGGATGCCGCTGAGCGTCGTCGCCGGACGGCGGGAGATCATGGAGCTCGTCGCCGACGGCCGCGTCTCCCACGTCGGGACGTTCAACTGCGCGGCGCCCTCCGCAGCTGCCGCCGCCACGGCGATCCGCATCTATCGCGACGGGTCGCCGGGCTTCTACGACCAGCTCGAGCAGATCTCCTCCATGCTCGCCGCGGGCTTGCAGGAGGCCGCCGACGACGCCGGCGTTGGCCTGAAGCTCCACCGGGTCGGATCGCTGCTGCAGACGTTCTTCACCGAGCCGGAGCGCCGCATGGACAGCTACGCCGACACGGCAGCCGCCGATTCCGAGCGGTCGGGTCGCTTCTCCGAGCTGATGCTCGATCGAGGCGTGATGGTCCTGCCCCGCGGTTGGTGGTTCCTGTCCTCCCAACATTCAGAAACCGACGTCGAGGCTACTGTGGAGGCGGCTCGGAGCGCGTTGGCACAGATCGCACGAGAAGAAGGGTGACCGAGATGGACTACGACGTAGCAGTCATCGGAGCGGGTCACAATGGCCTCGTCGCGGCCAACTACCTGGCCCGCGCCGGCCAGCGCGTGATTGTGCTCGAAGCTCGCGACATCGTCGGCGGCGCGTGCGTCAGCGAGGAGCTGATCCCCGACTCGCGGTGGTCCTCGTGTGCCTTCATCGCCGGCCTGATCCGGCCCGAGGTCGTCCAGGAGCTTGAACTCGAGCGCTTCGGACTGGAGATGTACCAGTCGGACGTCCTCAACTTCGTCCTGTTCAAAGACGGAAGCCACCTGTTCCTTTGGAAGGAGCTCGACCGGACGCTGCGTGAGATCGAGCGCTACAGCGCCAACGACGCCCGCCGGTTCCTCGACTTCGGGGTCCGCCTGAAGCGTTTCGCCGACATCGTCCGGCCGTACCTGCTTCAACCGCCGCCGTCTCGCTCGGACGTGATGCGGCGCTTCGAGGAGCTAGGCGAGCAGGAGCTGTTTAACGAATTCGTGCTCCTGTCGGCCAGTGATCTCCTCGACCGTTACTTCGAGTCAGACCACCTGAAGGGACTGCTGACCTTCTTCGCGATCGTCTCCGTTTGGGGCGGGCCCTCGACGCCCGGCACCGCCTACGTTTACGGGCATCACTCGTGGGGCGAGTTCAACGGCCAGTTCGGCCAGTATGGCTTCGTCAAGGGCGGGATGGGCGGGATCACCCAGGCGCTGGCGGCGGCCGCGCGCAGCCATGGCGTCGAAATCAGGACGGGGGCGCCGGTGGCGCGGGTCTTGATCGAGGGCGGCACCGCCCGCGGCGTTGTCCTGCAAAGTGGTGAGGAGATCCACGCCGATGTCGTCGTCTCGAACGCCGACCCGAAGCGCTCACTGCTTGGCCTCGTGCCGGAGGGAGAACTCGACCCGAAGTTCCGCACGGCCGTCGAGGGCATCGACCAGCGCGGCTCGATGGCTCGCATCCACCTGCTGGTCGACGAGCTGCCGGCCTACCTCGGATTCGACGCTACCGAGGGCCCCCAGCATCGCGGCCATCAGCTTCTCGGCGCATCCGTCGAGAACTACGAGCAGGCGTGGGAGGCGCAGCGCCGCAACGAACTGCCGGATGAGTACGTGATCGAGGCCGTGATCCAATCGACCCACGACCCGTCGCTCGCCCCTCCCGGCAAGCACACTCTGACGCTCGGCATCCAGCAGCTGCCGTTCGAGCTCGCCGAAGGAAGCTGGGACGACGTGCGCGAGTCCTGGGCGGACTCCGTGGTCGAGGACCTGTACCGCTACGCCCCGAATCTCCGCGATCACATCCTCGCCCGCAACGTGATCACGCCGCTCGACCTCGAGCGCACGTACGGGCTCACCGGCGGCAACATCTTCCAGGGCCAAATGTTCCTCGATCAGCTGTTCGGCGCCCGTCCGCTCCCGGAGATCGCCTCCTACCGCACGCCGATCGGCTCCTACTACCTGTGCGGCGTGGGGATGCATCCCGGCGGCGGCGTGATGGGCGCCTCGGGCCACAACGCGGCCCAGGTCATCCTCGCCGACCGCACCGGTACCGCCGTCCCGGCGGGCGCCACCACCACCCGGTCGCCGTCGACCGGGATGATCGACCGGCTGATGCAGACCGGACCCGGGCGGAAGGCCGGCTACCAGCTCGCCCGCCAGAAGGCATTCCGGCCGCTGGCAAAGTTCGCCGCTCGCTCGGGGAAGGCGCCGCCCCGGAACGGGGACGGAGACGCGCGATGAGCGACCGCAACGGCTCGGGCCGGATGGCCGGCAAGCGAGCGATCGTCACCGGGGCCTCATCGGGGATCGGCCGGGCGACGGCGCAGCTGTTTGCCCGCGAGGGCGGTCGAGTAGCCCTGATCGCCCGCGGACGGGACCGCCTGGAAGAGGCAGCGGCGAGCCTCGGCCCGGCCGCGACCGCGGTACAGGCGGACATCTCCGATCCGGCGCAGGTTGTCGAGGCGTTCGCGACCGCGCTCGAGTTCCTCGGTGGACTGGACGTCGTGGTCAACTGCGCCGGCGTCGCCGAGCCGATCGCCCTCCTCGATCTCGACGCTGAGCGCTGGCACGAGACGATCGAGACGAACCTCTCAGGGAGCTTCTACGTGGCGCGGGAGGCGGCCGAAGTTATGCTTGCGGCCGGGAGCGGGACGATCATCCTGGTTGGATCCGAGCTATCGGTGCTCGGCATGCCGATGTACTCGGCCTACTGCGCGTCGAAGGCCGGCGTGCTCGGCCTGATGCGAGCGCTCGCCGCCGAGCTCGCCCCGACCGTGACCGTCAACGCTGTCTGCCCCGGACCCGTCGACACGCCGATGCTCCGCGCCGAGCTCGAGCTGTTCGACGACCCGCAGGCCGCCTACGACGGCACGATCAGGCGCGTCCCCCTTCGCCGACTCGCGACCCCGGAGGACGTGGCCCCCGGCATCCTCTACCTTGCCACCGAGGCACCCTACGCGACAGGGACGACGCTGGAACTCGACGGAGGAGCAACTTTCTAATCCGGCCGCAGCGCCGGCAGTACCTCGGCGGCAAACCGCTCCACCTGTCCCGGCCCGTCCGCCGTGGGCGGAAGGAGGACCAGCGTGTCGACGCCGCACTCTTCCCACCGTTGCAGTGCCTCCAGGCAATCCTCTCTCGTCCCCGACACGGACATCGATTGCACCGTCTCCGGGTTGAGCGGACGGTCACTGAACGGATCGACCTCAGCGAGCCTGAGAAGGTGCGGGAACGCACCGCTTCGAGCCAGCGCCATGATGAGCGGCTCGACGGCGGCCACGGCTCGTGCGCGGTCATCGTCCAGTTTCATGTGGGCGAACGCGACCAGCTGTCCGGGCGCGCCGGAAGCGGCTATCACCTCGCGCGTCCAGCGGACCGATGCCGGGCAGCTCAACTCGGGTAATAGAACCCCGTCGGCGCACTTGCACGCCACCGCGAAGCCCTTGGGGCCGGTGGTGCCCACCAGAATCGGAGGTGGCACAGAGGGCACGGTGCCGAGCTGAACATCTTCCAGATGCAGGCGCTTCGTCGACACATTGATCAGCTCTCCGGCGAGGAGCCGGTGGACCGCGTCGACGGTCTCCTCGAGGAAAGCGACCGGTTCGGCCGGCCTGACGCCGATCTGTTCCATCCAGATCGCCAGCCCGTGCCCGAACGCGGCGGTGAAACGGCCCGGCGCCAGCGTCGCGAGTGAGGTGATCTCCATGGCCGCGGTGGCGGGATTGCGCACCGGCGCGGCGAACAGCCCGACGCCGACGCCGATTCGCGACGTGACCGCGAGCGCCGCACCGGCCAGAGCCATGCCACCGGGCCAGAAGCAGTCCTCGGAGAACCACAGCTCGTGGTAACCGAGTTCCTCGACGGACTGGGCGTACGAGACCAGGCCATCAGGGTTCCACTCCGGATGAAATCGGATGCCCAAACGCATCTGCTCAGGCCACCCTTCGCGCGTCGCATCGAATCAAGCCGGTATCTTGTGGAACGTTCAAGTCTCTGCGGGAGATGGTTCCAGCCTTTCTGCCCGCCTGGCGTTTGACTATCTGAGCCATTGATCGTTATAGTAACCTGGCCGGACGAAGCTTTTGGGATTTCGTCCCTCGACTCGGGAGAAGCCGGCCATGCGGATCTATTACGCCACAGACCTCCATGGGTCGGAGGTGTGTTTCCGGAAATTCCTGGGTGCGGGGAAGGTCTACGAGGCCGACCTCGTGATCATGGGCGGCGATTGCACCGGCAAGATGATCATCCCGCTCATCAGCGACGGCAACGGCGGCTTCCGATGCTCGTGG
>Ga0335078_10005282_pt1 | contig 19096 bp, 16 predicted proteins | sample Lox_Sample_32_FD_206711 | JGI IMG/M metagenome (GOLD analysis project Ga0335078, IMG submission 206711) | Soil microbial communities from Loxahatchee National Wildlife Refuge, Florida, United States - Lox_Sample_3.2 | ecosystem: Environmental > Terrestrial > Soil > Wetlands | place: USA... | reverse complement strand
TCAATCTCACCACCGCTCTTCGCGAAACCAGCCGCACCGGAACGAGCGGCCGCCGATCGCGGGTGGCCCGCCAAGGTCTGGTGGTGGCGCAGATCGCGTTTGCCTTCGTTCTACTAGCCGGCGCCGGATTGCTGCTATCGAGTTTTCGCCGCCTTCTTGCGGTCGACCCCGGTTTCAACACGGGTGACGTCTCCACTGCCTCAACCTGGATTCCGGAATCGAAGTACAAAGGTCCCGAAGACCTGCGTAGCCTCATGAACCGTTCGCTCGCGGCCATCCGAGAGATTCCCGACGTCCAGGCTGCGGGAGCCGCCAGCGAAGCCCCCCTGAACGGCGGCGATTACAGCGATAGCGTGATTGTCGCCGAAGGCTACCAGATGAAGCCCGGTGAATCGGTCATCTCTCCGTTGCGTTTCATCGCGACGCCGGGGTACATGGAAGCCATGGGGATGAAACTGGTTCGCGGCCGTTACTTCGACGAACGCGATAACGAAACCTCCCCACGCGTCGCCATCATCGAAGAGCGTTTGGCGAATCGATTTTGGCCTGGAAAAGATCCGATCGGACGCCGGATGCATCGCCCTTCGAGCGAAGACATCATGAAGGTGGATGAGCACACCGAGTGGATCAAAGTCGTCGGCGTGATCCGCGATACGCGCGTTCAGGATCTCGCCGGAGGGGGAAACCTGGTCGGCGCCTATTACTTTCCTTATGCTCAGGAACCGAGACGAAAATACACCTTCGCGGTAAGCGGACCATCGCCGGCAGTGATCGCGCCGGCTCTCCGAACTGTGATGGCGCAGGTCGATCCCACACTTGCCCTGTTCGATATCAAAACGATGGAGCAACGAAAGGAGCTCTCGTTGTCATCGCGGCGAACCGCCATGTCACTGGCGCTCTCCTTCGGCGGCCTAGCGCTATTTCTGTCGGCAGTCGGGATCTACAGCGTCCTGTCCTATCTTCTCGGCCAGCGCCGGCGCGAGATAGGAATCCGGATTGCCGTCGGAAGCAGCCCGGCCGGCATCTTCCGGCTCGTTCTTCGCGAAGGCTCCGCGCTCATCGCCTGTGGGCTCGCGCTCGGTTTCGCCGGATCGCTGGCCCTGCGCGGCGCTATCAAAACGCAGATCTACGGAGTGCAGCCGCTGGACCCCTTGGTGGTCGGCACCGCCGTTGCAGTTCTCGGCAGCGTCGCACTCGCGGCCTGTCTGCGGCCGGCACAGCAGGCCACTAAGGTTGATCCGGTGATCGTGCTCAACGAGCAGTAGCCGCTACTTCAGTACCACGGCCAACACCACCGCTGCCGGAATCGTTGCCAGGAGCAACCACGCTCGCACATGCCCGAAATTCACGGTGTAGCCCGGGCCGTTGCGCGCTTCGACGAACAATGCCGGATCGTCCGAGTTGTGATAGAAGATACCCCACAGCCACGATTGATCTGCAGTGCGATCGCCCGCAAGCCCGCCAGTCGATGCTAGCACCAGATTCTCTCTGCGCCTCAGAGCAATGATGTAGGTGAAATGGATGATCACGACGACGGCCAGCACCGCGATCGCGACCTTGAGATCGTTCGAATCGACAGCATGCCCCAAGGCGCCGGAGTTTACGAGCCATGCAGAGAATGCAGCCGCGCCACAATTAACTAAAACGCACGTACTCAGGATCACTCGCCGGTAATTCGCTGCGCCTGCCGGCGTCCGCCTAGTCCCGAACCGGAATGCGAGCAAAGGCAGTAACGTTCCGAACCAGAAACCAAGGGCGGAGGAAAGCGGCTTGTCGACGAAAGATGTAATCTCAGTCCATCGCGCAGAAACGGCGCCCCAGCCGGCTGCGAGCGGCATTTGTCCGGCGGAGTCCGGCAGCAGGAACGCGATCGCAAATCCAACCGCCACAATCGCCGGCCCCAGCAGCAATATCGTTCCCGACTCAGCGAACGAGCTCGATCGTCGCAACAACTCGACTTCTCGAACGCCGCCCGATGGAATGGCATGCGCACGACTGGAGCGATTCGCCTGTGCGAAAGCGATCGAAGATCCAACCAGGAACAGTACCAAGGCGACAGTAAGCGCCACGGCCGGGTGCCCGAAATCCGGGGCGAACAGAGCCAGCATGACTGCCGCAAGCCCCCACATGAACGTCTGTGCCTGATAGCGCCGAACAATTCCGCGTCCCTCCGCGGAGTCGCGAAAGTCCGGCACGACAGTAGTGCCGAACAGCAAACCGCGCCTCATCAGGTACGGCCCAAACCAATGCGCCAAAGTAAGAAAACCTAGGATTCCAGCTCCAATCAACCTCATACTTCCAATCCTTTCATTGCTCCGCTTAATTCCGTCCGAATATCCTCTACGCCTACGCCGTCAGCCCGCAATTCCGCAATCATTTCCCGTAGCCGTTGGCCGAATTGCTGGCGTTTCTGAGGGTCCGCCGCCCTCGACGACCGCTCCAGTACCTGCGCCCCGCGCCGACGCTTCAAATCCAGCCAGCCTTCTTCGGCGAGAATCCGATAAGCTTCCGCCACGGTGTTAAAGTGCACGCCCAACTCGAACGCCAGATCGCGAACTGGGGGCAAAATGTCGCCTGCCCGTAGGACGCCATCGACCAGAAAAGTCCGTAGCCCATCCACAATCTGCCGGTAGGCCGGCGAGGGGCTGGTCAGGTCGATCCGAAGCCGAATACCGTCCGTGCTCATTGTCTAATGTACATAGACAATGTACAATACTCCCAACCACCCTGTCAACACCTTTTCGGGTCGGGTTTCGGCAGACCTCTGTTATTCTGGTTGGGGAGCGTATCTGGCAGTTGGTGCCGGTCTCCAATAATTGATCCGACAGTCAATTGTCTTGGGGTCCGACTCGGTTTAAGCGTTGGTGTGCAAGCTCCGGCGGACGCTAAAGCCGCCATGGAGAAGCCTAAAGACGCTCGGGGGGCTCCGCCCCTGTTGAGTTTTGGGGTCAAGGACGGTGGCCGGTATCGCTGTCGTACGCTCCTTTCCCACCCCACTGTTGTTTACAAATGAATATTCTTTTTATTGGCGACATATTCGCCTCCACCGGGCGCGGCCTGGTAGCACGGCATCTACAGGAAATCATCTCTTCAGAAAAAATCCAGCTTGCGATTGCCAATGCGGAGAACTCCGCGGGTGGATTCGGCATCACGCCGCTCATTGCCGAGGAGCTGTTCTCATTGGGCCTCGACGTTCTCACCACCGGCAATCATGTGTGGGACAAGAAGGAGATCTTCGACTATTTTCCGCGCCAGCCGCGGCTGCTGCGACCGGCCAATTATCCCCCGGAACTGCCAGGAAGCGGCTTGATCGTACACAAGGCGCGGAACGGCGTCGAGGTGGCCATCATGGATCTGCAAGGCCGGACGCACATGCCGGCCCTGGATTGCCCATTCCGCAAGGCCGATGAGATTCTGAAATCGATCGACCCGAAAGTGAAGGTCCGCTTCGTGGATTTCCACGCGGAGCTGACCAGCGAAAAGATGGCCATGGGCTGGCATCTCAACGGTCGCGTCTCCGCCATGGTCGGCACACACACCCACGTTCCCACAGCCGACGAGCGCATTCTCTCGGCAGGCACCGCCTATCAAACAGATGTTGGCATGACGGGTCCCTACGATTCCGTGATTGGTTCCGAGAAGAATCTTGCGCTGCGCCGGTTCCTCACGGCCATGCCGATTCGTTTGGATAGCGCCAAAACTGGCGGTGAGCTGCATTCCACGATCGTCACCGTCGATCCCGCCACCGGGCACGCGCTGGACATTCGCAGGTACACTCGTACCTAGTGAAAATTCCGAAGCTCCGCTGGTGGATCGCCTTCCTGCTATGCCTTTCCACGCTGATCAACTATCTCGATCGCCAGGCGATCAGCGTCGTCTCGGTGGACATACGGCGCGAGTTTGGGCTCAACGAAGAAGACTATTCGCAGATCCTAACGCTCTTCTTCCTGGCTTACGCGATCATGTACGCGGGATCCGGGTACATCATCGACCGGCTGGGCACGCGACGTGGGTTCGCGTTATTCATCTCGGGCTGGTCGATTTCGCAACTGTTACACGGATTCGCAATCGGCAAATGGAGCCTGGCCAGTTGCCGCTTTTTGCTGGGCTTGAGTGAACCGGGCGCATGGCCGGCCGCTGCCAAAGCCGTCTCAGAATGGTTTCCGCCGACGCAGCGCGCGCTCGCCATGGGAATTTTCAATGCCGGGTCATCGCTTGGTTCGGCATTAGCGCCTCTAACGGTAGCGGTCATCACCTTACACTACGGCTGGCGCAGCGCGTTCGTGTTTACGGGGCTGGCCGGGATCGCCTGGCTCATAATCTGGCTCATTCTTTACGAGCCGCCGCATCGAAACCGCTGGTTGAGCGCGCAGGAATACGCAAAGCTCAAACCCCTTCTTCCGCCGCCGGACGAAGCAGTCGCCGCCTCGGCGGAGCGCGTCCATTGGACAGCCTTGGTGCGCGCACGCGGGTGCTGGACGTTGATCCTGACGCGTTTCTTCACCGATCCGGTGATCTACTTCGTGATTTTCTGGCTGCCGGAATATCTGCGCAAAGAGCGCGGCTTCAATCTGGAGCAGGTTGGCAAGTACTCCTGGGTGCCTTTTGCATTCGGCGGCATTGGCTACGTGATTGGTGGTTGGTTATCAGGCCGCCTGATGGAATCTGGTTGGACGCTTCCGCGGGCTCGCAAGTTCGTCATGGCTCTGGGCGCCGCGGTAATGCCCATCGCGATGGCGGCACCGTTCGTTCCCACCGCCGCGCTGGCGATTGCGGCTACTTGCTTCATTACCTTTGGGCACGCGCTGTGGGTCGCGAATCTGCAAACCATTCCGACCGATCTTTTCCGCGGCCCCGAGATCGGCACCGTCACCGGATTCTCCGGAAGCGGCGGCGCGGTGGGCGGAATGCTGGCCAGCCTGGGAACCGGATATCTGGTGATGCACTTCAGCTATGCGCCGGTGTTTCTGCTGGCCGGCTTAATGCACCCGCTTTCGGCTGTGCTCACTTATGCGCTGCTTCCTGATCGGTTTTTTCGGAAAAGCAATTGAGAACCCGCCAATAATCAGATATTCATTTGACAGCCGCTCAAGGGGTCTGATATAAATGCTTGGACTTCCTGTATTCGATACGAAATAGGAGCACATCGGCGTGGCAAACAGCCAGATCAGACTCGCGTACACTCTCAAAGCCGGAATCGCCTCTGGCGATAATCCGGCCGTCTTCATCGGAATTGGATCAAACAAGTTGGTCCTGACACCGAACACAGCCGTAGACAACAGCTATTGGTGGTTTTTCTTAGACAACTCCAGTTTAAAAGAGGTCTACAGCGTCGTCGTTCCCGGCGCGAACAATACCACGGTTCCACCGAACATCACTACGTACATCACCAACCCGAACATTCTTTTTGGCGTCGCCACTCAATACCTGGGTTCGAACCATCTCCCCCAAGGTGCTCTTTACGACTTCTTCGCGAATTACGACTCAGGCGATGCGCTCAAGGAACTGGAACAAGCCAATGCCTCGATGGGCTGCGGATATTTGGGACAAATCAGCTATGCGCTGCTCGGCCAGGGCGGTCCAGGCGGTCCCACTCAACCTCCGAGCTATGAGGCCGGTTCCTTCAACAGCCCCTCTTTCGTCGAGATCACGCTGGGGTCCCAGTTGAGCGGCCAGCCCCCGTACTACTTGATCGACGAGTACACTTTCCAATAACGCCGAGCAAAACGAACAATAAAGGAGAATCCCATGCCCACCGAGAATCTAACGGCCCCGATGCCGCCGATGCTGGCTTACACGATACATTCCCCCGTGTCCAACAACGACAACATCAGGATTATGGTCGGTCAGGCCCCCAACACGACCTACATTGTTCCCAATGTCCCGAACGACGCGATGTATTTCTATTTCCTGGACCGCATGAATCCTCGTAATAAAGTGTTCGAGTTAGTGATACCTGGAAACCAAAACACGGCCGTGCCGACCGTGCTCCAGCAATACATGAGTAACCCCGGTTTGATTTTCGGGATGGTCACCAAGTCGATCCTGCTCACCCATGTTCCCCAGGGGGCACTTTTTCAATACCTGCTGAGTTACGGCGCCAGCCGCGCATTGACGGCGGTGGAACAACTTAACGCTCAAGGCGCCTGCGGATTTTATGGATGGTTCACGTTTGCCATGACCGGACAAGCCGGCCCGCGCACGCCCTACCCGCCGGCTACTTATGAAGCGGGCTCGTTCTATCACGCCGCCCTGCTCGAGTTGGCGCTGATGCCCGATTCCAAGGGCAACCCTCCCTACGGCGTTTATGACCACCATGCGTGGGAGTAGTGAATTCGCCCAGCGTTAGCCTGAAACTGATCGCTATCGGTTTCAACACTCGCGGCACTGGCTTGACGCGCGTGATGCACAGCATCATGCGCCGCCTGGCGGACCGGCACGAAATCCATTATCTCGGCATCGGATATTCGGGCGAAATCGTTCGCGACCGCGGCTTGACCATTTATCCCACCAATCCCAAGGGGGGCGATGTGTTTGCCGCTTTCCAAGCCGCGCGCCTGATTGAAGAAATTCGCCCAGATCTCGTTTTCATTCTTCACGACATCTGGATGTTCGAGTATTATCTTCGAATTCTTGGGCCTTACCGGGATCGCCTGAAGATTATCGCTTATATTCCGATCGATGGAAAAATCACGAACGAGGAAGTTGCAGCGCCGCTCAAGAACGCGGACCGCGTCGTGGTTTACACCCAATTCGCGCGCGCTCAATTCGAACAGGCATTCGAGCGGCGAGACGGCGCCTTCCCGGCGGTGGATATCGTGCCGCACGGAATTGATCGCGATCGGTTCTTTCCGCTTCCTGGCGGCCGCGTTGCCGCCAAGCAACAGGTTTTTCCAACCCTCCCCGACCCGGACGAGTCGTTCATCGTGCTCAACGCCAGCCGCCCCGATTGTAGAAAACGGATCGACCTCACCGTGGCCGGTTTCGCGCGATTCGCCGCCGGAAAACCTGCCAACGTGAAACTCTGCCTGCATCACGCCATTCTTCCTCCAAGAGAAACCGAACAAATCCAGTCTTGGATACGAGAATCCGGCATCGAAGACCGCGTCTCTATGAACCCGCAGGGCGGCGGCGTGCGCAATGATGACGAACTGAACCTGCTCTACAATGCGTGCGACGCCGGAATCAATACTTCGATGGGCGAAGGTTGGGGATTGGTCAGCGCGGAACATGGCGCCGCGGGAGCCGCGCAGATCGTACCGGATCACACCGCATGCTCCGAGCTTTGGACCGGACGCGGGGAGCTGATTCCGATTTCGAAAAGTTATATTCCCCAGTTTTCACCGCTCGAGATGGGCGAGGTGTCGCCTGAAGGCGTGGCGCAAGCACTGGAACATCTCTATGGAGATCCGAATCGGCGCGCCGCGCTCGGCGAGGCGGCATTTGAGGCGGCGGCCAATCCTGCGTATTCCTGGGACGCGATCGCACTCCAGTTTGAGCGACTCTTCTTAGCGCTGGCGGACAACGTTAAGGCGTAACGGCAATCGTTGTAGTCCGGCGATTGCCATTTGCATCCAGCACGCTATTAATCCCGTTCAAGTCCAGGAACACGGGCACATCGCCCGGCGGCACGTTGGCTGGGACTTTCACGTTGATCTGCCACAGGCCCACAAATCCCGGCGCTAAACCTGAAAACTCGATGTCGCCCTGTGGGACGAAATCCGAATTGATGAATACCTTGAGCGCCGGATTGGCCGGAAGCAGCGGCGAACTGGGCGCGGGATGCCCGTCGGGCGGCATTCCAGCTACCACGCCCTGACCCGTCCCAAACAGCGTGACGTAGCTCGATGCCTTGGCCGGATGCCCGCTATTGTTCAGGCTCCCATCCTGATTCAGCGCCACCACCTGCCCGTTTCCGCTGCCATCGACGGTGAACAACGCGGGCGATTCGGCTTCGATCTGAAACAACCAGCTTGCCAGCACGGCTCCCGTAGAGGCGCGCACTACCTGAATCTCCTCGTACCCGCCCACCGGTGTCGCGCCCGGCATTTGAAAATTGATCTGGCTCGGCGAGGCATACAAAATCGGCGCCGCCACGCCAGCTACCAGAACCTGAATATCACCCAGAGTGGCCGGCACCGGCAGGCTGCTGAAACCAGCCGTCTCGCTTCCGAATGTGCTGTTCGCGAAGGAAAAGATGGTGGCCAGCATATCCGGCGCAAATATCCCAAAATAACTCGCGGAGTTTCCCGAAGTTTCGAAATCGATCGCCGGAAAATAGAACGAAACACGATTGATTCCCTCGCCCACCACCGGATTTCCGAACGGGTCTAAGGTGACCGCGACTGGTCCCGCCACGCCGATGGTTGCGGTCGGCGTCGGATTATTGATGGTCTGCTGGAATTTCGGATAGCGCAGCAACTGGTTCCCATTCGTGTTGGCCACCCAGATCTCCTCGGTATTTTGGTCAACCCGAACGGCGACCGGGTTGCTCAAACCCGTGATCGAAAACGTCACTGGCGGATTGTTACCCGCGGTTGGAACACTGGGCAGCACCGCGATTCGATTATTGCCGGTGTCGGCGACATACAACTGGTCGCTCGGATCCACGGCAATGTGATGCGGTCCGGCCAGTTGCGTCGAGGTGGTGGAGTTGAAGTCCAGTTGCCCAAACACATTGGTGGCGGCGGAGCCGGAAATGAAATCCGCGCCGACAGGTTTGCGAAAATAAAGAATCCGGTTCGCCAGCGGGTCGGAAACCACCAGGCTTCCATCCGAAGTGAAAGCCAATCCGTAGGAACTGCTCATGGTCTGTTGGCTAACGTTGGTGATTGGTTCACCGAAAAACGTGGTCTGGCCTAATACCAGGTTGGCGCTCGGCATGCCCTGCGGCTGGGCGAACGGCGATGGAAAGCGAAGCACGCGCGCGTTGCAGGTATCGGCCACATACAAATTGCCTTTCGAATCCACGGCAACCCCTTCCGGCGACCACAAGCCCTGGTTGTTGGCCTGGGTGGGATCGTTGGTCGGATAGTTCAGCAGCGCTGTGCGGAAATCCGGCTGCCCGATTACCAGATCGGCGAAAACTCCCGCCTTCACTTTGCGATAATCCTTAAAACCCAACACGCGATTGTTCAGAGGGTCCGCGACATATAAATGTGGAGGATTGGACGACGCGTCGATGGCCACACCACCGCCGAGGGCGAACGGAAACGCCCCATTCACAGTGCAGGAGCCAAAATTGCCGGTGAACCCGAACTCGCGGCCCTCAATGAGATTCACGGAGTTGTAGGGAAAATCCAGTTGACCCAATACTCGATTCGCCGCCGTAAATGTGCCACCCGATTGTTGCGGAAATGAAAGCACGCGCTCATTCCCCGAATCCACTATGTAGAGATTACTCGAAAAGATGGCCGCCACCGGCACGCTTAAGGTGGACGCGCTCGGCTGCGCCAGCCCCTGATTGACTTGCGAATTCGTGAAGCTGGTCTGCCCGATCACCACCGTCGCCGGCGGCGAAAACGCTGTGGCTTGCGCCGGCCACTGATCGAACGGCGCGTATCCCAAAATCCGGGAGTTGGGCGTGTCGATGACGTACGGATTGCTGCCGATGAAGAAAACGCCGGAAGGTGGAAGCGCGGCGCCGCTCGAGGTCAGCGCGCCCAGCGTGGTCTCACTCACTACCGGTGGCGTGGGCTGTTGCTGGGTGGGCAGGACGATGCCCATGATGCGTGCGGCGTTCTGATCGATCGAAAACGGCGGCGTAAACACCACTACGCGGTTCAAATCGTCGGCGACGAAAAGCCGGCCGGAGGGATCGAACGCCAGTCCCGCCGGCTGCGCCAGAATACCCAGCGCGCACCGTTGGCTGGTCACGGTTGACGAGCCGCAGGCGCTTTGAGAGGTGCTCTGGGCAATTTGATTCGATACGAAATCCGCTTGTCCCAGGACCAGATCCGCGGCGGGCATATTGGTGGCCTTCGCCCCCAGCACTTTCGCCGGAAAACGGATCACGCGATTGTTGCCTGCGTCAGAAACCCACAAATTCCCCTGCGCATCGAATACAATTCCCGTGCGGAAAATCGATCCTCCGCTGGCCAGAGAAATGGTGCTCGCGCTGGGCGCTGTTTGCCCGGCGTTCGCGGACGCGCCGTTCAGATTTTTCTGCCCGATGATCAGATCTACGGTTAGCAGCGAGCCCGTTTGCTGGAACGGCGCCGGATACCGCAGAATCCGGTTGTTTCCGGCATCCACGACGTAGAGATTGCCGGTGTTATCCACCACCAAGCCGTCCGGCGCCGACAGGCCCGCACTCAAATCCGTCCCCGGACCCTTGGCAGCCGTGGTTATAAAATCGCGCTGGCCGATGACTTTGTCGGCGAAATCGCCGTTGGCGAAAGCCGTCGCATTTTTCCAAGCCAGAACGCGATTATTGCCGGCGTCAGCGACGTACAGAATGGGAGGCGAAACCGAGGTGTCGATGGCAATCGCTTCCGGCCCGTTGAATTCCCGGCCCTCCACCAGATTCGGCGCGGTGGCGGTCAACACGCCTTGTTGCTGCAACACAGCTTGGCCCACGATCCGCGACGGCGCGGGATTAAATATGGTCGAAGTGGGCGAGGACGACGTCTGCGCACCGGCCGTTCCCAGCATTGCGGCGGCAACGGCGCACGCACTAATCGATTGTAGAAGTCGCATCGGAGTTCAATAGGAGACGCACGCGCGGGATACGTCTTTGTCTATTGATATCACACCCGACGGAAGGGAAGCTGGGAGTTTGGGGCAGCATGTTATGCCGCGCGGGTTGATTACCCGCGCAGGGCGCTGCCCCACGAATGTTCTAGCGTTTCTTCGGCTGCTGTTTCTGCTCCAACTGATGTTGCTGTTGCGTGTGCCTTTGCTCTAGCTGCGCTGTCTGCTGCTGATGCTTTTGCTCCACTTGCTGTCGCTCGGTATTGCTGGCGTGCCGTTGGTCCAGGCGCTGATGCTCCTGCTCCTGCTTTTGCTGGAGATTGCGCCGCTCCGCCTCTTGCTGGCTTTGGAGCTTCTGCTGCTGTTGCTGGTAGCGCTGGTCGACCTTGGCGTTGCCCGTGTTGGGGGCCGAATACGTTCTGGCCGGAAGCTGGTTGGGATGGACTGCATTCCCTCCCTGTCGCACACTTTCGCTTCGCCCACCCCCCGCGCCGTTCGCCGTTCGCGTGTTCGCCGGACGATAATCCGGACCCGCTGAGGAAGCTCTCACTACTCCGCCACCGCTGAATTGTCCCGGCCGAGACGTGGCCGCAATTGCCGGCCGGCCGTGATTGGTGGATTCGAACAACTCCCGATTGGTGCTGGCGGTCCGGATGTGCTCCTCCTGCACAGACGTCGCGGCGATATGCCGCTCATGCGCCCACTGCTCTTCTTGAGCCGACGGCCGCGCGGTCAGGCCGCCTGTGCCGCCGTTATATGCGACGCGCACGTTGTTGTTCACGATGACGGTCTTGTTGTACACGTTGGTGATATTGACCACGTTGCTATAGGACCGATTGTAGAAGAAAGTGTTGCCTTGCCAATAGCCTCCCTCAAAGCCCACTCCGAAGTAGCCGAAGCCATAATTGACGCCGCCATAGAAACCGACGTGCGGCCCCCAATAGCCCTGGTGGAAAATGAACGCGGTGTTTTCCCAACCCCACCAGCCAGGAGTCCAAAGGTAGCCAGGTTCGGGCGCGAGCACCCAGGTGCCCGGTACCCAGAAATAGCCGTTGACGTCGTCGTAGGCCCAATATCCGGGAGTCCAGATGTAGCCGACTCCGGGACACACCGGCTGATCATAAACCGGAAGCACCGGCGGCGCGATGCCGATCGAAAAAATAATAGCTGCGGACGAGGGTGCCGGCGCGACAATCCCAATCAACGCCAGCAGCATCGCGGTGACGAATAGTTTCTTGCTCATTTTCAATTTTCTCCTCGATGAAGTCCTGTTCTCAAAAAGCTCTGCGGACCTACCTGGTAGATTCCCTTGCTTATAACAACGTTACCGCGCAACCGCCTATCTCAACAATTTTTAATTACGCGGGAGCCAACCTGTCCCACCGCGCCACCCCGCCTCTCGCGGAGATATAGTGGGCCTGGAGGTCTCATTATATGTCTACGCTCTCTTCCAAAGCCGCGGACCTCGCCGGTCCCGGAATCGGTAACTACGAGGAGCTCGAAAAAATCCTGCCTCGCGATTACCGCTCGCTACTTTCTCCCAAAGAAACCCAACAAGCGATTTTCGCCGCCAAGAATTACATCGAAGAAAATCTTTCGAAGGAACTGAACCTGATCATGGTGACCGTTCCCTTGATCGTGGACGCCGAAAGCGGCATCAACGACATGCTGGATCGCGATGGATCGCGCACGCCGGTGCAGTTTCACATTTCGAACGATCGCGACGTGCACCCGATCGACGCACAAGTGGTGCAGGCCGCAACCAAGTGGAAGCGCGTCGCCCTCCGGCGCTTCGGCATGCAACCCGGTGAAGGACTATGTACGGACATGCGCGCGGTGCGAAAGGATTATTTCCTCGATCACGATCACAGCGCGTACGTCGACCAGTGGGATTGGGAACGCGTGATCGCCGCGCAAGACCGCAATCTCGATTTCTTAAAGCAAATCGTGAATTCCATCTGGAAGGTTCTCGTGGGCGCCGAGCGCCATGTCCAGGAGCTGTTCCCGAAACTCAAAGACCCGCGCTATCCGAATCTGCCGGAAAAAATCACGTTCCTGCACGCCGAGGAGATTCTGGACCTCTATCCCAACCTGCCGCGCAAGCAGCGTGAAACGGCGATCTTGCAGAAGTATCCGGCCATCTTCATCATCGGAATCGGCTGGGTGCTGGCCGACGGTTATCCGCACGAGATGCGCGCGGCCGATTACGACGATTGGACCACGGAGACGCGATCTCCGGAGGGTCGCACGATGCACGGCTTGAACGGCGACATCCTGGTTTGGAATCCGGTAACGCGGCGGCGCCACGAATTGTCCTCCATGGGCATTCGCGTGAACGCCGAGACGCTGCGCCAACAACTGGCGGCCTCGGGTCAACTGGCGTCTCTGGAATTCCCCTACCATCGCGGCATCGTAAATGGCGAGCTGCCGTTGAGCATCGGCGGAGGAATTGGGCAATCGCGAACGTTGATGCTGCTGCTGCGCAAAGCGCACTTGGGCGAAGTCAGCGTAACAGTCTGGCCGCGAGTGCTGAAAGAAATGTGCGCGGCGAAGAACATCGACGTGCTGGAGTGAGGAGTGCCACACGATTGAGCAAGCCCCGGGATTTATAATCGTCTTCGAGTGGCTTCGTCTCCATCCAGCCGGCCCATGCCGTACCTGGCCATCAACGCCGTGACCGTCTTCGTTCGCGATCCGGAAAAGAGCCTGCGCTTCTATCTCGACAAGCTCGGCTTTCGTCTGGCCTTCGATGCCGAGCTTTATTCCGGCCGGCGCGTGATCGCGGTTACTCCTCCCGACGGCTCCGCGGTGCTTTCGCTGGTTCAACCTGACGCGGGTTCGTTCGAATACACGCTGATCGGCCGGCGCACCAACGTTATCTTTGTCACCGAAGATGTCCCGGGTACCTACACCGCGTGGCGCAAACGTGGAGTCCATTTTCTATACACGCCACGGCTGCGCCGGATTCGCTACACGGCGGCTCCTCGGCTCCCTGGTTCGCCGGAGCCCGCGCCCGAGGGCGCGTCGTCCGAGTGGGGAAGCGTCGCCACCGTCTTTGAGGACATCGATGGAAACTCGTTCGATTTAGTCAGTATCGATGAAGCCAGCCGCGCCATTGAAGCCGGCCGTCGCGAAGCGGCCGCCAAACTCGAAGCTGAGCGCCGCGCGATACAGGAGATGGAAATCGCGAAAGAAGTGCAGGCGCGGCTCTTCCCGCAAACTCAGCCCGTTTGCGGCGCGCTCGATTACGCGGGCCTGTGCATCCCGGCGCGCGAGGTGGGCGGCGATTATTACGATTTTCTCGACCTCGGCCGCGAGCGCCTGGGTTTGGTGGTGGCCGACATTTCGGGCAAAGGAATCGCCGCGGCGCTGCTTATGGCGAATCTGCAAGCGAATCTTCGCAGCCAATATGCCATTGCCGTCGATCAGCCGCAACTCCTGTTGCGCTCCGTGAACCAGCTCTTCTACGAGAACACTGCCGAGAGCGCCTACGCCACCTTGTTCTTCGCCGAATACGACAGCGAAATACTGCTCTTGCGCTACATCAACTGCGGCCATCTCCCCGCTCTGCTCTTGCACCCCGACGATTCGTTCGAGCGATTAGGCTCCACTTGCACGGTTCTTGGCTTATTCCAGGAATGGGACTGCTCGATCGGCGAGTGCCGTCTCGCTCCGGGCGATACGCTTCTTCTGTACACCGACGGCGTCACGGAATCGTTCGACAACGCCGGCGAAGAATTTGGCGAAGGGCGCCTCCTGGACGCATTGCGGCGGCATCGCGACCAGAGCGCCAGAGCCTTGCTGCGGTCGATTGTCGACGACGTGCGCCGCTTTAGCCCCCGCGAGCAGCACGACGATATTACCCTGATCGCTGCGCAATGCCGGGTCGGGACCTAAATTTTAACTATTGGACCTGCCGGTCCCGGCCGATATGAGGATTGGAGGTACCTAGATGAGTTCCGTATCTTCCGTGAACCCCGGCGTCGCGGACGTGCTCCAGACGCTTTCCAACCTCGGCTCGCCCCTGACGTCATCGCAGAGTGTTGAAACAGCGCTCGAGAATGCTTCGCCTGCCGACATCGTCCAATTGAGCAACGCCGCTACGCAATTGCAAAACGTGGATACGCTGTTCGGCGTTCCAGCCCCAACGTCCACGAGCAGCACCGACATGAGTAATCTTCTCTCGTCGCTTTTGAATCCCAGCGGGACCGCCACGACAAGCACGTCGACACCCGCCACATCTGCCAGCACCGCCTCCCAGCTCGTGAGCTCGGAAGCAGCACTACAATCGTCGGAAATGGACGACCTCTTGGGCGTCAACCCGGAGAATCCCACTAACCCGTACGACCTCATCGGCTGATCGGCCGAGAAAGCTAGATTCGCCGCTGTTAAAATCGCCACTGTTAAAATCGCCACTGTTAAAATCAAGGTGTGCGCCGTATTTTTGCGTTCGCGATCGTCTGCCTGTCTATCCCCGCCGTAAGAGCCGACAACTACCTCGTCCTTCCCTTTTTCAATCTCTCGAAAAACACCAGCCTGAATTGGATTGGCGAAAGTCTGGCGGAGACCGTTCGCGAGTCGCTGTCTTCGGAAGGACTCATGGCGCTCGATCGCGATGCGCGTGTGGAAGCTTACCGGCGTCTTACCATCCGCCCCTACTCGCTACTGACGACGGCATCGGTGCTGAAAATCGGCGAAGCCGTGGACGCCGACCACGTGGTGTTCGGGTCGTTTGACTTGAAAACCGGCGCCGACGCAACCGCGAAGAGCCGCGGCTCGCTCCAAATCACCGCGCGTCTGCTCGACCTCAAGCACGTCAAGCAGGGCCCCGAACTTCGTGAGGTTGGCGCGCTCGAGGATCTGGCGGCGCTACAGAATCACTTGGCTTGGCAGGTGCTCGAGCGTCTGCAGCCGCAAGATGCGTCCTCGGAGGCCGAATTTCGCAACCGCCATCCGGTGGTGCGCGTCGATGCCATCGAGAATTATATCCGCGGCCTTCTGGCAGCCAATCCCGACGTTCAGCATCGCTTTCTTACCCAAGCCGCTTTGCTCGATCCTCACTATTCGCAGCCGGTTTTCCAACTTGGCCGGCTGCTGTTCAAGCGCAAGGAATACAAAACAGCGGCCGACTGGTTCCAGAAGGTCCCCTCCGCCGACGTCCACTATCGCGAAGCCAGCTTTTTTCTGGGAATATGCCGCTATTACACGGGCGACTTCACCGCCGCGCAGACAGCTTTCGAATCCGTCGCGCGCGTGGTCCCGTTGAACGAGGTCTACAACAATCTGGGCGCCGCTGAATCGCGCGCGAATTCTCCCGATGCCCTTCAGAACTTCCGCAAGGCCTTAGAAGGCGATTCGGGCGACCCGGCTTATCTCTTCAACGTCGGTTACGAGCTTTGGAAGCAGGGCAACTTCGACGCCGCGGCCGATGAGTTTCGCGCTGTGCTTAATCGCAATCCTGACGACACCCAAGCTACCCAAATGTTGGGGCGATGCCTCAGCCGTCATCCCCATCGCCCCGGCGATCCGGAGAGCCTGGAACGCCTCAAGACCAATTATGAAGAGAGCGCCTATTGGCAATTGAAAGCCGTGCTGCAACCGCACCAGCAAAACTGAGCACGACTACCGGTCCCCGTAATCGAACTTCACCAACCCGTCTTTGTAATCGATGGTCAGCGTAAACAAGCTCAAAACGGGTAAACCCAGGAACCCCGAAACCTCGGTGCCCAGGTTCTTGCTCTGCGGCCACATGTCAAACGAAGTCATGGCCATGTTCCGCTGGCGGAATCCGGCGAATTGCAGATACAAATTACCCGCCTGATAAACATCGGTAACCTGCCCGTTGATCCCGCGCAATCCCGTCTTGTCTTCGCGATTCAATTTGCTGACCTCCGCCGCCAGGTCGTAGGAGATGAGCGTTCGAGCCGCGCCCGTATCGATGGCAAACAGCGCATCGCGCGATTCGCCCACCCGCGTGGGGATCAGCAGCATATGGCCGAATTGATAGACCCGAGCCCAACCAGCCGCATCGCCCGGTGTGCTCGCGTCGATGGACTCCGCGGTGCCCGGCTGATATCCATTGAGCGGATCCAGATGAACCTTGCGTCCCGCAAAATCCAGGGTCACCAGGAATTCTGAAAATACATTGGTTCCAATCAATCCGTCCTGAATATCTTCGAAAGTCTGATTCGAAACCTGAACCAGCGCGTCGCCGAATTCCACGCTGCCGATCCGCACACGATCCGCCAGACCGATGTATCCGCTGCGCAGCTTCATATTGTCGCCGAAGCCGTTTAGCGAGGCATCGGCGATGGAGGCGATACCCGCCCGATCGGCCGCGCTACGTTGAATCACGATGCCGCCCGCGCCGGTATCCAGCACCAGCCGGAGCGTGGCGCCGTTGATCTCCACCTCCACTCCGAACGTACGCGTGTGATTCGCGGTGAGGAACGGAATCAATGGAATATCCGTTCGTTGATAGGCGCTCTTGAGTAACCAGAGCTTGCGGCCTCGCAAGGCCTTGTCCATCCGAATGTGCTGGCGCAGCGCTTCCAATTCCTGGGAATTGCGATCCGGATCCGCCATCGAAACATAGGTCTCGAGCGCGTCGATGTGTTCGCCGCCGCGCAGCCGCATGGCCCAATCCAGATAAAGCTTCGGATCTCTGGGATCCAACTCGTGCGCCCGCCGGAAATACTGATCGGCGGTTTTGTCCATGGACGTGCAGGCTGCGACGCGCGCCAATCCCCACCAGGCGCGCGCGTAATTGGGATCAAGCTTGGTAGCTTGCTTGAATTCGGCTTCGGCCTGCGTAAATTCGCCGCGCCGGAACGACACCTCGCCTGCGAATTCGTGTGCCGCCGCCGATTGTGGAGCTTCCAGCAGCGCTTTCTGTGACAGCCTCCAAGCCGTCGACACGCCTTCGTTGCCCAGCGCCTTCCGGCCCAGCGCGATCGTTTCCTCTAATGTCGCACTGAAGGTAACGGGCGCAAGGAGAAAAGCGATTGCGAATCTAGATAGCACGGTCCGCATGCACTGCTTACTTCAACGATAGCAATCCGGAATCCAGGCCGAATATCGACACCAACTCCCGTTGCCCCGCGCGCGTAACGCCCAGCGCGCGGCTATCCAAATCCGGAACCACCCATTTCCTCGTCAGCGCAAGTTCCAGCAGAGCAGCGCCCATTGCGCCGCCCAAATGGTGCCTCCGTTCGCTCCAATCCAGGCATCCGAATGCGAATCTGCGGCGCAGCGCTCGCGCCGACTCGATATCGATGCCCAGTGATTCGAACATTCGCGCTCCCTTCGGTGTGACATCGAAAGAAGCGCCGCCTTTCCGGCTACGAGACAACCAACCGGCCGCGAGCAGGCGTTCGTGAATGGCCACGCCTAGCGCTCCCGCGATGTGGTCGTAACAGGTCCGCGCCGCGCGCAATCGGCTGGGCGCCGTGGAAACGGACTTGGCGCGCGCGCCCCCGGCCAGAGTGCTCAACGCTTCCAGCACGCTCGCAACCCCCGCGCCATGCAGGCTGTAGTAGCGATGCCGGCCCTGTCCCAACACGGTCACCAGGCGTTCTGAAGTCAAGCGGCTCAGATGCACGCTCGCGGTCGACGGGCTCACTTCCGCAACCACTGCCAATTCGGTCGCAGTCCGTGCGCGATTGTCCATCAGGGAGTAAAGCATGCGCGCCCTGGCCGGCTCGCCGATCGCCGCCGCGATTCTGGCAACTTCAGCATCCATACTTTGATGATAAACGAAGTATGACCGCACGGACCAACAGTATATTCGATAGATGACCATCGCCTGTTTCATTCACTACCAGATCGATCCCTATCAGCGGGACGCATTCAAGCAATACGCCGAGACTTGGGGCCGCATCATTCCCCGCTGCGGCGGACATCTGATCGGCTATTTCCTTCCCAGCGAAGGAACCAACGATATCGCCTGGGGATTGATTGCGTTCGATAGCCTCGCGTCGTACGAGGCGTACCGCAAGCGCTTGCGAACGGACAAGGACGCCGTCGAAAACTTCCAGAATGCGCAAAGCAAGCGATTCATTCTGCGCGAAGAGAGAACGTTCCTCGAAGTTGTGGACGGAACGTTCGAACTTCCCTCCAAGCTCATCGACCGGTTATGATCGGCTGCATGCCGTCCCAATCCGAGAAAGGCTCCGCGTTCCGTGCGCTTCACCAGCGTGCGACCGCGTTCATCATTCCCAATCCCTGGGATATCGGCGCCGCGCGAATCTTGGCGCACCTGGGTTTCGAAGCGCTCGCCACCACCAGCAGTGGTTTCGCTTTTTCCATCGGGAGGTGCGACGGCGCCGTTGGCCGCGAGCGAATGATCGCACATGTTTCCGAAATCGCGTCCGCCACGGAGCTGCCGGTGAGCGCCGACCTCGAA
>Ga0335078_10005281_pt1 | contig 19096 bp, 15 predicted proteins | sample Lox_Sample_32_FD_206711 | JGI IMG/M metagenome (GOLD analysis project Ga0335078, IMG submission 206711) | Soil microbial communities from Loxahatchee National Wildlife Refuge, Florida, United States - Lox_Sample_3.2 | ecosystem: Environmental > Terrestrial > Soil > Wetlands | place: USA... | reverse complement strand
TGTTCCGAGCCTTCATGACCAGCTTCTCCAGCGTGTCGCGGTCATTGCTGGCTGTGTCGTTGCCATCGGTGATCACCAACAGGACCTTCTTATCCTTTTTGCCCTTTTCCTTCAGATAATCCATGGACATGCTGATGGAATCGCGCAGCGCGGTGCCGCCGCGTGAATCGATGCGCGCGATCCCCTGCTCCAGCAGATGCATGTCATTGGTGAACTCGACGTCAAGGTACGCTTCATCGTTGAAATTCACAATGAACACTTCATCCTGCTTATTTGAGGCCCTTACCAGATCGAGCGAGGCCCGCTCCACCCGCGATCTCTTCTCGCGCATGCTGCCGCTGTTATCGATCACCATGCCCATGGATACCGGCACATCCTCGCGCTTGAACAGCTTGATGCTTTGTTCGGCGCCGTTCTCGTAGACCTTGAAGGCGCTCTGCGGGAGATCGGTCAGCAGCTTGCCTTTGTGATCCACCACGCTGGCGTGCAGGACCACCAGGCGCGAATCGGACTTGAAGAGGGGTACTTCGTCACTCTGCGCCCGCAGCACGGCCCCGGCGGAGATCATCGCAAGGCCGCTGGCGAAGACGCCCCAAACTGAGCTCAATCGCGCCGACTTCACGCGCGGTCCGATCCTTCCCGACCCGCGGCTTGCGCCGGTTGCGCTATTCAGACGGAGCATAGTATCCGAGACGATAGAAGGCCTTCAACGGCGGCAGACCCGCTGGCTGGGCCAGCTTCACCTGCACGTGCCGGTATTTTCCATTTCGATCCTGGTTCTTCGGCGTGTAGCCCAGCAGGTACTGATTGCGAAGCTCCACTCCGATTTTAGCGGCAACGTCGGGCAGATCCGCCAGATTGTCGATTTCGTAAGCACGGCCGCCGGTCTGTTCGCTCACCTGCTGCAGGAGGCCGGGACCCGACATCTCCTCTGGGGTTCGCCCGCGGCTGGCAATCGGCTCGTAGATGCCGATGGCGTAGATCTGGACATCGGCTTCGCGGACCGCATTACGGATTTCGGTCTCGGTGTAACGGCTGCTGTTGTCGCCGCCGTCGGAGATGATCAGGATGGCTTTGCGCGGATTGCGGGCCTTCTTCATCTCATGCATGGCCAGGTATATCGCGTCGAGTAACGCGGTCCGTCCCTTGGATTGCGTGAATGTCAGGCTGTTCTGAACTTCTTCCGACGCAGGCGTGAAGGGCACCACCAGTTGCGGGCTGTCGTTGAACTCCACCAGGAAGAACTCGTCCTGCGGATTGGCGGTCTTGAAGAACTCTGCCGCGGCCTGGCGCGATTTGGTGAGCTTTGGACCCATGCTCCCGCTCGTATCGAACACCAGCCCAACCGAGAGCGGCGCGTCTTCGGCGGAGAACTGGGTGATCTTCTGCTCTACTTTGTCCTCGAAGATGCGGAAGTGCTGTTTCTCAAGGCCGGTAACGAAGCGGTTCAGCGGGTCGGTAACCGTGACCGGCACCAGCACCAGCTGGGTCTCGATTCGAATGCTCGATCGGGGGATCAGTTGCTCCTGCTGGGGCTTGGTGCTGGCCCGCGGAGTGATCGTAACCTGCGCGTCCGTGTTGGGAGGGGAAGGAGCGGCCTTATCCTCGGCTCCGGAGACCCACGTTGCCAGCACGCCCAGCGAGAGAATCAACCGGATCAGGCGCCCGCGCGCGGCAGGTGCTGGACTTGCTCGCGAAATGGCGAAACCGGACGGTACCCGTGGCCGTTGCTCGCTGTGTGATGGAAGCTGCGCGAAGCGTGAGTTTCGCACGGTGATGCCTCGGTTCCGGCCGGGACTCCAGTATATCACCGGACGCTGGCATTCCGGCCTCGCGCCGCGCCGGTCACCTCTCCCTAAGCTGTTTATTTACAGCTTATTTGAACGTTGGATGCAAAGGGATTCGCCGGGGTTTCAAAGCGTTCAGATCTGCCTCAGGACCTCTTCCAGGGCTTCCACGAAGAAGTACTCGCCCCACATCACGGATTCGTCCACTCCCAGTTCCTTGTGGATGTGATACACCCCGCCTTTCAGGATGCCCTCCCACTTCTTGTCCTTTCGCGCCAGATATTTCTCGCAAAGAGTGCGCACAATCAAGGCTGCGCTGGACCAGTAGAAGTGTGAGCGCCCCCGGTCAGTGGTTGCCGAGCGCAGGCGGAGCATCGCTGCCGCGGCAATGGCCGCGGCCGAGGTATCGAGCAATTGGCGATTGTTCGCCGGGGCATTGAAGTCCCACGGTGGAATGCCGTCCGGGTGGGTGTTGGCGATGAAATAGGCCGCGCAGGCTTCGGCGGTTTGCAGGAATCGCGGGTCGCGGGTATATTCGTAAGCTACCGTGAACCCGTACATCGCCCACGCCAGCCCGCGAGACCAGCATGAATCGCTGCGGAAACCCTGCTGGGTGCTCTGCCGCAGGAACTCGCCGGTCTGTGTATCGAAGATCCCTTCATGCGCCGTCGAGCCGTCGCCCCTTACCAGGAAACGGCGGGTGGTAAGGCAATGGCGAATGGCGATTTCCCGCAACTTACGGTCGTTCGTCTCGCGCGCGGCGTAGAAAACAATGCCCACGTTCATCATGATGTCGATGAACAGCGAATCCGCGGAGATGAAGGAGCGCAGATAGCCGCCCTTCTCCTGGAAACGCTGAGCCATCGTGCGGCCGGCCTCAATCAGCACGTCGTGCAGCGCGGGATCCTTGGCGATCTTGTACCAGCGATGGTAGGTAGACAGGAAGAGGAAGCCGAGATCGTGGATATCCTTATCGTGTTTGCGCGGCTCGATCGGCTTGCTGTAGTGGATGGCTTGCTCCCGCCACGGCGTGGCGCCGCCCCCGTTTTCGGCCACGGCCCGGCGCTCGAAGATCCACATCATGCCCGGCAGAAAGCCGTCGCACCAGTTGGTCCAGGCGGGGCCATCGTGCTTCCAGCGCCCGTTCTGCGTGTACATTGGATAAAAGTCCGGATACTTGTGGATCAGCTCGCGGACCTGGTGCTGCGCGAAACGGAACGAATCCTCAAACAGGGTCCGGTCGTCTTCGAGAAAAAACTGTAGCAATCCCCGCTCCTGAAGATAGTGTACGTGAAGGCACGGCGGGCCGGGCGAACCGGAGGCAGTCCAGGCATGTGCCCGGTATGTACGGAGCACGATGAGTTCCGGGCCGAAGACAGACCACGCCGCCACGGTCAGGCGGGAGAAGTTCACGAATGGCATTGACAGCGTAGTCCGCTTTGGTGCGGCGGACAGGAAAGCGGGGCGGAGAGCCTTATTGCGCGGGCGCCCCCGGACCTCCGTATCGGAACCCGCTGGGACCTTTCTCATCAAGGCTGTAGTATTCCGGCGAGGTCACGGTGGTGAATATTGCCTGACGCCCGTACAGGCATCCCCCTGTGGCCGCATCGACGATGCACGGGGTGGTTATGCTGGCGGAGCCGGGATCTTCAGCAAACGTGCCGTTGCCCATCTGGGTCTGCGGGGGAATGGTACCTGCGTTTGGAACTTCCGCCACTTCGCCGAACCATTCCACATAGTCGGATTTTGTGAAGGCGCCGTCCCAGTTGGCGTCCTCCAAATAACCCAGCCACTGATCCCCAAACCACGCCCACCATGCGCCTGGCGCATGGACCCAGCCGGTGTAAACCCGGCTGCCGACTAAAGAAGTCAGATCCATACCGGGATACCAGGTGTTGCTGTATTGAATCCAGCCGCACCCGTTGTAGCAGGTGCTCTGTCCGTTCACGAAATGGTAGACGAACAAAGTTGGAGGGTATGGCAGGCGACCCGCGGCATGCACCATGAAACCCAGTTCCGCGGTGTTGATGCCGGTGGAACCAACCCCGACCACGGCAATCTCGCCGAGCGAGTGAGACCCTGAATCGACAACGCCGCCGGTATCCACCAGAGGCGCCTCGATCTCAAGCACCATTCCGCTGCCGCCGGCCACGGTAATCGCGCCCGTGCTCGCGTAGTAATAGCAGAACCCATCGATGGAATCACCCGTTCCACAGGGATTGCTGGCGTCGCCGGCGCGCCCCTGCGACGTCCCTGTCGGTCCGCGAGAATAGGCAAGAGGATTTCCTTTGGGAGCGTTCCGCGAGAGGTCCATAACCGCTACCGGGACTTTCCCTTCTGAACAAGCCGGGAGCACGCTTGCCAAGGCGCCCATGTCCGAATCCGGCCCATGATCGGCGCCGGCCCTTTGATGTAGCAGTTCCCGGTCGTTCCATTCAGGCAACAGAGAAGGCGGCAGTTCGCTGGGTGGTTGCAGTGTGGCCGTACTCGCTTCGCACCTGAAGCCGCCGTTGTCCGCAACAGGCGGCGCTGCCACGGCGGGAAGACAAAGCAGGAGGGAGGGCAGCAGGAGCCGTGCCGCACCGTTTGAGATTCTGCGGCGTTTCAAGCCGCGTCCCGGCGGCGCATAGTCAGCGAACAGTGTTTGACCGGCCGGCGCCGTAACAGAGCGGTGCGTTGCGATCCTCGGAGCCATCGGAAATATATATATATCAGCTTTGCGCTGTGCAATCCGCACATGGTAATAGCAGCGGTAATCTCAAGGCTGCTTCATCCTGCCGCGAATGCGTTTGGCGAGCTTCTCGATTTCCTCGGTCTTGTGGATCGTGTCGATCGAGACGACGTAACGGTCGTTCTTCTCGATGTCGACCTTGAGGCTCTCGGCGAGAGCGAGGAGTTTCCGCGCGTCGTCGAGCGAATCCTGATAGGCGGCTTTGGCGCGCACGTCCCTCGACGGGAGATTCGGAGGCTCCTGGTTTTCGCCGGGCACGGCCTGCGGAAAAGCGACAGGATCGTGCGACGGCCGGGCGGCGAGGAGCCCCACGAGCAGAGCGGGCAAGAGCAGAACACGCGTGCGCGGCATTTGCTCATATTATCGGGCGAAGACGGACTCCTGCCGGGGCCGCACGGCTTTCGGTGATAATGATCTCTAAATGCAACAGGTGAATATAGGCATCGTGGGCCTGGGCACCGTGGGTCTGGGCACACTCACGGTCCTGTCCGAAAACGCGGAATCGATCGCCACCAAACTGGGTTTCTCGCTTTGCGTCAAAGCGGTCTGCAGCCGGACATTGGAGACGAAGAGAATACCGGCAGCGCTCGGTCCCGTGCAGAAGACGAATGACTGGCGCGAGGTGGTCGAAAATCCCGAACTCGATGTCGTGGTGGAAGTCATTGGCGGCACGCATGTGGCGCGTGAGGTCGTGGAAGCGGCCATTCAGAATGGCAAGTCGGTTGTAACCGCTAACAAGGAGCTCATGGCGGAATGCGGCGCCGATATCTGGGACCGGGCCATCGGGCAGGGCGTGAACCTGGGAATGGAAGCCAGCGTTGCCGGCGGGATTCCCATTCTCGCCGTGCTGCGCGAAGGCATCGCGGGCGACCGCGTCACGTCGCTGTTCGGTATTCTCAACGGCACCTGCAATTACATCCTCACCGAAATCGAGAACCACAATACGCCGTTTGAAACGGTGCTGAGAGAGGCGCAGAGGCTCGGCTATGCCGAGGCGGATCCGGCGATGGACATAGACGGATTCGACGCAGCCTCGAAGCTGGCTATTCTTGCCGCGCTGGCCTATGGCGAACGCATCATGCCTTCGGACATTCATACCGAGGGTATCCGGCGCGTGATGCCCATCGACTTTCAGTACGCGCGCCAGATGGATTACACAATCAGGCTGATCGCCGCGGCGCGGCTGACTCCCGCCGGACTGATTCTGTCGGTGCGGCCATCGCTAATCGCAAATCGAGCGATTCTGGCGGGAGTGCGCGGTCCCTACAACGCGGTGTGGGTTCGCGGCCAGCATGGCGAAGACACGTTTTACTATGGGCGCGGCGCGGGATCGCTGCCCACTGGAGTGGCGGTGGTGTCGGATCTGATGCGGGTGGCGCGGGAGATTCGATCGGGGAGTCCGCAGCGCGTGTCGCCTTTCGCCCATGAACGTCTCGGCCAATACGAACCCATCCCCATAACAAGACTGAAGTCGCGTTACTACCTGCGGTTCCGGGTGGAAGACCGTCCCGGTATCATCGCGCGGCTGGCGACTGTGCTGGCGGACAAGGGCATCAGCATCGACGCCGTACTGCAACTCCCCGAGGAGAACTGGCGTGACCTGCCGTTTGTCATCACCACGCAGCCGACAACGGAAGAATCTCTGAGAGCGGCCCTGTCGGAGATGGCCACTCATGACTATCTGATTGAATCGCCCTTCGCCATGCCCATGGAGGCGCAGTTGTGAAGAAGCTATTCGCGTTCTGTCTGCTGACTTACGCTGTCTCCGCTCAGGTAGCCACTGAAGTCAACAAGCGCTATCAGACACCCGAGGGCCGGGCCGGTATCGGGACATTCCTGGGCAGCTCCGACCGCGATGCCCAGCAGAAACCCCGGGAGCTCGTGGCCGAGATGCACTTGCGGCCGGGGATGACCGTGGCCGATGTGGGCACGGGCGTCGGCTATATGCTGCCATTTCTGGAGAACGGCGTTGGTCCGGGCGGGAAGCTGATCGCCGAAGACATCTTCCAGGATTTTCTCGACAAGGCGCGCCAGCGTGCCCGCGATGCCGGCCTGCGCAACGTCGAGTTTGTGCTGGGCACGGAGACGGACCCCAGGCTTCCCGCGGGGCAGGCAGACGCCGTGCTCGTGTTGGAAACCTACCATCACTTCGATTACCCCGCGAGGATGCTGACTGGCATCGCCCACGGCATGAAGCCCGATGGCCGGTTGTTCATCGTGGATTACTACAAACGGGCCGGCGCCATGCCGGGTCAGGACGCGGTGAAGCATATACGACTCGATCTGGACGGCGTGGTGAAGGAAGTTCAGGCGAACGGATTCAGTCTGGCCTGGCAGAAGGACCACATTCCCGGCAGCCAGTACATCGCCTGCTTCGTCAGAAAGTGAACGACGCGGCTCATGCCGCTTTTCGTCGCCTCAGTGGAACCCAACCTGGCCGCGAATCGACTCCAGCAGTTTCGCGGGGTCGTACGCGGCGCCATCCTTGAAAACCAGCTCGACCTTCTCGATGTCGGCGATGTGGTCGGCGGGGTTGCCGTCAATCACCACAAGATCCGCCTGCTTGCCAGCGGCGACCGATCCGATACGGTCGTCCATGCCGAGGAATTTCGCGCCATTGAGAGTGGCAATCCGAATCGCTTCCACCGGCGTGAACCCGCCGCTCACCAGCAACTCGATGTTGCGCTGATCTCCGAAGCCGGCGACCGCGCTGCCGTTGCCGGTGGGATCGCAACCGGCCATCAGCAGGCCGCCATCCCTGACGAACGCTCGCTCAAATTCGAGTTCCTTCTGTATTCGCACAGCGCTCCGGTGGAGAACCACCTCCGGCAGTTGATCGCGGCCCGTAAGATAGTTGCGCAGCGCGTCGGGTGAGAGCGCCTCGATGAACCGCTGTTGCAGCGGCGGCGCGGCTTCGAAAACGGCCAGGGTAGAGGTGACCGCGACATGATGCTCCACCAAATCGTGGATCATCTGCTGCACGGGCGCCGAGTTCATATCCAGCTTTTCCAGATCGGCTGCGGTGGGGCCATTCGGGCAGACGTCGGGCTTCTTGCCAGCCATGAACTCGGTGTCCACGGCGATCCCGTGCTCCAGATTGTCAATGCCCATGGCGGCGGCTTCGCGAAAGCCGATCGAGCAGAGATGACCGGTGATCTTCAGCCCCCGCGCGTGAGCGGCGGCGAGAGCGGCTTCCAGTTCTGCCCGTGTCACGTGCATATACGCCTTGTAGGACTGCGCGCCCTGCGTGGCCCAGTATTCGACAAATCGGCGGGCATCGTCGGGACCCGTGAGATCGGGCATCTGTGGGGCGAAGCTGCCCTTGCCTTCGAGATATCCGACGCAGATGAGCATGTTGGGTCCAGGCATCTGGCCGGCGTCGATCATCTTCCTGATGTTGAGGTCGGTGTACGCTTCCAGCGTTCCGGCCGTGCGCGCTGTGGTGACGCCGCTGGCGAGATACAGGCGTGGGAAGCTGAAGCCGTGCTCGATGTAAAGCGGGATACCGCTGAAGGACGGGTAAAAAAGATGCTCGTGCATGCCCACGATTCCCGGAATCACGGTGTGGCCGGCCAGCGGCATTCTCTGCGCGCCATCGGGGACCTGCACCTCGCCCGCGCGGCCGATCGCGGCGATCCTGCCACGGTCGATCACGATGGTCTGGTCATCCAACGGAACAACACCGGTGCCGTCGATAACCCGGACGTGTTCGAGCGCGATCACCGGCGCCTCGGATCTGAGGAAGGGTTTCAGCCCCGGAGTGAAGGGGGCCTGCGCGAGGGCCGCTAACGATGCCGCCAAGGCGAGTGCGAACGATCGAGTCAGCATAACGCGGCGAGTATAACAGCTTGCCGTGGCGCATGCCGCCATCTTCTGATTAGTGCCGGAAGTGCCGCACGCCGGTGAACACCATGGCCAGACCCAGCCGGTCGGCTGCGGCGACTACCTCATCGTCGCGAACCGAGCCACCCGGCTGAATGACGGCGGTGATGCCGTGCCGTGCCCCTTCCTCCACGCCGTCGGCGAACGGAAAGAACGCATCGGATGCGAGCACGGCGCCCGCCAGCGGCAGCACTGCCTTCATGGCGCCGAACTTCACGGAATCAACCCGGCTCATCTGGCCCGCGCCGGCGCTGATGCTTTGTCCAGCTCGCGCGTAGACGATGGCGTTCGATTTGACGTGCTTCACCACTTTCCACGCGAACTCCAGCGCCTCCCATTCCTCGGGCGTCGGCTCACGCTTCGTGGGCACCCGCAGATTGGCCCGATCGAGCTTGTGGATATCCGCCGTCTGCACCAGATATCCACCGGTGATGGACTTCACCACAGGCTCACCCGGAGCAGTTACCAGTACGCGAAGCAAACGGAGATTCTTTTTCGCGGCGAACAGAGCCAGAGCCGCGGCGCTGTAGTCGGGTGCGGCGATCGCTTCCACGAAGGTTTTGGTTATCTCGGTGGCGGTTTCCTCATCCACCGCGCGGTTGAAGGCCAGCACCCCGCCATACGCTGAGAGGGGGTCCGCTTCATATGCCTTACGATAGCTCTCCGCCAGGCCTGCCGCCTCCGCGCAGCCGCACGGATTGGTGTGCTTGATGACGGCGGAGGCAGGGCTGTCGAACTCCTGAATCAACTGCCATGCGGCATCCAGATCGACGAGATTGTTGAACGACAGCTCCTTGCCCTGCAACTGTTCCGCCGCCGCGATGCCGCCGTGCCGGTTCGAGTACAACGCTGCCGACTGATGCGGATTCTCGCCGTAACGCAGGCTCAGCGTGCGCGGCGCACGAATATCCAGAACAGCCGGCAACGTTTCGGAGTCGCCGGCTCCATCGGCCACTGCGCCATCCTGGGCAACCGTGACGTGCGCCAGCCGATTGCTGATAGCCCGGTCGTAGGCCGCCGTTGTGGTGAAGGCCTTTTGCATGAGACGCCAGAGGGTCGGCCGGCACAGATGGCCATCGCGATCCACCATCTCTTTCAGGACGGCGTCGTAATCATCGGGCGAGGTCACCACCGCGACGTCCTGCCAGTTCTTGGCCGCTGCGCGGATCATGGTGGGCCCGCCAATATCGATGTTTTCCACCAGCTCTTCAAGGCTCGCGCCCGCTTTGCCGGCTACTTTCTCGAACTGATACAGGTTGACCACCACCATGTCGATGGGCGGAATCCCATGCTCCGCGAGCGCCGCCATGTGTTCGGGCTTGCGGCGCATGGCCAGCACGCCGCCGGCGACGCGAGGATGAATGGTTTTCACACGGCCATCCAGCATCTCGGGGAAGCCCGTTACCTCGGCCACTTCGCGAACCGGAATGCCGGCCTGCTGGATGGAGCGGGCCGTGCCGCCCGTCGAGATCAGCTCAACGCCGAGCTGATGGAGGGAACGCGCGAACTCGACCACACCGGTCTTGTCCGTCACGCTGAGCAGCGCTCGCCGAATCTGCACCATGTACTTCCATGGTAATCACTGCTGACACCATGCTGTCAGTAGCACCCGCTCATACTGCGTACCATGGCGAACACACAAAACGACTCCCGAATCGATTACATCGAGTTCCCCGCCGTCAACATCGCGGTGACGAAGGACTTCTACGTTCGCGTTTTCGGATGGAACTTCACCGATTACGGCCCGGACTACACGAGCTTCGCCGACGGCCGGCTCGCAGGAGGCTTCACTACGGACCGCAAGGTCGCCCAGAGCGGACCGCTCGTGGTGGTCTACGCGGCCGACCTGGAGGCTGTCGAGGCGAAGGTGAAGGCCGCGGGCGGCAGCGTCGTCAGAGAGATCTTCGCTTTTCCCGGCGGCCGGCGTTTTCACTTCGCCGATCCCAGCGGGAATGAGTTATCGGTCTGGTCGGAATGATGCGCCAGCAATGGTCTGGTCCCGGTAAGCGGCGCCCGCCGCCAGCCCGGTGTCCCGTTTTCGGACGCTTCGCTCCGCAAGCGATAAAATAGATCTTTCACGGCCTAACGAAATCAAGCACTTACATTCCCCGCTAATTGCTCTTACCAGAGGAAACAAATGCGCGATGTGGTTGAAGACCTCCGGTACGCGGCGCGTGTACTGCGCCGGACCCCGACCCTGACGACGGTCGCCGTGCTCACCCTGGCTCTCGGAATTGCCGCCACCACCACCGTTTTCGGTTGGATCGACGGGATGGTGCTTCACCCATTCCGCGGCGCCAGAGACGATGGGCAACTCGCGGTGCTCGAGGCCACGCGGGCGAGCGGTATCGAGGACGACAACCTCTCGTACGCGGACTTCCGCGACTTTCAGGAGAGCATGCACAGCGTCTCCGGATTGATCCTTCACCAGACCGCCCCTGCCGCGATCGGCGATGGCGAGAAGTCGTATTCGGCATGGGCTGAATTGGTCTCCGGAGACTACTTCGACTTTATGGGCGTTAAGCCGGCCCTCGGCCGCGCGTTCGCTCGCGAGGAATACGGCGACAGGGCCAAAGCGTTCACGGCAGTCATCAGTGATCGGCTGTGGAAGGACTATTTCCATGGCGACCGGTCCGTCCTCGGCCGTGTCGTTCGCATCAACCGCTACCCGGTCACCATTGTTGGCGTCGCGCCTCCGGAGTTTCGCGGCGATATTCCCGGAATTGCCTTTGACGTGTGGTCTCCGGCGCCGTTGATCGGCGAAGCCGGCCGCGACAATCGGCACTTCAAGGGGCTGGCCCGGCTGAAGCCCGGCGTGAGTGTCGCCCAGGCGAACGCGGAAGCGGCAGCGATAGCGGCGCGCCTTGCGCGGGCTTATCCGAATACCAACCGGGGAGTTGGCGCCCGCATCGTGCCCATCTGGAGGGCGGATTCCGGCGCCTCGGGCATTCTGGCCTGGCCGATGGCGATCCTCGGCGCAGCCTGTGGAATCGTTCTGCTGATTTCCTGCGCGAATGTCGCCAATCTCCTGTTGGCGCGTTCCGCTGCCCGGCAGACGGAATTCGGCATTCGGGCCGCCCTGGGTGCGGGGCCGGGCCGGCTGATTCGGCAGGTGGTATCGGAAAGCCTCGTCATGGCCGCCCTGGCGACGATCGCGGGATTGCCCATCGCTCTCTGGTTGCAGAATGTGCTCACGTATTTCATGCCTCCAACCGGACTGCCCGTGTATCTGGACGCCCTTCCGAGCGCTCGCGTCTTCCTTTTCGCCGCGCTGGTGTGCCTGGCCTCTGCTCTGATTTCCGGTCTCCCGCCTGCGTTCCAGTCGGTGCGGCGCAATGTTGTGGATGTGTTCAGGCAAGGCGGCAGGGGCGGAACACAGAACCAGCGTTCGCGGCGGATTTCCGGGCTGCTGGTTGTGGCCGAGGTGGGGCTGGCCCTCGCCGCTCTGGTGACACTTGGGTTGTTTCTCCGAAGCCTTCACGGGCTGCGCAATACCCCCGCGGGTATCGATACTCGCGATGTGACCGTCTGTCGCCTTTTCCTGGCGACCAACAACTACACTCCCCGAGAAGAACAGCAGTTCTCGCGCCAACTGCGCTCGCGTCTCATCGCCGCGCCCGGGGTGACGGCCGCCGCCTATTCCGATTCGATCCCGCTCGGTTTCGGTTTGGGCAAATGGACCGACGTCTCGGTGGAGGGCTATGCATCCCGGCAAGGTGAGAACCTCGACGTGCATCACGCCTCGGTTTCGCCAGGCTACTTCGGCCTGCTGCGCATTCCTCTTCTGGCGGGACGCGATTTCAGACCTGAGGACAGCGAGAATGCGCCCCGCGTCATGATCGTCAACCAGGCGTTCGCCCGTCGGTTCTTTAACGGGCGCGACCCCGTGGCTCACCGCGTCAGGGTTTTCGGCAATCCGTTCACGATTGTGGGAATGGTGAAGGACAGTAAGTACTACAGCCTGTCGGAAGCGCCACAACCGTATTTCTACATGTCCTTCGACCAGGTGCACGACGGCAGCGGGGAAGGTGGCGTGGCCCTCTACGCCCGAACCGATCGCGATGCGCGCGGCTTCGTGCCGGTCCTCCGCCATGAGATGTCTGCCGTCGATCCCAGCTCCGCCGGCATCACCGCCATGCCCCTGGAGGATTACATCTCGGCAGCCTGGTTTGCGCCGCGGCTCGCTTCGTTGTTTCTCGGGGTCCTCGGCGTACTGTCGATCATGCTCGCCGGCGTCGGCCTCTATGGCGTCATGTCTTACTCGGTGACCCAGCGGACTCGCGAGATTGGTGTGCGCATGGCGCTGGGAGCCCGCCGCGGCGGCGTGCTCTGGATGGTCATGGGACGAGGCTTGTTACTGGTTGCGGCGGGGATCGTCTCGGGGCTGGTTGTCGTGCTGACGGCGAGCCCGAACATCGCACTTTTGTTGTACCGCGTCAGTCCGGCTGACCCGCTGAGCATCGCGGCAGCAGCTCTGTTCCTGATCGCCGTTGCCGCGCTCGCCACCCTGATTCCTGCGCTGCGGGCGACCAGAGTAGACCCCATGACCGCGCTCCGCCAGGACTAAGCGCTCGTTTCGCGCGCTGTCTGTCTGGTCGGAGTGACCGGCGCGGCTTCAAAAGTCGCTCGAGGCGCCGCCACCGCCCGAATCGCCGCCACCGTAGTGGAATTCGGGCGCGGGAGATTCCGGCACCGGAGCTATGGTTTCGTGGACGGCCAGGCCGGCTGCGACCGTGCCGGCATTCAGCCACTCCTTGTGCTTTCCAGAGAGGCGCTCGGCTGTGAATCCGTGACGGATTCCGCCCGGCGCGCGGACCACCCATCTCCGGACTGACACAGAAACGCCGGCCAGCAACGCGCCCAGAAGCATCGGGTCCCATGCGTACCGCGGCCACCCCAGATAGGGCTTGTTGGAGACGAGTGTCAGGATGGCGACTGCTGCACCCACCGCGATGACAAATCGGTCCTTCCGGCGCAGGCCCCGAGTGAGCACGATGGGCGGAAGGCACCATATCAACACCCAGGTGCTCCAGTAGAAGGCCCGAGGGAATTGGGCGGCCGATCCGGCAATGCCCAACCATCGCGCGGGGAGACTCGAGGAAAGCTGGAGATTAATGACCAGGTACACGCCGAGCCAAAGAGCCGCTTCGATGAACGACCACGTGTCTTCAAGGCCGCCGGAGCGGTGGCGGGAGCGTAGCGTGGCAATGGCGGCCAGGCCGGTCGCATAGAAGGCGGCGAGGATCAGGTGTTGGACCAGGCGCGACGCGGTCCAATAGCCTGGCAGAACGGCCACGAACAGCATCGCGGCGAGAAACGCATATGTGAGCCCAAAGCGTCGCCAGATCCACAGAGAGAAGGCGGCGCCGGCCAGCGGAACCACGCACTCTATTCCATCCCAACTCGCGTGCCCGCGCCCGCTGAGAAAAGCGAGCTGGAGGCCGGCGCAGAGAAAGCCGGCCGCGCAGACCACGAGCCCTTCCTCGATCCCGTAGCGATACAGCCGGAACCGGGAAACGGCGAGTTCGGCGCCTGCATATGCGACGGCAGCAAAGAACAGGAGGCAGACGCCCGCGCCGCGCTCCGAAGTCGCGGAGCCGATTACCGCGAAGAAGAGCCCGGCAGCGGCGCCCACGATGATAAGCGTGAACAAGAGCAGCAGCAGGCGAAGGAAGATGTTCGTGGTCCGGAGATCGCAGGCGGTCTCCTGCTCCATGTGCTGACACTGTTCGTCTGTGATGAATCCTTCGCCGGCCCAGTCCCTCAGCAGCCTGCGGATGCGCAGCGCTTGTTCGGCCGATGCGTCGTACAAGCTCATGACTTTCTCCCGAAGCGCCGGGCAATCACAACGAGAAGAGCGATCATGGCCAGACCCGTCACCACGAAATAGCCGAGGATTGCCGTGTCATCGCTGAGCTCGCGAAGGATGAGCGAACTGAAACCGATGTAGCCATAAATCGCGGCATAAGCCACGAAAGCAAATTCGCGCCGCTTCAGGCCCCAGGCCAGTGACGCACCGCAGGCGGCAAGGAGGCCCAGGAACCACGCGCTCCGGGACTGGCTGCTGAAGACGCCGGACAGCAGCGTCCAGAACATCACGTTGGCCACGACGTTCAGATAAGTGCCGAGAAAATGCGGTTTCACAGCGAGTCGAGAAAGGAGCGCCCCGGCCCCGCCGACGATCAGACAGTAAACGAAGGCGGACTCGCGGTACGTGGCATCCTGATGCGGCGGCCAGTGCGAGATGGTGAGCCCAAACCATCCGGCGAGGGATGACAGGGCGAGCGACAGCACAAGCCGATTATCGAAGCGGTAGGCGAGAAAGAAGAACAGGCCGGCAGTCGCAAGCAGATACACATCCCAGTGCTCGGCGAGCAGTTGAAATCGGGCCTCGACATAGGCGAGTTCCACGGACCAGACGAGGCTGCCGAGGTAGAGAACATAATCGAAGATCGCGCTCGGTGAAGCCGTTTCCCTGGGAGACCAGGCGTTCGCGCGTGAAAAGCAGTACCAGAAACACGCAGCGAGGATGGCGGAGAGAATCGTCAGGACCACAAAATCGCCGAGTTGCTTTGACCATGTGCTGACCGTCAAGCCGAGTCCCCCAATGAAAGCGAGAACACCGGCGTAGAGCAGAACGTTCAGCTCGAAGAAGACGGAGAAAGGATCGCCGCGACACAGGCCGGCCAAACGCGCGTACTGCTCCGGCGATATTGTGCCCTGCTCCTTCCACTGCTCAAGTCGCACGAGGATGGTCATAGTCTCAACCGGAAGGTTAGGATCTTCGGTACATGGTGCTGACAAATGGCAGAGTGCAGAACCAGGCGGACAGTGCCGCGAAGAGGATGCCAGCGACAATCCGGCTCTGCGGGAACGTCGTAAAACGGCGCCGCTGGACTCAGCCCGGCGTACCGGACGAACAGGATTTGCCGCACCGGCGCCGTTATCCGGAAAACAAACGAGCGGATTCTGGCGAACGCGACCGCCAGGATCAGGACTTCACAGAGAGCCACGGCCGATGCCAGCTTGAGGACCATTATCAGAATGGGCACCGCACCCACGTATTCGGTGCCGAGTCTATTCACCAGGAAGAAGACGGCGACGATAAAGTACGCGATTCTGTCGGCCGGAAGCATTTTTCGCTCCTATGCTATCGAACAGCCGCTCGATGCGAAAGAGTGTTTCCATGGTCGGCACAGTCTCCGCGCAGCCGGTCCATGGCGTGATCGCTCGGCCGTTCAGGCCGTGGTGGAGATCACTTCTGCACCAACAACGCCCAGTCGTTGTTGTCGGGAGCTTTGGGGGAAGTCCACTCGGCGCCCTCCACTTCGCCGATCGGAACAGTCTCGCCACTGAGCGCGCTGAACCATTGCGCGCGATAGCGGCCGGGCGCCAGTTTCACCGTCACGGCGCCACCGTGCGGCAAATAGATGGCATACGCGCGCCCCGGCTCGGCAAGGCACCATGCCCCGTTGTTTACCAGTTCGTCGTGCGGTTCGGTCTTCCACCATTCGAAGCTGGTGAAGAAGTCCACCATGTGCGCGTAGCCCACCAGCATGGTGGTCGTGTCGTCGCTGCGGCCATTCACCCAGCCGCCGCCGGTGTCGGGCCAGATATTGGTGCCGCGGCGCGCGGTTTCTCCGGCCGTTCCGTATGCGCCCGCCATGGCGATGTCCCACGCGGTCCGACGCAGCGTGTCGGCCGAATCGCCCGGCGGAGGCGGCGCCCACATCGGATAGTGGTCCTCGTATCCGTATTCTTCGTTGGTCTGCGGAATGATTCTCCCCGCCTTCTTTTGCAGTTCCCGCGATTCGAGCATCAGCCGGTGCTGCGTGCGTCCCCACTCCTGATAGGACGTGAATCCGAACCACGCCGAGCCGCGATCCTGATGTTCAATGTGAACCGGATGGCTGGTGGCCAGGTGCCGGTACGGATCCCAGCCGCCGACGAGCTGCATTCCTGTCTCGTGTGCCCACTTGTCGTCGCGGAACGTATCACGGTCATCGCCCAGGTCCCACGTGATGTTGGAGAACGCCGAAAGACGCGCGGCGGCGTAGCGGATATAGCGGCGCTCGTTTTCGCTGTACGCTTCGGGATGGATCTTCCCGTCGGCGATATCGAAGATCACCGAGACGATCATGTCGCGGTCGCGCGCGAACCGCAGCATCCGTTCGTAGCGTTGCCAGTGCTCAAGGCGGAAGCGGGTGTAATCGAAGCCAGGATGGTCGTAGTCGGAGGCGTTCGCCGCGAGCCATGGGCTCAGGTAGTAACTGAATGCCTCGCTGTTCATCACCGGCTCGCCGTACATGGTCCAGGTTCGTCCGCTCAGCAACACGCGAACGCGGTTGATCTTCAGGCGATGAAGGCGCTCGAGACTTTCGCGAATGATGCGCTCATCACGCCAGCCCATCAGCCAGAACGCAGTCGTGCCGTTGAAGAAGTAGTGCTCGCCGGTGCCCGCCCAGATGAAATGCCAGGGATACTTGCCGTCGACGGCGAGAGCGCCGCGCCGGCGGCCATCGGCCGCGTGGAACGTGCCGGAATAGCTCCGCTCGAAGCCGGATTCCTTGTACGTGACCGAATACGCGTAATCGCCCGGCGCCGGCGGCATGAAGCGGATTCGGAAGACGCTGCCGTCGTCCGAGTCACAGAACCCTTCCACATTCAGTCGTTCGCTCGCGCCCGCCTTGCCGAAGGATCCGGTGACGGCGGCGCCGGTGAAGGGATTGCTCACGCCGGGAGACTGCACATGAATCTCGATCTCGATGAAATCCCACGCTTCAACTGTCGGCGTCGATTGAGTGAATGTGACGCCGGCCGGGGCCGCCGCGGCGATGCCCCAGGCAAGAACGGCTGCGATTGCGAACCTCATTTGTGTTGCACCTCCGGAGATGCGATTCGGCTTGCTTCAACCAGCGAGCGCACGGCGTCCGTGACGAGATCCGGCTGATCCAGATGTATCCAGTGTCCGCTGTCGCGGGCGACGACGTGACGTACATTACTGCCAATGGCGCGAATCTGCTCATCGGACGGCCGCGGGTTCTTTCCGGCGGTGAGATCGATGACCGGAACCGCTTCGAGGGGCGGCGTGCGGAGCGTTTCCCCGGCGCTCTCCGGGAGCGATTCGAAGTGCGCGGCCATGCCCAGGAATGACTTCGGGTCCGACCATTGTGCCGCCACCATGGGCCAGACCTCGCGGGGCATCTTGCCCACTTCGCCGGCGATCCGGTTAATCACGCCCGAGCCTGGGCCTCCCGTGGCCTTTCCAATCACCTGCGGCAATCGCCGCGAACCCGACAGCACCAGCGAAAGCGTCGCGCGAACCATCCCGATACGCGCCAAGGACGCGCCTCGCCGCGACAATCGAATGCCCATTCTCAGATTGCGGCGGTGCGTGTCCGAGAGAGGCCACCATTCCTGGGGCGCCAGCGGATCCACCAGCACGATCCCGGCGAGTTCGTCCGTGTACAAGTGTGCGAAGCGGCGCGCAACCAGGCCGCCGAAGGAGTGTGCCACCAGGATGTATGGAGGCTGGAATTGCGCGGCCTTCAGCGCGGCGTGCAATTCCGCGGCGATTTGCGAAGCGGTGCGTGGCGTATCGATGGAATCGCTCCAGCCAAGGCCGGCCCGATCATATGCGACTACGCGAGTCAGCGGCGCCAGCGTCTTCTGAACTCCGCGCCAGTTCAGAGACGTGGCCGAAACCCCCGATTCGAGAATCACCGTGGGCGAGCCGGCGCCGAGAGCATAAAGATGAATACGCTGGCCCCCGCCGATGTCGACAAGCAGACCGGGCGGCGGGTAGCGCCGTGCATCGCGGCGCGTGCCCAGCCACTGATACGACGCGCCACTCGCGATGAGTGCCAGCAGTGCGCCGCCGATCCAGGCTATCCAGAGCACGATTCTCAGCCTATCAGCGCGAAGTATACTGCAGGTTTCGAGCCGCCCTCATGACCTCCCACGCGCGGAGCATCCGCTGTGCGACCTTCGCCATTGTCTGCGCCTCGTTCCTGCTGTTGTGGCAGGCGCTCACGGTGCGATATACATACGCAGGCGACTGGACCGGCTTGTTCTGCACGGGCGCCGCCTTTCCGCCGCCACCGCCGCTTGCTGCCCAACACCCGTACGTCTTCCCCAGGGCCGGCTATGACGGCCAGTTCTATCGCGACATAGCGCACGATCCGTTCTTTCGCCGCGGGTTCGCGCAATCCATCGATGCACCGCGCCTGCGATATCGACGCATCCTGGTGCCCGGACTGGCGTTTGTTCTTGCAGGAGGACGGGACAGCGCCGTGGATGCCGCGTATATGGCTGTGGTCCTTGCCTTCATCGCTCTCGGGGCGTGGTGGCTGGCGCGGCTCGGCGCGTCGTTCGGCTACGGCCCGTGGCTGGGTCTATGCTTTGCCACAGTGCCCGCGGTACTGATTTCGGTGGATCGAATGACCGTGGATGTCGCGCTCAGCGCGCTGGCCGCCGGATTTGTGCTCTACACGCGGGAGTGGCGCCCGGGAAGACTCTATGCGGTGGTGATGGCCGCGGGGCTGGCGCGCGAGACCGGGCTTCTGCTGATGATTGCCTGCGTGCTTTGGCTCGTGCTGCAGCGGCGCATTCGGGCGGCGCTGCTTTTCGCCTCCGCTGCCCTTCCGGCCGCGGCCTGGTTCGTCTTTGTGCAGATCCACACCCCCTTCGCCGAAGC
>Ga0335078_10005280_pt1 | contig 19098 bp, 19 predicted proteins | sample Lox_Sample_32_FD_206711 | JGI IMG/M metagenome (GOLD analysis project Ga0335078, IMG submission 206711) | Soil microbial communities from Loxahatchee National Wildlife Refuge, Florida, United States - Lox_Sample_3.2 | ecosystem: Environmental > Terrestrial > Soil > Wetlands | place: USA... | reverse complement strand
ACCGCTCACGGCGGCTCCGGCACGACCACCGGCGGCGGCTCCGGCACGACCACCGGCGGCGGCTCCGGCACGACCACCGGCGGCGGCTCCGGCACGACCGCTCACGGCGGCTCCGGCACGACCACCGGCGGCGGCTCCGGCACGACCACTCGCGGCGGCTCCGGCACGACCACCGGAACGGCACCGCCGACCACGCCACCGCCGACCACCCCACCGCCGACCACCCCACCGCCGACCACGCCACCGCCGACCACCCCACCGCCCCCCACGCCCGCGGCGACGCTGACGCCAACCGTAAACTCGACGTGAACTTCCACGGCTGCACGGTGCTGACCGCCGCGAACCGGACGCCAGCAGAGCGGTGTTCTTCTGATGGTTCAGCCCATGTTTAACGCGCCGGGTGTCCGCGAACGAAGCTGCCCTTGCCTTTCGGGGTTTCGATCCAGCCGTCCTGGCGCAGCATCCGCAGCGCCCGCACCACGGTCGGCCCGGAGATGTGGAACTCCCCGGTGAGGGCCCGGGCGGCGCCGGGGCCGGCTGCGGCCGCCTTCGCCGCCCGGATGTCCCGGGAGGATTTCGGGTCCCAGCCGCGCGTATCTCCCCGTTGGGCGTCATCCAGCCACCCTGACCCCTGCCCGTGCCGATCAGAGCGGGCCGCCAGCTCAGTGCCGCTGGAATCCTGCGCAGTCGCCGAGAGGGAGATTCGGGTAGCGCGGCAGCCGGGCGTCCCACCCGGCACGGGTGCAGCGCAGGTACGCCGTCCCGCGGCGGGTCTCGTTGAGCTTGGCGTGCCGGCAAGCGCCGCACAGTCCCGGCTCGGCGCCGAGCTTGCGCCAGGCCAGGCCGCCTGGCTGCCCGGGCGATGGCTGACCCGCCGCTCCAGGCGATTCGGCGGGCGATCCGGCTTCCGTCATATACCTATCTTTACCCGGGGCGCGGTCGCGCCAGCTGGATCATAGAAAGCTTGAGCTTGAGAAGTCGGCTGGCAGGTTGCCGTCGGCTCAGGATGGACTGGTTTCGTCCAGTATCGAGCTGAGCACGGCGATGACACGGGCGAGCGGGAACTGCGCGTTGTCATTGACCGCCCGGACCGCCTCCGGGCCGGCGGCCTCGAACAGGCACAGGCACCGCTGCTCGTCCGGGGCGTAGATCCGCTGCACATAGCGGATCGGCCGTCCCCGCTGATTCTCCCGGCGGACCGCCTCGCCGATGGCCCGATACACGGTGGCCAGCTGCCACGACGACAGGCCGCGCAGGTCATGTTCGACCAGGTAGAGCGAGCAATTGGTGTCATCAGCCACGGGTCTCCTCGCCGACGGTCACGTGGTCGGCCCACTGAGCGCCAGCCCTGCTACCGACACTGACGGCCGACGGCCCGCCCTGCATCCGGAGAATCCCGGATGCAGGTACCGATTTCCGGCACCTGGCCGCCCGCGCTTCTTCTCGGACGCCGTCTACTTTCGCGCGCCCCCGTCATCCCCGCCGCCGCGGCCCGGGCCCGGCGGCGGGGATGACGGGGGCCGGGCCGCTGACCAGGCGGCTATCTGCGCGCGGGTGCTGCAGCCACGCTTGTCCATGATGTGCTGCACGTGGGTTTCCACGGTCCGGGCCGAGATGACCAGCTCAGCCGCGATCTGGCTGTTGGACAGCCCCCGGGCGACCCGTGCCGCCACGTCTTCCTCCCGGCGGGTCAGCCGCCCGGGATCCTTCCCGGCCCGGGTGCCGTCCGTCCGCGGCGTTGGCCGCGGGGACTCGCCCAGGGCGAACGCGATGGACTCGGCCTGGCTCATCGTGGCGCCCTTGGCGAACGCCGCCCGGGATTCCGCGCACGGAAGCGCCTTCCGGGCCCTGGCGAGCGCCGCAGCATGATGCGCGCGAAGCGGGGCCGGCAGAACGGCCGGGATAGCCGCCCACCCCGCTTCAGCGGCCGCAGCCAGGGTGACCGCGCGGGCTGCCTCGTTGCGCGCGGCGGCGATCCAGGCCAGCGCGTCCAGGCACAAAACGGCACCGATCTGGTCATCGAGGTGCCGCATGGCGCGCAGCGCCGCGCACTCCAGCTGAGCCGCATCGTCGTTATTGGCACGCAGCAGCCCTACGACTCCGAGGCCCCAGCGGGCGTAGGCGTGGTACCAGATATTGCCACTGCTCTGGCATATACGCGCGCATTCGCCGAACCAGGCGGCAGCCGACTGCGCCTCTCCAGCGCACAAGTGGATGTAGCCGATCTGCATCAGCGCCAGCACCACCCCTAGCGGGTCGTCGGCTTCCCGGTGCAGCCGCAGCGCGGTCTGGGCCAGGGCGTAGCCCCGATCGGGATCACCGTCGTAATACAGATCCCAGCCGAGGAAGCTCGATGCCCACGATTCCGCGTCGGCGTCGCCCGCTTCGCGGGCAGCGGACAGCCCGGCCTCCAGCAGCGCCCGGGCGGCGGGGATGTCGCCTTGACAGTGTGCGAGGAACCCGGCGACCCACAGGGCCCGGGGACGGACCGGGGCGGCCGGGTCGAGCCGGTCCAGCAGCGCGGCCAGGACCCGGCGGCCCTCGGTCAGGTGCCCGTGGGTTTCCCAGTAACGCCATAGGTCGCAGGCCATCCGCGCGCCCGCGGCCGCCTCCCCCGGCTCGGACATCGAGAATTCAAGGGCAGCCCGCAGGTTCTCATGATCGGCATCCAGCGCGACGATCCACCCGGCGCGGCCCGGCCCGAACGCCTCCTGCCGCGCGGCCAGCGCCGCAAACCATCCCCAGTGCCGCCGCCGCAGCACGCGCTCATTGCCCCGGTCGCGCAGCCTGCCCAGCCCGAACTCCCCGATCGTATTCAGTAGCCGGTACCGGGCCGTGCCCCGCCCCTCCCGCAACAGGATCGATTTGGCCACCAGCGCATCAACCAGGTCGGCGACCTGGCCCAGGGTGACCTGGCCCACCGCGCACACAGCCTCGGCCGCATCCAGGTCAAACGACCCAGCGAACACCGACACCCGCCGCCACATCGCCTGCTCGGCTTCGGTGAGCAGCTCATAGCTCCACTCAAGCGCGGCCCGCAGCGTCCGGTGATGCGGCTGGCAGGCCGGTCCGCCGCCGGACAGCAAGCGGAACCGGCAATCCAGCCGCGACAGGATCTGATCCGGCGACAGCGACCGCAGCCGGACCGCGGCCAGCTCGACCGCCAGCGGGATTCCGTCCAGCGCCCGGCAGATACCCGCCACCGCCGCGCCGTTGCCCGCGTCCACCGCAAACCCCGGCAGGACCGCCGCGGCCCGCCCCGCGAACAGCCGCACCGCCTCGAACCCCAGCAGCTCCTCCGGCTCGCACACCCCTTCGGCCGGCACCGACATCGGCCCGACCGCCACCGTCGCCTCACCGGCCACCCGCAGCACGTGCCGGCTCGTCGCCAGGATCCGCAGCTCCGGGCAGGCGCGCAGCAGCGCGTCCGCCATCACCGCGCACGTATCGGCCAGATGCTCACACCCATCCAGCACAACCAGTGCCTGCCGGCCCTGCAGGTAATCCGCCAGCGACGCCACCGCCCACCGGCTCGACCGGTCCGACCGCCCCAGCGATCGCGCTACCTCTCCCACCAGCAGCCCGGGATCCCGGAGCCCTCCCAGCTCCGCCAGCCAGGCCCCGTCCCGGAATGCCCGCGCCGCCCCGGCCGCCACCTGCATCGCCAGCCGGGTCTTGCCGATCCCGCCCGGCCCGGTCAGCGTCACCAGCCGCGCGCCCCCCAGCACGTCGCGGACCCGGGCAAGCTCGGCCCGCCGTCCGACGAACTCGGTCAGCTCACCGCGCAGCTTGCCCGCCGGCGCCGCGGGATCCATGCTGCACCTCCAGTCACCCCAGGCCGGGCAGCGGACGACGGTAAGGGCCGGCCTATGGCTGCCACCGCCTGGCCGGCACCCATGTCTTCCCGGTTCTTTCCCCGCGGGCACCCCATGGTGGTGGCCGTCCGGGGCATCGGGCTGCTTATCGCGGTCATCGGCATGCTTGGCCTGCTCAACCAAATCCCCATGAACAAATCGAACGCATCCGCGAAATCGGTGTCCTCCGCTGTCTCGACGACGCGCCGTGCCGGACGCTGACTCAATGGCCGGCGCCGGCCAAGGGACAAAGGTCCCACCGCCATCCATGCTTGCACATACCTGGCCTTCGGGGTGCGCGCCACCGCGCTGGCGACGGAGTTGCCGCCGGCTGCCCCTCCCGCACCGGCAGTAGCCGGCGGCGAGCCGCATCGGCCCCAGATCCACCGGAGCCGGGGACCCGCCCGCCCCGGAAATACGTATCCGCATCCGGGATTCCCCGGATGCCCGCCGGGCCGGCCGCCGTCAATGTCGGTAGCAGGCTGGTGCCAGGCGTTCCTGACCGTCAGGCCGATTACGCGCTGCTGATCGTCGCGCGGTACCGGGAGGAACTGCGCCGCCACGACCGCCGCCACCCGGCGATGGCCACCGCGCTGCGGCGCGCCGGCCCGGCCATCATAGCCAGCGCCGCCACCGTCGTCCTGGCGCTGCTGACACTGTCGGCCGCGGAGCTGAACTCGACCAAGAGCCTGGGGCCGGTGCTGGCCATCGGCGTCGCGGTCGGCATGTTCGTCATGATCACGCTGCTGCCCGCGCTGCTGGTGACCTTCCCCCGGGGTGTCTTCTGGCCGTACCGGCCGACCTACGGCTCGGCCGAGCCGACCCACCGGGGGATGTGGGCGCGGGTCGGCCGGGCCATCGCCCCCCGGCCGCGGATCATCTGGATCACCACCGCCGTCATCCTGGGCGTCCTGGCGCTCGGCCTGACCGGGCTGAAGGCCAGCGGCCTGACCAACGCGCAGTCCTTCCGCGGGCATCCCGATTCGGTGGCCGGCGAGACCGTGCTCGCCGCGCATTTCCCCGCGGGGGCAGGTGAGCCCGTCATCGTGATCGGCAAACCGGGCGCGGCCGCCCCGCTGCGGGCCGCGTTCGCCGCCACCCCGGGGATCGCCGCCGTGACGCCGCCGCAGGTCCGGGGAGGCTACGCCTACCTGCAGGGAACGCTGACCGCGCCACCCGACAGCCAGGCCGGGTACGACACGATCGACCGGGTGCGGTCCGCCGTGCAGGCCGTTCCTGGCGCTAACGCCCTGGTTGGCGGGACCACCGCCATCAGCCTGGACGTCGAGCGGGCGTCCGCGCACGACCGGAACCTCATCATCCCGCTGATCCTCGCCGTGGTGTTCGTCATCCTCGGGCTGCTGCTGCGGGCGCTGGTGGCGCCGCTGATCCTGACCGCCACGGTGGTGCTGTCGTTCGCCGCCGCCCTCGGGGTCAGCGCGTTCTTCTTCAACCACGTGTTCGGGTTCGGCGGCGCGGATACCAGCTTCCCGCTGTTCGTGTTCGTGTTCCTGGTCGCGCTGGGCATCGACTACAACATCTTCCTGATGACCCGGGTGCGGGAGGAGGCCATCCGGCGCGACGCCCGGCACGGCGCGATCGTCGGGCTCGCCGCGACCGGCGGGGTGATCACCTCGGCCGGCTTCGTGCTCGCCGGCACGTTCGCGGTCCTGGCCACCATCCCGTCCACGACGCTGACCGAGATCGGTTTCGCGGTCGCCTTCGGCGTCCTGCTCGACACCATCGTGGTGCGGTCCGTGCTGGTCACCGCGCTGAACCTGGACGTCGGCCGGTGGATGTGGTGGCCCAGCACTCTGGCCCGCAAACCCGATCCGGCCCCGGCAGAGCTCGGCCGCGAGCGCGCCGATGCCATCGCGGAACGCTGACATCATGCCCGGCGTCACCGCCAGCCCCCGCCTGTGGATGGCGCACTGCGCTGGGACTCCTGGCCCTGTGACGAAGGTCCCTGACGGCCGGCGTTTCCGGCAATCCCGTCCTGTGGCACGCCCGGCTGATTTCACTGGCCGCCCGGATGCCGGGCTAGGGCCACGGCGGCCTCGACGGCGAGCCCGAGTCCGGCCCCGCCCACAATGTCCAGCGGGAGGTGCGCGCCTACGTACATGCGGGAGAAGCCGACGATCGGCACGACCGCGGCAACGACTGCGCGCCCGGCCGGGCCCTGGCGCGCGAAGGCAGCCGCGCCCAAGGCGACCGCCACGCCCGCGTGCCCGGACAGGTACCCCAGCCCGGACGCGTCGCGGCCGCGGATGCGGGTGCCGCTGACCAGTGCCGCTGGCCGTGACCGGCGGACCATCTGTTTGACCAGCTTGGACAGGGCCCAGGTGCCCGTGCCGGCCGCGAGCAGGCGGCCGGCAAGCTCACGGTCGTGAGCCAGCAGCGCCGCGCCAGCCGCCGCGGGCGCGGCGCCGAGCGCGCCCAGCTGCATAATCAGCCAGACGGGGCCGTAAAGCGAGCCGGGCAGGCCGTTGACGGCGCGGAACGCCCTGGCCTCGCCGTGGCCCACACGGTTTCGGCTCGCGGGCAGGGCGGTAACCACGACCCCCGCCGTGCCCAGGCCCAGCCTGACCCGGGGATCGGCCAGTGCGGCAAGTACGGTGGCACTCATGGGCGCGGCGCCTCCATGGATCCGTTTCTGGCCAGCCCTGCTCGCGCAGGGCGCGTCGTCGTTTGTCAATGGGGTTTCCCCGGCCACTGCCGACGGGATGGCGCTCAACGCTAGGTTCCCGCGGGAGCCTGCGGTCGAGACCGTTTCGGGCGTGGCCGCCGTAGGGAGTGTCGCGGGCGCCGTGGTCCGTCTGATCTTAATCGTGGTCTTCGTCACCCGGGCGGGCCGACGGGCTCGGCAAGGCGTTCACGCCACCGGGCTTCCCATCGCACCAGGCTGGCTGTCCCGGGGCGCGCTGCAGTGGTGAGAGCACACATGAAACGGCGCACGATGTTTCGCGCTGCCTGCACCGGGCTGGCGGTCGCGCTGACGGCGTGCACGTCCCCGGGCGGCAACGCCTCGTCCGCAGCCGGAAGCTCGGACGCCGGGCATGGCATGGTCATCTCGGTCGGGTCGTTCGACTTCCCCGAGAGCCACGGCATCTCGTCATCCTGGCCGACGACCGCCGGCTGCAGCCGGCCGAAAACATCACTCCGCTGGTGCGCAGGGATGCGGTCGTCCGCTACGGCCCACGCCTGCTCACCGTGCGCCGCCCGACCGGTGCGCCGCCGCCGCTGCCGCGACCGGTCACCATTACCACCGCCGTGTGGCGCGCTGTGAGCCATCGCTAAGCGGACGGCCACTTGTTTCCCAGCCTTGCCTCGCTGAATGCCCTACCGGGGGACTCCCCACGTGTAACGAGCAAGTAACCTTTCGGCCGAGCGGTGACGCACCGGACGCGAGGAGATCGATTGTCCAGGTCGCATAGCGGTAGAGCCATCGCCGGCAGGGCCGGCTATGCGGTGAGCTGTATCGTCGCTGCGCTGATCCTGGCCGTGAGCGGTTTCAGCTATTACCTGAAGGGTCAGGTTGACGGCATCGGCAGCTCGGACGCGATCTCCGGCGGCCCGGTGACCGGTGCGATGAACATCCTGCTGATGGGCCTGGAGAGCCGCACCGACTACGACGGGAACATCCTGCCGGCCCGTCTGCTCAGCGCCCTGCACGCGGGCAGCGTGCAGGGCGTCGAGGACGGCGTCGGCGGCCAGAACACGAACACGCTGATCCTCATCCACATCTTCGCGGGCGGGCAGCGGGCGGTCGGCTTCTCGATCCCTCGTGACGACTGGGTCACCTTCCCGAAGGCTTACGACGGCCAGTCGCAGGGGAAGATCGACCAGGCCTACGGCCTCGCCTGGGCGCAGAGCCTGAACCAGACCCGCAATTCGGGCATGAGCCGGGACCAGCGCTACAACCTGGCCAACGAGGCCGGCCAGACGGCCGCGATCGACACCGTCCAGGCGCTGACCGGCGTGCACGTGGACCACTTCGCGGAGGTCAACCTGGCCGGGTTCTACGAGCTGGCCCAGGTCTTCGGCGGCATTGAGGTGTGCCTGAAGTCATGGAACGGCGGCCAGAACCTCCATGACGCCAACTCCGGCTTCGATGCGCCGCACGCCGGTTACCTGCACCTGTCGGCCGCGCAGACGCTGGCCTTCGTGCGGGAACGGGACAACCTGCCCAACGGGGACCTGGATCGCACCCACCGGCAGCAGGCCGCCATCGACTACGTGATCTGGAAACTCAAGCACGACGGCGCCCTGACCAGCATCGGCCAGCTCACCAGCCTGCTCAGCGTGGCCAGAAGGTTCGTGATCACTGACTCGGGCTGGCAGCTGCTCAATTTCGCCGGCGATTTGAGGAGCCTGAGCGGAAGTAACCTGACCTTCCAGACGGCGCCGGTCATCACCACGGACGGCCAGATGGACGGCCAGACCGTGAACCTCATCAATCCGGCCGCGGTCAAGCAGGCCGTGCAGAGCACGTTTTACCCATCGCCGGCGACGGCGCGGCCGAGCGCGACGGCGACGTCGCTGGCCCCCAGCGCGACCACCGTGGACGTCCTCAACGGCGGTGCGCCGGCCGGGATGGCCGGTGCGATGTCGCGGGCGCTGACGCTGGCCGGCTTCAAGGCGGGCAAGGTCGGCAACACCGCCAGCCAGTCATCCACGCATGTGCTCTACGGCGCGGGAGCTGCGGCGAGCGCGGCCAAGATCGCCGGGTCCTTCAGTGGCGTGACCGCGGCCATGAGTCCTTCGGTGGCGGCCGGTCACGCGGAGCTCCTGCTGGGCCCGGATGCCACGTCGGTGCCCTCCGGCATCGGCTCGGCCACCGCGTCCAGTTCTCCAGCCGCCTCCCCGACCCCTACCCCCAGCCCCAGCCCCAGCCCCAGCTCATCGGCGAACAACGGCCAGGCCGGCGGCGCGGTGACGGTCACGGCCAACGCCCCGTACGGCATTCCCTGCATCTACTGAGCGGAGCCCACAGGGGCGGGGCGCTGAGCGGTGCGGACGCATGCTGGGCGGACGCTGGCACCGCACCTACCTGTCGAACACCGCCGCCAGGAAAATGATCGCCACCGTCGCCGACCTCGCCAGCGCCGGCGTGGATTCCGTGGCGTTCGGGCCGGACGGCACCCTCGCTGCCGGCGATCACAACGGCCGGACCTGCCTGTGGAGCATCAGCTACCACGAGTCCTGAGCGCCCAGCGGCACACGTCTTCAGGCCGGGACCGCCACGGGCTTGTGCCAGCGGACCCCGGTGACGGCGCCTGGGCCTCGATCGTTCCGGGGTCGGGCCGGGGTCGCCGTGCCCCTACGTAGCCTGCTCGGCCGGTGACGGCGGGCCGAGTGCGTTGCGCCGGGCGGGTTCCCTCAGCGATACCATCCGCCGCCAGCCCCCGAGCCTTTCGTAGACGTAGAGTGCCTGGATGCCCGCCGTCAGTATGGCTGACTTCGACCTGGGCCAGCGCAGAATGAGCCCCAGGTGCGCCATGACCGCCTTGCTGACGTCCCGGTAGATACCGATCTCGGCGAGGGCCGTCGCGCGCAGTGCGCTCCGGATGGTGTCGGCGTGCCCGGCCGAGGCCAGCCTCAGCAGCTCCTCATGGCAATAGGCGAGGTGGTTGTCCTCGTCATCGGAGATCATCCTGATCGCGCGGCCGACGTCGGGGTGGTAGCCGGCGTATTTCCGCAGCGTCCGCATCTGCTCCGACGCTCGCTGCTCGGTGACGCGGCTGTGCGCCAGGTAGGTGATGATGTCGCGCTCAGTCAGCGTCGTATCGCGCCGCAGCCGGTCGTGTGTAAGTCCGATACCGGCGTCCTCGAGCAGCATCGTGTAGTCGGTCTCGGCGGGCACCGACACCGGCTCAAGGCCCCGCTTGCGCAGCAGCGCCCTGAAGATGCGCCCGTGCTTGTCCTCGTCGGCGCCGTGCCGGGCGATCTTCGGCGCCAGTTCCTGATACGACTCGGGCACGAGCGCTGCGATCCGGCCGTTCTCCCAGCCACCTTGCGCCTCACCGCTGGCGGCGATTGAGCAGAACAACTGAAATGCCGCGTCGTTGCCGAAGATCTCCTCGAAGACTGCCTTGGCCGAGAGCATCCGTGACCACCTCCAAGGGGCGGCTCCCCTGGCCCATGAGCCGTCGAGAGGCTCTCCTACAACACTAGCAATGACGCCAGCCCGGCGGACCACAGCATCCCGGGCAGCGCCGCCAGCCGCGACATCCGCCCGCTCCCCCGAGCACGCCATCTGCGAAGATGACGCCCAGGACGGGCACCGCGCTACGCTTCCCCTGGAATCTCCTGATTGGGGGCGGCGATGGTGACAGGGCCGGGAGACAAACGGGCCGCGGGCCGCGGGCGGCTGCGGGCCTCGCACGCTGACCGCGAGCAGGTGATCGCCGTTCTCAAGGCCGCGTTCGTGCAGGGCATGCTGGCCAAGGACGAATTCGACCTGCGGGTAGGCCGGACGTTCGCGTCGCGGACCTACGCGGAGCTGGCCGCCATCACCGCTGACCTCCCCGTGGAGCCGACCGCAGCCCAGCCGCCCAGGCCGGCCCGGGCCTGGGGCGATCAGCCAGTTCTGCGGCCCGGGACGGTGATCGCGGCGGCGACCGCGCTGTGCGGAGGCGTGTGGGCGTTCACGTTCCTCCCGCCCTGGCCTGTGAATTCCGAAGGGGATCCCCCGCACGCGGTCATCATGCTGTTCTTCTTGACCAACTTCGTGTACCTGATCGTTTCGGTCATGGCTTTGACGAATCTGGTCGCCACATGGCATGAGAAGCGTTCCGCCAGGCGGCCAGCACCCGGCGCGGGCGGTCCGGCGGCCCGGCGCCCGCCTTCGGCGTCTGCGCGGCCCGGCACGTCAACCCGCTAACCTCCGCGGCACAGAAACGGAAACCAGGCACCACGGCGCTTAAGCGGTATAGGCGGCGGCCCTGTCACGCGCTCACTCGCCCGGCGGCGGTGGGCTCCCCGGGCGGGACCGCCGGCGGCCCGGGCACGCCCGGCGGCTCGGGGACGGGCCGCGCAGCCACCCCCGCCCCCCGCAGCAGCACCGGTGCCGGGACCGGCGGCGGAAGCGCCGCCGCGGCGAAAACCGTGACCGGAGACGCCGCCGACACCATGTACGGCCCCGTGCAGGTGCAGATCACGGTGAAGGGCGGCAAGCTCACCGCGGTGAACGTCGTCGAATACCCCGGCGCCACCCCGCGCGACGCGCAGATCAACGCCTACGCGCTGCCGCAGCTCACCCAGGAGGCCCTCGCCGCCGGCAGCGCGCGCATCGACGCGGTCACCGGCGCCACCTACATCTCCGACCGCTATATCACCTCGCTGCAGAACGCCCTGGACAAGGCCGGCATCTGAGCCGCGCCCGCCGCGGCCACGGCGGCCGCGGCAGGCGGGATGCCGGGCCGGGGTGTGCCGCCGGGCGTCGCGTGCCACGATGGTAGCGAGGCTGGGCCGGGCGGCCGGCGCGGGCGCCGGAGACCAGCGGCTGTAACGGATGTGCGGCCGGAGCGGCCGCGTGCCGCCCGGCGCGCGTCCACCCCAGGCACGCCAGCGAGGGAGACCACGATGACGCAGCACATGAGCGCCCCGGAGCCGGCTGAGAACGCACGGGACACGCTGGGCGGCCCCGACCGCGGCGAGGCGGAAGACGAGCTGAGCAGCCGCAGCGCGGACGGGGCTGCGGACACGCTCGGCGGCCCCGACCCCGGCGCCGCGGAAGACGAGCTGAGCAGCCACGCCGCGGACGCGGCTGCGGACACGCTCGGCGGCCCCGACCCCCGCGGCGCGGAAGACGAGCTGAGCAGCGACGCCGCGGACGCGGCTGCGGACACGCTCGGCGGCCCCGACCCCGGCGCCGCGGAAGACGAGCTGGGGGGCACGCGATAAGGGTCACCCGCCGCGTTTACCGCGCCCGGAAACGGCGCGCGGGATCTTGCCGCCCGCCGCGGGAGAACCGGTGCGGCGGATACCACGCATCCGGCGGATACTGGCGTTATGAGCCAGGGACGTCCCGTTTCATTCCGGGATAGGCTGACCGCGCCGTTCCGCTGGGTCGTCGACCGTGTCCGGCCCCGGCGGCGGCCGCCGCCCCGCCGCTGCGGGGCCCCTCCGCCTGGCATCGGTCTGCCTCCGCACACACCAAGATCAGGCGATTTGGTCAAGGGGACAAACGTCCTGCCATTGTCAGGCCGGTTGGCTCTGCGGTACCGCGAAGCGCCATGATCGGGTGTAAAGGAAAGCGACGGCTGTCTGCGGCGGCATCCTGGCTCCCGAGGGATAGCCCAATTGGTAACACACGGACGAGAAGGACGTGATCAATGTGACGGCTGAAGCGTCCACTGACCAGGCCATGAACGGCAAGCCCACCAAGAGTGGGCCACCCAAGGGGGCAGCCAGCCCGGGCGCGAACGACGCTGAGGCGGCCGCCACTCTCCTCGATTTCTACCTGCCCGAGGCCACCGGCGGCCTGCTGAGCACGTTCCGGCCCGACTCCGCCATCGCGCGGTGGGCGCTGAAGCTGGCAGGCAATCCGGGGATCCTGGCCCGCCGGGCCAGCAAGCTGACCGCCGACCTGGCCGGCATCACGGCCGGCAGCTCCGAGATCGCCCCGAACCGCCGCGACCGCCGGTTCGCCGACCAGGCCTGGAACGACAACCCGCTGCTGCGCCGCACGGTCCAGACCTACCTGGCCCTCGGCCAGAGCGCCGAGGCGCTGCTCGCCGACTCCGAGATGGACTGGAAGGATGACACGCGGCTCAAGTTCATCCTGACCAACGTCATCGCCGCGTCCGCGCCGAGCAACAACCCGTTCCTCAGCCCGGTGGCGTGGAAGACGGCCATCGACACCGGCGGCATGAGCCTCGTGCGCGGGCTGCGCGCGTTCGTCACCGACATGTCCTCCGCGCCGCACATCCCGACGATGGTGGACCAGGAGGCGTTCACCCTGGGCAAGGACATCGCGCTGAGCCCGGGCTCGGTGGTGGCGCGCACCGACGTCTACGAGCTGATCCAGTACAAGCCGACCACGCCGAAGGTGTATGAGTACCCGCTGCTCATGGTCCCGCCGATGATCAACAAGTTCTACATCACCGACCTGGCGCCCGGCCGCAGCATGCTGGAGTACTTCGTGGCGCAGGGCTACCAGGTGTTCGTGATCTCCTGGCGCAACCCGGGCCAGCACGAGCGGCACTGGGACGTGAACACCTACGGCCGCGCGATCGTGGACTCGGCGCGGACCGCCCGCGAGATCACCAAGGCCCCGAAGGCCAACGTGATCGGCCTGTGCGCCGGCGGCATCCTGTCCTCGATGGTCGCCGCGCACCTGACCGCCACCGGGGAGATCGACGACGTCTCCAGCCTGTGCCTGGGCGTGACGCTGCTGGACATGACGAAGGCCGGCACGACGGTCTCGCTGATGAACGGCGGCACCGCGGCGGCATCAAAGCTGGGCTCCTCGGTCAAGGGGTACATGGACGGGCGCACGCTGGCGGAGGTGTTCGCCTGGCTGCGGCCCGATGACCTGGTGTGGAACTACTGGGTCAACAACTACCTGCAGGGCAAGAACCCGCCGGCGTTCGACATCCTGTACTGGAACGCCGACACCACCCGGATGCCCGCCGCGCTGCACCACGACTTCATCAACATCGCGATGAACAACGCGCTGGTCAAGCGCGGCGCCACCACCATACTCGGCAGCCCCGTCGACCTGGCCACCGTCAACCTCGACACCTACGTGGTGGCCGGCGTCGACGACCACATCGCACCGTGGTCGGCGGCCTACCGCTCCACCCAGCTGCTGGCCGGGCAGCACCGGTTCGTGCTATCCAACAGCGGCCACATCGCCGCCATGGTCAACCCGCCCACCAACCCCAAGGCCACCTTCCGGATCGGCCCGAGCCAGGACCGCGACTACCACGAGTGGCTGGCCGAGGCGGAGACGGTCCAGGGCAGCTGGTGGCCGGACTACACCACCTGGCTGCAGAGCCGCAGCGGCGAGCAGAAGGATGCCCCGCGCCGGCTGGGCAGCACCAAGTACCCGGCGAAGGATCCCGCGCCCGGGACCTACGTGCTGCAGCGATAGCGGCCAGCGTGGCGGCCTGGCACCGGGAGGAGGCCCCCGGTGCCGGGCCGCGGCATGTCACGGCACCGCGGCCGGACGGGCGGGCAGCGCGGAACCGCCGCAGCGGGCACCGTGAAACCGGCCGCAAGGGGCAGCGTGAAACCGGCCGGCAGCGGGCAGCGTGAAAGACCGGCCCCGGCGAGGATGCTCCCCCCGCCGGGGCCGGTCTTGTTCATTCATTTCGGAAATGGAACGTGCGGGCGGCCACGCCGGGCCCGCCGGGTCAACCCTCGCGGAACTGGACGCCGAACCCGCCCCGTGGGTAATGCCACTTCAGCGCGCCGGGTGCGGCGATCGCCAGGCAGGTGCCGCACTCCAGGCAGGCCGCGTACTCCACCGAGATGGTCCCGTCGGGCTCCTCGGCGTAGACGTGCGCCGGGCAGCAGGCGACCAGCGCCTTGCCGGTTCCGGTGGCCTTGGCGATCTCCTGGTTGACCTCGATGTGGGACTCCTCCTCATCGAGGTTGAACCGGTTCTTCGTCAGGCGCTCGGGGACAGACAGACGTTTCATAGTGCACGCACTCCTGCGATGCCGTCGCTTACCAGTTGCCTCGTCTTCAGCGGTGAATGGGCCAGGGCCCGGCGGGCGACGCTGAGCAGATGCCGCCGGGGCCTGGTGTCGAGACTGAAGGCGCCGTACAGGACGTCGGCGAGCAGCTCGCCGTACTCCTTGTACATGCGCTCGTGCTCGAGGAAGGCGGGGGCCTTCGCGTACGTCTTCATGTCCTGGCCGGCGTAGGAGGCGAAGAATTTCTCCCGGTACCCGGCCAGGCCTGCCTTGGAGGTGTCGCCTGCGGCCAGGGCGGCGCCGATACCCTCCGCGGCGGCGATCCCCGAGGCGGCCGCGAGATCCATCCCGCGCACGGTCAGCCCGGTGTTGAGGGTGAGGCCCGCCGCGTCACCGACGACGACCATGCCGTCCATGACGATCTCGCCGATCATCTTCATGCCGCCCTCGGCGACCAGATGGCAGCCGTACTCGGCCATCTCGCCGCCGTCCAGGAGCGGGGCGATGTAGCGGTGCTCAAGGAAGTGGTCGAAGATGTCGGTGACGGACTTCTTCTTGGCGGTGAGGTCGTCCAGGCGGGCGACGATGCCGATGGACAGCGAGTCGGTGTTGGTGTAGAGGAACCCGCCGCCGCCCACGCCCTCGGTGCAGTCACCCACGACGGCGAGCGCCGCGCCCTCGTCGCCGGTCAGGTTGAAGCGCGCCTCGATCGTCTCGCGGGGCAGCGAGACGACCGCCTTCACGCCCACCGCCAGGTGGTTCGTGGGGTCCTTGTGGCGCAGGCCGACGTCGCGGGCGAGGAAGGAGTTCACCCCGTCCGCGGCCACGACCACCCGGGCCCGCAGCTCGTCGTCGCCGGCCTGGACCCCGACGACCCGCTTGCCGGCGGCGCCGCTGGCGCCCCGGCTGGCCGCCCCGGCCGGGGCGTCCTCGGTCAGCACGCGGTCGACGCGCACGCCCGGCATCACGATGACGCCGGCCTCCTCGCACTTGCCGGCCAGCCAGGCATCCAGCTTGGCCCGCAGCACGGTGACCGCGTTGACCGGGTCGGCCAGCCGCGAGTCCTGGTAGTCGATGCCGACCGAGCTGCCGGCGTTGAGGAACGTGACGCAGTTACGCGTGATCCGGCGCTCCACCGGCGCCTCATCCAGGAAATCGGGGAAGACCTCCTGGATGCCGCGCGAGTACAGCACGCCACCGGACAGGTTCTTCGACCCGGGGGCCTCGCCGCGCTCGATCAGCAGGACCGAACGCTCCTGCCGGGCGAGCTGGCAGGCGGTGATGCAGCCGGCGATCCCGGCCCCGACCACGATCACGTCGAAGTCGGGCTCAGCTGTTTCTGTCATGTCGCACCGTCATCCGGGGGCTGTTCGCTTGGGCGGTCAGTTCGGGTCAGTCGGGCCCGCCGGCCCGCGTTACTGGAGCGCGTTGGTGATCTCGCCGACCAGCTCGTAGAGGTCGCCGACCAGGCCGTAGTCCGACTGGCTGAACACCGCGGCGTTCGGGTCGGAGTTGATCGCCACGATCGTCTCCGCGCCGACCACGCCGACCATGTGCTGCAACTGGCCGGAGATCCCGATCGCGAGGTAGAGCTGCGGCGAGATGCGCGCGCCGGAGCTGCCGATGTAGCGGTCCTTGCCCATCCAGTTGAGGCCCTCGGCGACCGGGCGCGAGCAGGCGATCTCCGCCTTGAGCGCCCCGGCGAGCGTCTCGATCAGCGCCAGGTCCTCCTGGGCCCGCAGGCCGCGGCCGACCCCGACCACCCGCATCGCCGCGTTGAGGTCGACCTGCTCGAACTCCGACATGACGGTCTCGATCACTTTCAGGCCGTACGGCGTGCCGGTCACTTCCTCGACGGGCACGGCGTCGCCGCTGGCAGCCGGGACCGACCCGCCGTCCAGCAGCAGCGCGACCGGGCCGGACACCTCGACGGTCTCCTCGGAGATGTCGCCGTAGACGGCGTTCAGCACCTTGGTCGTGCCGCCGCTGGCGGAGACCGAGCGCGCCCCGGTCAGCACGACCGCGCCCAGCTTGGCGGCGGCGGCGCCGAGCAGCACCCGGTCACCGGGGTTGCGGCCGGACAGCGCGGCGAGCGGCGGGTCGGCGGCGATCACGTCGGCCACCGCGGCCGCGCTGGCCTCGGCCGGCGATCCTTCCGGCGCGCCGGCGCCGCACCACACCACGCGGTCGACGCCGCTGGCCGCGACGGTCTCGGCCACCGCGCGGGGACCGGCGACGACCGCAGCGACCGTCCCGCCCTCCGGGCCCAGGGAGCGCGCGACCGTGATCAGGTTGCTGATCGAAGGCTGATCCCCGACGACGATCCAGGCATTCACGCTCACTGTCGAGTCCTTTCTCTTGTGCTACGGACGGCTGCGCCGCGGACGGCTTGGATCACAGCGCGCCGACCGCGCGCAGCGCCTTGACCAGCTCGGCGGCGGCCGCGGCCGGATCGGACGTGTCCAGAATCTGCTGCTTGCGCACCTTGCGGGCCGGGCGCGCCCGGCCGGTGAGGGTCATGACCGCGCGGCGCGGGGCCACCTCCAGCGACGCGAGGTCCACGTGCTCCACCGGCTTCTTGCCCGCCGCGAGCAGGTCCTTCATGCCGGGCACGTGCGGCGTGGTGGCGTCGGCCGAGGCCGCCAGCACGGCCGGCCCGGAGACCTCGAGCACCTGTGCCCCACCCGGGACCGCGCGCCCGACGCGCAGCGCGCCGGGCTGGCCGCCCACGTCGGTGACCTCGGCGAGCGCGGGCCAGCCGAGCTCGCCGGCCAGCACGGTCGGCACCATCTTGGCGGCCACGTCCACCGACGAGTCGCCGGTGATGACCAGGTCCACGTCACCGATGTGCCGGACCGCTGCGGCGACCGCCGCGGCCAGCTCGGCCTGGCCGGCGTGCGTGAGCGAGTCGTCCTCGACGACCACGACCCGGTCCAGGCCGCGGGCCAGCACCGCCTTGGTCGCGAGGGGCACGCCGACGCCCTTCCCGCCCACCGTCACGCCGATCAGCTCGGCGCCGTTCTCGGTGGCGAGACGGCGCGCCAGCTCGATGGCCACCGGGTCGTAGGTGCTGATCCCGGGCCGGGCCCGGCTCCAGTCCACGTGGCCGTCGGAACCGACGGTGGCTTCCTCCGGGTCGCTGGTCCACTTATAAGCGACCACAATCTTCATAGCGCTCCTCCTGGGCAGCGTTCATCGGCGGCGATCGGGAGCGGGCGGCCCAGGTCTACCGGAGGGCAGCGCGCGCGATCACCATACGCTGAACCTCGGAGGTGCCCTCATAGATCTCGGTGATCTTAGCGTCACGGTAGTGCCGCTCGACCGGGTAGCTCTCGGTGTAACCGTAGCCGCCGTGGATCTGGATGGCCTTGCCAGCCACCCGGCTGGCCGTCTCCGAGGCGAACAGCTTGGCCATGGCGCCCTCGGTGGAGTAGGGCCGGCCGTGGTCCATGTTGGAGGCGGCGCGGTAGACCAGCAGCCGGGCCGCGTCGATCTCGGTGGACATGTCGGCGAGCATCCACTGGATGGCCTGATTGGCCGCGATCGGCTTGCCGAACTGGACGCGCTCCTTGGCGTACGCGACGGCCGCGTCGAGGGCCGACTGTGCGATGCCCAGGGCCTGCGCGCCGATCCCGATCCGCCCGCCGTCGAGCGTCGACATGGCGATCTTGAAGCCCATGCCCTCGTGCCCGATCAGGTTCTCGGCCGGCACCGAGCAGTTCGTGAAGTACAGCGGCGGCGTGCTGGAGCCGCGGATGCCCATCTTGTGCTCGCGCTCGCCGACGGAGAACCCGGCGGTGCCGCGCTCCACGACGAAGGCGCTCATCCCGTGCGTGCCGTCCGCGTCCGGGTCGGTCTTGGCGAACACGATGTAGATCTCGGCGTAGGGCGCGTTGGTGATGAAGATCTTCGAGCCGTTCAGCACGTAGTGGTCGCCCTTGAGGATCGCGGTGCAGCTGCCGGCCGCGGCGTCGGTGCCGGCGCCGGGCTCGGTGAGCGCGAACGCGCCCAGCCGGCGGCCGGAGGCCATGTCGTACATGTACTTGTGCTTCAGGGCGTCGCTGCCGAACTTGTAGATCGGGAAGGTGCCCAGCGTGGTGTGCGCGGTCATGATGGTGGCCGTGGTCGCGCAGCCCCGCGACACTTCCTCCAGGGCGATCATGTAGCTGAGGTAGTCCGTCGCGGCCCCGCCGTATTCCTCCGGGTAGGGCATGCCCATGAGGTTCATGCCCGCCATTTTCGGCACGACCTCCTCGGGGAAGCGGTGGTCGTGATCGACTTCGCCGGCCACCGGCGCCAGCTCAGCCTCGGCAAACTCCCTTACCGTGCTGCGGACCAGTTCCTGCTCGTCGCTCAGCTCGAAGTCCATGAACGGGCACCTCCCGAAATTGCCGGCCTTCCCGGCCGGGTCGAAATATTATGCGGCCCGGCCGCCGGGCGGACGGGGCCGGGACTGCTGGCTGTTTTTGGCGATACCCGCGTCCTGATCCGGTTGCGCATATGCACGAATGTGGCTGCCGATGTCGCTGTTCTGTTACTATTGTTTACCTCATACCTTGCAATTGTCCGAGCCGAATGCTTTTAAATCCCACACACGC
>Ga0335078_10005279_pt1 | contig 19104 bp, 16 predicted proteins | sample Lox_Sample_32_FD_206711 | JGI IMG/M metagenome (GOLD analysis project Ga0335078, IMG submission 206711) | Soil microbial communities from Loxahatchee National Wildlife Refuge, Florida, United States - Lox_Sample_3.2 | ecosystem: Environmental > Terrestrial > Soil > Wetlands | place: USA... | reverse complement strand
TTGTTCGAACTGTGGTGTATTATTGACAGAGAAAACATTAAAAAAATTAAATGACAAAAATTACTGTGAAAGCTGCCTTGCTAAAACAAATTTAACTCCAGTTGAAAAACCTACGTTTTTCTTTATGCCTCAAGGACTTCTGAAGTTTATTGCTTATCTGGTTTGTTTCTTTAAACCGTCCGTGGGCTTTATTCTTGGAATAATATATTTTTCACAGAAGGATGAAAATACCAAAAAATTCGGCAGAAACTGTTTTATATTTATGGCATTAGGCATGATAATCTACGGTGTTTTAATCCTTTTTGGATGGTCTTTTTACATGGCTAATGGGGATTTGAGCGATATAAACATAGGGGAAGGTTATTACTGAGTGTTTATTTGATAAAATTGGATTTAATCCTATTCAGTACAATGATCCGTATTTAGGATTTAGAAAATATGGAAATCAAAACAGACGGAATAGTTTTAAATAATTATATTATCAAAGACAACGACAATATTACCGTACTATTCACCGAAAAAATCGGGAAGATATATGTAATATCAAGAAGCACGAAGAAAATAACCAGTAAACTAAAACCAACACTTGAACTTTTCTCTTTGAATCATTATTATCTTACAAGAAAAGATGAAAAAACGAAATATTTTAGGCTTACCCAGGCAATGCAAATATGCGCATACGAAACTATAAGGACTTCTCTTGACAAGATATACCTGGCTTATCTTATAGTCGAGCTTTTAAATAAATTTCTTCCTGAAGAATCTCAATCAGATGAGTTATTTGAATTGTCAAAATATATCATGGGTAAAATAAATATTAAAAACAATATCAACATAGATATGCTGGAGTCATTTTTCAAATTGAAATTATTGAAGTTAACCGGATTTAATATGGTTGATAACCTGTCTTTTCTTGCGCAAAGTAAAATAAGTAAGAACATAAAGGATTATGTTGAATATGTAACTCATGATTTAAATAAAATAGATGAAATATCTGTCATGGAATCTACTGTCAGCGAAGCAAACACTATTGTGGATTCTTATATTATGTATATTGTAGACGATTATATTAAAAGCAAAAAATTATATAAGGGACATATATGAAATCAAATATAAAATTAATTCTGTTTTTTTCTTTGACTGTCTTTATTGTAAGTTCTTGCGCATCCTTATCTGTAACTGATACAAATAAGCGACAGTTTATTATAAGAATAGCGAAAAATATGTTAAATAAACAGTATAAGTATGGTAAACAGGATCCATCATGGGGATTTGATTGTTCGGGATTAACTCAATATGCCTACAGTATGGCAGGCATTAAAATTCCAAGAACTGCAAAAAATCAGTACGAAAACAGCCGCAAAATAAGCCTGTCAGACATACAGCCGGCGGATTTATTATTTTTTTCAATTGATGCAAACGGAGTATCACACGTAGGCATATATATAGGGGATAATAAATTCATTCATGCACCTTCGGCAGGCAAGAGAATCCAGATTGTAAGTATTGATAATCTCTACTGGCAAAAGCATTTTTTTGCAGTTGGAACATACTTTTAATTTTGTGATTTGACAAAGATTTAATATTATGTTAATGTAATAAAAATTGCTTAAAATATTAGCAAAAAGGAGATAAAATAATGAGAAAAGCTTATAAACTTTTATATTATTTTATTCTGATATTAATACTTTACGTTCCTGTGTTTTCGCAAAATGATAATGAAAATAGAATAGTTGTTAATGAAAGCACTTTTGATTCAGGCACTATGTCTACTCCTGAACCTACAGTTCAAAAGACAAGTCCTTCCCAATCAATTAATGAAGTCGGAAGCGAATCCGACAATAATGGAATATCTCCTGAAGCAAAAGAAAAAACACCGGAACAAATAGAAAATGAAGTCGGGGACCTCTTTAAGGAAGGCAAAAAATATTACGATAAAGAGGATTATGACGGGGCTGCAGCAATATGGGAAAGAATAATCCAGAATTATCCTACATCCAAGCAGTTGTATAATATAAAATATTTTTTAGCCAATGCTTACCAGTACGAAGGGGATTATGACAAAGCCATATTGACTTTTCAAAAAGTTTTAGCTGAAAAACCAAAGGGTGATTTATCCGACGAAACACGTTACAGGCTGGCAAATTGCTATTCAAACCAACAAAAATATAATTATGCAGACGAAATTTACAAGGATATAATTTCTAAAAATCCAGACTCGAAAAGTTCGATCCGGGCTTATACATCAATGGCAATCATATATATTCGCCAGAGGAATTATAAAAGAGCGGAAAATATATTCAGGAATATAATCAAATATTTTCCGAACTCACAAGATGAAATTAATGCGAGGTTCCAGCTGGCTTCTTTGTTGGCTCAAACAAATAGGTTCAAAAGTGCAGTAAAGGAATACACTGTAATTGAATACAAGTTTTCCAATACTGAGTGGGCACCTAGGGCTGCAATCGATATAGGGGATACATATAAGCTTGCAGGTGATATAGAAATGGCAAAAGAGGCCTATAACAGGGTCATGTTCCAGTATTACAGCAAAGAAAACTATGTACACGAGGCTGAAGAAAAAATAAACAGTTTAAAAAACGTGCAGGAAATCAACGAAAAAGTATATGATGAAGAACAATAAGTTTTTTTTGCTTGTAATATTATTTCTTATATTTTCAATAAATTCTCATGCTGAAGACCCGATAGCTCAGGCAAAACAATATTTTCAGATGGGGAAGTATGACGAATCATTAAAAATATGCAACAACATTAAAAGAGTATACCCTGACAGCGAATGGGTATTATCCGCAAGCCTGCTAAGCGCGCAGATCTATCAAAAAAAGAATCAAATTGAAAAAGCAGTTAATGAATATTCCTCTATAATTAAAGATTTTAAAAAGACACCTCAGGCTGAAGAGGCATTTTTTGAGATAGCAAGGATGTTCATGCTCAAAGGCAACAACGAAAGGGCGATACACGCATATGATCTTTATTTAAACAATTATGCACACGGGCAATATAAGGTTATGGCTTTATTCAATATTGCATCAATTTGTAAGGACGGGAAAAATTACGATAAAGCGTTGACCTATTATGACGAAATTCTAAAAAATTATGTCAGCGATGCATGGTTTTATAATTGGTCTGCGATTTACAGCGCGGAAATATATCACGAAAAGAAAAAATATGACAAAGCAAACGAATACTACGATATGGTTATAAAAAACGAAGATAACAAATATTTATATAACCTGGCAACGTTATATAAAGGCATCAATTTTATTGATAAGGGGGATTATAAACCCGCAGAGGATTTATTCCAGAATATGATAAAAAATAATGCTTTATTCACAGAAGAATCATTAATCGGACTTGCTATAGTACAGTATAAGCAGGAAGAATATGATTTATCGAGAGAAAGCTTATCCGCTTTGCTGGATGATTTCCCCGACACGATTTGGAAATCATATGCTGAAGAAAAAATAAGAATAATAGATAAAAAATTGGCTAAAATTAAACAGAAAGAATAATAAGTTTTTAAATATCATTTTATTCAAGTACATTTTAGGGTGGTAATATGTCAGATTTAACTCCAATGATGCAACAATATTCAGAAATGAAAAAAAAATATAAAGATGCAATTTTATTTTTTCGGCTTGGCGACTTTTATGAAATGTTTGGAGATGATGCAAAAATAGCCTCAGGAATACTTCAGATAACGCTTACAGCCAGGAGCGCGGGCGAAGGCAGGCAAATAAAGATGCCTATGTGCGGCGTGCCTTTTCACGCAGCGAATTCTTATATAATAAAACTTATAAATAACGGATTTAAGGTTGCAATCTGCGAACAGGTTGAAGACCCAAAACTTGCAAAAGGAATAGTTAGGAGGGAAATAATAAAAATAATAACACCGGGGACAGTTTTGGATGAAGCAGGTTTGGATAAAAAAACAAATAATTACCTTTTATCACTATATATTGAAAAAAATGAAGCAGCTATAGCATTTGTGGATATTTCTACTGGCGAATTTTATGTTGAGGATATCAGTTTTAACGGCGATTTCGACAAAATAATAGACGAAATTGAAAAAATTCAACCGGCTGAAATCATGATACCGGAATCATTTAATGACAACAAAGATTACCGTAAAAACATTATAGAACGGCTGAAAATAGGTGAACACCAATTTTTTATTAACTTATATTCAGACTGGAATTATCAATTAGATATGGCACAGGCGAAGCTGATAGAACACTTTGAAGTTTTGAATTTGGAAAGTTTTGGCATTGAAAGAAAAAACAATATAATTTGTTCAGCGGGGGCCCTGATGAACTACCTGTACGAAACACAAAAAACAGTTCTGTTTCATATCAACAAAATCAGCTTTTATAACAGCAACGATATACTTTCTATTGATGCTGTCAGTTTACGCAATCTGGAGATAGTTGAATCAAATTTAAAAGGTGCCAGGTACTCAACTTTATACGATGTTCTTGATTATACGGAAACATCCATGGGGGGCAGGGAGCTGAAAAAATGGGTAAAATTTCCCCTTACCAACCTAAATCTTATCAGGGAACGGCAGGATATAATTCAGTTTTTTCTTGATTTTTCAGATATAAGGGAAAATATAAAAGACTTAATAAAGGAGATAAGCGATATTGAGAGGATTGCCGGCAAACTTGGCAGCCAGTCTGTAAATGCCAGGGAACTCATTGCTTTAAAAAATTCCATTAATTCGATAAAAAAATTGAATGAGTATATTAAAAGTTCCGGAGCTGCAGTTTTAAAGGAAAAGTTTAACTTTATCAACCCAAATGTTGAAAATATTTATAATATAATTGACATGTCAATTGCAGAGGACCCGCCTTTAACCATCAAAGAAGGCCAAATAATAAAAGCCGAATACAATGAAGAGATTAAAAAGTTGAAGGAGATAAATGAAAACGGGAAGACATGGATTGCTTCTTTACAGGAAAGAGAAAGGAAAAAGACAAAAATTTCATCTCTTAAGGTTGGTTATACCTCAATATTCGGCTATTACATTGAAATTAGCAAGGCAAACCTGCAAAGCGTACCCCAAGACTACATTAGAAAGCAAACCTTGGTAAATGGTGAGAGGTTTATAACCCCTGAACTAAAGGAATATGAAAGCATGATTCTGGGGGCACAGGAAAAAATAAAAGATATGGAATATAAAGTATTCTGTGAGTTGAGGGACAAAATTTCAAAATATATTGCAGACATCCAGGAACTGTCGAAAAAAATAGCATTAATTGATTGTCTTCAATCTTTATCCACTGCTGCTTTGAAAAACAATTATGAAAAACCAGATGTAAATTTATCGGATGGTTTATTTATGGAGGACGGAAGGCACCCTGTTGTTGAGATGAACTTGGGATATAACGAATTTATATCAAACAACATAAATATGGATAATAAAGAAAATTTAATAATGATTATAACCGGGCCAAATATGGCAGGCAAGTCGACTTACATGAGGCAGGTGGCCTTAATAGTCATAATGGCCCAGATTGGTTCTTTTATTCCTGCTAAAAACGCCAAAATAGGAATAATAGATAAAATATTTACCAGGGTCGGCGCTGCGGACTATCTGGCGCGGGGACAATCGACTTTTATGGTTGAAATGATTGAAACGGCAAACATTTTAAATAACGCAACACCAAAATCACTGATTTTACTTGATGAAGTAGGCAGAGGGACAAGTACATTTGACGGAATATCAATAGCATGGGCAATAACGGAATATATCCATAACAAAATAAAAGCTAAAACACTTTTTGCTACTCACTATTATGAATTGACAGAGCTTTCCGACACGCTGAAAGGAATAAAAAATTACAACATCCAGGTAAAGGAATGGGGCGACAAGATAATATTCTTAAGAAAAATAATCTCAGGAAGCACGGATAAAAGCTATGGGATACACGTTGCCAAGCTAGCAGGGCTGCCGGGATATGTAATTGATAAAGCAAATAAAATACTTAAAAATCTTGAAAATGCAAATTACACAAAAGATGGAAAGTCAAAAATTGCTGATTCGGAAAAGGACGATAGGCAACAGGATCTATTTGATTTCTCTGTAAATAGTCAAATAATATCAGAACTCGAGAATATAGATTTGGACTCAATGTCCCCTATCGATGTTATAATAAAGCTAAGAGACATGAAAGACAGGCTAAAATAACGGAAAACTCTTATTTATTTTGATTTTTACCTATGTATGTGATATTATTATATTTAACAAAATTTAACAGAGGTAACGATGGACGAAATCATTTCAAAAATCAGCGGTAATGTACAGAGATTTTACCTCGAAGATGGAAAAGAAGTCGCGAAATGGATATATAAGGACGACGGAACTATAAAAAAAGAAGGCAAAGTCATTAACGGGGTAGTAAAAGAATACTTTTCTTCGGGAAAAATTCAATCCGAGATTTCCTATAAAACCGGTGAACTTGACGGACTTTATAAGCTTTATTTTGAATCAGGTATGCTCGAAGAAACAGGTACATTCAAGGATACTTTACTTGAGGGTGTGTATACACAGTATTTTGAATCAGGCGATATAAAGCTTGAGGGGATATATAAAAAAGGTTATAGAGAAGGTATTTTTAAGTTATATTACCAGAACGGTAAACTGGAATCATATGCAATTTATAAAAACGGGGAACTTGACGGTGTTTTACGACGTTACTATGAATCAGGGCCATTAGGCATTGAAGAAGTTTACATGCGCGGTAAACTTAAATCAATAAAGGAATTTGATGAAAATGGAAATTTAACGAGGGAAAGAGTTTTTTAAAATTTTATGAGAAACAGCCTTATACGCGCAATAATAATCGGATTTTTACCGTTGGTTTTCGTCTTTTTCGGCCTTGTAATATTTAAAAATATATTAATAACTTTTATTTTATACCATATTATTATATGCATGGTTTTACCTGTGATAAATTACTATTTTTGGGACCATAAACCGGCTCCGTTAAGTGAAATGCTTGGTTTGGGCAGAAAAGATAAAAGAAGCATATTGCAGGGGATATTAATCGGTGCTGTTTTTTTTATTGGAATAATTATATTTTTTGATTTTGTGCATTTTAATTTTCTCGATAAAAAGCATATAAATAACATATTGAACAGTTTGGGGTTTTCATCTAATATTTTTATTTATTTTGCGATTTATTTCATATTAATAAATTCGGTTCTTGAAGAATTATTTTGGCGTGGATACCTGTATTATCAATTTGGGAAAAGCATAAGAATACCATTTTCTTCAGTAATTATATCTTTTTTCTTTATACAATATCATTTTTTTGTAATAGGCTTGATTTTTTCAGTGCAGGTAGCATTTGTATTTATACCTGTAATATTTATAGTTAGTGTAATATGGTGTTATTTACGTCATATAAATAGTAATATATATGCTCCACTTATCAGTCATATTATGGCTGATATGGCTTTGATAATGGTATTTTATAAATATTTATTGATATAATCCTTATTGTAAAACATACTTATTATGATATATTAATTAAACAAAATTATAAGGAGCAAAAATGTTAGATTTTATAAAAAAAATTTTTGGTACAAGAAACGAACGCGAAGTAAAAAAAATGCTTCCTGTTGTGGAACAAATAAATAGTCTTGAACATGAGATACAAAATCTCTCAGACAATGATATGAAAAATAAGACAGACCTTTTTAGGGAACGTTATAAAAAAGGCGAGACGCTTGACGAATTGCTTCCGGAGGCATTTGCTGTAGTACGTGAAGCTGGAAAAAGAGCACTTGGTTTACGCCATTTTGATGTTCAGCTGATTGGCGGTATGATTCTTCATTACGGTAAAATAGCGGAAATGAAGACAGGCGAAGGAAAAACGCTGGTTGCCACACTTCCTGTTTATCTTAATGCAATAACGGGAAAAGGAGTACATGTTGTAACAGTAAACGATTATCTTGCTGAAAGGGACAGTGTCGGTAAGGGAAACTTCAAGGGCATGGGTAATATTTATAAATTTCTAGGCCTTTCTATAGGCTGCATTAAAAATGAGAGTTCTACTGAAGACCGCCAGAATGCATATGCCTGTGATATAACTTATGGAACTAATAATGAGTTTGGTTTTGATTATTTAAGGGACAATATGGCTGTTTATCCGCAGGAAAGGGTACAACGCGAATTAAATTATGCCATAGTTGATGAAGTCGATAGCATACTTATTGACGAAGCCAGAACTCCTTTGATCATTTCAGGCCCTGCAGAGGAATCCACAGAATTGTATTATAATATTGACAGAATAATACCTAAATTCATGCCTAATGTTGACTACACGATTGACGAAAAAGCCCATACATCTACTTTAACTGAAGCCGGGGTTACAAAAGCAGAAAAACTTCTAAATAAACCGAACCTTTATGAACCGCAAAATATAGAAATAATCCACCATGTAAACCAAGGATTAAAAGCCCATACGCTGTTTAAAAGGGATAAGGATTATATCGTAAAAGAAGGAAAAGTAATTATTGTTGATGAGTTCACGGGGAGACTTATGCCGGGCCGGAGATGGTCTGATGGTCTTCACCAAGCAGTAGAAGCAAAAGAAAGGGTGAAGATAGAGAGAGAAAACCAAACACTTGCAACAATTACTTTACAAAATTACTTTAGGATGTATAACAAGCTAGCTGGCATGACAGGCACGGCAGAAACAGAAGCAGAAGAATTCTGGCACATATATAAACTTGATGTTATTGTTGTTCCTACAAATCGTCCAATGATACGTATAGATAATGCGGACGTAATTTATAAGACAGAAAAGGGAAAATTTAAGGCAATTGTTGAGGATATTATAGACTGTCATAAGCGTGGACAGCCCGTGCTTGTTGGCACTACATCAATTGCTAAAAACGAAAATTTAAGCTCATTTCTAGAAAAAAGAGGCATCCCTCATGAACTTTTAAATGCAAAAAATCATGAAAGGGAAGCTGAAATTATAGCTTTGGCTGGGCAAAAAGCCGCTGTTACCGTTGCTACAAATATGGCTGGTCGTGGTACAGATATTGTTCTTGGACAAGGCGTAAAAGAACTAGGTGGTCTTCATGTCATTGGAACTGAAAGGCATGAAAGCAGGCGTATAGATAACCAGTTACGTGGCCGGTCAGGAAGACAAGGCGACGAAGGATCATCCAGGTTTTATGTATCACTTGAGGATGATTTGATGAGAATTTTCGGGTCGGACAGAATAAAATCTCTTATGGATAAAATAGGCATGACAGAAGATGAGAGAATTGAGCACCCTTGGATTTCAAAATCCATAGAAAGAGCACAAAAGGCCGTAGAAGGACATAATTTTTCTATTAGAAAAAATCTTCTTGAATTTGATGATGTTATGAATAAACAAAGGGAAGTAATATATGGGGAAAGGAAAAAGGTACTTGAGGGCCAAAATTTAAAAGATGGAATACTTGAAATGATTAAAGAAGTTATTTGGAATATCATTTATTTTATAGGCCCAGAAAAAACATATCCTGAGGAATGGGATTATGAAGAACTTACAAGAATGGTTGAGCAGTCATTTAATATTAGATATATAGTTGATAAAACAAAAGTCGATGTAACAAAATTATCAACTCAAATACTTTTTGACGACATATTTGAAAAAATAAAATCAGAATATGATACAAAGGAAGCAAATGTCGGGCCAGAAATTATGAGAGAAATAGAAAGAAACATAGTTTTGCAGGTTGTAGACAACAAATGGAAAGAACAGCTTTACGAAATGGACCAACTAAAAGAGGGCATTGGATTGAGAGCTTATGCGGGTAAGGACCCTTTAATCGAGTACAAAAGAGAGGGTTTTGAACTTTTCGAAACCATGACAGGTGTTATACATGATGAAGTAGTTGAATTTTTATTCAAAGTTCAAGTTGTTGACAATTCAAATTTAGGAAGAAAACGCCAAACCGATAATCTTATGGAATCTCGGCCAGTTTTCGTTATGAATGCGCCTCAAAAGCCTGACGCTCTTGAAGAACGAGAGATTTACACTAATAGCCCTGATGAACCTGTCAAAGTAGAGACTTATCGCAGAGAAAAGCCAAAAGTAGGAAGAAACGACCCATGTCCTTGTGGTTCTGGGAAAAAATATAAAAAATGTTGTGGTAAGAACGAATAAATCAAAATATAGCATAATATTTTAATGTTTATTAATTACTTTCATCACTTCGCATAATGTATATTATGTAAAGCACGAAGGTAGCTAAAAGATTTTAGTTTTTCTAGCCAAAATAAATTTTAAAGTAACAAATGAATTCTTAATGTTTAAATATTAAAGTTTTAGATTTTTGTTATCACATAAAAGCTTTATTACATTTATAGTTCAATTGTTTTTGAAGTAATTAGTATTAGTAAAGATATACCCTATTTTTTAAGGTTTAGGTCTATAACTGCATTGAAAACCTCATTAACTGTAATTAAATCCAAACACGTTTGTGGTTTTGGGCATGTTTCCAAGCCGCAATTTAAGCACTCTAATGGATGAAATATGGCTATATGTCCGTCTTCAGAATTATAAGGGTGCCATTCTATGATGTTTTCAGGCCCGAATAAAGTAATAGTCTTTACGTCATAAGCAGCTGCAATATGCCTTAACCCTGAGTCATTGCCTATAAAAAGTTTAAGTTTGCTGATACATGCGGCTAAAATATCTATATTAAGTCCACAATATATCTTAGAATTGACGCCTATGCCATTGGATATATATTCACCTTCGGTTTGCTCGGAATTTGAGCAAAAAATAGCCACCTTATATCCCATCCTTGAAAGGCTTTGCCCAAGCTCAACAAATCTGTCTCTGTTCCATATTTTGGCCTTTCTTTTAGCTCCTATACCAAACCCGATTGTATTAAAACCTATTTCATAATAATCTTGCTTTATAGGAATAAGTTGAGTTTTTTTTAAATTGTCAGGGATATGTAGTCCTAGCGGCGATAATGTATCAAGGTCTCGTTCAATTATATTTTTTGGTTTTTCAATGATATTCAAAGGGTAAGACGTAAAATAATTTTTCCCGCTGTGATTATGTACGAGCCTTGTTTTTGTCCCTGACAATTTTGCCATCAGGGCGCTCCTATATGAAGCATGTAAATTTATTGCCAGGTCAAATTTATTTCCCCGTAATTTATTGACAGTTTTAAAAAAACCTGAAATTTTTTTCTTGTTGTAACCGATTATTTGTTTTACATTTGGCAGGATATTTAAAAAATCAACATATTCATTTTTAAGTACATACGTTATTTCAACTTCTGGAAAATTATAAGCCAAAACTTTTAAAACAGGTGTAGAAAGAACAATATCCCCTATGTCCCTGAGCTTTATAAGAAGTATTTTTTTTATGTCTTTTTTCAGCATATACGTGGCAACTGCTCTCCTTCAGTAATGAACAGAATCCTTTCTCCGCCTATCCTGGTTTTTAAAACAACCTGGGGTTTACTGCTTTTTTCTGTGACGCGGCCTATTATTTGCGCATTGCGGCCATACTTAGTTGATCTCAGTAGTTTTAAAGCTTTTTTTTCATGACTTTTGTGACATATTATAAGCATCTTTCCTTCATTTGCTAAATAAAATGGGTCAAATCCAAGTATATCACATACAGATACAACTGTCGCTTTTATAGGAACCTTTGACTCATCAATTTCGATATCTACGCCGGAAGACAAAGCGATTTCATTCATTATTGTAGCAAGCCCGCCTCTCGTAGGGTCACGCATGGCATCTATCCAAACCTTATTTTTTAAAAGTTTTTCTATTATTTTATTAAGCGGAGCTGTGTCGCTGCATATTTTTACTTTTAATTCAAGTCCTTCCCTTTCCTTAAGTATCGCTACTTCATGGTCGCCTATAGAGCCTGTTATTATTAACGAGTCTCCTGATTTTGCATTTGATGAAGATATCTCATTTTTGTTACTTATTATTTTTCCTATCCCTGTTGTATTTATGAATATTTTATCAGCTTTGCCGCGATTTACTACTTTTGTATCCCCCGCGACTATAATGACTCCTGCTTCATCCGCAGTTTTTTTCATTGAAATTATAATTTTTTCAAGATCTTTCAATAAAAGTCCTTCCTCAAGTATCAATCCGACTGTTATGTATATTGGCCTTGCACCCATTGCGGCAAGGTCGTTTACTGTCCCGCATATAGATAGCCTGCCTATATCTCCACCGGCAAAAAATATTGGCGATATTACAAACGAGTCTGTTGTCATTGCTATTTTTTTTGCTTTTAAATCAAGCACGGCTGCGTCTTCCATTTTATTAAGTACTTTATTTGAAAAATACTTTTTTATATAGTTATTTATTAGCTTTAAAGAAGCGTTGCCTCCGCTTCCGTGAGCAAGGGTGATGATTTCATTTTCCATTTATATCAAATCTCCTTTTATATATCATACTTATAATAAGCTGCACACGTACCTTCGGAAGACACCATACATGCGCCTACAGGGCTGGCTGGAGTGCACTTTTTCGAGAAAAGCGGGCATTGTTTTGGCGTCATGTAGCCTTTTAATACATCACCGCACCTGCAACCAAGCGGCTCCTTTGAATATTTTGGTGTTTTTAAATTGAACTTTTTTGTTGCATCAAAATCCCTGTATTTTTCCGATAGTGCCAAGCCGCTGTCATGGATAATCCCTATTCCCCGCCAGTTGGAATCCACGGTTTTATATACTTTTTTCATAATCTGCTGAGCCCTCAAATTGCCTTTATATGTTACAACTCTTTTATATTGTATTTCAACTTTGCCTTCATTATGATTAAATTGTCTTATAATCATCATTATTGACTGCAACACATCTTCAGCTTCAAAGCCGGATATAACGCATGGAACTTTATATTTATCAGTTATGTATTTATAAGGTTTTGCGCCTATTATTGCACTTACATGTCCCGGAGCCAGGAAACCGTCAAGCCTTATATCCTTGTCTGACAGCAGTGCTTCCATTGGTGGGATTACAACCTTGAATTCAGGTAAAACAAAAAAATTTTTTGTTTTTCTTTTTGCTGCTTCAACTATTGTAAGTGCTATTGTTGGTGAAGTTGTCTCAAAACCTATCCCAAGTAAAACAACATTTTTATCCATGTTTTTTTTTGCTAAAGCAAGAGCATCAAAGGCAGAATACACGATCCTTATGTCCCTGCCGACAGATTTTTGCTTTGAAAGCGTGGACTTTGTTCCCGGCACGCGCATCATATCACCGAAAGTTGCTATAATAACATTTTGTATTTTTGCAAGCTCTATTGCCTTGTCAATCTCATCAATTGGCGTCACACATACAGGACATCCCGGTCCTGAAATAAGGTTGATTTTACAGGGAAGAATGCGTCTTAAGCCATGTCTTGATATTGCCATGGTATGTGTGCCGCATACTTCCATTATGTTTATTTGCCTTTTTAATACTGCTGCTTCGGCAAAAACAGCGTCTAAAAGGGATTTATTTTGTTTTTTCATATAGTTCATTAAGGTAACTCTGTGCCTCCATGGCATAATCTTTATCTATTTTTTCAATAGCAAACCCGGCATGCACTAAGCAGTACTCGCCTTTTTTTATATCCGGTACAAGTTGGATATTTATTTTTTTCGTAACTCCGTTAAAATTGACATGTGCAAATTCTTTTTCAAGCTTTATGACTTTTCCTGGGACAGCCAAACACATAAAAGGCTCCTTTCACATTTAAATCTGATTTTTAAAAATTTAAAGCTCCGTAAACTGCCTGACCAAGCGATATCGAACTGTCGCTAGGCGTCAGTTTCTTATGAATTAAAACATTAAATTTATCCTTTTTCAATAAATAAAGGATTTGTTTCAACAAAACAGAATTCTGAAAAACCCCGCCTGACAAGGCAACGGTTCCCAAATTTTCGTTTTTGGCAATCTTTTTTACTGTTTTGTATATTATCTCTGCCATTGTCATGTGAAAACAAGCCGCAATATATTCTCTTGTTTGCTTTGCCCTGTCTCTGATTATAGCTTTAATCGAAGGTATTATATCGATCTCATAAGTACCGCAAATATCCTTTTTTATCTCAAAAGAATAAGGCTTATTGCGGTTTCCAGTGTAATTTTCAGCTGCTTTCTGCAGATTTATGGCTGCCTCGGCCTCGTAACTTGAAACGTCGCATATGCCTGATATTGACGAGACAGCATCAAATATCCTGCCGCTGCTTGAAGTTAACGGCGAATTAATATTTTTATTCAGCATTTGTAGTATTAATTCCGTATTCTTACCTTTATACATTTTTTTTATTCTGCTTTCAGGCATAAATTCATGAAGAAGGCTTATCCCCATCCTGTATCCTTCCCTACTGGCTTTATCGCCCCCGGGCAATTTCCTATACGACAAGTAAGCTGCCCTTTTATATCTGTGAAAATCACCTACGATAAACTCCCCCCCCCAGATATTGCCGTCGTCGCCGTAGCCAGTTCCGTCAAAAATGACACCAATTGCTCTCTTAAAATAGCCGTTTTCAGCCATTGCTGATAAAAGGTGCGCATAATGATGTTGCATTTTATAAACCGGTATATTATTTTTTTGTCTATATTCGTCGGCAAAGGCTGTTGAAAGATAATCAGGGTGCTTGTCGCAGATAATTACCTGCGGCTTAAACTTATTATTTTTTATAAAACTGTTAATAAGGTTTTCAAACTGTTCGTAAACTGCTGCATTCTCAAGATCTCCTATTTGGCCTGAAATCAGTGCTGTTCCATCGCAAAGAAAACACACAGTATTCTTCAAAAGTCCGCCCAGAGCCATTATTTTTTTGTTATTTTTAATATTAAGTTTTATTGGGAAAAATTGAAAACATTTTTTTTTTGTAGTCACTTAATACACTAAACAAAAATCAGGGTTTATGAAGTTCCCTGTTATCAGTAATGAGTTTATTGATTTTTGTTTCCTTTTCCTTTACGGTTTTCGCGTATAGTATTTTATAATTATTATAAAGATTTTTAAAATATATTATTTTTTTGTTAACTTCCTTCAAATCTTCTTCGTTAACTTTGTATTGCTTTTCTGCGACGTCTATATTTTGTATTCCATAGGATTTATGCTTCATGATATTTCTTGCTTCTTTCTGGTCTTTTTTTATGTTCTTATAATTGCTGCTAAATTCATCCACATATCCGTCTATTACCTTAAGGTCGTGAATTGGTGCTTTTATGGTTTCGGACCATGCATATTCTATTTTATCCCTTTCATAAATTGAAGCAGCAGTATGTATGGTGCTTATAATTTTTTCCATATCATAAAGATTTTTATCCATGCTTTCCCGCATAAATGCTTCATAATTTTTTAAATCAAGTTGTACAAGCTCAACGTAATGCTGGGTTCTTGTAAGCGACGCCCATAGTTTTTTCTCCTGAGGTGTCAAGTTATATATGGGGGTAACCGCAATAGTTGGTGTAACAAAAAGAGAATCGTCCTGTGCGACCTCATCCTGGCAAAATATATAATTACTTGTAAAAATAAACGCTATTAAAATAAAAACATAAATTCGAGCTATTCTCATGCTTTCCTCCTGGGTTTTTGTTAAATAATTAAAGTCATTTTATCTTAGCAAAACAGGGTTGTCAACAATGAAATAAATTACTTATATATATTACTGTTTTTTCCCCTTAAATATCCTGTCCCTCCAGTATTGTGCATGAAGATTATTTTTGTCTAACCTAAGTGCCTCATTCACATTTTTTTCAGCATCGTCATACTGATTCATCATGAATAAACATGCGCCAAGCCCGCTGTAAGCGTAAGAATGGTCAGGATACAGGTTTATTGATTCGGCGTACTGTTCCGCAGCTTCTTTATATTTTCCTTTCTCATAAAGGCTGTTTCCAAGCTCATAAAGAACATCGGCGTCTCCGGGATTGATCTCCGCGGCTTTTTTTAATAATATTTCAGCGTCACCCATCCTTTTCATCCTTTTGCATATTAACGAAAGGTTATAAATATATGTACCGAGGACACTGTAATTACTCGCTTTTTTACCAAAAATACTGCCGTTGGCGCTGTTGAGATCTATTTTAAAGGCTTCGTCGTAATGATAAAACTCCAGGCCGTTTCCGGCCGGGTCAATGTTTATCCTGCTCCTGCCGTCTTCTATATACCTTACGAAAATATGGCCGGGTAAAATGGATCCATATATCGGCAGGTCCAGCTGCTCGGCAAGCATCAGGTAAAGCACAGACAGGCTCAGACATACTCCTTCCCCAGTTTTTAGAAGCGAGGAAACAGTAAAATAGCTCATGAATTCATCGTTTGACACATCCTTATCTGGAATTTTATACATGAAATAATTTTTAGCGCGTTCGTTATAATGGAATCCTTTTTCTTTAAACATAAAATTGTTGAAAATTTTAACCCTCAATTCCGGATTAGCTTCATCCCCAATCTCAGCTTTTAAGTCGTGGGTAAGATTTGCAAGTTCTGTCTGGCACCAGTTTAAATCCATGTCTTTATCCACCAGTTTTGTCACGTTAAATATTGCTTTTGAAAAATTAAAATTCTCTTTATCCGACGGCATGATGGCATCAAGCTTGTTTTCAAAAGAAGAACTTTTGATTATAACGGCAAAGTAATTAAAAAGAAAAAGCGCTGCTAGGAAAAGTATGGAAGCCATAAGAAACTTGTTCTTGAAAATGTTCATTTATTTTGCACCTTCATTACCAGCATCACATGTTTTTATTTTACTTCAATCTTTTTTATTTTTGCGCCTACGTAAAAATGTTTAAGAATATCTATGTAAGAGAATCCTTTATCGGCCATGCCTGCTGCACCCTCTTGAGACAAGCCAACACCATGCCCCCAGCCGAAGCCTTCAAAATAAAATTTATCGTTTCTTTGGTCGATTTTAAAATTGGTACTTTTTATAGTGTCAACGCCAAAGTAAGCCCTAAAATCCTTGCCTTTTATTGCAAAGGACCCGTTACTGCCGGTTATTTTTATAGTTTTAATCCTTCCGCTTTCAGTTTTTTCAGAAGGTACGATATCGTAAATTTCTCCTGTATTGACATTGTTTTTACGCAATATGTCATAAATACGCGCCTTATCCAGGATCAAGTTCCACTTATAATGCGGCTGGTTTGAGCAGTAAGGGTCATCCACGCTTTTTAGGTAATCCAGGTTCCCGCCCCAAGTTTCCTCTGCCGAGGCTGTTCTTCCTCCACTGTTTGAGTGGAAAAATGCTTGTATAACCTTGTTGTCGTATGCCAGTACTTCACCGTATGTATTTTCTATTGCCTTGTTAGTGGTTTCTTTTTCCACGTCAAAACCTTTGTACACCTGAAACATTACAGAGCAGTCCAGGTCAAAATCCGGATCCTTTGAGTTTAGTTTTTGGTATATTGCAAAACTTCTTGCTGCGACTGCCTGCGCCTTAAGTACCTCTATGTTCCACTTTGGTGAAATTTCAGAAGGGAGTACGCCATACAGGTATTTCTCAAGCTCGACAAGGTTAATTACCTCCATTTTAGAGCCAGTATTTTTCACCATAAAACTGCCTCTGAACTTGTTTTTGCCAAATTTAATAAGGCCCGTATCGGTCTGCAGCACAATTTTATTCCCTGATTTTTCTCCGTTTACATACATGTCACCTTCTTTTAGGGAAACGATAAGCTTGTTGGCAGGTTCAATAGATGAATCTTTTATCGAAATTTTTGAATCGGATTCAAATTCAAGGATGCTTACTGTATTTGTAATGAGCACTTTTAATATTATTTTTTTTTCAACAACTTCCTTGTTTATTGATTCTTCCTGTATCACTATTTCCCTGCCGGCGCCTGATTCATGCTGTTTTAAAGACACGCAAGAAACAAGAAGCAAAGCAGACATGCATATTACAAAAGTTATTTTTTTCATCTTATTTTTTCCCAAGGAAAATTCCGATTAAAGTCAAAATAACGCTGATTATTATCGATGTTGTGATCGGAAAATAAAAAGAAAAATTATCCTTTTTTATATAGATATCACCGGGCAGTCTGCCTATAGGCAGGAATTTCATGAAGATAATAATAATTCCAATTACAATAAATAAGGAGCCTATTATTATCAATAATTTTCCAAAACTTTCGGTATTCAATTATTATCTCCATGCCAGCTTTATATTCTCATTCCCGACAATATTGGTCAATTGTTGCAGCAATTCCTCGTTCACGTTTACTCCGCTTGTTTCGCCAAGCTTCGCGGTATATTCTTTGCCGTCATTTGTCATGATATGTATTATTATTCTTGCCTCGCCTTTATGCCTGACTATTATATTTTTCATCTCGTTTATCATGATATCCTCATTGCCGGCATCGTGTATATAAATATGTACAAACTTGCCAAGTGTGTGGTAAGCATCGTCCAGTTTTATTAAACCGTCGGCGTATACTACCGGGTCTTCTTCGTCATAAAAGCTTGACTTTCCTCTGACCATAAACATTATATCGCTTTCAAATATCGCTTTTTTTTCTTTTGTCAGCTTCTCACTGGCTATGACCTTTATCCTGTCGGTCATATCCTCCAGGAAAAAATGCATTTTTTCCTCGCCTTTTGAGTTTATCTTTTTTGTCAGGTCGTGCACAACTCCGGCTATAAACAATATGCCGTTGTGTTTTCCCCCGTTTTCTTTAAGTTGCTTGATACTTATGGCTGCTATAGCGAGCAGCTTTTCATATTTAGCGAGCGGATGTGAGGAAATATATATTCCAAGCATCTCTTTTTCGTTTGTTAAAAGCATGCTTTCGGGCCACTCTGGAATGTCCGGGAGGCTATCATCTTCTTTGACCTCGAAAAGGTTTTCCTGGCCTGATGCTGCATTTTTCTGAAATATTTCCGCTGTCTTCATGGCTTTTTCTACTACTGCAAAAATCTGTGACCTTTTCATGAGCGTGCAGTCAAATGCTCCTGCTTTTACCAGACTTTCTATTGTCTTTGAATTTACCGTTCTTAAATTTACTTTCTGGCAGAAGTCAAATATGGATTTATACTCGCCTTTTTCCTTCCTTTTTGCCACAATATCATGCGCTGCAAGTGTTCCTACGTTTTTTACT